>Ga0209184_1000113_pt1 | contig 103983 bp, 87 predicted proteins | sample EN8Hudsemesocosm_2_FD_184627 | JGI IMG/M metagenome (GOLD analysis project Ga0209184, IMG submission 184627) | Methane-oxidizing microbial communities from mesocosms in the Hudson Canyon - EN8C Hudson Canyon (SPAdes) (version 2) | ecosystem: Environmental > Aquatic > Marine > Cold seeps... | reverse complement strand
TTTAAAAGCACTAAGAATATCCTCTTGGGCGTTTTTTTCCCCCATCAATGCATAGGCACAAGCTATAGCCAGCTCGTTAATGATATGACTATGCACCATATCGCCGAAATCAATAATGCCAGCTATTATTTTTGGCGTATCTATGTTGTCCACTAACAAGTTATAGTCATTGGCATCGTTGTGTATAACGCCCTGTGGCAATTGAGATAAAACCGGCATAGTTTGTGTTTGGTAGAGCGCAAGAAATTTTTCGACAATACTGGCTTGCTGCTCTTTAAGTAAAGTTTTTTTACTCATGCAAACTCGATAACCTTGCGCTAAATCCCAATCTAAATAACGAAAAGCACCAGAATGGGTAAAGTCTGTTAGGGCAAGATCAATGTTAGCGATAAATTTGCCTAAATCAGACCAAAGACTTTTGTTGTGACTAAGGCTATTAGCTTCGGCATAAAACTGCCCCGGGATAAAGGTTAATACCCGTAAACAAAAGCATTCTTGCTGGGCATTCGTTATTACTGTGATGTTTTCGCCGTGTTGATTTTTTAATGCATGAGGTACAGCACATTTTTTTTCTGTTAAGTGTGCCATTGCTGCATTTTGCATTGCTAGCTCAAGTTTTGGCTCAGCTGAATTGGCAATTTTTACTATGTATTGCTCATTATTATCTGTCGTTAGTAATAAGTTTTGATCGCAATAACCGGGAAGTTTTTTTAACTGTCCTGACAGTTGATACTGCTGTGCTAATAATTGATTAATTTCAATATCAGAAAACGTTGGCGTTTTAGCTGTAGTCATTTTTGCCTCTTTAAAGGTTAACCTGAGTAAGACTACCTAGGTTAACCTTAATTTGTCTTAGTTTTATATTGGGTTTATTTTACGTTAACAGTACGAGCTATTTCTGCAATTTTTTCTGCGTAAACTGGAGATTGCAAGTTAAACGGTACTAAGGTAAAACCGTACTGATAACTTTTTGCAGGGATGGTGTATTGTGCATGTACTAAGCGACCCCAAGAAGTATCACCACCAACGCCCATTTGTTTATGATCAATATTGACGGTTACCAAATCGCGAATCGGCACTTCTGCACCACGTTTACTGGTAACAGGCACTAAGCCTGAAGCTGATGCTTCGCCATCTTTACCGGCAATAAAATCAATATCACTTTGCTTATAAGGCCAAGCGCTAGCGTTTAATACTTCATCACCTACGGCTAATAAACCTAAACCATTATCATCTTTTAACGCAATCCAGCGAACATCGGTTTTGTTGGCATTCTCTTGTGGACGAACATAATGGTGAATTTGATCGTTAACTAAGCTTTTATACAAAGATATTTGTGCCGATGTCTTTCTGTCTGCGTAGTTTTCATGAGGTCCGCGGCCAAACCAAGATAATTGTTGGTAATCACCTGGCATGGTTAGTTGCATACCTAAACGTGGTAAATTAGGCAGCTCTTGGCCTGGTTCAATATTTAAATTATTTAGAACATGTATTTGACCATTATTATTAATGGTATATTCAAGTCGATAATCACCTTTGAAGTCTAAGGTTTCATAGTGACTAATCACTTTAAAACCATCAGCTGTTTTTTGGTGTGTTAGTGATTTTAAAACAAGTTTTTCACTGGCTGTTTGCCAAATGGCAGCCCATTTTTGCATGCCGTTACCTAAATCATTATCGGTAGGAGCACGCCAAAAATTAGCCATTAACGGTGCTTTTAGTAACTGATTGTTTTTATGTGTGTATTGGTTTAACCAACCTGTTGTTTTGTTAAAAGTTGCTTGAGTTTCGCCGTTATTGAAGGTTAATACTTTATTATCTTGCTTAATTACCATTGTTGTTGCACTTGATTTTTCTTCTGTAGCGACAAGTTGTACTGGTAACTGAAATTGCTCAAATGCCAATTCATGCCCAGTTGATAATAAGCCTTGAGGCTTACGAACCACTGCACTTAAGGTAATAAAGTATTCTTTATTATCGCTTTTTGGTAGTTTTGGTAAAGATAAGTTAATCACTGCCTTTTTACTGGGTGATACGGAAGGAAGTGTCTGGTGTCCTTGAGCGAATAATCTTCCATCAGCTTCAATTTTCCACTGTAAATCAAATTGCGCTAACTCAATAAAGTCATAACGGTTTTCTACAAGGAATTTACCCTTATCAATATCTTGAACACTAAAACGAATCGCTTGGTAAACTTTTTTCACTTCAAAAGCATGAGGATGAGGTTTGCGATCAGGTGTCATTAAACCATTGTTTAAAAAATTTCCATCGCTAGGTAAATCAGGGTGGAAGTCTTTGCCATATGCCCAGTATTTAACGCCATTTTCATTGGTGTATTCCAGTGATTGGTCAACCCAGTCCCAAATAAAGCCACCTTGAAGCACGTCGTATTTTTCTATCGCTTTCCAGTAATCTTTTAGGTTACCTACAGAGTTCCCCATGGCATGAGCATATTCAATCATAATTGCTGGGCGAGTAGGGTTTGACTCTGCATATTCCACTAAACGTTCAATTGACGGGTACATGGGTGCAAATACATCGGTATAGTGTTCTTCTTTTGCTGGCTCATATTGCACTAGTCTGCTGTCATCATTGTCTTTTAGCCATTGATAGGTAGCTTCAAAAATTTTACCCTCGCCAGCTTCATTACCTAATGACCAAATAATGATGGAGGGATGGTTTTTGTCACGCTCAAACATACGTTGAGTACGATCTAAATGCGCAGGCAACCAACTCATTTCATTGCCTAATTGAGTTTTTTCATTAATGGCTAATGGGTGAGACTCAATATTAGCTTCATCAATAACATATAAACCATATTTATCAGTTAAGTCGTACCAATATGGATTGTTAGGGTAATGGCTAGAACGTACCGCATTGATATTAAATTGCTTCATTAATTTAATATCTTTTTCCATAGAAGCTTTTGTCACCACATGGCCGTGTTGTGGGTCTGTTTCATGACGATCGACACCGCGAATGGTGATCGCTTTACCATTTATAGTTAATTGGCTGTTTACTACTTCTAAATGTCTAAAACCAATATCATCACGTACTGATTCGATGATATTTCCCTGTGCATCTTTTAAATTAATTAAAAGGGTATATAAGTTTGGTGTTTCTGCTGTCCATAATGCCGGTTGGTTAATTTCACTCTTAAGGGATACCTCTGTAGAGCCTTTAGCTGATTTAATTTTATTACTTTTGCTCAGTAGTACCGACATATTGTTACGAGGATCTAAAAGTTGCACTTCAACTTGTTGCTCCACCGATTTGTGAGCATAGTTTTTTAAAGTGACATCAACTGTTAAAGCACCTTGAATAAAGTCTTTATTTAACGTTGGCTTAGCATGAAAATCAAAAATATGTTGTTTTGGCGTAGCATAAAGATAAACATCACGCTCAATCCCTGAGATACGCAGCATGTCTTGGCTTTCTAAATAACTGGCATCTGTCCACCGGCGAATTTGAAAAGCGAGTAAGTTTTTGTCTTCTTTAATATAAGAGGTTATATCAAATTCCGCAGGGGTTTTAGAGCCTTGACTAAAACCTACTTTTTTACCATTTAACCACACATCTAAAGATGACTTTGCTGCACCGACATGAAGAAATACTTGTTTATCCTGCCATGACTTTGGCAGGGTGAATGGCTTACGATAAGAGCCAATAGGATTATATTCTTTTGGCGCATCAGGCCAAGTGGTAGTAAACGGGAAGCGTTCATCTAAATATATCGGGAATCCAAAACCTTCAGTTTCCCAATTACCAGGCACGGGAATTTGTTTCCAGTTATCATCATTGAAATTTACCGTTTCAAAACCTTTAGGTTTGTTTTTTGGTGAGCGTTGCCAGTCAAATTTCCACATTCCATTGAGTAATAAAAAGTTGTCACTTTGTTCTTTGTTGTTAACCAACGCGGCATCACGAGATTGAAATGGAAACAACGACGCATGAGGAGCTTCTTTGTTGATGGCAAAAACTTCATTATTTTCCCAAGGTTCACGCGCTTGGCCATTAGCTGCTGTATTCACAAATAACAGCGAAGCTATAACAAAATTGATGAGTAGCAATGATTTAATCATAGAGCAAATATCTTAATCCAAGTAAACAATAGTATTTATAATACAATTAAAATATATTTAAGCAAGTTCTTTCTGGAGAAAATAGATAAACCAATGTTTTAAAAGGGTAAATTTAAATGACATTATAGATTATGTTTTGATACACTGAAGGATTTCTATGATTAGTTAAAATAAACTAGTGTATTTAATTAAAGTCATTTATCATACAAATAACTTTTGTCGTATAAAATTTAATTATTTAGTATCCAAAAAGCTTTAAATTGTCAGTAACATAGAGTAAATCAGTAATATGGAATCATCACATCGTAATTTAACCCAACAAGTTGTTCATGAATTGGGTAAAAAAATAATTCAAGGAAGTTACAAAGTAGGGGATAGTCTGCCTTCTGAAGCTGATCTGTGTGCCCAATTTGATATTAGCCGTACGGCAACGAGAGAAGCAGTTAAGATGTTAACTGCTAAAGGTTTGATTAGCTCTAGACCTAGACAAGGTATTAAAGTTGTTGACTCAAAGCTCTGGAATTTATTTGACGTTGATGTGCTTAACTGGATTCTTTTAGGCAAACCTGATTTATATTTATTAAGGCATTTTTTGCAACTTCGTTTGGCTCTTGAGCCTGAGGCTGCATTTTTAGCGGCGCAATATGCTCAGGAAGATGAGCTAGCAGCGATTGAAAGTGCTTTAGCCCGAATGAAAAATGCTACTAATGGCAAAGATGATACCCATGAAGCCGATATAGAGTTTCACCAAAGTGTATTATTGGCCACTAATAACCCATTTTTCATTCAATTAAAGAATTTTATTACTACCGCACTTAAGGTAAATATCCGTTTTACTAACCGAATGATTCCAGTAACGGTTGCTGAATATCAAGCTCATGTTGATATTTTTGAGCACATAAAAAATCAAAGCCCTCAAGCGGCCTTTGATGCTTCTTTGGTAACGCAAAAAGCTACAGTAGCTATTGTAAATAAACAAATTGCTGCGCTGGAAAATAAAGCACAATAATGTCAACTCGTTAAACTATATTCATGACTAAAAATCGAATTTTGCTCTTTTAAAAACTACTCAAATACTTAGTGTTTGAGTAGTTATTTGTTTTATCTACCTATAAAACTAGTGAGTTCATATACGGAAAAATTTACAAAGTTAAGGGCACACTTTATGAGTTTTGTGCAATGGCATTCCATATAACCACAGGGCTTTTTAGCTTACAATTTTTATTTTTATATTAAGAAGGAAATATGAAGATATCAATTGCTGCAGGAGCCGGTTACAACATTTCGGATGCATGTTTTGAGTTATTTGCGACAAAGCATTCAACTTTTGGATCAAATAGCGGAATGCCTAAAGGAATATCATTCAATATCAGTGATCAGTTTGGTTTAAAACTTGTTGATTCTCGTTTAACAAGTCTGGGAATGTGTTTATAATTTTTACCTTCATTAATTCTTGCTTGTTTAGTTGATAATTCAAGCGCTATATTAGCTGCTTGCATAGCCATTTCTTCAATGGGGTAATTGAGCGTACTCAATTTTGGTCTTGAATACCTTGACAGCAATACGTCATCAAAACCAAGTACTGAGATATCTGATGGTACTTTGAAACCATTATCTTCTAAGGTAGAAATAGCACCTATTGCCATTGCATCGTTATATACAAACAGCGCAGAAAAATACTTTCCTGAGGCCAGTAGCTTTTGAGTTGCTATTTCCCCTCCTTGGAGGGTGGGCTCGCCATACTCAATAAGATTTTGCTCTACATCAGTTCCTGCCGATTGCAGTTCGAGCTGAAACCCCCGTAGCCGGAGTAGAGGATCGTCTATTTGATGTTTACTTGATATACAGGCAAAATTTTGATGATTTAATGCTAATAGATGACGAGCCGCTATTTTACCTCCTTCGAGATTATCTAGCCAAATACAACGCTCTGCTATTTCTTCAATATAGCGATCAATTAACACCAAACCTGATATTTTATTTGCTAACTCAATCAAAGCATCATCAGGCAATTTTTTGCTATGCACTACCATCACATCACATCGCCTTTCGATCAGTAAATTGATAGCTTGCATTTCTGACTCGGCGGTGACTAAACCGGTACTTAATAGTAATTGCATATTTCTTTGGCGTGCGACCTGTTCGACACCATTTGCTAATGAGGCAAAGAAGGGATCGACTAGATCAGGGATCACTACACCTACCGTGGTACTTTTTTGAGTGACTAACGCACGGGCATTGGCATTTGGCGTATAGTTTAACTCTTTCATGACCAATAATACTTTTTCAATCGTCTTTTTACTGACTTTCGGACCGTTATTTAATACACGTGAAACGGATGCCACTGAAACACCAGAGATGCGCGCTACGTCTTTTATTGTTGCCATAGGGAAAATGTTTACATTGTTGGTTTCTGTTTAAGCCTACTTAAATATACACTAATCACTAGACCCTCATCAAGTAGAACCCTACTTAAAATTAGTGCTTGCACAACCAAGGGTAAACGTTTACCCTTGGTTTCATGTTTTCAATAATAATCACTTTCAAATATTATGACTATCGAATTTGACCCTACTGAACACCCGCACCGTCGATATAACCCTCTCATTGATGAATGGGTATTAGTTTCTCCGCATAGAGCAAAGCGGCCATGGCAGGGGCAAGTAGAAAAGCTTGATGAACAACAAAAACCTATGTATGACAAAGAATGCTTTTTATGTGCGGGAAACACTCGGATAAATGGCGAAATCAACGATAACTATAAAGACACGTTTGTTTTTACCAATGATTTTGCTGCAATCAAACAAGACACTCCTATTGCTAAAAGTGATGATCCACTTTTTAAAATGGCAACAGAGCAAGGTGAGAGCCGTGTTATTTGTTTTTCACCTGATCATAGTAAAACCTTACCTCAGCTTTCAGTAAAAGAGATTTCTAGTGTTGTAGATACTTGGCAAAATCAATGTAAAGAATTAGGGGAAATTTATTCATGGGTGCAAGTTTTTGAAAACAAAGGCAGTGTAATGGGGTGCTCTAATCCTCATCCACATGGACAAATTTGGGCGCAGCAGCAATTACCGACCTTAGTGATGAAAAAACAGCAGGCGCAACAGGCCTACTTAAACTTGCACAGCAGTAATTTATTGCAAGATTATGTTGTTAGAGAATTAGAAAATAAAGAGCGTATTGTGGTGATAAATGATGACTGGTTAGTCGTCGTGCCTTATTGGGCTGCATGGCCATTTGAAACGTTATTGCTGCCACGCTTTGCTGTATCACGCATCACTGAACTTAACGAAAAACAAAAGTTATCGTTAGCGGATATTCTCAAGCAAATAACCATCAAGTATGACAATTTATTTAATTGTTCTTTTCCTTATTCAATGGGCTGGCATGGCGCACCTTTTGATGGGAAAAAGCATGATGAGTGGACTTTACACGCTAGCTTCTTTCCTCCGTTATTAAGATCTGCCACGGTACGTAAATTTATGGTGGGTTATGAAATGATGGCTGAAGCACAAAGAGATCTTACCGCAGAGCAAGCAGCGCAAAGGTTACGTGATTTGCCTAGTATTCATTATAAGGAGCAAAACTAATGACTCAACAAGCGCTAGTACAAGGATTATTTGAACAGCAATTTCAAAGCGCAGCAGAGCTCGTTTGTCATGCACCTGGCCGAGTTAATATTATTGGCGACCATACCGATTATAATGATGGTTTTGTACTTCCAGCAGCTATCAACTATGGCACTACTATTGCGGCTTCAAAGCGAGAAGATAATGTAGTAAAAGTTTATGCGCATGACTGTGATGCGCAAACAAATGAATTTATCCTCAATGAGATTTCGTTTGATGAAGAGATGATGTGGAGTAATTATGTTAAAGGTACTCTGCAAGCATTAATGACAAAATATCCTGATATTAAAGGCGCAGACCTTGTTGTGACAGGTAACGTTCCGCAAGGCGCTGGTTTAAGTTCTTCGGCTAGTTTTGAAGTCGCTATTTTAAAAACCTTCACAGAGCTATATCAATTAGATCTTGATGGTGTAACCGCCGCTCTTATGGGCCAGAGAGCTGAAAATGATTTTGTAGGGTGTAACTGCGGTATTATGGATCAACTAATTTCTGCCATGGGGCAGAAAGATCATGCCATGCTGTTAGACTGTAAAGATTTATCGTTTGAAGATGCCCCAATCCCTGATAACTTAACCCTGTTCATTGTTAATTCTAATGTTAAACGTGGTTTGGTTGATAGTGCATATAATTTAAGACGTCAGCAATGTGAAGCTGTAGCCGAATACTTTGGTGTTTCTGCTCTTAGAGAAGTTACCTTAGAGCAACTTAACGCTGCTCAGGATAAAATTGAACCAGAATTATTCAAACGTGCTCGTCATGTTGTGAGTGAAAATGCGCGAGTGGTTGCTACATTAAAGGCGTTAAAAACCAATGATATGGCTAGCATGAGTATCGCAATGAAAGCATCGCATAACTCTTTACGTGATGACTTTGAAGTGACTACCAAGGAAATGGATGGTCTTGTCGAAATGATCGATGGAGTTTTAGGTACCAATGGAGGCGTTCGAATGACTGGTGGTGGTTTTGGCGGTTGTATTGTTGCTTTAGTACCAACAATTATGGTCGAACAGATAGAAGAGGTTGTAAATAGCAAATACGAGAAAACTTTTGGCTTAAAGCCAAACATATATTTATGTACTGCAACGCAAGGTGCATTTAGGTAATTGGGTACAAGGAATAACTGGACAAAATAAAAACTAATTCAAATGAATAATTATAACTAAAAGTAAAAGGTGAACAAATGATGGATTTTACGACTAAATTGGGGACGCTCGATAGCACAATTTTTATTGTCTACGTTATAGGGTTGTTATGCCTAGCCTTGTGGATTTCTCGTAATGAAAAACAAGAAGGGGCAAATACAGAAGATTATTTCTTAGCCAGTAAAGCATTACCTTGGTGGGCTATTGGTGCTTCTTTAATCGCGGCAAACATTTCTGCGGAACAAATCATCGGAATGTCTGGCTCTGGTTACGCCATTGGTTTAGCAATTGCTTCGTATGAATGGATGGCAGCCATTACGCTAGTGTTAGTTGGTAAATATATGTTGCCTATTTTCTTGGAAAATAAAATATTCACCATGCCGCAATACCTTGAACAACGTTTTGATAGCAAGGTAAAAACTACCATGTCAATTTTTTGGTTGGCGGTTTACACTTTTGTTAATTTAACTGCGGTGTTATGGCTAGGTGGTATGGCTATTGAAACTGTTGCCGGTGTAGACTGGATGTTCGGCATGATATTTTTAGCTGTATTCTCTGTCGCTTATTCTTTATATGGTGGCTTAAAAGCAGTTGCTTTTACCGATATATTACAAGTGGTGTTATTAGTATTTGGCGGTCTGTTACTTAGTTATTTAGCGTTAGATGCGGTTGCTGATGGTCAAGGTGTTTTAGCCGGTTTTGGGATTCTGACTGATAAAATGCCAGAGCATTTTGACATGATCTTAAGTCCTGACAATGAGCATTATATGAGCCTACCAGGTATCTCTGTGTTAATTGGCGGTATGTGGGTTATGAATTTTAGTTATTGGGGCTTTAACCAGTATATTATTCAGCGCGCATTGGCTGCTAAAGATCTTAAAGAGGCGCAAAAAGGGATCGCTTTTGCTGCCTACCTTAAATTGTTAATGCCGCTTATTGTTGTATTACCGGGTATTGCTGCCGTAGTTCTTTATCCTACGTTAACATCACCTGACCAAGCTTACCCTTCTATGATGGCATTAATGCCAGTTGGCATAAAAGGCTTAGTTTTTGCTGCGTTAGTTGCAGCAATTGTTTCATCGTTAGCTTCTATGACAAACAGTATTTCGACCATATTTACCATGGACCTTTATACGCGTTTTAAGCCGAATGAGTCACAACGTCATTATGTACATGTTGGACGAATCGCCGCGTTAGTCTCTTTATGTATTGCTTTAATTGTAGCTCAGCCATTACTGGGTAAATTTGATCAAGCGTTTCAATATATCCAAGAGTTTACCGGCTTCTTTACCCCTGGCATTGTGGTGATATTTGTCATGGGTATGTTCTGGAAAAGAGCAACGTCAATGGGCGCATTATCTGCCGCATTGGGCTCTGCGGTATTTTCATTAGTACTTAAATTTGCTTGGCCTGAGTTGCCGTTTATGGACAGAGTTGGCTTAGTCTTCTTACTATGTTTGGGTCTTTGTTATCTGGTTTCTATAGCTGGTAAGCCGAACACGACAGATAGCAGTGTGAGTTTAGAGCAAGTGAACTTTGCAACAACCAAGCCATTCAATATTGCTGCAGTAGGTGTGATAGTTATTCTTACGGTTTTATATGCCACTTGGTGGTAAACAAAATAATAATCAGTAAAAGGCCAATTTATTGGCCTTTTACTTTTTAAAGGAAAAACAATGCAAGTTTTAGTCACGGGTGGCGCAGGATATATTGGCTCCCATACAGTGTTATCATTATTAGAAAATAATTATGATGTTGTCGTTTATGACAACCTAGTTAACTCAAATATTGAGTCGATTAATAGGGTTGAAAAGCTAACTGACAAGTTGGTAAAGTTTGTCGAAGGTGATATCTGTGATAAAGATAAATTATGTAACCTATTCAAACAATTTAAAATTGATGCGGTTATTCACTTTGCTGCACTCAAAGCAGTTGGTGAGTCGGCAGAAATTCCGCTAAGTTACTATCAAAATAATGTTCATGGCTCAATATGCTTGCTTGAAGTTATGCAGCAGCATAACGTACATGATTTTATTTTTAGTTCATCAGCCACTGTTTATGGCGAAGAAAATGATGTGCCTTACGTTGAAACAATGAAGTTAGGTACACCTTCTAGTCCTTATGGCGCCAGTAAAGTCATGGTTGAACGTGTATTGGCTGATTTAGCTATCTCAGATGGCAATTTTAGAGGAGTATCTTTACGTTATTTTAACCCTATTGGTGCTCATGAAAGTGGAGATATAGGGGAAGACCCCAAAGGTATTCCAAATAACTTGTTACCTTATGTTGCACAAGTTGCTGTTGGTAAACGGGATAAACTCAGTATCTTTGGCGATGATTACCCAACCACGGATGGCAGTTGTGAGCGTGATTATTTACACGTGATGGATTTAGCCCAAGGGCATGTCGCAGCATTGGATTGGTTAATTAGCAACGAAAAATTTAGTGGTGTTGAGGCCTTTAATTTAGGTACAGGCAATGCGGTTTCTGTGTTTGCTATAGTCAAAGCATTCGAGCAAGCCATAAATAAAACAATTCCATTTGAAGTATCACCAAGAAGAACGGGGGATCTCGCTGCTTTTTGGGCTAATGCACGTAAAGCCAATAAAGAGCTAAACTGGCAAGCCAGTCGAAGTTTAGAACAAATGATGAAGGACACTTGGCGCTGGCAGTCAAACAATCCAAATGGGTATTTAGTTTAATGACTAAATTGGCAACAGCTATGAAAACAAAATTGGCAACAGTTACCCTGACCAATGACTATGGCATGTCGGTTGAGATTATTAATTTTGGTGCCCGAATAAAATCGATAAAATTTCCAGTAAATTCGAAACCAACGGAAATGACCCTTGGTTATGGTTCGGCACTAGCGTACTTAAAGGATGAGTTTTATTTAGGAGCGACTTGTGGCAGGGTATGTAACCGTATTTCGGGAGGTAAATTTCAGCTTGATGGACAACAATATCAATTACCCTTAAACGACGGTGAAAACTGTTTACATGGCGGAGATGACAATTTTTCTTTGCGTTATTGGCAAATCGATAGACAAACCCTCACTAGCACTTCTGTTACTTTATCGCTTGTTTCTCCCAATGGAGATCAAGGCTTTCCTGGAGAGTTAAAGTTATCGGTCACTTATCAGTTAAGTGCGGATAATAAACTAAGCATGCAATACTCGGCTAATACTGACTTAGCAACGGTAATCAATTTGACCAACCATTCTTATTTTAATCTGGGTGAAAAAGATTGCCAATCATTGCAGTTACAAATGATGTCATCAGCATTTCTTGAAACAGATATCAATAATATTCCAACAGGTAAGATAGTTGCCGTTTCAGGGACTGATTATAACTTTACTGAACCGGTCTCTATCGGCAATCGACAACAAAATTCTGAAGATGAGTCAGTTAAACAAAAGAACGGCTATGATCACTGTTTTATCTTAGATAGCACGCCGTTTGAAAAGCCTAAAGCAATTCTAACGTCACAGAAGAACCAAGTTAGTTTATCTGTTTATACAGATCAGATAGCAATACAATTATACACTGGTTTCTATTTAGGTGGTCAATTTAACTCATATCAAGGCTTATGTTTAGAAGCGCAAAACTATACTGATGCCGAAAACAACAAGCATTTTCCCAGTAATATTTTAAAGCCAAACCAAGAATATCAGCGAAAGATCATTTTTGGATTCGGGCACATAAATTAACTGAACGGTAACCGTTATAACACAAAACATAGGTGCGTTGACCTTACGCTTAGAGCAAAAAAAACAATCAGTCTTTCGTAGAAATTTGAGTATTAAAAATTTCCAGTTGAAGAAATCTCCATTCAAGAGTGGTTTGAGTTATTTGATAGGATTACTGAAAATTTTAGTTCTAATTTTAACTTTCTAGTTTGGTGAGTAATTTCATTCATCATTTTTGAGAGTATCATATGAATAAGCTCTCATCAGTCTTGACATTTCGAACATGATCATAGATAGGCAGACCTACGCTAGTAGAAGTTAATTAATTGTTAAATATAGATTTAATTTGAATTTCTTGTTGACAATTGTTTTGTTTTGTAACAAGTTACACTTTCATTTATGCAAACTTATTTGCATATAAAACACATTGAAAAAGGCAAGTATAAGGAAACTTATATACGCAAAAAGACCAACCTTCACGCCTCGCGAAAGGTAGTGGCTTTACCAGTGCTAGTCACCGTACTTACTTTTTCATTATTAAGGGAACTAATTATGAAAAACTTTGTTAGAAATAGTGTTTTTGCAGCACTTTTCGCTTCCTCGACGATAGCTAACGCAGGTGAAATAAAAGTAATATTTTCAGATGCTGAAGGGGTAGGCTTTAAAAGCCAAGACTCATACACTCCTGAAGGTGGTAATAATGCCACAACACTTGGAGAAGCGCGTAAAAAAGTATTGTTACGTACAATACGAATGATTGAATCTCAAATAAATATAACATCTGATTTTGCAATAGAAGTAGAGTTTGAAGCGTTAAGTGGTTACGGCGCTATTACGCTTGGACCTAGCTTTTCTAGCTTTAATGAAGGTGACGCTAACCCTTACGGAATAATGGAAGTAGGCCGACAATATCCTCGCAACTTAAGGTATTCGTTGCAGAATATAGATACTAGTACGTGGAATATAGAAGATGATCCTGTCAGTACAACAACATTCTCACCTAATGATTCGAAGTATCTTGGTTTTGATAATGCAGGACAACAAAGAAGTTTTATTTCTACAACCTTACATGAATTAACTCATGTTATGGGATTTGCTAGCTTAAATTGTTTAGGTGATTGTTTCCCTGCTCCATTATCTAAGCCAAGCCACTTTACTAAATTCGTATTCGGAGAAGGTGATCCTTTAGTTGTTTTTGATGATTTATCAATCAGCGAGCAAGAAGATCTAGCCTCTTCTGATGATGGATTGTTATTTTTTGGCTCTCTTACTACACAATCTAAATTAACTGAATTACTCACAGGGGGAGCCCATGATGGTGCTGTTGAATTACATGCTGATGGCGAACTCGACGGACAAGAAATAGCTCACATATCCCCTAATGTATACCCTGAGCAATTAATGTGGTCTGTCGGTGGTAATGTATTGAATTTAGGTGCAGCGGCTTATGTTTTATGTGATGTCGGTTGGTGTCGTGGCACTGGTAAGGTTATAGATATTGCTTTAAACGTTGAAAATACCAAATTCAAAGCATTACCTAACCAGTGGGTAGACGTTGATTTTTCAGTAGTCAATTCTAATGATACTCAAGCAAGTGATATTCTTCTTGAAATACGTTTCCCAGAAGGGACTGTGTTATCAAATGCGCTATTAGAAAATGGTAATTGCCAAATACTTAACAATACTTTGATGTCGTGTACTGCTGAAAACATAGGTGCCCAAGAGGTTCTTGATGCGCACTTCATTTTGAGTGGAGAGGTCGGTGATTATGAGCTATCTGGTGAGCTGTCATCAAATTCTTTCGATGTTGATGCAAATGGCGATAATAATTTATTTGATATTGAATTTAGCGTTAGTTCAAATCATACTCCGGGGATAACTTTAGATGTGTTAAAAACCGTTAGTGAAGGAGATAATGTCTCAATTACTGCGTCTGCATATGATTCTGACGATGACGAGTTAACGTATTTATGGACTCAATTAAGTGGCCCTGATGTAAACTTAACTGATGCTGATACTTTAAACTTTAAGTTTACCGCGCCTGAAGTAACACAAAATACAGATTTAGTGTTTAAGTTAAATGTATCTGATGGTGAAGGTGACGTTTCAGAAAATATAACCGTTTCGGTTGTTGATGTACCCAAACCTTTGGCTGTACAGCCCAAAGAAGAATCTGGTGGTTCATTTGGATGGTTGCTAGTGAATATGTTTGGTCTCACTTTATTACGAAGATTCAGAACATTTAAGTGGTCTTCGTTTTTTAACCAATAATTAATTCAACTATAGATAAGAGATAATGTAAGTTAATTAAGCTATATATTTGAATTGGATATTTATTGTGATTAATGAAGTCTCATTATTTAAAATTCTATTCCTCAGGCATAGCCATGTTAAGGCCTAAAATAGGATGCGTACTTTTGTGTGGTTGCATAAAAGAAATGGCATGCCTAGCTCTTTAAGCAATGAAGGAGCTACTTTGAAACATCAGTTAACGATTTAATAATCATAATTTTTAATAATTTATGTATACTTCTTTTATAGTTTAAAATTGATAAGCTTTCTTGGCATTAAACGAGGTAGTACTTTTTGAATACAAATTTTAGCAAGTTTAGCCTTATTCTGATTCTTCTCTATGTGGGTAATACTTTGTCAGGTATTTGCCTTGCAGGGGAGAAAGTTAATCAGTCAATATTGGTTGATACTTCCGGAATAGTTTTTGTTGAAATACCTCGCGGCCTTGTCAGGGTGCAGGGTTGGAATAAGCCTGAAGTAATGGTTCAAGGCGAGCTTGACGATACTATTAATAAGTTAATATTTAAGACTAAAAAAGATAAAACTTTGATCAAGCTTGAAACCCAAGGCCTAAAACACTGGGGGGATGCTAGTGTTCTCAAAATATTTATGCCTCAACACACCCAATTGTTTTTCAAAGGAATTGATACATCCTTTACTATCACCAAATTAAATAACCATATTGAAGGAAAGACCATTAATGGCGATTTGATGGTAAAGGAATCTAATGGAAAAATTAAACTGTCGATAGTAAGTGGTGATGTTAAGGTCGCCGACTCTTCCGGCTTAGCCAAAATAGAATCAGTTAGTGGTATGGTTGATTTTTCTGGTGATTTTGAGCAGGTATTTATTAAGTCTATGTCAGGAGATATTACAACGGATATTAGTGGGACAAATATATTAACGATCAAAAATATATCAGGTGATACTAAAATTAGTGGACAAGTTAAAAGCCAAGCGAAATTAAAGCTGTCTAGTGTCAGTGGTGATATCTTGTATAAGGTAACCGATGATTTAAATGCTGAGTGTGAGGTGGTTAGTCAATTTGGTGGAGAAATCAATAATCAACTTACCGATGACTTGCCTGTAGATGGTAATTTACATAAAAAAACACTTAGCTTTATTTCTGGTGATGGCTCAGGAAAGTTAAATATGAATACTGTTACTGGCTCAGTTTTCATAGAAAAAATTATTAATGAATAAATAGCACTTAACGAGATCTTGGAGAAAATAATTGGATAGCTTCTTAGCTCAATTAAGACAGCGACAAGTATTTAAGGTTGCTACCATATATGCTGTATCAGCTTGGCCATTAATTCAAATAGCCGACCTAGCTGTGCCAGCATTAGGACTACCAGATTCTGTAATGACATTATTATTACAAATATTTTTGGTAGGTTTTCCTATGTCGCTAATTTTTTCTTGGTTGTATAATTTCACCTCGAAAGGCATCGTACGAGTCAAAGCTGGCGGGGGACAGGAAAATTCACCGCAAGCAAACATTAAAACAACCCTGTCTGTTGCTGGGACATTGACATTGGCGTTAGTTGTCACCTTAGCTTGTCAGTTGTGGTTAGAAGGTCAAGCACCACAAAAAATACAAACATCAGCCGTAACAGTTGATAAAGCAAAGCCTCTAGATACTAATCTGCTGTCTGAAGGAAAAAAAGAATCTATCGCTATTTTGCCTTTTGTGCCATTTAGCAAAGATGTAGAAGATGAATTTTTTGCTGATGGTATGGTGGAAGAGTTATTAAACTTGTTGGCTAAAATTCCAGATTTACAAGTTGCGGCAAGAACATCGTCTTTCGCTTATAAAGGCGTATCAAATAAAACTATTGTCGAAATAGGCCGAGAATTAGGTGTAGATACTATTCTTGAAGGGAGTATTCGTAAAAATGATACTAGTAATAAAATTCGAGTTACTGCCCAATTAATCAAGGTTAATACGGGGGAGCACCTTTGGTCAGAAACCTATGACCGAGAATATCGTGATATTTTTCAAATTCAAGATGACATAGCCAGAGCAGTAGTGGATAAAATGAAAATCACTTTGCTTGGCAAATCTGCGCCATTTGAATTTGTTGCCGAAACCAATAATGTTGATGCTATGGTTGCCTTTGGTAAAGGGCAAAAAGAACTGGCTCATCGCACTGCACCATCGATTAATGAGGCATTACAGCATTTTCAAGAGGCGGCTAAATTGGATACAGAATATGCCAGAGCATATGTGGCTATTGCAGAGGCCAATATTTTGCTTGCCCTCTATGGTAACTTGCCAGAGGAACAAGCAAATTTAGCAGCAAAAGAAGCCTTAAATACTGCCTTTGAATTGAACCCAAACTTAGCTGCTGCACATGCTACTCAAGGGTTGTTATTAGCTGAAAGTGATCCGGAAAAAGCTGAACAGTCGTTTAAACAGGCAATAAGCATTAACCCTAACTATGCGATGACATATATGTGGTACGGGTCTTTACTACAAAGCAATGGTGATATTAGTGGAGCACATAAACTATTTGAACAAGCATACGTGTTGGATCCAAAATCTCCTGTCGCAGCATATAACGTAGCTTGGTGTTATTACCAAGCTGGCTCTGAAAAAAAAGCAATGGATATATTTTCGCAAATTATAAGTAATGATCCATATTATCCGGGGGCCTATAACTTGGTTGGGGATATTTTAGCAACACGTGGCAGGCTAGATGAGTCAATAAGCATGTATAAAAGAGCCATTGATGTTGACCCTGTAAATAAAAAAGCAATAAAGGGGTTATTGATTGCAAATATGGATATGGGAAAAATCGAACAAACTCAGCATTGGTTTGCTTATGCTGGTAAAGCAGAGTCGCAATTTTCAGCAGCAGATATTAGTTTTATGCAAGCTCGATTCTATGCTTCTCAAGGCGATATAAATAAAGCACTTAATTCATTAAAAAATATTAAATTCACCGGCGAAAAATCGACCATGAATGATTATATCGAAGGTGAAAGTGCCTACTATCAGGGGAAGTATTCACAGGCTATAACCGCCTTTGAGCGACTTCTTAATGCAGAGTCTATCAATGATGATTATTTTTATTATTTAGCAGAAGGGCAGTCGGCGGTTCATTTAGCTTATGCGTATTTGCAAGTAGAAAAACTTGAACAGGCAAATAATATTATTGATGGTTTTGCTCAGTTTTTAGAAAAAGGTAAAGCAAAAAAATCAAATGACCCCTCTTATTACTATAATATAGCGTTAATTAATGCTCTTCAGGATAATAAAGTTGATACTTATCAATACCTTCAGGCAGCTATTGATACTGGTTGGGTAAAAGCATGGCAAGCTGACTTAGAGCCTATTTTATCGCAAATGAATAAGGAACAGCAGTTTAGCCAAATGATGGGCGGCATCAGAGCTCGATTAGCCACCATGAGAGCTCGTAGCGAAGATAAAAATTCATTTCTACTTGCTGAGAGTGATACTTTTTAGCGAGGTGAATCCGAGGTGGACTTCCCCTAGTTGAGGTAGTTATATATAAAATTTTTCACTCTGGGTTAGTGGGATTTTCATGAAAGCAGGAAGCTAATATTCCTCAATGGGTAATTCATAACGTTGTTTTATCTTTATCCGCTCAGGCTCTATTTCATCGAACGCTTGTTGAAAGGTCTTAATAAGGCTTTCCGGAGTTTTCTTATTAAACGCTATATAGTTACCTATCTTGTTAATCTTCCATACTTGTTCATATTCATTTGGATCGAAATTTAATTCTTTAGCTATATGATAAAAGCCATGAATGGACAGAGCAATCATGTCAACTCTGTCAGATTGCATCATTAGAAAACCTTGTTTAGCTTCCGCTACTTTTGCCATATTGTAAGCAGGGAACCCCACTTGAAGTAGAGATATTTCTGATATATCACCTTCAATAGCAACAACGCTATGATAAAAGACTTGTCCTAGCGTAGTAAAATCATAGTTTTTTGATTTTTTAGCAATCAATACATGAGTTGAATTGAATAGTGGCCCTATCCATTTAAAAAGATGCTCGCGAGCGGGTGTTCTAGACATGGTAAATAATGCTGAATTGGCTTTCTCTAAAGTAAATCGATAACCACGAGCCCAAGGTACGATTAAAATATCCTGTTCTGGTTTATTAAGATGTTTCCAGACTGCTTTTATTGTATCTATGGAAATACCTTTTAATTCTCCATTTTCGATGTAATTAGCAGGAGGGTAGTTTTCTGTGTAATAGGTAATATCATCTATGTCGAGCGAATTTGAGCTAGCGACTAAAGGGGGGACAATCAATAGCAATAAGAGAAATATCCGTTTCATTTTAACTTTCACTTTTGTTAACAACATAAATAACCTAATTTAGCTTGATTCAAGAGTTTCTATGTTGCTGTATCTAGCTAACAAGTAAACAATTTATCAAAGCAAACGCTTTTGTAATCATATTATAGATAATAATAGCAAAAGCACTTAGTTTTATGGATTATTAATCATTGTAGACGTGTGTTTTTTCTTGAAACAAACTTTTAGAAGTAAAAAACTGTTATTGCAGATAATGTTTGCAATGACTTTAAATAATTACCTCGATTATGAAAAATAATGCTTAGTTCATTTAGCATCAAATAATTTCATTGTGATGATAAAGCTTGAATACTCTATTTGTATTTGCAACACTGTTTCGGTTTTCAAATAATAATTATAAAGGCCTATTTATGGAATGGTTGTCTGTTATTCCTCCCCTTGTAGCAATCGTAGTCGTGTTATGGCGCAAGGAGGTTGTACTCGCTTTGTTAATGGCTGTTTTTAGTTCTGAATTGTTATTAGCTTATCAAAATCATTCAAATATTCTTTTCTATGCCTTTATTGGCTCTATTGAAAGAGTCATCTTAGTTGTCAGTTCGCCAGGTAATGCGAGATTATTAATTTTCAGCCTACTTATTGGCGCTTTACTTGCCTATGTTAGAAATTCAGGTGGTGTAACGGCCATGGTGAATAAACTGGTGAGTAAAGGGATTGCGAAAAGCAAACGACAAGTCGGTGCAGTTACCATGTTTACTGGCATGGTGATCTTTATTGAATCAAACTTAAGTGTGCTTACCGCAGGCATTTTATCACGTGATTTATTTGATAAATTTAAAATGAGTCGGGCTAGACTTGCATTTATTATTGATAGCACCTCAGCACCTGTTTGTATTTTAGTGCTACTGAATGGCTGGGGCGCTTATGTATTGGGACTGTTGAACAACTATGAATTAGAACAGTCATCAATGGAGGTATTATGGGGTACAATTCCTTTTAATTTTTACGCAATTATCGCTTTGTTAATGGTGGCATATACGGTTGTAACCGATAAAGTTTATGGACCTATGAAGCAGTCTGAGCTTGCATTACATCAAGTAGAAGAAAAAGATAAAGAATACCTAAAAGAAGAACTAGTAAAACCAACCAAAGCACGTTTTATGGTTGTACCCTTGTTAAGTATGGTTTCTGCAATGTTTTTCTTTATGTATTGGACTGGAGATGGCGATATAACCAAAGGTAGTGGTGGTGAGTCCGTGCTTTACGCGACTTGTTTCGCTGTCGCTGTCGCTTATTTTTTACTTTTGTTTTCTAAACGTTTTTCTCATAAAGAATTAGTTGATGTGGGCTTTGAAGGATTATCTGAATTATTGCCCTTGGTTACCATCGTTTTATTCTCGTTAACATTGGGTGCTAGCCTGAAAGAGCTAGGAACTGGGGTGTTTATTGCTGGCCTTGTTGGTGATAACTTGCCTCTTATCTTTGTAGTACCTATCATGTTTATTGCTGGTGGTATTATTTCATTTAGTACAGGAACTTCATGGGGGACTTTTGCTATTTTAATACCTATCGGCGTACCGCTTATTCAATCACTAGGCTTGCCTCCTTCACTGGTCATTGCCGCTATTTTAGGTGGAGGTGTTTTTGGTGACCATTGTTCACCAATCTCTGATACTACTTGTGTTTCGGCCATCGCGTCAGGTTGTGATCTGCTTGAACACGTTAAAACACAGCTGCCTTATTCTCTCTTTGGTGGTGCTTTAGCACTTTTTGCTTACTTTATTGCGAGTTATATTATGGTGGTATAACTTGCATTTGGCGTCTTTATAATTCAAATTGATAAAATCACTTATATGTTAATAATAAAATTGGTTTTATCTATGAAAAAAATTCAATTCAAAAGCAGCGTATTTATTGCGCTGTTTTCCTTTCTGACCCTACCTTATGTAAGTTTTGCTCAATCAGACTCCTCAGTAGAAGAGCTTTCTAAGCCAATAGCTATAGCCATTCATGGTGGTGCAGGAACTATTAAAAAATCTAAATTTACCCCTGAGCTTGAAGCTGCCTATCGTGCAAAGTTAGCACAGGCGGTAGAAACAGGTTATAGCGTTTTAAATAAAGGTGGCTCTAGTTTAGATGCCGTCACTGCAGCCATAAACGTATTAGAAAACTCGCCTTTTTTTAATGCTGGCAAAGGGGCTGTTTATACCTATGATGAAACCCATGAAATGGATGCTTCAATTATGTATGGTAAAAACCGTCAAGCGGGTGCTGTTTCTGGAGTTAAACAGATAAAAAATCCAATAGATCTTGCTCGTTTAGTGATGGACGAATCTGTTCATGTGATGTTAAGCGGCGAAGGTGCTGAACAATTTGCTAAAACTCAAGGCGTTGAGTTAGTGGATAATAAAATATTTGATACTGAACATCGATATAAGTCTTTGCTTAAAGCGAAAGAGAAAATGAAAAAAGCTAAGCAAGAAAATAAAAATTATCAAGCAGCGCATGAAACGTTAGAAACTGAATATAAAGTCGGCACAGTTGGCGCTGTGGCGTTAGATTCGTTCGGAAACATTTCAGCAGGAACTTCAACCGGAGGCATGACAAATAAACGCTTCGGTCGCATTGGAGATGCACCGGTTATTGGTGCAGGTACCTTTGCAGATAATAGCTCTTGTGCAGTCTCAGCAACCGGGCATGGTGAGTATTTCATTCGTTATAATGTTGCTGCTGATATCTGTGCTCGAGTGCAATATCAAGACAAAAGTATTGTGCAGGCGGGTAAGGAAGTTATTCACGATGTGCTTATGCCTGTGGGCGGGACGGGTGGTGTGATCATTATTGATACCCAAGGTAATATAAGCATGCCTTTTAATACTACAGGTATGTATCGTGCTAAAAAATCTTCAACGTCGAAAACATACGTTGGCATTTTTTCAAACGAGTAATATTTTCTATTTGTAAAAATTTATAGAGGTGCTCATGAAAGCGGTTTTATCAACACTTATTGCAATTGGTTTTTCTGCTTTTATTGCAGTTAAATTCTTTTTCTCTAGTATTTTTGCACTGTTTGGTTACGCAGCATTGCCAATAGACAACTTAAACAGGTTAACTCACTCTAAAAGTGTTGTTAATAAGATGCAAAGTAGGCACAAAGCTAAAAGTGCTAATGTGTCAAAGCGTTTTATTAAACGTTCAGGAAAGAAAGTTGCAATAACGGCCGCTTCTGCAGCAACCATAGGTACAGTGGCGGTAATTGGTACGTTGACTTACCTAGAAATCACGCAATATTGTGATGAAAAAAGGGTGTTAAATGAAGATGCTAATATTTTGTTCGATACTCAAGAAGTTTTTGATATGCAAGCTTGCCTTGAGCAAGGCAAGCAAGATTCAGCTCATTTTGCTAATGAAGCATGGCAAAGTGTCAAAAGTAGTAGCAGTGAAGTGTTTGATGATATTGAAAAATCAAGTGACGAATTACTTGACCCAAGCCGTAAAGCTGTAGTTGAGCTATTTGAATCAATGGATAAGTGGTATCAGCAAATAATTGAGTAAATATGAATAAACAATTGACGATACCGACCGGTTGGTCTATTCTGTTTTAGAAATATTTTTTTATTGTTTACTAAAAGGAAGAGAGAACGATGTCAATTTTATATGGTGTATCTCCGTCACCGTTTGTAAGAAAAGCTATGCTGGCACATGCCCATAAAAATATCCCTTATGAAATAAAAATCACCTTGCCAAGTAGTGATGATGAGGAATTTCGTCAAGCGAGCCCTACAGGTAAAGTCCCTGGCTATAAAACAGATGACGGTGTTGCTTTTGCTGATTCATCCGTAATTGTTGCTTATCTAGAGCGAATTTCTAATAACAACGCTTTATACCCAGAAAAAGCTTCGGATTATGCCCAAGCTTTATGGTTTGAAGAGTGGAGTGACTCAGAATTAATGTCAGCTACAGGTGCGCTTTATTTTCAAAAAGTTATTGGACCGGTATTTTTCAAACACGAAACCGATCTAAAAAGAGTTGATGAAATTTTAACTGAATTGATTCCGAAAGCATTTAATATACTAGAATCGCGCTTAACACCGCAAAGTTGGATTGTTGGTGATAAATTATCTATTGCAGATATTACTGTAGGCTCTTGTTTAATTAGTTTATTGCATGCTAATTATCAAATTGATCAGTCTCGCTGGCCAAAACTGACTAGTTATAACGAGCGTTTTTTAGCACTACCTATAGTGCAAGCGCAAATTGCTAATGAGCAAGGTGTTATAAATCACGCTGCTGCTTAGAGAGGAGGTTTAACTAGTATATTGATGTGATATTAAATTATCGCATTAATATACTGAGTAAAGCGTTGATAATCGATATTCCCTCCCGTTAATATAACCGCTACTTTTTTAGCTAGCATTTTATCTTTTTCTTTATAAAGTGCTGCTAACGTGATTGCACCAGCGCCTTCTGCTAAGTTATGAGTCGCTTGATAATATTGCAACATAGCTTCTGCAATTTCATTGTCGCTAACTTGCACAATGTGATCACAGCCATCTTTGATTATTTCGAAAGCTTCTTTCATCGGGGAACGTGTTTTTACACCATCAGCAATAGTATTTGCTTGCTCGGTATTGATAATTTTTCCTGCAGCAAACGATAGGGCAAATGTTGGAGCGCCGTCTGCAACAACACCGACTATCTTGGTTTTTAAACCTAATAAATCTCTCACTTGAATTAAACTTGCAATACCAGAACCCATGCCAATAGGTACGTAAACGGCATCTAAATTGCTAACATGGCTAAACAGCTCTAATGCGTATGTGGCAACGCCAAGCACTAGTTCGCGTTCAAAAGGAGCAACGGCGCGATAACCAAGTTCATGTTGAAGTTTTAAGCTGTGCTGACGGGCGGCTTCAAAGTCATGACCGTGAATTACTAAATTTGCGCCATGAGATTGTATTGCACGGTTTTGGTCTTCATTATTATTTTCAGGTACAACAATGGTAACAGGCAATCCTGCTCGTTTTCCTGCAAAGGCTAAACTCTGTCCATGGTTACCAATAGTAGCAGAAACCAAACCTTTAGGCGGTGTAGTTGATTTCATCAGTGAGTCTATTAATACAATGCCGCCACGAACCTTAAAAGCCGCAGTAGGTGTGTGGTTTTCATGTTTAACCCACACTCTACAGCCACAAAATCCACTTAATTGAGGCCAGTTATATTGTGGTGTTGCAGAGAATACACTATGAACTAAGTTACTGGCTTGTTGTAATTCTTCTAATGTAAACATCTTGAAATATCCTGAAAAATTAGCACGACTGTTAAGGAAGCTTGATTTAATAAAATTAACGTAAGGTTATGAACAAAATACACTTTAAATACGCTTGGTGGAAATGATTTAATCAAGTAATATATTTATAGGTATATTTATAGTTGTATATAAGGAAAAAAATAAAAATGTCGTCATTAACTAACGTTATTGTTTCCTTAATTGAAAAACATACAAAAGATGAAGTGATAGATATTATGGATATGGCTGAAAGCATGGGCATCCGAGTGAGATATGTTGAAATGGAAACATCGACTGATGTGGCTACTATGAAACAAGGTGAAGTGAACAAGCGTCCTGATATTGAATTAAATATAAATAATACAACTGAGCAGAATTATACTTTGGTTGCTCTTTTGCTTGCGGACTGTTTTATTGCTCCACAAAAAGCAAAATATGAGGGCTTTAAATATGAAATATTTTTCCTGAAAGATTTGCGTAATTTCCGTTTATCAAGAACACTATTATTAGCAACACGCCTAGCTATTCCAGATAGTATCATCAACCAAATTGGCGAGTTTGGTTTTAATATTGATGCGTATATCGCAAGAACTAATTACATGCCAAGCTTTGTCAATAATATAGTTAAAAATAGCAGTGCGAGCTTTTTGATGATTAATAACTTAGTCGGTAGCATGCCACTTGAGCATTTATTAACGGGAAAACCCTAGTAATTCAAAAAAATACTTTCGTTAATTGAGCTTCAAGTTTTTTTAAATTATTACAAATATGTTCTTACTTCAAATAACTCAGGGAAAAAGCTGACATCTAAGGCTTTTTTCAAAAAGCTAACACCAGATGAACCACCCGTGCCATGTTTATGCCCAATAATACGTTGTACAGTGTACATATGTTTAAAACGCCACTGTTGAAAAGCATCTTCAATATCGACTAACTTTTCGGCTAATTCGTATAACTCGAAATATTTGTCAGGCTGCTGATAAACTTGAAGCCAAGCATCAACAACTGACTTGTTACTTTGATAAGGCAGAGTGAAATCTCTATTGATAACAGCTTGGTCAATAGTGAAACCATTTTTCGTCATAGCTTTGATGACTTCATCGTATAGACTTGGCTTATTGAGTAGCTCTTCAAGTTCATTATAAGTATTTGATGAACTCTGATGAACTTTTAGCATATCTTTATTTTTATTACCAAGCATAAATTCTAGTTTTCGATAGCCATAAGATTGAAACCCAGATGATTTTCCTAAATCATCTCTAAATTTCAAATAATCAGCTGGGGTTAATGTAGAAAGGATGCTCCAAGATTGCGTCAATTGGATAAAAATTTGTTTTACTCTGGCGATGACTTTAAAAGCAGGACCAAAATTATTTTCTTGGATACAGCTTATGGCATTATCTAATTCATGCCCTGCAAGCTTTAACCAAAGTTCACTACTTTGATGAATTATAATAAAAAGCATCTCATCATGTTCTGTTGATAGGGGCTGTTGAGCCGATAATATTTGCTCAAGTTTTAAATAATCGCCATAAGACATTTCATTGTCAAAGTCTGTGTGAATGTTATCTTCTATTTTTCGGCTGTTTGAATGTTTACAACTCGTCATATTATTCTCTTTATTATTCTTATTTTGAAATTGAGCAATAGTGAGCTAACGGATTTGCCATTACTAGTGCATGCATTTTTTGGTAAACAAAGTCTTCTCGCCAGCAGTTTTCTATATCAGGTATTTGACTTAGTTCCTGCATAAGTTCTTGCATTATTTCCTTTTGTTTATCGCCTATTGTTAGTGCTTTTTCGTAAGGTAAATGGGGGGAAAAAGTTACCATAGAGTAGAGTGGTATCCATAACTCTGGGTATAAATCATGAAACTTAGCTTCAATTTTCTTTTGCAATAAGAACTTATCGTCACCAGATAATTCACTCATTTCTACAAAGTTACGCCTCGCAAGCTCAGTAATGGCGTCAGCATTTTTTTTACGTAATTTTTGATATGCTGGAAATATTTTGCGCCAATTACCTTGATATTTTTCTATTAACTCGGCCAACTCTCGGCAATCTTCAAAGCCACAGTTCATGCCTTGACCATAAAATGGCACCATAGCATGAGCAGCATCTCCAATTAAGGCGACTTTATTATTAATGACCCAAGGATCAACATTAACTAAAAATAGTGGACTGGCTGATTTTTGCATGAATTCATCAATAGGATTTTCTAACATTGTCATCGCATCAGTGAAGTGTTGATGAAAAAAATCACTAATATCAGCTTTAGTTTTTAATGATTTAAACGAAGCCTCATCATTATCATCAGACTCATAATTAAGAAAAAGGGTACAAGTAAAGCTACCATCAGGGTTGGGTAGGGCAATAAGCATGAAATCTTTTCTTGGCCAAATATGCAGTGCTTCTTTTTCCATCTTGAAACGATCATGACCTGTTGCATCTTCATTGGCTGGGATATTTAATTCGATATAGCATTGCGGCATGAATGATTGGCTATAGCTGAATCTTGGCGTTTCTTGGGCTAAACGTCTTACCTTTGAATAAGCACCATCAGCGCCAAATAAGTAATCAGCGTGAACTTCATTCATATTTTGGTCATGAATAAAAGTTGAGCAAGCATTGTCAAAATTTACTTGGGTTAAACGTTGTTCAAAATACGTGCTTACACTTGGTTCTTCTTCAGCAAGCGTGAGTAGCTGTTCGTTTACATCAGCACGTGAAACAGACCAAATAGCTTGCCCTTCCTTGCCATAAGCTTGCTGCGTTAATGAGCCATCAAGTGCATGAATCACGCGCTTTTTCATCGCGATTGCGTTGCCTTTTATTTTATCGGCAATACCCACAGACTCTAACGCTAACCAGCCACGATCAGATAAAGCAATGTTAATGGATTTCCCTTGATAAATTGAATGTAAACGCGAGTCTGGGCGAGATTCAAATAAGCTTACATCATAGCCTGCTCGACCCAATAAAACGGCCAATAATGTACCCACAGGGCCAGCGCCTGCAACGGTGATTTTTTCTTTCGATATTAAATTATTTTCACTTGCGTTGTTAGTGGTCATTGTAAGCACTCCTTTAAAATTCTAACAAAATGAAAAGCATCTTCAAAACTGTTATATAGCGGTACTGGAGCCACTCGAATAACATTGGGCTCTCGCCAGTCAGTAGTTACACCATTTTCCTCTAAAGTATTAAAAAGCGCCTTGCCATCAAGCATATCAACAGTCACCATTAATGATAGTTGGCATCCACGTTCATGATCTGCTTGTGGTGTAATAATTCGAATGCTATTAGGTAACTCTTGTTTAATTAGAACCATCAGGTATTTAGTGAGCTTTAATGACTTTGTTCTCAGTGCTGATATCCCACCAGCAAGTGTTATGGTGTCGAGTGAGCCTCTAATTGCCGCGAGTGATAAAACCGGCGGGTTTGATAATTGCCAACCTTCGGCGGTAGGAATTGCTTGAAAGCTATTTTCCATTTTAAATCGGCTTGATTTATCGTGTCCCCACCAGCCAGAAAAACGATTAACTTGTGTCTCTTTATTGCTATTAGTTGCATGTTTTTGATGAACAAAACAACCTGCAACAGAGCCTGCACCGCTGTTTAAATACTTGTAGCTACACCAACAAGCAAAATCTACTTGCCAGTTATGCAGCTCCATAACCAAATTACCGGCTGCGTGAGCCAGATCAAAACCTACAAGTATGCCTTTAGCATGGGCTTTTGTGGTGATATTTTTCATATCCAGTACTTGGCCGGTATAATATTGCACGCCGGGTAGCAATATTAAGGCTATTTCATCACCTTGTTGCTCTATCAGTTGATATAAATCGTCATGATTTAGTAACTCTTCACCTGTGCGAGGCTGCCATAACATCATATTAGTCTCGATATCTTGCTGATGATGTTTTAGTTGAGATTCGACGGCATAATGATCGGATGGAAACGCATGATCTTCGATTAATATTTTAGTTCTTTTTCCTTTTGGTTGATAAAAACTCACCATCATTAAATGCAAGTTTGCTGTTAACGAGTTCATCATTACCACTTCTTCAGGTAATGCGCCGACAAGATCTGCCGATTGCTGTGTTAAAAATTCATGATAGGGCAACCATGGATAGTCACCTTCAAAATGTCCTTTTACGCCATGTTTTTGCCATGCATCAAGTACTTCAATAACATATTCTCTAGCCAATATAGGCTGTAAGCCTAATGAATTGCCAGTGAAGTAGTATTCATCACCACCGTTAGCTTGTTGCGGAATACTAAAGTGATCACGCATATGAGCGAGAGGATCGTCTTTATCTAGCCGTTGTGCATAATCTAAGGAGTAGATACGTTCATTTTTAAAGGTCATGCTTTTTCTCTATTCTTTTATTATGTTGAGGTGATTTTTTTACAGTCATATATAACGGGGTTACTTGGCGCAGCGTCATTTATGAAAGCAGGGACTTGTAGGTTAATAAAATAAAAACCGTCGCATATATCATTATCAATAAATGCCATTTCAGTAATGGTTTTATTAACTGCGCTTTTTTCATTGGCTTGATGACTGCCTTCTTCTACTTGCCAAAAAAGGTGATGACACGTTAATAAACCTTCATCATGTATACGATCGAGGGAAGGTATATCTAACACTAAATGTTCTACGCCACGCGCGTTTAAATACAATATGGCTTCTCGAGTAAAAAACGGCGGTTGATTATGTTGATTGTAAGTATAGCTACACTTATCTTTAGCATTGGGCAACGTACGCACAACTAAACATTGCAATTGTTCGTCATTATAATCAGCAATTAAACTAGCTAATGCGGTGTGGGTAATGACTTGGTCGTTTGCTGTTAATGCTGGAGTATAGCTTTCATTGCTCTCACTTGGTTGCATCGTTGTAACTGAAATTAAAGCGCAAGGGATAAGGGGGGAAAGTTTAATGTCGGCAATTGTTTTATAAAATTCATGATTAAGATTACAGATATGAGCAATGGTTTCAGTATGAGTACCATTACAGTGAGGATTAATGCTTAATTCATTAACGTTGCAACTACCTCCTTGCTTAGTATCGCCAATAAAAGTGCCAGCCTGCATTGGTTTACTTGCTGCAAAATTGGCTGAAAAATGATTTGGTTGAACAGCAATATTTTCACTCGACGTGCTTTTCTTAGAAGTGAAGTCGACAGGAATAGCTAAACTTAATGGTTCTCCAATGTTTAATTGATATTTTTCATTTAATAACGCAATAGTTATCATCATAACATCAATCATAAGAAGCATTCCTTTGAAAGACCTAGCCAGTTTAGTGCTGTACCATGGAGTAGTCTTGCTTTTATATCACTGGTAAAGTCGCAGCTTTGAATAAGCTTTCCTGGCTCAAGTTCACCTAACGGAAAAGGGTAATCTGTTCCTAAAGCAATGTTGTCAGCACCCACTAAATCAATTAAATAATTTAGCGCCAGTGGATCATGCACTAATGAATCAAAAGTGATTTGTTTAAGAAAATCTCTTGGTTTGATATCACAATTAATAGCGCATAAATCTGGACGAACATTAAAACCATGCTCAATACGACCAATGGTGGCAGGAAAAGAGCCGCCACCATGAGCAAACGCAATTTTTAAGTTTGGTAAGCGTTTAAGTACTCCGCCAAAAATCATTGAACAAATAGCTAAGCTTGATTCTGCTGGCATACCAACTAACCACGGCAGCCAATATTTGGGCATTTTTTCTTTTGCCATCATGTCCCAAGGATGAACAAATATTGCCGCGCCTAAATCTTGTGCGGCTTCAAATATAGGAAATAGTGACGGGTGGTCTAAATTCCAATCGTTAATATGTGACCCTATTTGAATTCCAGCTAAACCAATATCTTTAATGCAACGCTCAAGCTCTTTTATGGCCAAGTCAGGCGATTGCATTGGAATGGTGCCAAGTCCAACAAATCGCTTAGGGTGATCGTTAACAATGCCAGCAATATGATCATTAAGGTATTTTGATAAGTCGAGCGTGTCTTTCGGTTTAGCCCAATAATTGAACATCACTGGCACGGTTGAAAGTACTTGCACATCAACATTGTCTTTCGCACAGTCGGTTAATCTAACGTTAGGATCCCAACAGTTGTGTTCGATTTCTCGGAAAAAGTTATCATCAACCATCATACGAGCACAGCCACATTTATGATGTTCTAAGCTAACAAAACCACCATAGCCATACTTTTCTCGTAAATTAGGCCAAGTTTTTGGAAGAATATGTGTATGAATATCAATTTTTAACATCTTCTCTTCAACTCTATTACTTTTACCTATTGCTTCACCAGTCATAAACTTTAGCCCTTACTTACTTTAGTACCGCAGCCGCTACAAGTACTGTGTTGCTCATTGTCATAGAAGTTGGCAAATACTTTTGGCAAATCAGTTTCGATATTACCTAAGCAAAAAGCTTCAGTATAAAGTTCAGTTTTACATTCTGGACAGAACCAAAATAATGCATCTTTTTGACCCGTTGCGCGTTTTTGCTCAACCACTAAGCCAATGCTATTTTCAAAACGTTGTGGAGAGTGCAATATTTTTTGGGGAAGTAAAAAAATTTCGCCTGCTTTAATCGTTATATCAGTAAATTTACCGTTATCAACAACGGCTAAATTCATTTCTCCTTCAAGCTGATAAAATAATTCAGGTGTTTCGTTATAGTGATAGTCAGTACGGTTATTTGGGCCACCAACAATCATGACGATGAAGTCGTCTTGTTCAAAAATTTGTTTATTACAAACTGGCGGCTTTAACTGTTCTCTGTGCTCTTCTATCCAAACTTGTAAGTTAAATGGCATGGCATATGACATAGCGTTAATCCTCATTAATTGTGGCAATGCATTTAAGTTCTATAGCTATAGGGGTTGGTAACTTGTTAATTTCAACCGTGGTACGACAGGGCTGATTATCACTAAAATATTGAGCATAAATACGATTGTAAGTAGCGAAGTCATCACTCATATTAGTTAAGAAAACAGTCACATCAACTAAATCCATCCAATTTGCATTTGAGGCTTCAAGAATAATACGAATATTTTTAAAAACACTATGACATTGGGCTTCAATATCGTAACTGACAATATTGCCATGTTCGTCTAATTCAACACCGGGGATTTTCACGGAGCCTGCTTTTCTTGGGCCAACGCCGGAAAGGAAAAGTAAATTGCCAACTCGACGGGCATGAGGGTATAAACCAACAGGCTTTGGTGCCTGCTCTGTACTAACAGTATGTTTTGTTGATGTCATTTGAACTCCATTATTATAATTATAGGAATGAACAATGATATTACTTTCAAACTATTTGAATTTGCTTGAATTTAAATAGTTTGGTATATACCCATGGGTATAAGTGTAGATTATTATTTTTGAGGTGCAGCAAAAAATACTGCGAAAAGAAAGAGATCAGCACAAAGCCCATTTGCAGCCTAATGAGCTAGCAAAAATTGCGCCTGATGATTTAAATTTACATATGATTTGGTTCATAACTTATTTAATTAGTATTCAATTAATATTTAATACAAACATTTTTACTTTCGGTGAAAAAACGCATGGCCTCAAAGCCACCTTCGCGTCCAACACCTGAATTATTCATCCCGCCAAAAGGCGTTCTTAAATCTCGTAATAGCCAGCAATTTACCCAAACAATACCGGTATTTAACTGCTCTGATAATCGGTGCGCTCTAGCCAAGTTACTTGTCCATAGTGTTGAGGCTAAACCATAGCGACTATCGTTTGCTAAGGCGAGTGCTTCTTCGTCACTATCAAAAACTTGTAGAGTGATCACTGGGCCAAAAATTTCTTCTTGGTTACATTGTGCTTGATTAGTTAAACCTTCAATAATGGTCGGTTGTAAAAAATAACCTTTAGCGCATCGGCCAGTTAAATGGGCTTGTTTTCCACCTACTAACACTTTACCTCCTTCACTTTGTGCTAATTCAATATAACCAAGTATTTTCTGTAGGTGTGCTTTAGAAACAATAGCGCCCATTTGGCTTGATTGTGATAACGGATCTTCAACTTGTAAGTCTTGAGCTTTCTTAATGAGAGCTTGTTTAAATAATTCATAGATTGAGCTTTCAATATAGATTCTAGAAGCGCATAAGCAAACTTGCCCTTGATTGGCAAAGCTTGCCCTAAATACTTGCTCAACAGTTGCATCAAAGTCACAATCAGCAAAAACGAGTGCTGGATTTTTTCCGCCTAACTCTAATGATAACTTTTTAAATTGTGGAGCTAATTGTGTGGCAATTGCTGCACCGGTTTTAGTGCCACCAGTAAAAGAGATGGCTTTAATTTTTTTATGATTACAAAGGGCAGATCCAACACGTGTACCCGTGCCATGCAGTATATTTAAAACACCTCTTGGTAACCCTGCAGCTTGACAAATTTTACCGAGTAAAGCCGCTGTTTTTGGCGTGACCTCGGAAGGTTTAGCAATAACACAATTTCCAGCGGCAAGCGCTGGGGCTATTTTCCAAGTAAACAAGTATAAGGGTAAATTCCATGGAGAAATGCAACCAACAATGCCAATGGCTTGGCGTAAAGTATAGTTAGTTGCTGTGTTTGTCATTGAATGAGATTCACTGGCAAATTGCGAGCAAGCATGAGCAAAAAATTTGAAGTTGCTTGCAGCACGAGGAATATCGACAGATTTAGCTAAACCTATGGGTTTACCATTATCAATAGATTCAGCAAGAGCAAGCTCATCTAGTTGTGATTCTATTCCTTGAGCTATTGCGTACAGAATATCAGCCCTTTGTTCTAACGGTTTCCCTTGCCAATGAGGTAATGCTTTCTCTGCAGCCGTAACTGCCAATTCAACATCTTCAAGGCAACTATTGGGGATTTTCCCATAAACTAAGCCTGTTGCAGGTTCGATGTTATCAAGGTAGTTTTTATTTATGGGGTCTTGATAACAGCCATCAATAAAGTTTTGTAAAATATCCATTAGCTACCTTACATATCATTTATAAACAGGCTGTTCGGCCACCATCAACAGGTAAATTAATACCTGTGATATAACTGGCGGCAGGTGAGGCTAAAAATGCGGTGGCTGCAGCAAATTCTTCAGGAGCAGCAAAACGACGCATTGGTATTTGAGACTTCTCATTAATAATTGCTTGTTCAATAGCGATATTTTGCTTTTTAGCTTTCCCTTCAATAATTGCATCAAGGCGGGCTGTTGCTGTTGCACCTGGCAGTACATTATTGACAGTAATCCCAAACTCACCTAATTCGTTGGCGAGTGTTTTTGCCCAGCTTGCTACCGCTCCACGAATGGTATTAGAAACGCCAAGTCCGGGAATGGGCTGTTTCACTGAAGTTGAAATTACGTTGATGATACGGCCGTATTGCTTGTCTTTCATGCCACTAATTAACGCTTGCACTAAGTGATGGTTCGATACTAGGTGTAAGTTAAAGGCATCAATAAAGGCGCTGCTGTCAGAAGTGTTTGCTAAGCCGGGCGTTGGGCCGCCCGTATTATTGATTAGTATTTCATAGGGAGCATGGTCTGTTATGTGGTCGTTAATAACGCTTCGAACTTGTTCAGGCAGAGAAAAGTCAGCGACTAACACTTGGTGATGTTGACCTTGCTCGGTATTTAACTCGGTTAACACACTATTGAGTGCCGTTTTATTACGGGAAAAAAGCGTGACATTGGCGCCTAAGTTAGCCAACTCTATCGCACATGCTTTACCGATACCTTGGCTACTGCCACAAACAAGCGCATATTTGCCTTGTAAATCAATATCCATTTCAATCCTTAATTTGCTAAATAACTTAAGTACTTTTAGAAAGCACTTTTTGATTTAATAGATATTTTTTAGCATATAAAAAAAATTAATGTCAGTAAAAGTTTTGCTTTATTTTTTAATGTTAATTGTAAACTGTTCTCTTAGCTTGACAGTTTCCCTTCAGTTTTCAATTTCCGATCAAGCCGTTTATGTGTGCAACCACACTTCTACCTAAGGCTCCTAAATGATACCCACCTTCAAGTACTGACACTATTCTACCTTGGGAGTGCTCTTGGGCAATTGTTTTTAGTTCATCAGTAACCCAACGGTAATCTGCTTCAGTTAAACTTACTTGTGACATGTCATCTTCAATGTGGGCGTCAAACCCAGCAGAGATAAAAATCATTTCTGGTTTAAACTTATTTAACGCAGGTAACCAATGTTCGGATATTGCTTTTCGAAAGTCCTCGCCTTTAGTTGTAGCAACAAGTGGTGTGTTTATTATTGGCGGTGTATCACTTTCTTGAATATCAAAGGGGTAAAAAGGATATTGATAGCTAGAACAAAACAAATAAGCACCGTCACTTGTGTTATCAACTTTAGGAAAATAGTTTTTAACAATATCTTCTGTGCCATTGCCATGATGAACATCGAAGTCGACTATTGCTACACGTTTAAGCTTATATTTATCTCTAGCGTAAGCGGCAGCAATAGCAACATTATTAAAAAAACAAAAGCCCATTCCCTTGTTATGTTCAGCGTGATGTCCTGGTGGACGAGTTGCACAAAAAGCACTGCTCAGTGTTTTGTCCATCACTAAATCCACCGCGTCGATAGCGGCGCCAGCAGATAACAGAATAGAAGTTAAGGTTTTTGAGTTCATGACTGAATCTTCACCTACGACAAAATTTTCGTCATCTGATTTTGGTGCATTGTCGAAAACTAATTTGATATGCTCTTGAGTATGCGCTAATGAGATTAATGATTTATCTATAGGGTTAGCGTCAAATTGACGAACAACATAATCAAGACCGCTACGTATTAGTTGATCTGAAATAGCGGTTAAGCGTTTACCATTTTCAGGGTGATGTTCACCCATATCATGTTCACCACAGCGGTAGTGGCCTATAATTCCTACGGTCATATTATTCTCTTAAATTGTTAGTGCTTGCTCATCTTGTTGCTTTATTACTCAATTAATGTGTCAAAAGTACTCATTGATAGTCATCAACTCCGTGCTTTTTCCTTTTACTTGAACCATACATCTTAAAGCTGTTCAACCACTTATTATTCAGTTGCTAATTATTTCTTCAGTTAATGGAAGTTTTAAACTTACTTCGTCAAAATCTTCACTGGGTTGGCGTATAAACCCTGTTTTTTCAAAAACCTTGAGCATAGATGCATTATCTCTGCGCACGCAGGCCACCAAACTATCAAGTTTTCGAATTTTTGCAACAGCAATCATTTCTCCCAATAATGCACTTGCCATACCGCGACCACGTAAACTTTCTTTGATAACAAAAGCCACTTCACCAGAATTAATGCTTTCAATATAATAATATCGTGCAACAGCTTGTATTGCCTCACCTAAATAACTTTTTCTGGTAAAGCATAATGCTAAGTCTACATGCTGATTTACACTAACCAAGTTACAGGATTTTTCCCGTGTCATTTGCGTTATATGGTGGTTATATCGCATGATTAAGGTTTCTTTGTTGTGCGAATAAAAGAACTCTTGTAACTTGCGCTCATCAGCTGGTGCTAGTGGTCGCAAGGTATAATCAATATTGGCAAAATTGAATTTTTTTAGCTCTACAGTGCCTAATTCAGGTACCGAGCTGGGTGAGCTTTCTTGATATTCAGGCACCCAATAATGTTTACGAACATCAGCTAATAATTGTTCACGAAATTTAGGATGAGCAATGCGAATTAGCTCTAATGCACGCTCTCGAATACTTTTCCCTTGTAGTGAAGCAATACCAAATTCAGTGACGACATAAGCAACATGACCACGTGAAGTGACTACACCTCCACCTTCAGTAATATGAGCAACAATACGAGAGATTTTGCCATCTTTAGTTGTTGATGGTAAGGCAATAATAGGTTTCCCACCTTTGCTTAAAGAGGCGCCGCGAATAAAATCGACTTGACCTCCGATGCCACTATAAAATTGATAACCGATAGAGTCTGAAACTACTTGTCCTGTTAAATCAACTTCTATGGCGCTGTTGATGGAGACCATGTTGTCATTTTTAGCTATTTTTACCGGCGAGTTAACATGCTCTGATGGGTAGAATTCAATATGCGGATTACCATCAACAAAGTCATATACTTTTTGGCTACCTATGCAATAAGTGACTACCGCTTTGCCCTTATGATAGGTTTTTTTGCGGTTATTGATAACGCCTTTTAGCATTAAATCAATAACACCATCTGAGATCATTTCGCTGTGAATGCCTAAATCTTTATGATTGACTAGATAGCGTAAAACGGCCTCAGGAATTTTTCCTATACCTATTTGTAAAGTGGCTCCATTTTCGATCAACATGGACGTGTACTGGCCTATCTGTTCGGTGCGTCTGTCAACTTCTGGTGCTATTACTTGGGGTAAATCTTGTTCTTCATTTATCCACGCATGAATTTGGTTTAAATGAACAAAGCTATGACCATTGGTACGTGGCATTTTAGGATTAATTTGCGCAATCACATATTTTGCCTCTTTTACTGCAGAAGAGACAATGTCAACACTCACACCCAATGAGCAATATCCGTATTCATCTGGTGGACTAACCATGATTAATGCAGCATCAAGGGGTAAACTGTTTTCATTAAAAAGACGGGGAATATCAGAAACAAAACATGGGGTATAGTCCCCACGACCTTCTGCAATAGCTTCTCTAATATTTTTCCCACCGATAAATAAACTATTCACTTTAAAAAGGTCTTTGTGCTCAGGCTTCGCCCACACATTTTCTGAAAGGGTTAAAATATGAACCGTTTCAATGTCGTGTAGTTGGTTTGAGTTAGCGATTAAATTGTCAATTAATGCATTGGGTACTGCGGCACCTGAACCAATAAATATTCGGCTACCTGATTTTAAATAATCTTCCCAATTGATACTGTCGCGTTCTTCATATTGTGTTGACATGAAAATTCCTATTTTTGTTGCATGCTGTGCAATATTAAGAGGTTACCTCATTAAAGCACTTAAAATTAACATAAGCTATTAGCCATAAGTATGAGTGAGTCTAAGGGATATTTATTGATCATTATCAAGACAAAGTTTGATAAAATAATTTTTCAGTTATTTAGCTTTTATTTGCAATATCTTTCTCGGGAGTCATTTGTGACAACGAATAAAATTTTTATCATAGGTTTACCCAGAACTGCAACCACCAGTGTTTGCTTGGCAATGTTAGGTCTAGGTTTTAAAACAGCTCATAATGCTTATACTCAACATGCCTTTAGTGAAGCACAAGTGATTGCGGACACGCCTATATTTTGTGATTACCAAAAACTTGATAAGCAGTTTCCAAACAGTAAATTTATATACTTAACGCGCAATGAAAAAAGTTGGTTACCCTCTATAAAACAATTATTACAGCGCATGATTGTTAATTTACAACGTAGTGATGGCGGTTTTAATCCTCACTTAAAACGTTGTTATAATGACATTTTCTCACCACTGACGGCTGAAAATATTGCCCAAGATGACTTTTTACTACAGTGCTATCAGCGCCATCAACAGGGTGTTTTTGATTATTTTTACGAAAGAGCTGCAGACTTACTAACTTTAGATGTAGCTGAAGAAAACAGTTATCAACTGTTACTAGCCTTTTTAAATATTTCATCAGAGCATGGTAGATCTAGTGGCTTTGAAAAAATCAATATAGGCGGCAAAGTCAAAGCATGGCAAGATATTAATAATGTCTTGAAAATAGAATCAACCAATAAAGGGCGTATTGATAAGATCCTTTATTGATACCAAGTCTATTAAGTTATTTCCCACTCAGCGAGAATTTAAAGGCTTAGAGGCAAGGCATTGATTGAAAAGAATGGTTATTCAGGAGAATATGCTCCTGCATTCTCTAATAAGCTACATCCATGTAGCGTCCTTGTCAAAATCAATAACGATGGATGTAAGCCTTTTAAACTCGTCCTTCGGGAGCTCATTAGTAAACTGATAACAGCGCAAAACTAATGAAATATAGAGTAACTATGTTTAATCAATTTTACTTGTTATAAGCTCCTTAATGCAGCTCTGAGTTGGGAATAAATTTAATAGAATTGGTATATTACTAACTTCATCTGTAAAATCGATTTTAATTATTTAACCTTTGAAATACTATTTATGTTTGACTTAAAATTTAATACCACGCAAGCGTGGACAGATGCTGTTATGGCTGATTTTCCTCGCTTTTTACAAGATCATGCGGCTGCAGAAAAAAAGGCTTCAGGTATGGCAATGGCAATGTTGTCTCATTATCCTGATAAAGCAAAGTTAGTACGTGCAATGACAGATTTAGCCATTGAAGAATTAATACATTTCAAGCAGGTTTTGAAATTGTTAATTGCTCGCGATGTCACTTTAGGACAAGACAAAAAAGACCCCTATATAAACCAAATTCGACAACTTTTTCGAAACGGTACTAGTTTCTTTTTAATGGATAGATTACTTGTAGCTGCAGTAATTGAAGCCCGAGGTTATGAAAAGTTTTGGTTAGTTTCTGAGGCTCTGCCAGAAGGCAAAGATAAAGATTTATACGTTGCTATCGCTAAATCAGAAGAGAAACACAAAAACTTGTTTGTTGAATTAGCGTATGAATACTTTGAAAAGCAGGAAGTAGATGAGAGACTAGAAGAAATTCTTATTGCTGAAGCTGAAATTTGTAAAGGTTTACCGATTAAAGCAGTACTTCACTAATAGAAATTCATCTTGTTGTATCGCCCAATTAATGCGTCAAAAGTACTCACAAATTTTTCGGGAAATAATTTGAGCATTGGAAGAATGGCCTGAAAGGCGAAGAACAGGATGTACGGAGTAATGACTAACGTCAACTCCGTGCTTATTCCTTTTACTAAAGCTAAGTTACTATGTTATTGATTTTATAAATTATATGAAAAAAAATTTTGATAGTATTACACCAGAACTAGTAAGTCAGAGAAAATCGGTTCATGAGCTGTGTAGGCAATTTAGCCGCAGTCCAAGCAAAGGCAACTTAAAGCGTTTAAAGGCATTGTTTCATTCCTGTGGTGAAAATGTTTTTATCGAATATGGTTTTCATATGGATTATGGGGACAGTATTTCTCTAGGTGCTAGAACCTTCATAAATGCAAATTGTACTATAGTTGATGCTGCTAAAGCAGCTAACCGGAAAGTGCACATAGGGTCAGACTGTTTAATAGGGCCGAATGTACAGTTGCTTGCTGTTTCTCATGATATAGACCCTAAGGCACGGTTAGCCAAGCATAATTACGCCGATGATATAATCATTGGCAATAATGTGTGGTTAGGTGGAGGAGTTATCATACTTGCTGGCGTTACTATTGGTGATAATAGTGTGGTAGGTGCTGGTAGTGTTTTGACTAAAGCTATTGAAGCTAATAGTTTTTATGCTGGTAACCCAGCGATTAAAGTTCGTGGTTTGTAGTCCTCTAAATAAACCAACTTGTAGCGAATTTAACTAACTTCTCGTTTTATTTACAGACACATATCTTTTTAGTTTTAGTATCTCATTGTATTTTAAGGGATATTTTGTTGGCCTAGCACTTGCTTGTTAATGTTGTGTAAATACGGTATAAAAATCAAGTGTACAACAAGGAATTAATATGTCAGTTATTTTAGAAGATCGACCAACAGAAACCGTGCGAAGTGAAGTCATCGATCAGTTGATCATGAATTATAGCCATGGTGAATTATCTTATGAAGCGTTTGAGCGACGTTTAGACCAAGCAATGGAGTTGCAGTGCAATAAAGCGATAACTGAGCTAGTAGAAGATTTACCCTTAACTGTTGATAAAGCCTTTGTTGAAAGTAAAAAGCAAGATTTAGCACCTAACCTGGTTTCAGGTGACGCAGAAGATGTTGAATATATGGTCAATGTTTTAAGTGGTAATACCCGTAGTGGTGTTTGGACTGTGCCAAAAGAAATTCGCTCTTTTAGCCTGTTCAGTGGCTCTGATATCGACTTGACGGATGCAAAGTTTACTCAAAATGAACTTCGCATTAAAATCTTTTGTTTGTTTAGCGGGAATAACATTTATATTCCTGAAAATGTCAATGTAGTATCTAAAGCGTTCTGTATTTTTGGTGGCGTTGACTATCAAACAGCGAGCACAACTAATCCCAATATTGTTACACCAACGATTATTATTGAAGGGGTTTGTATTTTTAGTGGCATAGATATAAAAGTAAGACGTACTATCAAAGAAAAGTTTGTTGAAATGGCTGATAGCCTTAAAAAGTTGTTTTCTTAACTCCAGCCAACAGTACCATAGTTCGTTTATTATAACTCCCATACCAGCCGTGTAGGGAGTTGATGCTTTCTCCGCTAGAGCAATTGCGCATAAGTCGTTATAATTGTTTTTTATTTCCTAGTTGGATTTTATATGCGATTTCTCTCCCGCCGTTTAGTTATGCCTAATGATTTAAACTATGCCAATTCATTATTTGGTGGTCGTGCTCTTGAGTGGATAGATGAAGAAGCGGCTATTTATGCCATATGTCAGTTAGAGACTAACTGTTTAGTGACTAAACATATCGGTGAGATTAGTTTTGAGTCAGCGGCAATGCAAGGTGATGTAGTTGAGTTTGGTTTAGAAACCAAAAAAGTGGGTAATACCTCCGTAACAATAACGTGTTTAGTACGAAATAAGGCAACTAAAAAAACGATTTGTTTAGCTGATGACATTGTTTTTGTAAAAGTTGACCCTGAATCACGGAAACCTGTTCCTCATGGAAAAACGCTCGAACAGTTAAATAGACAAGCCGAAGTAGAGTCTTAAAAAGTTGAAACCTTAATTGTGTCCAATAAACAATAAAGAGTCATTGATTAGGTGTTAACTTGGCAATACAATGATTTAATAATTTACCTTTTTTGATTGTTATTATGTCTTCAGAACGTTTTGGTACAAGCGCCAATTATAAACAAAAAGAGCAAGGATATCGTGATCGTGCTTTAAAACTATTCCCATGGGTATGTGGTCGTTGTGCACGTGAATTTGTTTACTCTAATATTAAAGAATTGACCGTGCATCACATGGATCATGATCACACTAATAATCCTAACGATGGCAGTAATTGGGAATTATTGTGTATATATTGCCATGACAATGAACATGCTAAATACACCGACCATGCTAGTTATCAAACAGAGGTAAAGGCAGGAGAAAGCAACCAAGATGCAGCCACTTATAATCCATTTGCCGATTTAAAATCAATGTTGAAAAAATGATTCTTTGAATAGAAAAATAATAAATTTTCAAACATTAAGAGAAAAACCGCTATGAAAAAAATGTTACTGCTGAGTATCATTCTTATATTTTCAGCAAAATCTCAGGCAATTAATGTCACTTATCTTAGTCAAACAATCAATATAACACCCTATTGGCACAAGGTTTATTCCATTACCAAGACGGCAGCTAAAAGCTTAGATATAAATCTAACCATTATTGAAGGTCAAGGCCACCGAATTTATCAGGCAGATCTTATAGATGAACTTATCAAAGTGGCAACTAAGCCCGATTTACTCATTTTTCATGCTTACCCGTTAACCTCTATCAGAACCTTTAGCACATTAGAAGAAGCTAAAATACCTTTTGTAACTATTTCAGATTTTGAAAATGAAACGACACTTCCTATTAGTAGGCAAGTTGGTTTGCCTCAAATGAAATTTAAGTATTGGTTAGCTGAACATGCAATTGATGATAATCGTGGTGCTTACTTATTAGCAAATAACCTTATTAAGCAAGCGGAAGAAAAAAATATTAAGCAAAATGGCTCAGCTAATAAACTAAAAATATTAGCCCTTAGTGGCGATTTTATTCATGAATCTATTGAGCGTAGTAAGGGGGTTTTAAAAAGTGCAAGCCAAAATGACAATGTTGATTTAGTGCAAAATATCAATGCTAATTGGGAGTATGAAAGTGCTAAGGGCAAGTTTAAAGCTTTGTACTCTCGGCACAAAGGTGTTGATATTGTATGGGCTAGTTCAGATGTGATGGCTTTAGGTGCCTTAAAGGGGGCAATAGAGTTAGGCTTAACGCCAAATAATGATATTTTTATTGGTGGTTTTGATTGGGATCATGATGCAATTGAAAAAATAAAACAACGACAACTAAGTGCCTCTGCAGGCGGACAGTTTTATAATATTGCTTGGTTACTCGTCAGGGTATACGACCATTTTAACAAGCAGTCTTTGTTTTCTAAAAAGACTGCTCAAGTTACTACTGATTACACAATAATTGATCAACACAACTTGGCTAGTTATGAAAAATTAATTGATGTAGATAAATTAAGTGAAGTAGATTTTCGCTGTTTTAGTAAAACTTATACTAAAGAGCCAACTTATAACTTTTCTTTAGATAAACTGCTAAAGCAATTAGAGCAACCTAATCAAAAAGTATGCTTATAGTTTTTTCAAGTGGATCCTTTTGGTTTTCTCATTAATTTACAAATTTTAATACTTTTGCCACGAAAGGCTTCAGTTTACAAAATATCAGTTAATGCAAAGCCAATACCTATACGTTGTTGCTTATGATTATAATCAATTAAGCTTTCGCCATAACCATTGAAATATTGAGCATAACCTCTTAATTTTCCCCATAAAGGGAAGGTGAATCCAATTTCAATGGCGCCGTGGCGCTCCTTAAAATTTTCCCTGAGCTTCATTGATACTTCATAATCATCATGCCAGTCATAAGCCAGACCCAATTCAAAATGTCCCATATAGTCATCTATGTCTGGATTGTCATCACCAACAGCATCAAAACTGGTGGTTTTGTCTCCTTCAGGGATCCGGTACCATGGGCGAAACGATAAAGCGAAATCACCTTTTTCAAAAAGAAAGTTAGCGTAAATTCGATTCCAACTTCTAGACAGTAGTTGGGAGCGGCCATTTGATTGATGCTCAAACCCTAAGAAAACACCAGTATTGCTGTTAAACGGGTGCCAATTCATCGGGGTAAAGTAAAAAAACTCTGGTTGATAATTTGTTTCTCTAAAAGGTCGAGAAAGTTTTTCTGTATATACTTGCCACCATGACTCTAACGTAAATCCAAAAAATAGTTGATCTCCTGTATTGAGTAAACTACCCGTTGTTAATGGGACTTTAATACTTATTTGAAACTTCGCTTCAACGTTTTTGAGGTTATCTGCCCAGCTTGAAATGCTTTCATACGCTTCAGGGTTTATCTCATCAGTGACCGAAACAGGTAAAATGTAGTTCATTTTATGAGGTGTGATCACATAGGGGTTAAAGGCTGACTTTCTCTCTTGAATCATTCGTTCAGATATAGCGCCAATCTCTACATTACCTAGTTCCTCTTCAATAATTTTCTTTTCGCAGTACTCTTCTATTTGTTGCAGTGTTTGACTTTTGTCAATGGTTTTTATCGTTTTAAATATACAACCTTGCAAAAGATCTTCAAATGATTGTGCATATGAAAATGAAATAACTGAAAAATAAAGCAAAGTAAGGATAGTAATGAATAATTTTAGCATGTTAAAAGAAGTTTTAAGGTAAATGACTATTTTGGCGGTTAGTATAGCGTTGTATGTGCTAAGTGTCATAATTTTGCAAGTTTTGTTCGAAAAAATAAAATATTTATATTTTATAAATTATTAATGAAATCACTATAAGTTATTGATAATCGAAATCATTAACACTTAAGTGGTAGGCCAGGCGTTAGGTATCTTGTGTTTTTCTGTTTGAAATTCTTCTATAAGTCAGCAAAAGTGCTTATCTTGTCTATACTTACGACCAGTTCCTTTACATCTTAAGCGTTAGTAAACGAGCTATATCTAATATTTCATTAACAGGAGAAGCAAAATGAAAAATGGATTAATTACTTTACTCTGTGTTTTATTTAGTTATTCAGTAGTTGCAAAAGATCGACTAGAAGTTTATGAAGACTATGATTTAGGTACAGAAATAACGGCGGTAACGACTGTTAAAATTGACCCCAACATGGGAGACGTTTATTTGGCAGGATTACAACAAAGCTGGGTTAAAGCAGTTAAAATTCAAAAAGAGCTAGGTTACATTAAAGACTGGAAGATATACGGCAGTGAGTTATCTGTTAGTGGCGACTTTAATATGCTGCTTATGGTGACCTTCAATAGTGCTGCTGATTTAGAGCCAAGTAAGAAAAAATATGCAAATTTCATGAAAAAATGGAGTGAAAAAGACGAAAAGAAATCCAATGAAATTTCAGCAAAATACCCTGAAGTTAGAACATTAACTGGGGAGTACCGATTGCGCGAAATTATTATGAAATAAGCTAGCGGGGACTTGTCCCCGCAGTACTTGTTACTTAGAAAAATTCGCTCGGTAATTAATCCGGCAGCCTCCTTGCTAATGACCCTAATACAGATAAATAAACAGCGAACGTTCTTTGTTTTGGTGTTTAAAGCTCTAGGGTCTTATATGTTCTTAATTAATCGAAAACCGTTAGTAGAGTTAAATCGTTTAGTGGAGGTGTCCCAGTAACGTTTGGCTGAACGTAGTCTATTTGGCTCATCAAACCAAGAACCTCCGCGCAGTATCCTATAATCACAACCTCCATCAAGCCATGCGCTGCCATCTGTTGGGGCATCTATATAATTGTAATTTGAACAATCTTGAACCCACTCCCAAACATTACCATGCATATCATATAAACCAAATGGGTTAGCACCATAGCTTTGTACAGGAGCTGCTGATTTTTTCTTTCCGCATTCTTCACTTAAATAGCCATACCGTGCTTGAGAGCAATTAATTTTATTTCCCCAAGAATACTTCGCTTTTGAACCAGCACGTGCTGCATACTCCCATTGAGCTTCACTGGGCAAAGAGAATTTTTTCTCTCCTATATTTTGAGTTAACTTATTTAACCAAGGAATAAATTGTTCGGTAATATCATCAAAACTCACATTGCTTACAGGATGACTAGCTTGAGTTTTACTGTCATATTTTGGTTGATAACTGCAACCATTTGCTTTTACACAAGCTTGCCACATAGCAAAAGTTACTTCTGTGGCCATCATTTTAAAGGAGGGAATGTTAATCCAACGAGCTGGTTTCTCATTTTTGTGGCAATTTTGTTCATTTACACAGCCCATTTGAAATTTTCCTTCTGGAATTTTTTGTAAATGAGTAAGTAACTGGGTAATTGCTGTAGGAATGTTCCCTTGCGGCTGAACTTGACTAAAGGATTGGTTACTTGAGCTAACAACAATCAGCATGATGAATAGCAGAGTAATTAACTTTTTACTCTCAATTATTAATTTTATGAAATGGTTCATTGCCTATTCCTGAACTCATATTTGAGTTTTGGGTTGTTAAAATTCTAGAGCTACGCTTTATTGACTTAGCAAAGATATTCATTTTTAAGCTTAATAGCTTATTAATAATTATAAAATGCTGACGAATTTCAAAATAACGATTAATTTAGCGCAATTATTGCAATGTTTTTTAAATCCTACGATTTTACCAGCGTAAATATGTCAAATTATGTCTGAGCATTTCAAACAATTTCATTCTAGCTGTTCATCGCATTTAATTATCAGTTAAGCGCAACCATTCTGTTTTAATTGTCATCTAAATGTATCTTAAGTGTTAATTATTGTAATGGATGATGGAAAGAACAATGAAATTAACAAAAAGTGCTTTAACAAGTCCTGCTGCTGTTGCTGTTGGTGTTGCGCTTATTTTACTGGTTGGTATGTTAAGTCTATTTAAATTACCAGTACAATTATTTCCAGACATTGAACGTCCACGTATTGCTATTCAAACCTTCTGGCGCGCTGCATCACCTAAAGAAATTGAATCAGAAATTATAGAGCCTCAAGAGCAAGTTTTACGTGGTATTCCAGGTTTAAACTCTATGAACGCTTTTGCAAACCGTGGTGCTGCGTTTATCAATTTAGAGTTTAGTGTTGACACTAATATGGAACAAACACTTATTGAAGTTATTTCTCGAATGACTCGGGTTGCCAACTTACCACGCGATGCACGTCCTCCACGAATTATGCTAGGTGGTTTTGGTGGAAATACACCAGCGTTAACGTGGTTTTTCTTACAGGCACTACCGGGCAATGACAAAGATATTGCGGATTACATGGAATTTACCAATGACACTATCAGGCCACGGATAGAAGCGATTGAAGGCGTCTCAAGTGTGCAGACCTTCGCCGAACAAAATAGAGAACAATTACAAATTCGTTATGATCCAGTAAAAGTAGCTGAATATGGTATTAAAATCACCGATCTTGTCGCTTTAGTATCAGCTTCAGATGATGTTTCTGGTGGTTTTGTTGATGTTGGTAGGCGCCAATATACCCTCAGGTATAGCGGTAAATATGGTGTTGATGAGTTATCTCAATTAATGTTGGCCTCTAGAAATGGAAGAAACATTCGTTTAAGTGATATTGCTACCGTTAAAGTTCAACGAAATGATAGGCAAAATTTAGCCATTCAAAATGGTAATCCTGCCTTTTCAATGCGTATCGACCGTGCAAATGGAGCCAACGTTTTAGGCACATTAAACCGAGTAAAAGCTGAAGTTGAGTTGATGAATTCAGAGCTGCTCGCAGCTAAAGACCTGGTTATGGTGCAATCATTCGATGCGTCTGTTTTTATTTATCGAGCAATAAGCTTAGTAACAAGTAACCTATTTGCTGGCATCGCTTTATCACTATCAGTTTTATGGTTTTTTATTCGCCGGATGCGGGCAACCTTAATTATTGCTACCGCAATTCCTGTGAGTTTATTAAGCACTTTTATTGTTTTAGAAATTACAGGACGGTCATTAAATGTAATTTCTCTAGCGGGCCTAGCTTTTGCTGTAGGTATGGTACTAGACGCTGCCATTGTTGTGCTAGAGAATATACTTCGTATGCGCGATAAAGGGCTTGATGAAGAAGCAAGTGCAGAGCAAGGTGCTGAGCAAGTTTGGGGCGCTTTACTTGCCTCTACTGCAACAACGGTCGCTATATTCTTACCTGTGTTTTTTCTTAAAGATATTGAAGGGCAGTTGTTTGGTGATTTAGCTTTGACCATTGCGATAGCTGTTTCGGTTTCACTTGTAGTTGCTGTTGTATTGCTGCCGGTACTTGCTAAATATTTTTTGAAACAACAGCAGGTAAATGATCCTAACGAGAAGCTTTGGCAACGCATTACCGCTTTTGTCATGCATATAACCAATACACGAATAAAGCGTTTGTCATTAGCAACCAGCTTACTTGTGTTACCCGTTATTGTGACAATTATTGCTATGCCAAAATTGGATTATTTGCCGCCAGTAAAACGCGATGCTGTTGATGCTAATTTACAGTTTCCTCCTGGGGCAAATATTCAAACCATTGAAAAAGAAGTTATACAACCAATGGTTGCTAGATTAAAGCCTTACATGGATGGCACAAAAGAGCCTGCATTAAAAAATTATTACATATTTAGTGGCCCTTTTGGCGGCAGTTTAGGTATTCGGGCGAAAGATCAATCTCGTGTTGATGAGTTACTCGATCTTGTACAGAATGAAATATTAGTTGATTTGCCTGATACACAAGTATTTGCGCGCCAAGGTAATTTGTTCGGCGGCTTTGGTGGTGGCAGACAAGTTAGTATTCATTTGCAATCAAAAGACACCAAAGCACTTCAAGAAGCCGCTCGTAAAGGCATTGACTTTGTTACACAAGCAATACCAGATGTTAATGTAAATGCTAACCCTGGTTTAGAGATGACAGAGCCAGAGCTTAGGTTAACTCCAAACGACCGTAATATTTTAGAGTCGGGATGGAATCGCCGTGATTTAGGCCAAGTTGTTAGAACCTTAGGGGATGGTTTGTTTGTTGGTGAATATTTTAATGGCAATAAACGCCTTGATATGATTTTACGCGCAGATGGTTGGAATTCACCTGATAACCTTGCTGATGTTCCTTTGGTAACGGGTAATAATCAACTAACGCAATTATCTAACCTTGTAGAAATTAAACGCACCGTTGGCCCTAGTCGCTTAACTCGTATTGATGGTAATCGTACTATCAGTTTGAATGTTAATCCGCCTAAAGGCTGGTCTCTAGAAGAAACTATTGCAGTATTAAAGGCTGAGGTTGAGCCTAAGTTACGTGAAATAATGCCTATTGATGGCAACATATTATACGGTGGTAGCGCAGATCAATTAGAGAAAGCAATTAGCGTGATGAGTGAAAATTTTGCGTTTGCTTTAGTCATTTTATTCTTATTAATGGCAGCACTATTTAGATCAACTAAAGACAGCTTGCTTGTCGTTATCACTATTCCGTTAGCAACGGTTGGCGGTATTGTTGCATTGCAACTTTTAAACTTAGTGGTATTTCAGCCCCTTGATTTACTCACCATGATTGGCTTTATTATCTTGCTTGGCTTAGTCGTTAATAATGCGATATTGCTAGTTCATCAAACACGCTTAGGACAACAGCAGGGTTTAGAGCGTTCTCAAGCTATTGAGCAGTCGTTAAAATTACGACTACGCCCTATCTTTATGAGCACAGCAACCAGCTTTTTCGGAATGCTACCATTGTTATTAATCCCCGGTGCGGGCAGTGTCATTTATCGTGGTTTAGCGGCTGTTATTGTTGGCGGTTTAGCGTTTAGCACATTATTTACCATTGTTTTATTACCTTGCCTATTGCGATTGGCTAAACAAGACTTTCTGCCCCATTTGGCAACAAACAATAATCCAAAAGCAGCGTTAGAACAATTACCCAGTGCAAGAGTAAAAACTTAATAGCATGAGTAGAACGTATTGTATAAATTCATAAAAGGAAAGAGTCATGATTAAAAAATTATTTACTACTTCAGTATTCTCATTTGTATCGACATCTGCATCGTCATTGGTTTTGTTAAGCAGTATATTAACCGTTTCGTTTCATGCGAATGCTAATACAGAAAAACTAGCACAACTTGTAAGTGTGGAAACTGTAATAGAGCAGCAGGTCAAGCCTAGTATTTGGTTACCAGCTAATGTAATTAGCCGACAAAATGCACCAATTTCTGCTGAGCAAACAGGGCAATTACTTTGGATTGAAGATGTAGGTAGCAGTGTAGATAAAGGGCAGCTGCTAGCTCAAATTGATGATCGACATTTAAAATTACAACTAGCTCGTCAGCAAGCACAAGTTAAACAACACCAAGCTGATGTAACGTATTTCACCCAACAAAAAAGTCGCATATCTAAATTACGTGAAGCAAATAACTCTGCTTTAAGTGAATTTGAGCGCACTAGCAAAGACTTAACTGTGGCTATTAATGAAGTGGTAGCACTTGAAAGTTTAGTTGCCCAAACAGAATTAGCGTTAGAAAAAACTAAAATAGTTGCACCATTTAGTGGTCATGTTAGTGAGCGATTTGCTCATGTAGGTGAGTTGATATCTATCGGACGTCCATTAGTGCAACTAGTTGATACTAATAATTTGGATATTAAAATTGCTGCGCCTATTAGCATTGCGTCATTTTTACAAAAAGATGTTAGCGTTATGGTTAAATGGCAAAATCAATTGATAGAACTACCAATACGCACTTGGAGTAAGGCTGGTAATCAGTTATCTCGTACTTTTGATGTGAGACTATCTGCAAATAATCTTGATATTTTAGCGGGCAGTGCCGTGATGGTTTCACTGCCAAAACAACGCGCTAAGAATGCCATATTAGTGCCTAGAGATGCTTTAGTTTTACGAGAAAATGAAACTTATGTTTTAACGGTTAATGAAAATGAAGAAGCAACGAAGGTGTCAGTTATTGTTGGACAAGGAATAGACGAGTATATTTCAGTGATTGGTGACTTAACATTGAATGACCACGTTATTGTTCGCGGTGGTGAGCGTTTACAAAGTGGTCAGAAAGTAAGATTTAATAATGATTTAATTGCAAAAATTCCCTAGTGAACTTATTTGAATTATAAAACGAAACAGTAGTGATTTTGTTGCTATTTGTTTCGTTTTTTCTATTTCTATAGGACAGTAAATTAATACCTTGCCTTCGTTGGTCCTGAGCTTGTCTAAGCAAGCCTTTTAATTCTCGCTGAGTGGGAAAGAACTTAATCAACTTGGTATAAGTGGCATTCTCTACGCTTTTCCGTAATAATATTTTCTACTACATCATGCATCTCTAATGCTTGATCTAAAGGTATAAATATTTGAAGGGTAAAATGAAATTAAATTGTGATTTAGGAGAAAGCTTTGGTAATTGGACTATGGGGCTAGACGAACAAGTAATGCCATTCATAGATCAAGCCAATATAGCTTGTGGCTTTCATGCGGGTGATCCACTCGTTATGCAAAAAACACTTGTGTTAGCAAAAGCAAATAATGTTAGCGTTGGTGCACATCCAGGGTATCCAGATCTCGTTGGTTTTGGCCGGCGCTCAATGAATTGCTCAATTGAAGAAATAGTAGCACTAGTCAAATATCAAATAGCTGCTATTGATGGTGTTGCTAAATCACTTGGAATCGAGCTGGAATACGTTAAACCTCATGGTGCGTTATATAATGACATGATGGTGAAAGAGGATGTTCGAGAGGCGATTTTAATTGCTATAAGCGGTTATCATCGATCTTTAAAACTTATGTTACAAGCAACGCCAAATATTAAACAACATAGAGAGCAGGCGAAGCATTTTAATGTAGAATTACTTAGCGAAGCTTTTGCTGATAGATGTTATGACGACGATGGTAAGTTATTGTCGCGCACCAAAGCAGGTGCAGTTCACAATAAAGAAAAAATGTTAGCGCAAGTTAAACAGTTAAAAGATCAGGGAAGCGTTACAAGTATAAGTGGTAAAATTTTAACCTTAAATGCAGATAGCTTATGTGTTCATGGTGATAATATTGAAGGTGTACAAGCTATTGAAGCTATTAGGGAGTTAATTGGTTAATGTCAAAGGATGCACCGTTTCACAAGGTAGCGATTTACAAGCCAAGTATTCATATTGCAGGTGAAAATGCCTTAATAATCTATTTCGCGGAGCAAGTAAGTAGTGAAGTTTCTGCCAAAGTGCAGCAGGCAGAGCAACTTATTCGCCAAGCAATGAAAGATGACTTAGCCGTTGATATTATTGATTTAGTCCCTTCTTATGCTTCAATTATGGTGGTGTTTAATTTACTTACTACGGATCATCATCAAATACGCAGAAAATTACGGTTACTGTTACATTCTCTTGATGATAAATCACAAGAATATAGCCATAACAATAAATCATCAGTTGTTGAGCTACCCGTCTACTACTCTGCCGAGTCAGGGCCTGATTTAGCTGTTATAGCTAAACAAAAAAAATTAACTGTTGAGCAAGTGATTGAAATTCATCAATCAATAGAATATCGAGTTTATGCTATAGGTTTCTCACCCGGTTTTGCTTATTTGGGTGAAGTAGACGAACGGATTGCTACACCACGCTTAAGCTCACCTAGGTTGAAAGTGCCTAAGGGAGCGGTTGCTATTGCTGATAAACAAACGGCGGTTTATCCCAATGTTTCTCCCGGAGGTTGGAATATAATAGGTTTATGTCCTGTTGATATGTTTGATGTATCAGTAACACCTATCATGCCAGTTAATGTCGGTGATAAAGTTAAATTTAAAGCAATAACTAAAAGTGAATTCTTGGTGCTTGGTGGAGAACTACCCGAAATGAGCGGAACACTAAAGTGAGTTTCTCAATGGGATTGTTAGTGAAGCATTCTGGTATGTTAAGTCTTATTCAAGATGCTGGTCGTTTTGGTAGCTTCAATTTAGGTTTAACTAACGGTGGTCCAATTGATTTAGCTGCGTTTCAATGGGCTAATCGTTTATGCGCAAATGAATTAAACGCTACAGCTATAGAAATCAGTATTGGTGGCTTAGCGCTTACAGCTCAACTTGATATTACTCTTGCCGTTACAGGGGCAGATATGCTATTAACCATTAATGGTCATCAAAAAGAGCTATGGCGTAGTTATCATGTTAAAGCGGGTGATACTATTGAGTTAGGTTTTGCGACGCAAGGTGTTCGAAGTTATTTAGCTGTTGCGGGAGGTTTTGCTATTCAAGAAAGTTTTGGTAGCACAGCAACTGTATGTCGTGAGAAAGTGGGAGGTTTGACGGGTGAAAAACTTAAAGCGGGTGAAATTTTACCTTGTATAAGTCAAGTCAGAAAACAAAACTTAGTCTTAACAGAATCATTAAGGCCTAACTATAGTAATGATGTTGTATTGCACACAGTGCCGAGCTATCAACAGCAGCACTTTTCATCACACCAACAGCGTTTATTTTTTTCAAGTGAATATACGGTTAGCAAAAGTTTTGATCGTATGGGCTATCGATTAAGTGGCAAAAAAATTTCATGTGACATTGATGGCATAATATCAGAGGGAATTTGTCATGGTGCTGTTCAAATCCCTGCTGATGGTCAGCCAATTGTATTGATAAACGATCGACAAACTATAGGTGGTTATCCAAAAATTGGCGCAGTTTCATCCGTTGATACTGCTAAATTAGGTCAATTAAAGCAAGGAGACAAAGTACATTTTGAACCCATTAGTATGGAAAAAGCACATAATTATTTTCACTTAAATTTAAGCCTCTTTAATCGCAAAAAACTGGATGTGTGTAGTTAACCTCCGCTCGAAAAACATCTTAATCCGAGTTGAGGTTAGTTAAGCCAAATGAAACTAAGATAGGTGCTTTAGTTTGCAGCGTTGAAAGTAAAGCTTTATACAAATCCCCATGAGTATAAAAATTTTAAGATAAGCGCATGAATAATTGGTGTTTTGCAAAAGAGTTATCTACATTGATAGTAAGGCCAGTATTAATTATATGTAATTAACTTTTTTTGCTAAATTTATAAGGATTTAAAGATGGAATCGCTCAAGGTACAAGAATATATGAACCATTATCCCGTCACTTTTACAGCAGCTATGGCGGTTGAAGAGGCATCATTACGTTTTTTAAAAACTAAGCAAATTGGTGGGCCAGTAATTGACGAAAATGGCAAGTTGATTGGTTTTTTGTCAGAAAGTGATGTGCTAGCCAAAATGCTTGAAACTGTTTATTACAAAGAGCATATTGCGGATGTTGTCGACTTAATGCGCAAAGATGTTTTGACGGTGAAACCCTATGATAGCGTAATGGAATTAGGACAGTTAATGCTCAGAAATAAGCCGAAAGTTTACCCTGTGGTAGATGATAACAACAATTTATTAGGCACTATTTGTCGTAATGATGTTTTGCATGCTATTGATAGACATTTGCGTGCAAATTTAAAATCTGATAAAAAGCATGCCGCTTATTAGTACGGTTAATTTCTTTATGCCAATGTGATTTGCTCAGACTTGCTGAAACTGCACCTTGAAGTGGCTCGGGTATAACTGATAAAATAGACTTTTCTACGTTTTTATTGTTAAATTAGTTGAGTCTATTTTGTCGTCAAATTCCCTACCGAATAACACCCCTAGTCTAATACCTAATATCCAATCTTTATTTGATTCATTAGCTCAAGTTAAAAAGTCTGATTTACCGCGCTTGAAACATCAATTAATTCACCACCAAAGGGCGATGAATCAGTTAGGGTCTTCTGTTGATAATAAAGATAAAGCTGAACAACAAGTTAAACAGATAAATAGAACTGCGCAAGCAATCGAAAAATCAATAAGTGAGAAGCAGCAAAAATTACAAAACCTTCCTAAGATTACATACCCTGAAGGTTTGCCCATTAGTGAAAATGCAGAGCAAATAGCTCAAGCCATTCAAAATAACCAAGTAGTTATAATTGCGGGTGAAACTGGCTCAGGTAAAACCACTCAAATCCCCAAAATTTGTCTAGAGCTAGGACGTGGTATTGATGGCCTTATAGGTCATACTCAACCAAGGAGAATTGCAGCCAGAACAGTTGCTAACCGTATTGCGGAAGAGCTTAATAGCAAGTTAGGAGAGCAGGTTGGTTACAAAGTAAGGTTTAATGATCAAGTTAGTCAGCACAGTTATATAAAACTAATGACTGATGGTATTTTGTTAGCTGAAATGCAAAAAGATCGGCTGCTACGTCAATATGACACCATAATTATTGATGAAGCTCATGAGCGTAGTTTAAATATTGACTTTATTTTGGGCTATTTACGACAAGTTTTAGTTAAACGTCCTGACCTAAAAGTTATTGTTACTTCTGCAACTATCGACCCACAGCGTTTTGCCAATCATTTTGCGGATAAAAATGGCAAGGCGGCACCTATTATTGAAGTTTCGGGTAGAACTTACCCAGTAGAAATGCGTTATAGGCCATTAAATGACAAATCTTCTAGCAGTAATGAACAAGATGAAAGTGACAGTGCTAATGTTAGTGAGGGTACTGACATTATTAGCGGTATTCTTAATGCAGTAGATGAACTGTCTCACAGCTCAAATGATAGTCAGGGAGATATTTTAATTTTCTTAAACGGAGAGCGAGAAATTCGTGATACGGCAGCAGCCCTTAACAGGGCTAACTTAAGGCACACATACATTTTACCCTTATATGCTCGTTTAACAGTTAGTGAACAAAACCGTATTTTTAAGCCGCATTCAGGCCGAAATATAGTGCTTGCTACCAACGTTGCTGAAACAAGTTTAACAGTGCCAGGTATTAAATATGTTATAGACCCAGGCACTGCTCGCATTTCCCGTTATAGTTATCGAACTAAAGTTCAACGTTTACCTATCGAAGCTATTTCACAAGCGAGTGCTAATCAACGTGCTGGACGTTGCGGACGTGTTTCATCGGGCGTATGTATTCGTTTATATAGTGAAGATGATTATTTAAACCGGCCTGAATTTACCGATCCTGAAATTCTTCGCACTAACTTAGCTACCGTTATTTTACAAATGTTAGCCTTAGATTTAGGTGAAATCGAAGACTTTCCTTTTGTAGAGGCACCAGATAATAGAAACATTAATGATGGTGTTAAATTATTAGAAGAGTTAGCTGCCATTGACAGTAGCGCTAATAAATCAACAAAACGTAAAGATAAAAAAAATCAAAATACTCGGCTAACAAAATCTGGACGCTTGCTATCAAAATTCCCAATCGATCCGCGGCTTGCAAAAATGGTGTTAACAGCAATAGATTTAGGTTGTCTTGAACAGGTACTTATTATTGTAAGCGCAATAAGTATTCAAGATCCTAGAGAAAGACCGCACGAAAAACAACAAGCAGCAGATGAAAAACATAATCGCTTTAAAGACAAAAATTCAGACTTTATTAGTTTGCTTAATTTATGGCAGTACGTAACTGAGCAGAAAAAAGACTTATCACAAAATCATTTTAGAAAACTTTGTCAGCGAGAATATTTATCTTATGTGCGCTTGCGTGAATGGCAAGACATTTTTAGTCAGTTAAAATTAACATTGAAAGAGCAAAAAATATCTCTTACCTCTGTTGATTATCAGTTTTCAATTACTGAGTCGGGCCAAGGACAAAATCAAGAGCAGAAAGAGCAAAGTTTACCCAACAGTCTAATCTCAGTTCATCAAGCGATACTATCGGGTTTATTAAGTCATATAGGGCAACAAGACGAAAATAGAGAGTTTAAAGGTGCTAGAGGAAGCAAGTTTTATGTTTTTCCTGGCTCTGCTTTATCGAAAAAACCACCTAAATGGTTAATGTCGGCTGAACTTGTTGAGACTAGTCGTTTATTTGCTAGGATGAATGCTCGTCTCGATCCTTTATGGATAGAGCCATTAGCGGAACACTTGTTAAAACGCAGTTATAGTGAACCTCATTGGGAGAAAAAGCAGGGCGCAGTTATGGCCTTTGAGCAAGTTAGCCTTTATGGGTTAAATATTGTTACTAAGCGAAAAATCAATTTTAAAGCCATTGAGCCTAATACCTGTAGAGAGCTATTTATTCGTGAAGCACTTGTAAATGGCGAGTGCTTTATAAAGGAAAATTTCTTAAAACAAAACCAGGCTTTAGTTGCTAGCATTGAAGCACTTGAGCAAAAAGCTCGACGTAAAGACTTCTTAATTGATGAGCAACAACTTGTTGATTTTTATTCTGACAAGTTACCAGAATCAGCAGTTTGTCAGAGAAGCTTTTTGTCATGGTGGAAAAAAACAAAGAAACAAGATGCCACGCTACTAGATTTCACTAAAGCATTTTTGCTCAATGAAAAATCAAGTGAGTTATCAGTTAAAGAGTATCCTGATACTTGGCAGCAAAGTAATTTAACATTGCCGTTAAGTTACCACTTTAGCCCTGGAGATGTTGATGATGGTATTAGTGTCATTATCCCTATTGGAATTTTGAATCAATGCCATGATGGAGGCTTTGATTGGCTAATTCCTGCACTACGATATGACTTATTAGTTGCTTTAATTAAAGTGTTGCCAAAAGCATTACGCCGTAACTTTGTTCCTGCGCCAAATTATGCAAAAGCGTGTTTGGAAAATATGGCTAACACAAGTGATAGTCAAGTTAATTTAGTTGATGCTTTTTCAAAACAATTATTGAGAATGACAGGGGTAAGGTTGCCAGAAGATGTTTGGCAAGGAGTTGAGTTACCCGTCCATTTAACAATGAATTTTCAAGTCGTTAATGAAAAAGGGAAGTTGCTAAATCAAGGGCGTGATCTTAATCAGTTAAAAGCGCAGCTACAAGGCAAGGTCAAAGCATCGATCAAACAAGTGGCGGAGAAGGGCATAGAGAAGTCTAAATTAACCTTATGGGATTTTGGTAACTTGCCTCAAGGTTATGAAAAGAAAGTGGCTAATATGACAATTAAAGCCTTTCCTGCGTTGGTTGATCATAAAAACAGTGTTGCAATTGAATTGTTTGAGCAAGAAGAGCATGCAGAACAAGCAATGTTGAATGGCGTTAGTCGCTTAATTTTATTAAATATTCCACCACCAATGAAATACCTGCAAGAAAAAATGCCAAATAAAGCGAAGTTAGGTTTATATTTTAATCCATTTGGCTCTATTACTGATTTACTAGACGATTGTATTCAAGGTGCTTGTGTTTATTTGGTAAAGGAATACATGAAAAATAAAGACCTAACGCATTTACCTAGAGCTGAAAGTGATTTTAAATTAGTAAGAGATTATGTTCGCGCTGAAATTTCAGATTGTGTTTTAACGGCAGCTATTAAAGTCGAAAAAGCATTAAGTTTACGCCATGATATTGCAAAAAAATTGAAAGGCAATGTTGCACTTAATGTTATTCAGTCTCATGGTGATATCAAACAACAAAGTGAAACGTTAATTTTTAAAGGCTTTGTTAGTGCATCAGGTTTTGAAAAGCTAGATGATATCACTCGTTACTTAAAAGGAATTTTACGTCGATTAGAGAAGCTGCCAATAGATCCCAATCAAGACAGATTAAAACTTATTGAAGTGAATAAAGCTGAAGATTTGTATAATAGTGTGTTATCGCAGCAACGAAAAGACAAACCTATAACGCAAGATATTTTATTAACTAAGTGGATGATAGAAGAATTGCGAATTTCATTATTTGCGCAAAACTTAGGTACAGCTCAGCCTATTTCATTAAAACGAATTATTAATCATTTAAAGAGCTTTTCATAGTTACTTCACTTGGTATTAATTGACACATTGGTTTAAGCTCAGTATAAATAACCCATATGGTTTTTAGTTTTATTACATAGAGGTATGAATGATAAACTTTGATGACAAGCGTAATTTTTATCGCATGATGTTAAACAGTGAAGTAGTTGTCACTATTATTGATGATGAAGCAAATAGCCAAATAACTGCAACTTGTCGAGATTTAAGTGCTACAGGCATGGCAATTGAAGTAGAGCACCCTATAGCGATGTCTACTCATGTTAAAATAAAGCTTGATTCATCTTCTGAGCAAGTACAATCACTGGATATACGTGGAAGAGTTGTACGTATTGATGAAGAGTGTGAAGGATGCTACTTAATTGGGATAGCAATAGAAGAGCTTGATTAGTCTTAGTTTCTAGAAACAAAGACTATCGATAGTCTTTTCAAAACAATATTTAGGTCTCATTATAAATTTTCTACAATATAAACTAATTTTCACATTGTAGAAAATAAAAATAATTATTAGAGAACTGCGTTATTAATCTAGTTCTTCATCTGTGGGCTTTATATTTGCCGCATGGTGTCCTTTTGCTCCTTCATTTAGTTCGTAATTGACATCTTGTCCGGCTTTTAGTGTACGGTAACCATCCATTTCAATAGTTGAATAGTGGGCAAAAATATCTTCTCCACCATTATCAGGACGAATAAAACCAAAACCTTTCGCATTATTAAACCATTTAACTGTGCCGTGAGCCATACTTCTACTTCCTTCTATTATCCTTCAGTATTATAAATCATGCTTCATATCAGTTTTTTAATTGATTTTAGTCTCTTCAAAATAGAGATACAATAAAGCATATACATAACTAGATATACGGCTAAAAAATAGCCATCCACTAAATCGTAGATAAAAAATAGGATTAGTCAAGTGAATTTTGAAAATAAAACTGTTTTTTTAACAAAAAAGTTACAGCAAAAGTTATCATCAGAGACTAATATAAACATATGAGTACTTGGAAAGAATTAATTGACAGCCATGAGTTTGTTGAAGAAGAAATTAGAGAAGAAGTAAAAGAGCCAGCTAAGTATCATGTTTTTTTACTTAATGATGATTATACGCCGATGGATTTTGTTGTTGATGTTTTGTGTCAGTTTTTTAATAAGACTTCCGAACAAGCAACAGACATAATGCTAACAGTTCATTATGAAGGAAAAGCACTTTGTGGCACATTTACTGCAGATATTGCAGAAACGAAAGTGGATCATGTTGTCCGCTATGCACTTGAAAATGATCATCCGTTAAAATGCATTTTAGAAAAAGCCTAATACAATATGGCTTATTATCGAAGAAGAAAGGTTCGCAAGGAATTAAACTGGAGTACCTATGCTGAATAAAGACTTAGAAATTTCCCTAAACTTAGCTTTTCGTCAAGCCAAAGAATCTCGTCATGAATTCATGACGGTTGAACATTTGTTGTTGGCTTTATTAGACAACCCCTCTGCGATTGAAGTACTAGGGGCTTGTGGTGCCGACTTGAGTAAAATACGCGCTAACCTGCTTGAGTTTATACAAGAAACTACCCCGGTTATACCTGTCGATGAGGAAGAACGTGAAACTCAGCCTACTCTAGGTTTTCAGCGTGTATTACAACGAGCTGTTTTTCATGTTCAATCATCAGGAAAGAGCGAAGTAAATGGCTCTAATGTTTTAGTGGCAATATTTAGCGAGCAAGAGTCACAAGCTGCTTATATATTGAAGAAAGCAGATATTAGCCGCTTAGATATAGTTAATTACATATCGCATGGTATTGCGAAAATAGACCAACATACAGGTAACTCACCTGTTGAAGAAGGTGAACAAATAACTGAAGAAGAACCGCGCACTATTGATAACTTTTCAGTTAACCTAAATGAAGAAGCGGTAAAAGGTAATATAGACCCTTTAATTGGTAGAGATGGTGAGCTAGAAAGAACTTTACAAGTGTTAGGTCGCCGTCGTAAAAATAACCCCTTATTTGTTGGTGAAGCAGGTGTTGGTAAAACAGCTATTGCTGAGGGGCTAGCTAATTTAATTGTGGATGAAAAGGTACCTGAATTTTTGAGTAATGCAACTATATACTCGCTTGATATGGGGGCTTTACTGGCAGGAACAAAGTATAGAGGTGATTTTGAGAAACGTTTTAAAGCATTATTAAAAGACCTTGAGTCTGATGAAAATGCCATTTTATTTATTGATGAAATTCATACGATTATCGGTGCAGGGGCTGCATCCGGTGGTATGTTAGATGCTTCTAATTTAATAAAACCTTTACTTTCTGCCGGAAAACTTCGTTGTTTAGGCTCTACTACTTATCAAGAATATCAAAGTATTTTTGAGAAAGACCGAGCCTTAGCAAGGCGTTTTCAAAAAATAGATATTGTTGAACCAAGTGTTGAAGATACAACTAAAATTCTACAAGGCTTAAAAGAAAAATATGAATCTCATCATGGTATTCGTTATACAAATGCCGCTTTACGCGCAGCAGCACAACTTTCCGCTAAATATATAAATGAGCGCTTTTTACCTGATAAAGCAATTGATGTAATTGATGAAGCGGGTGCCAAGCAGCAACTAGTATCAGCATCAAAACGTAAGAAAACGATCAGTAATGCAGATATTGAAACTATTGTGGCAAAAATGGCCAGAATTCCGGAAAAATCAGTTTCATCAACGGAAAAAGATAGCCTAAAAACGCTAGATCGCAATTTAAAATTGGTTGTTTTTGGACAAGATCAAGCTATTGAAGAATTAACATCAGTGATTCGGTTATCTCGTGCAGGCTTAGGCGATGATGAAAAACCTGTAGGCTCTTTCTTATTTGCTGGCCCTACAGGTGTAGGTAAAACGGAAGTAACTAAACAGCTGGCTAAAATTCTCGGCGTGGAATTATTACGTTATGACATGTCAGAGTATATGGAAAAACATGCTGTTAGCCGCTTGATTGGTGCTCCCCCAGGTTATGTGGGATATGAGCAAGGTGGGCTACTTACCGATGCTGTAATAAAACATCCGCATGCAGTAGTTCTTCTTGATGAAATCGAGAAGGCACATGAAGATGTGTATAACATTTTATTGCAAGTTATGGATCATGGTACCTTGACTGACAATAATGGTCGCAAGGCAGATTTTAGAAATATTATATTGGTACTAACAACCAATGCTGGCGTGCAAGAAACAGTTCGTCAGTCTATTGGCTTTAAACAGCAAGATCATAGTTTAGATGCAATGAGCGAAATTAATAAAGTTTTCTCTCCAGAGTTTAGAAATCGTCTTGATAACATTGTTTGGTTTAATCACCTTGATAATGATGTTATTCAGCAAGTTGTTGATAAATTTATCGTTGAGTTACAAGTTAAGCTTGATGAAAAAGGTGTTTCTTTGGAATTAACACGTGAAGCTAAAAAATGGTTGGCAGAAAATGGCTATGATAAAGCAATGGGCGCTCGACCAATGTCACGCTTGATTCAAGAGAAACTCAAAAAAGAACTTGCTAATGAGTTACTTTTTGGTGAATTAACTAATGGTGGTGTTGCTAAAGTTGGCGTTAAAAAAGACAAATTAGTGATTTCATTTGAAGATAAAAAAGAGCTGATCACTGAAAAATAATTGTTAGTTTAAGTGTAAACTTAGAAAATTAAAGCCTTAGCTTCTTATAGAAGATAAGGCTTTTTTGTTATATACACCTGTTACACTTGAAGTTGTTCGCTGAAATCTGCATATTCAAGTGGAACGGGTATAAACAGTGTACTATCTAATCTAGATTAATTTGAGTAGTAATAATTGATGGAATTAAAAATACAATTTATAAATGCATTTACTGATGAGGTTTTTAAAGGTAACTCTGCTGCCGTTATTATTATTGATGAATGGCTTAATGAAGAGCTTATGCAGGCTATCGCGTCAGAGAATAACTTATCAGAAACTGCTTTTGTGAAATATTTAGATAAAGAAAACTTTGAAATTAGGTGGTTTTCCCCATTAACAGAAATTGATTTTTGTGGTCATGCTACGCTTGCTGCTTCTTTTGTGATTTTTTCTCTTAACCGTTCACTAAAATGTATTACTTTCTCTACTGAAGCTGTTGGTGATTTAACTGTAACAGAACAAGCAAATGATTATATTCAAATGAGCTTTCCTAATAGATTGCCAAGAAAGCTAGTCAATGTCCCTAATTTTTTACTTGAAGGACTGTCCATAGCACCAAAAGAAGTACTACTAAGCGAACAAGCTTATTTTGTTATTTACAATGACGAAAGTGATGTGCTTAATGTTGTTTCAAATAATGAGCTTTTAAAAGAGCTTGCACCCTATGATGTAGTTGTCACTGCACCGTCAGTTCAACATGATTTTGTATCACGTTATTTTTGGCCTGCTAATGGTGGTGATGAAGATCCTGTTACAGGCTCTATTCACGCAGGTTTAGCACCTTACTGGGCTGAAAAACTTGATAAAAGCGAGTTGGTTGCATTTCAAGCTTCAAAACGAGGCGGTATGTTAAACTGTAAAATTAAGAAAGATAGGGTGCTTATTTCAGGTAAAGCAGTTAAATATTTGGAAGGAAAAGTTACAGTATAGAAGAGCGGGCGAGCATACCCTTATCATTCTACCAACTGAGCTGTTGGGCAAATGATTTTTTTTCAGGCGAAAAAAAACCTGCTTATAGCAGGTTTTGTTTCTTACCGAAGTAATGTGGCTCCCCAAACTGGGCTCGAACCAGTGACACATGGATTAACAGTCCATCGCTCTACCAACTGAGCTATTGGGGAATAAACTTTTTTAACTTCTGTTTATTATTGAAGTTTAATGTGGCTCCCCAAACTGGGCTCGAACCAGTGACACATGGATTAACAGTCCATCGCTCTACCAACTGAGCTATTGGGGAATCGTTTTGCCAAGCAACTTGGCTAACGGGGCGGAATATTAAAGACCTGATGCCAAACTGTCAACACTAAAATAAGAAAAAAATCATTTATTAGTTTGTTTGCTTAAATTGCGTGCACAAAAGTTAGTTTATCAGCATTTATTGGTACTTTTATATGCAGTGCTTGTTAATGACTTAAAAAACAGGACAAAAATGTAGTTATCCACCAAAGCTGTGGATAACTATGTTAGTTAATTTGTAAGAACTCGTTACATAATCGTTTTACTTAGCTTGTAGCTAAGTCAATAGTTAAATGGAAGTATTTGTTATTCTCTTAATATCAACAGCTTATGTTTATTTTGTTGTTTTATTAGCTGTTTGGTGTAATTTTTAACCATATGGATATTTAATTGCATTTACTGTGCATTTCTTTTGGTTTTGATTACAATAGATGCAGCTTGTACTTAAGAAATATTCAAAGTATTTTGGATATGGTCGTAAGTTTTTAACTATTGCCTTTATAAAATTTATTAATGACATCAAATAATATAACAAAAAATAAAAAACAACCGGTTGATTTACTAAAAGATCCCGTTGCTAACACATTAAAAAGAATGACCATCCCGATGATTTACGGGATGATCTTGTTGATGACGTTTAACTTGATCGATACCTTTTTCGTTAGTATGTTGGGTACACAACCTTTAGCGGCAATCAGTTTTACTTTTCCGGTCACTTTTACTGTTATCAGTTTAATGATTGGTCTAGGAATCGGCACATCAGCGGTTATTGCTAAACTTCTTGGTCATGATGATCATGAGTCTGCAAAAGATTCAGCTACTGCAGCTTTATATATGGCAGCTATTGTTGTTATTAGTCTCTCCTTTGTTGGTTATTTATTTACCGATGAGCTCTTTACTTTACTTGGCGCTAAAGAATCCTTATTACCACTAATTCATCAGTATATGGATATTTGGTACTTAGGTAGTGTGTGTTTAATAGGACCTATGATTGGTAATGCTGTTCTTCGTGCTTCTGGTGATACTAAAACACCAAGCATAGTGATGGGGAGTGCAGGGTTGATTAATGCGGTACTTGATCCTATTTTTATATTCGGCTTTGGACCTGTACCGGCTATGGGACTTGAAGGCGCGGCAATAGCTACATTCATCTCTTGGCTTTTTGGCTTCGCTTTTGTACTCACTATTTTAACAAAACAAAAAAACTTAATTCATACGCACTTATTGCCCATGAAACAGTTAATTTCATCATGTCGTGGCATATTAAAAATAGGGCTGCCTGCTGCAGGCGCCAATATGTTAACACCTATTGCTGCCGCCATTATGACGGCAATCGCTGCTGGATATGGTGAATCGGCTGTGGCTGGGTTTGGTGTTGGCACTCGAATAGAATCTATTGCGTCTTTAGTCGTTTTAGCGCTGTCTATGACTTTACCTCCACTTATCAGTCAAAACTTTGGTGCGGGTCATATGCATCGTGTTGAAAAAGCTTATAAAACCTCAATTAAGTTTGTATTATTTTGGCAGGTATTTGTGTATATAGTTTTAATTATTGCAGCTCCTTGGATTGCTTCAATATTTGCTAAAGAACAGGAAGTTGCAGATATCATTGTTTTGTTTATTTGGATATTACCCTTAGGATATGGCTTGCAAGGTATTGTTATTTTAACTAATTCATCTTTTAATGCTTTACACAAACCTATGGTAGCTTTGGTGTTAAGTATTGTAAGACTGTTTGTTTGTTATGTACCTTTAGCTTATTTAGGAAGTTATTTGTACGGTTTACATGGTTTCTTTATTGGCGCCTTAATAGGGAATTTAGTTATGGCGATCATTTCTTATCGACTTTTTTCAAAACAGTTCAATGATGAAGAGTATGCTGTTAAGGAACAATTAACTTGAAAGAAATGAGCGTAAAGTCATTAACATTAGAATCAAGTTATACCCCTAATGGTGACCAACCAACGGCTATTAAGCAGTTATTAGATGGCATAGACTCTGGCTTAGCTCACCAAACGTTATTGGGAGTTACAGGGTCAGGTAAAACTTATACTGTTGCCAATGTTATAGAAAAGCTTAATCGTCCTACAATGATGTTAGCACCTAATAAAACGCTAGCAGCACAGCTTTATGGAGAAATGAAAGAGTTTTTCCCCAATAATGCTGTTGAGTTTTTTGTATCTTATTACGATTATTATCAACCTGAAGCGTATGTGCCAACCACTGACACCTTTATTGAGAAGGATGCTTCTGTAAATGAACATATAGAGCAAATGCGCTTATCGGCAACTAAAGCACTATTAGAGCGCCGTGATGTCATTATTATTGCATCAGTATCCGCCATTTATGGTTTGGGCGACCCTGATTCATACCTAAAAATGATGTTGCACATTAGTGTAGGTGACATTATTAATCAGCGTGATATTTTGCGTCGTTTAGCTGAACTGCAATATAAACGCAATGATGCTGCTTTTGCCCGTGCTACCTATAGAGTTCGGGGAGATGTTATTGATATTTTTCCAGCAGAGTCTGATCGCCTTGCTTTGCGTGTTGAATTGTTTGATGAAGAAATTGAACGTATTAGTCAGTTTGATCCATTAACAGGGCAGGTTGAGCGTACATTAGCTCGTGTCACTGTGTATCCCAAAACTCACTACGCAACTCCACGTGATAAAATATTATCAGCAGTAGAAAAAATCAAAATAGAACTAAAAGATAGATCTCAATACCTTAAAGATAATAACCGTTTAGTTGAAGAACAGCGCATATCACAGAGAACTCAATTCGATATTGAAATGATGACTGAGTTAGGTTATTGCTCTGGTATTGAAAATTACTCTCGTTATTTATCTGGACGTGAGCAAGGTGAAGCACCACCTACGTTGTTTGATTACCTACCTGATGATGGTTTACTTATTATTGATGAATCTCATGTTACGGTGCCGCAAATTGGCGCTATGTATAAAGGTGATCGATCACGAAAAGAGAATCTAGTCCAATATGGGTTTCGTTTACCTTCTGCCCTTGATAACAGGCCAATGAAGTTTGAAGAGTTTGAAGCATTATCGCCACAAACTATTTATGTGTCTGCAACACCAAGCAATTATGAAATTGAAAAGTCTGCAGGTGACATTGCCGAGCAAGTAGTTAGGCCTACAGGCTTGTTAGATCCACAAATTGAAGTGCGAGACGTAGAAACACAAGTGGATGATTTGTTATCTGAAATTAATAAACGCTTGCCATTGAATGAACGCGTACTAGCTACTACGTTAACTAAGCGAATGGCAGAAGATTTAACTGATTATTTGGATGAACACGGTATTAAAACTCGCTATTTACATTCTGATGTTGATACTGTTGAGCGTGTGGAGATTATTCGAGATTTTCGTTTAGGTAAATTTGATGTTCTAGTAGGGATAAATTTATTACGAGAAGGCTTAGATATGCCCGAAGTATCACTTGTTGCTATATTAGATGCCGACAAAGAAGGTTTTTTACGATCAGAACGCTCATTAATTCAAACTATTGGCCGAGCAGCTCGTAATATTAATGGTAGAGCGATCCTTTATGCTGGTAAAGTCACCAAGTCTATGCGCAAGGCCATGGATGAAACTGAGCGTCGTAGAGAAAAACAACATCAATTTAATCTTGATAATAATATTACACCAAAAGGTGTCATACGAAGAATTACTGATGTTATGGGTGTTGGAGGCTTTAGCGAGTCAAAAGAATTAGACCGAGTTGCAGAGCAGAATGCAAATTATCAAGCATTAAGTACAAAAGAGATTGATGATAAAATTGCACAACTTGAAAAAAACATGTATTCACATGCCCAAGACCTAGAGTTTGAGCAAGCTGCTGCAATTCGTGATGATATCGCTAAGCTAAGAACTCAACAATTGAGTACTTAGCTATTGAATATGAAATCGATTTCTTGAGGTATACTACCTAAGATCTATTATAGAGTAATTACCGATAATATTCGCAACGGCATCGCTACTACAATTACCTAAATGGCTAATTTCTTCAATTATTTTATCTTGTACATCAACAGGGAATAGTAATAATTGCTCAAGATAAATATGCGCTTGAGTTTCATTGTTGGCATCAATCATTTTATTTAAACACTGAGCTTGGTATCTGAATATTGCACTCATAGACATCTCTTAATAATTAATTGGACACTTATTAAGTCTAGACTAAGCTGTGACAAGGGTTATATGGATTTTGTCTTAAAATAAAATCCAAGGAAGATAATATTCTATAGCATTAAAAGTTATTAATATTCAGTGTTTTATTCTTTAATGGAAAACCTATTGATAAAGGAAATTACCTTTATTTACCACAATGAGGGCATTTTTCCCCATGATGGCCTTGTTTTAACAGTGTAATGCTCCGTTGCAGCTCTTCAGGCTCTATTTCTAATTTATCGGCTAATGTTTCTAAGGCTTGATATTCATCTATGTTGATATAACCGTCAGATAAAGCCCCTTTGATATGAACATCTAAGTTTTCTTTTCGCTCTCTTAACTCCTCGCCAAAGCGTGCTGCTAACATACCTGCAGGTAAAGCGACCAGACCAACACCGATGAGCATGATAAAGGTAGATATAATTTTACCAACTGTGGTCATTGGCACTACATCGCCATAACCAACAGTGGTCATTGTGACAACAGCCCACCAAAAAGATTGAATGATACTGCCAAAAGACTCTGGTTGAATTAACCCTTCTACAGAGTGCATTAAACTAGCTGCAATAATGATTAAAAATATCATTACCATCATCGCTGCGGTAATACTTTTGGATTCTTTAGCGATAACAGTGATAAAAATATTAAATCCTTTAAAGTAATGGGTTAATTTTAACAACCTCAACACTCTGATCAAACGTAGTGTTCGTAGATCTACTGTGAAAAACATTGCTATCACAAAAGGTAGAACAGCAATCAAATCAATCAATGCCATGGGCGTGAATATATACTTAACCCTTGATTTGAAATTAGATATTTCGTGATATTCTTTCGCTTCAACACAGCACCAAACTCTGAGCAAATATTCAAAGCAAAAAATAGATAATGAAATAAGCTCAAATATAATGAAAGTGTTCTTATAAGATAGATAATATTCTTGTTCTGAGGCTATTATGGCTGCAGCAACATTGCTAATAATAAGTAAAATTAATAGCCAAGTGACTATTTTAGCGGCGATATTTGATTTAGTTTCACTTTCCAGTAACTGGTATGTTTTAACGCGTAAATTACTTATTTTACTTCGCTGATTCGACATAATGGCACTTATTGTTTTTAGTTACTTTTCATACTCAATAGGATCTGTAACTTTATTATCATTAAATGCTTCAAGGCGCTCCTGACAAGAACCACATTTCCCACAAGCCTTTTCTCTACCGTTATAACAAGTCCATGTCTCGCTATAATCTAAACCCATACTTAGTCCATCAGCTAAGATAGCTGTTTTGTTCACGGTTAAATAAGGGCTGAAAATTTCAACGCTTTCATAATTAGCAATTTGGCATACGTCATTCATTTTTTGAACAAATTCAGGGCGACAATCAGGATAAATTGCATGATCGCCACTATGAGCGCCATAATATACTTGTGATGCCCCAACTGAAACAGCATAACCCACCGCTAAAGATAACAAAATCATATTTCGGTTAGGAACAATTGTTGATTTCATGTTTTCTGCTTCGTAATGACCTTCTGGGATATCAATGTCATCAGTCAATGAAGAGCCTGCTAGTAATTGATTTATTGACGATATATCAATTACTTTATGTTTAATATTCAACGAGGTACATACGTTGCTAGCACATTCCAATTCTTTTACGTGACGTTGCCCATAGTCAAAAGACAGGGCAAACACTTCTTTGCCATCTTTTAATGCGCGATTAAGTACAGTAAATGAATCCATACCGCCTGAATAGATAACAACAACTTTTTCAGCCATTTATAATGTCTCTTAAGGTATAATGATAAACAAAGGTATTTTACTTGAATATAAACCTAGGCAAAAGCACAAATTAAAATGATTCAATACAAAATTAATGAAATATTTGAAAGTTTACAAGGCGAAGGCTCATTTACTGGCCAACCGTCAATATTTATTCGTTTGCAAGGCTGTCCTGTAGCTTGTTCTTGGTGTGATACCAAACATACTTGGGAGGTTGAGCTAAGTGATGAAGTGACTAGAGAGATCATGTTAGCCAAATCACAAGAATCGCCACAATGGGCAAAATTTTCAGTAGAACAAATACTAGCATTAGTGACAGAACGTGGTTACAAAGCTAAACATATTGTTATTACTGGTGGAGAGCCTTGTATGGTTGACTTAACACCACTGTGCAATACTTTTGATGAATTAGGTTACAGTACACAAGTAGAAACATCGGGTACATTTGAAATTTATGTTTCAGATAAGTGTTGGGTAACTGTTTCGCCAAAAATAAATATGCGTGGTGGCTACTCTATTTTGTCTAGTGCAATGAAGCGAGCCAATGAAATAAAGCACCCCATTGCTACTGAGCAACATGTTGACGATCTTAAAATATTATTAGCTGAACATAATATTGAAAAAACACCGGTCTATCTACAACCGATTAGTCAAAAGAATAGAGCAACAGAACTGGCTATTGAAACATGTATTGCTAATAATTGGCGTTTATCGGTACAGGTGCACAAATATTTAGGGATTGAATAAACTAGAAAAAGTTATTGTTTAGCAGTAGACTTTAAGAAAAACAAAAGGAAATTAAAATGAATAAAAACAATGTTATCAAAACAAGTATTATTGCATTTAGCACAGCTTTAATTTTAGGGTGTAGTACAAGTGGTAATGCGCCACAAGTTTCTGAAGACGGCATGCAATTGAAGGTTGATAAACGATCAACAACCGCCTATCAAAAAGAAGGAGTTGATTTTTCTGAATATACTCAAGTGCAAATACTGCCTAGCCAAGTTGCTTTCAAAAAAAATTGGCAGCGTGATTACAATCGTAACCAAGCCACTTCATCAAGTCGCATAAGAGATGAAGATGTTATTAGAATTAAATCTGGTGTTGCTAAGTTGTTTGATGAAGTTTTTAAAGAAGAGTTTGCTAAAGCAGGAGATAGTCCTTTAGTTGATAAAGCAGGCACAGCCACTTTAATTATAAAGCCTTCCGTTATAAATTTGGATATTAATGCGCCCGATGTACAATCTGCAACACGATCTAGAACATTTGTAAATGAGGCTGGTAGAGCAACCTTATATTTAGAATTGTTTGATGGCGTAAGTGGTGAGATTTTAGCAAGAGTTATTGATACTCAAATTGTTGGTGATAATTCGTTTACTACATGGGCAAATAGAGTCACAAATACTGCAGACGCTAGACGTACTATTAGAAGGTGGGCTCAAAAACTAAGAGAACAGTATGACCAAGTACATGCTAAATAATCAACTCTAGTTAGCTTAAATAGCCTTGTCTATGTATAGAAAAATATAGGCCAGGTTATTTGGCTATTTAACAGAGCAAAATATCAATTTGCTCTACTAACCTTATTTTAATATATGCGAAGTCAGTTTTACCTACTTTTCACTAATAAATTATATTGCTTATTTATAACGCTTTCTTTTGCTTTTTTTATTTTTTCAGCAGTTGCTAAGCCATCTGCTGTTGCCAAAATAAAGGTTGAGCGGGTAGAGAACAGTGAAATACAAAATACACTGGTTTTACCCTATGCATTTAGTACAGATGATCTTGGTTTTGTTTTAGGTGTTGGTGGTATGGTAACAGGCTTACATCAAGAGCAAATGTCAGTAGGTGGTACTGTTTATGGCGGGGGCGAAACAAAAGGTTTAGGTCTGGCGTTTTTGGATTATCAAATACTAGATAGCAAGCGGCTATATATTAGTACTTTTGCTATGCTTGGTCGCTTTCCTTTATTGCGTGCTTATGCACCTTACCCAGATGAACTTACACCAGCTAATAAAGCTAGACCAGGTGCTAATGATTCTAATTTTGATGATTATATTGAAGCCAGTGGCACAAGCAATTGGTGGGATGTACATTTAGAATATGTTTTACCTTGGGGACAAGCTAAAAAAAGCGGAATGACTACATACAAATTACATGGTGGCTTACTTGAAGATCCCCCCAATATTGGTGATTGGAATCCTTTTGAAAATGGTACTAGTGTATTAATTGCTAAACAGATTAATCGATATCAATTGTATCATGATGAAGGAGGTGATTTATCAGGCGAAGTTCATGCATTGGAATTAGGGTATTTATACGACCATACCGATTTTCCAACCAACCCAAGCAAAGGTAGCTCTCAATATTTTGCTTTTACTTATAATCCTGACTGGCTAGACTCTAGTGCAGATTGGAATTTTATTGAGTTTGAAGGCAGTAAATATTTTTCACTTGGAGAGAATTCATTTGCAAAACAAAATATTTTAGCACTGAATATGTGGCTGGGTTATTCACCCAGTTGGGATGTCATCTATGATGAACAAGGTAGCAGTCAAGTGGTAAATAACGCCCCATTTTTAGAGGGGGCTACCTTAGGGGGGATGTATCGGATGCGAGGATATCGATCAAACCGTTTTCATGACAAAGCGGTAATTTATGCCACTGCAGAATATAGAATGACACTCAATTATAATCCTATTGAAGATGTGCGTTATTTGAGATTTTTAAATCTAGACTGGTTCCAAACTGTATTTTTTGTTGAAGGTGGGCGCGTATCGCCAACCTTTAATCGTGACGTTTTATTTTCTGATTGGAAAACAGATGTTGGTGTTTCATTGCGAGCATTAGCGGCGGGTATTGTCGTTCGTTTAGATGTTACAACATCAAGTGAAGGCACTAGTACTTGGATCATGGTAGATCATCCTTTTTAAACTAGATTTTCAGTTAGTCTATATAAATTCTCGTTACCCGATTGGATACTCTAGTAAGTAATTCATAATTAATGGTGTCAAGATACTCAGCAACGGTTTCAATAGCCAAATTTTCACCCCACAACTCAACTACATCGCCTAACTTAGCATCAGCTATATCAGTTACATCAATGGTTAACATATCCATGGAAACCCTACCTGCAATAGGCGCTATTTGCCCTTTAATAAATACCGGGGTGCCGTTTTTAGCATTTCTAGGATATCCATCAGCATAACCTATTGCTATGGTAGCAATTACCGAATTGCGTTCAGCTTGCCATATTTCGCCATAGCCAACAGACTCGCCAGTATTTATATGCCTTAAACCAATAATGGTTGATTGTAAGGTCATCACGGGGGTTAATTCAACAGCAGAAGTGATAGAGGGGATTGGTGTTGCACCATATAAAGCTATCCCAAGTCTATTATAGTCACCATGACTTTCGGGCCAATTAAGAATGCCGGCAGAGTTTGCTAAACTTTTTTTAAAGCCATATTTTTGGTTAATACCTTCGAATTGCTTTATCTGTAATGGCGTTTTAGGGTTCTCTACTTCTTCAGAACTAGAAAAGTGAGTACAAAGCACTAAGTTTTGTAATTGCTCGGAAGTCAGTTTAGTTAAAATATTATCCACTTCGCTTGGCTTTATACCTAAACGATTCATGCCTGTATCGACTTTAAGCCATATTTTTTCTAAGTAGGAAGGGCTGAGTTTATTTAACCAATCAATTTGCTCTGCAGTATGCAACATTAACCAAAAGTTTTGGTGCAATGCTGTAGAAAAATCATCATGAGATAATGCCCCTTCCATAATTAAAATAGGCAAGGTAATTCCAGCATTACGTAACTCTATCGCTTCATCAATGAAAGCGACAGCTAAAGCTGGCACATGCTGGCTTAAGGTTTTTGCTACTTCGATGGCACCATGACCATAGGCATTTGCTTTAATAACAGCAATAGTTTCACTTTTAGGCGCTAAATTGGCAATTTGATTATAATTACTTACTAATGCAGGTAAGTTGATAATAGAGTAAGTTTTTCTTGAGTGGTCGGTCATTAAGGTTATTTTTTCAGGTTACTTATTCAAGAGAAATCATTTGCAAGAAGCACAACACTTTGATTCAGTGTATCATGTTTTTATGTTAATTGGGTTCTTGCATATATGATCTAATGTTAGTTTATATTTATATATGGGTATAGATAAAAGCTAGTAAATTAAAGAGTTAAGTATGAATACATTATCGTTCAAAAAACAGTCTCAATTAATTGATGAGCTCAAACAAATTTCTCCTGAGAGCCAGAATCAAAATACCCTAAATGTAGATTTACTCAACGCTAAACAAATTTTAGAAAAAATTAATAATGAAAGTCAAAATTGAAAAGCGTATGAACCTATTACAGATAAATAGATTAAAAATAGTGTCTTTGGTAACAGCCTGTTTAATGCTAGCGAATTGCACATTAAGCACAGTACCAGTTGATGATGTAAAATCTAAAAATTATGAAAATCAAATTGAAAAATCGATTAATCATAATAAAGATAAAGGCTATCAAAAACTAATAATAGAACTAGCAGATAAAAAACCTGTTTTAAATAATAAAAAAGGACAGATAGATCAAGAGTTCCCACAAATAAACCGCAGTAATCGTCAACTCGTTAATGATCGAGCTGTTTTTAAAAGTTATCAGGGCCGTGGCAATATTATCATAGATAGCCAAGGTGCCATTTCAGCGGACATTTATGTTAATGGTGAAAAACTTAATATAGCCGAGCCATTGCAAGCAGATACTCGTTATCATTATCATCTAAAAAAACGTACCAGAAATGTCAATAACACCTTTAAAATTGAAAATGTTTTGCCAGAAGGCGCAAAAGTAAACATTACTATTCCTTACCCACACATTGTAAATGACATTCAAAAGTATAAGCAAAGCTTTTCCAAGGTAGATGCTTTAATAAATGCTGATGTTGATAAAGGCTTTCCCGGTGCAGTACTGGTGGTGGTAAAAAATGGCAAAATAATTAAAAATTCGGCTTATGGTTATTCTAGAAAATTTTCTAATGGTGGGGAGTTATTAACAACGCCCATAAAAATGACCACAGATACTTTATTTGATATTGCTTCAAACACTAAAATGTTTGCCACCAATTTTGCCTTGATGAAGTTAGTTAGTGAAGGTAAATTAGATGTCAGTTTGCCGATCAATCATTACTTACCTGCTTATCGTGGGGCTGGGCGTGAATTACGTACCATAAAAGACATTCTTACTCATAATGCCGGTTATTCGCCACAAGTTCAGTTTTTTAGCCGAGATAACCATTTAGGTAGTGCTTTTTTTTCTCAAAATGAACAGCGTACTAAAGAGTTGATACTTACCAAAGTTCCTTTTGCTGTAGGTCGCTCAACTAAACGCATGTATAGCGATACCGATTATATGCTTTTAGGTATGATCATTGAAAAAATTACTGGTATGCCGCTTGATCTATACACTGAATATAACATTTACCAACCCTTAAGTTTAGAAAGCACTTTATTCAAGCCATTACAAAAAGGCTTTAGGAAAAATCAATTTGCTGCCACAGAAATACAGGGTACAACACGTGGGGGGCGCGTTGATTTTGAAAATATACGGACTTATATATTGCAAGGTGAAGTACACGATGAAAAAGCTTTTCACTCAATGGGTGGAGTGGCAGGGCATGCAGGATTGTTTTCTACAGGTCAAGATCTTGCGGTGTTAGCACAAACGTTATTAAACAGAGGTGGTTATGGACATAAGTTTTTGTTTTCAGAAAATGTTATTGATCAATTTATTAAACCCGACGATGGTAATGGGTCTTATGGTTTAGGTTGGCGCCGTGCAAATAATGGTGATAGAAAATGGCACTTTGGCCCTTATGCAAGTAGCTCTGCTTATGGTCATACTGGCTGGACTGGCACAGTTACTGTGATTGATCCTGAACACGATTTAGCCATAATTTTGCTCACAAATGCTCGTCATAGTGAAATTGAAGGCAGCGACAAGGATTATCTATTTAAAGGTAAACAGTTTGAAACAGGTAAATATGGCAGTGTTATTTCCCTTGTTTATGAAGCGGTTTTGGATCACTAGATTTAGGCTACTAGGAGGCGTACTCAACATATAACCTTGCTCTATAGCCCTACAAAGTTTTAGACATTTTATTTTTGCTAAAAACGTAAGAAGATGAGCTTAACAAGTTTTTACACTAGTCTAATAAAAGGTTATCACCATGAATACTTTACCGAAAAAAAATGAAGACACATTGTTAACACTGGGTTCTTCTATTCCAGAAAGTGAATTAGCTAAAGAAGCAATTAGAGAAACAGCAATGAAAGTAGAAGTGCCATTGATGAGATATTTCGATTTGCTTGATGATTCACCTAGTTATGTATTAGGTTACAACTAACTTACCTAGTTTATTGTTCAAAAAATTTAAACATTCTTTAGCACTTTTATGTGGAATTTCCAGCATAGGCATATGGCCTATATCAGGCCAAGTTTTCACTTTTAAATGTGTAATTCCAGCTTGCCAAATTGATACGCTATCAATATGAATTAATCGATCTTTTTCTCCCCATAAAAGCAATGCTGGCGCTTTTATATCACCTAAGTTATTGTCAAGCATGTTCTTGCCATAAAAATGTGAAAACATGAGCATCAACGCCGCTTTACGTTGCTGATAATCTTGTGAGAGCACAGAAAAAACAAATCGAGGAAACCAAGGAGGGCTTGCCATTGTCATGGCATAAAAGTCATCAAAATCTTGGTGATTGTTTACTTCAAAAGGATTCTTATTTTGCGCTATCATTTTATCCATATCACTTGCTTGTGGAGAGATAATACCAGCAGGATCAATAAGCGTTAGGCTCAATGTTCTATCTGGATACATTTTTGCAAAATGAGTGCTAATAAAACCTCCCATCGAATTTCCTACTAAATGCACTTTATTTACACTTAATTTATCAAGGAGTTTGGCAATTCTTTCGGCATGAGCTGGACCACTGTAATCCCAACACTTTTCAAACCCAGTATCACCATGACCTGCTAAATCAGGGATAACAACATGATACTGTTTAGTAAAATAACGAGCAAAACGTGTAAAAACATATTTATCTGAACTGAACCCATGCAACATAACAATGGTTTGTTTAGTAGATGAGTTATTTTTCAATAGGCTTAGCTTCATGTCGCCAATATCAATAAAACAACGATGTAAGCCGCATGATTTTGCTTCTGTATTTAATAACAACCTATAAAAATGACGAGGGGCTACCAAGGTCATCATTATAATAAAAACAATTAAAAGACCTAGGAGTATTACTAATAAAGCAACCATATCACCTTCCTATTTCACTCTTTATCTTCAAATTTACAATAGTTTTTTCAATATTAACATCAACTTGTGATTTAACTGCTTTATTGGTCAACTTTAACGATAATAATATTGATAATAGCCAAGTAATCATTGTGTCAATTAAGCAATTTTGACTAACCACCGTAATAGCTAATTAAATGTAAAGCAATGCCCACTTCTCTTTTAAAGTTGTTCAATTGATTAAATTCAACAAATGGTTCTACTTCAAAATACATCCATGACTTATAAAGTAAGTTTCTATAGCGTGTTGATATAATGTAGTTTTCGTTTGAAATATCGAGCTTGTTATTGGTTTTGTTATATTGTACGCCGCTTACTAGTAATTGATTAAGGCCGAAGTTTTTGATATGGAAAAAGCCTATTTTTCGGCGAGAGCGTGATTCATTTTCAATTTTTTGCCAAGAGGCTGATAACGAAAGATAGCTCTTTTCAAGTTGAAAACTAGCAGCTCCTAAAACACTTGGCCCCCAACCATCTTGCAAAAAGTAATCAATACGGGGTTGTATTCGAAATGTCATTTTTTGAACTTGCCAATTAAATTGCATTTCACTTCTCAGGTATAATTGGCTACGGCTAATCCCCATTCTATTTTTAACTTGCCAGTCATTATTAAATTGTTTTATGTATTGAAAAGCAACGTTAACGCCATCTTGATTTGTGCCAGTGTTATCTGTTTCATAATCGAGTAAAAGTTCATCTTCATCATTATTATCAATAACTAATGCTAGCTTTTCACTCCAGTTAGGTAAATTTAAAAGCACTTTGAATTTAGCGTCAACATCATCTAAATCAGCTGTTCTTGGTATCCAAGATAATTGTAGATAACCTGTGGCTGAGGCTCCTTCGCTTTCATCATCACCAATGTTATCTAACCATGATGCGGTATCTTGCATCATAATATTAAGTTTACTTTGGAGGAAATCAGCTTTTGCTAGTATTTTTTCATCATGCTCCTTTGGCAGCACATTCTCATCCTGAGCTTTTGCAAATACCGCACAGGAAAATAGAATGAGTAAGACAATAACGTAGCTTATAAATTTCATAACGATTTAGTTAATGTAAAATTATCGAGTGAAAAAATTTAGTGATTTTTACCATAGCGATTAACTTCCCATAACATTGTTATGGCACTGCACATAAAGGGTATTAACATTACTGCCGCCATCAACGTTACCAAAAAAGTCAGAGCTTGCAAATATTCCAGAGCGATGATGTACAGACCAACCAAAATAACACTCTTTTAATTTAGGTACTTTAAATACATCACCAATGCTGACATCAATACTCCAGTCTAAATAATTAAGAAATTTAGACGCAGATCGGTTTTTGTTTTCAACATGTTCACCTTCAACAAAAGGGACTTTTGCTGCGTAAGAAACACCTTCAGCAAGTCCTATTCGAGTTTTAACTGTGTCAGACCAAGGGAAATTTGAAAAATAAGCCTTAAATCCAAGTACATATTCATTAAAGTTATCTTGCAGACCTTTTTCAAATCGTCTTACATAACCGCCGGTGACATAGGCTTCAAGAGGTAGCCCCATAAAATTATCAGCTATTTTTTTACCAACAAATACGCTAGCTAATCCTGTGCCTCGCTCTTCAGGTTTAAACATATCTTGAAAGCGCAAAAGTTTGTTGAAGGTGGTTTCAGTATGACGACCTGCTGCTACTCGCCAATACCACTCACCCATAGTTAAGTCTTTGGTAATGCTGCCATTAACATACGGGTTGCCTTGATAGTCATTGAATTCATATCGGTAACTAGCAAAGCTACTGAACTGGCCATTATCGACAACAATTGGACTATTGATTTTGGTTGAGTCGAGTTCTGAATATTGCATATTAAAACCAAGGTAGTGATGTTGACCGATTCGATAACTCATATCAACACCATAACGCATTTCTAGTGAACTTTCTGTCTGATATGCTGCTCTATCGGGTGTTGACTCATCAAGGGTCACACCATAATAATAATTACTTAGCTTTTGATCTTCATAAGTAATACCTATCCAAGGTCTGACTCGGTAATTTCCATGAGTGAATAATTTTCCCCAACGCAAATCAACATCCCAACCATCAGAAGCATTGCTGATGTCGTGACCTAGATCTAGGGTGAAATTACCAAAGTCGGTACGGCGGGTAATAGCGAAGCGGCCATCAACACCGTCATCTCGATCCATGCCATCTAGTTCAATACCATCTTCTTCATTGAAACCAGCAAAACGATATGACGCATAAGCCCCGACTAACCAATCAGATGATTGATATAAATGAAAGCCTGTACGAGTACCATCAATAAAGAAGGTTTCACCATTGTAAGTGATCAGGGGGAGTAAATCGTCAACGTCATCTTTTCCAACATAGGGAAATGTGCCATTTCTAAATCCTAAACCCAGTGACCAATTGCCATCACCAGGCGCTAAATGTAGCTGTGTGACATCCCTAGCAGCCAGTGAAGAAAAGCTTGTTAAAATAAAAATTATTAGAATAAGACGGTAAAACATATATCCCCTTTTAGCTTTAGATATTTCTTTTAGTGAGATTACTTAACTCACAGGGGATGAATATAACAAAGAATAAACAAGGTAAATATTATTTTTGTTAATTTGCTAAAATTTAATATATATCGGTAGGTATTCGGTGTTTTGTCCGTGTTAGGAAGTGTGGTAATTGATGAATTGAGTTATACATCGAGCAAACTTATTATGCAATTTGGAGTTCTATCCAATATCGTTTATAAAGAAATCACCTAACTAATGCTATTGATTTTATGCTTCTCTGCTTGAGTTGATCATAGTGCTCTTGCCTAATACGGATAAAATCATTGTTTTTAATGCCATTGAAAATAATGTTTTGAAGCTCGTTTCTTCTACTTATTAGATGTGAATACTTTGATATGGCTATAAAGTGTTTAATAACATGATTTGGCTGATTAAGTGTTTTACTTATTTTTTTATCAACTCCCATTTCTACTAACTTTGGCAAAGTACTTTCTTCGTAGTGAATAAATAAGTCTGTTCGGCCATGTAAAACTAATTTAATATTTTGTTCTAAACTTTTTGTTTCTAACTTTTTAATTTGGTTGTCTTTATCAAATTGTTCGAAATATTTTGAATGCCGATTAACAGCAATTGACTTTCCTTGTAGATCTTCATAATGCTTGAATTTATGTGTGTTTTTAGTTAAAGAATAAAAACGATAAGACAATGATTCATAACTTGGATTGATATAAACAAACTCGCCTTCTCTTGCCGTAGTTTGTTGTAAGCCAACAATGATATCTAAACGTCCTATTTCAATTTCCTTAAGGCGACGAGCAAAGGGGATAGTAGTAATTGAAATAGGCATTGATAGCTTATCAGCGATATATTTCAAATACTTACTATGTAAACCATCGATAAATCCTTCTGCGACTGCGGCATTGATTGTTTTATTTTGGGCACTGCAATAAAATGAAAAAAACAAATAAAAAACAATGGATATCTTTAGAATCATTTGTTTTTCCTCAGTTTATTGTTTTTTAACTGTTTTGCTGGACAAGTTTTACTGGACAAATTTTCCGGCATAAATATTCAGGTATTGCTCGTTTTCAATAACTAACTGACCATTGATAACAACTTGTTCAACCCCTTTTGAATATTTATTCCAGTGACTAAAATCAGCTTTAGCTGAATAGTTTTCAGGATCAAAAACTATAATGTCTGCTTGATAGTTCTTCTTCAAAACACCACGTTTTGAAAACCCTAGCAACTTGGCTGTTTGCGATGAACTTCTATTAATAAAATCCGCAAGGGTAAGTAGTTGTTTGTTGACTACATAGGTTTGATATTTTTTTGGAAAGCTAGCGTATTTACGCGGATGGCCATTGGTGCCATCTGAAGAAGTAACAACCCAAGGTTGTATCATAAATTTTTCCACATCTTTTGGCGACATGTTAAATGAAGCAACACGAACATCTCCTTCTTGTATCATTTTAATCGCAGTTTCAACCACAGATAATTTCTTAATTTCTGACACTTGTTGTAGGTTTAAACCCACTAAGCTTTCATCTTTAAATTCGGTAATATATAAAGAATCAGGGCCGCCACGACGGCGAATGTTTTCAGTTATTTCAAGGTTAAGTTGTTCTGCTAAATCTTTTTGATTCAATCGTTGATGAAAGGCTTGTTGAGAATCGGCCATTACCCATTTAGGCATTAAAGCGCTACGTAGTTTCGTTCCTGATGCTAGCCAAGGGTATTGATCTGCTGAAATTGAAATGCCAGCTTTTTGGGCTTGTTCTATTTTAGCTATTGCCTCTTCACTTTGTCCCCAAACATCGACACCTAGTGCTTTAATGTGGGCTAAATGTAAATGTATATCAGCCTCTTTTGCTATATTAATTGCTTCATCTAAAGCACTGGTAAAACCGATATTGAAAGTGCTTTCATCACGTAAGTGAGTATCGTAAATACCATTATACTTACTTGCAATTTTAGCCAGAGTGATCACTTCCTCTGTATTCGCGTAACTACCAGGTACGTAGTAAAGGCCGGTAGACAAACCAATGGCGCCTGCCTCCATGGCGCTCGTTAATAGCTTTGACATTTCATTAAGCTCTTCTGGGGTTGAGAAACGTTCAGCTCGGCCCATTACTTGCTCTCTTAAACTGCCATGACCAACAAATAGAGCGACATTAGTGCCAATACCGTTAGCTTCAAGCTGTGCTGCAACAGATTTTATATCGACAGGGCCACCGCCATCATTGCCATTAACAACGGTAGTTACGCCTTGAGTAAGGTAGTTTAAGTTTTGATTTTTATTTTTGCTTTTTAATTCAGCAAGGCTATGGGTGTGAGGGTCAATAAAACCTGGGCTGACTATTTTCCCCCTAGCATCAATTATTTTTTTAGCCTTAATTGTTTGACTGCCACTAGGATGCAAACCACAAATAACTTGCCCACAAACCGCAACATCTAATGATAGACCTTGAGAACTCTCACCTGTATAAACAGTGCCATTGGTAATTAATATATCAGCAATAATAGCTGTTTTTGTTTGCTTTATTTGTTCACTTTGTTGCTCTGAGCAGGATGCAATGACAAACATACCAATAACAGCAGCTATAAAATGGTTTTTAAATAATTTCATTGTTAATCCTATTCTTTATTATGATCGACATCGGACAACATATTAGTCATTAATAAGTTTGCTGAGTTAAAAGCAATACTTTTTATTTCGCTTCGATCGGTATTGTCACCCATTTCATAAGTGATAGCATGAACGCCAAAGGTATCAGAAAAATATTGTTTTGATACGCCTAAATCTGGGTTGTTACCAGGCTTTATTACCACGTTAAAGTTTGGCATTTGACGATCAAGCTCTCCTAACCAATGTTTTACAAAATAAGGTTTTTCAACGCCGTAATCTACAGGCATAGTGTAGAAAACATCATGTTTGGTTGAATGAAAATCGACTGCAAATTTTATCTTTTGTCCTTGCTTAACCAAGTCCTGTAAGTAATTGTTAATTAAGCTTGTTTCAATTTGAGAAAAATCATTCCAATCACGGTTTAAATCTAGGCCATTGGCATTGTTTCGCCAGTTCCCTGCATATACACCATCAGGATTGATATTTGGGATCACAAGTACGTTATGCTTTTTAAGGTAGCTCTGACTTAACTTGCTATTGGATAATAGAGTTTCAACAAAAGGGAATAAAGCGAGCGCACCAGTAACTTCAGGTGGATGTTGTCTACCTAAGATAACGAGCCATTCATTAGCATTTTCATTTCTATGTTCAATTTTATAAATAGGGCGGCCTTGAGTAGAATTGCCTAAGACACTATGAGTCATTTGATTTTTTGCTGTTAATCTTTTGGCCCAATCAACATAATATTGATTATTGATAACTTCTTGTGCTGCAATAATTACTGGCTGCGTTGAAGCTGTTAGCTTCATAATTAGGCGATCACCTTTTAATTTATACTTTTGTAGTTGCCATTTTTTACCATCAAAACTAATTTTAGGTGGATACCTATGTTCATCACCGCGAACTTTCATGGTGATAGTGATGTCTGTTTTTTGCTCTGCTTTTATTTTAAAAGCATACCAAGGACTTGAATTAATAGGGGTGTTCTCTGGAACTAGCGTAATTAAATATTCGTTTGGCGCCACCAATGTACATTCATCCATACGTCCAGTGGCAAAATCTGTGGTTAATCTAACATTGCCAGTATTACATGCTTGCGCATTGTCACTCTGCTCTAGTTGAGTAGGAGCGCAAGATGCTAACAAAACACTTGAAAGTAATAATGAGCAAGTAAGTAATATTTTTTTCATAATTTTATCTTTATATTCTTAAGAGAAAAGAAACTATGGCTCAGCTATTGTTAACTAGCTGAGCCATATTATTGCTTTTAGGATCTTTAATTAAAAGCTTTTGCTGAGGTTCATGTAGAAATAACGACCTCGGTTTGAGTGGTAATCGCCAAAGTAACCATGCCAAAATTCATCTGCCATTGGTGGCTCTTCATCTCCAATGTTACGAACACCTAATCTTATATACATACCTTCTAATGCACTATCTTCAGAGAACTTATAAGAACCATAAACATCAACTGTACTCATGCTGTCTATTGGTAAAAATACCTTTTCACCGTCAACTGTAGCATTCGTACTTGTATCAATAAATTCACTAACATAGTTAAAAATTACACCTGCTCCCCACTCGTTAAGTCTCCAATTAAGCGAGCTTTTACCACGCCATTCAGGGCTGCCATTTTGTAAAATTTGATCACCAACCCCTGCAACATTGACATTCTCAAGGTTTGGATATGTTTCTAAGTCGCTTTGTGCTGCAAGTACCTGAGCTGAAATTTCATCAACAGATACATCATATTTAGTTAAATAGGCAGCATTGAGATTAAATTCAAAGTCACCGATAGAGGTTTCAAAATCATACACTACACCAAAATCAAGCCCTGATAGCTCTTGCTTGGAGGCATTTTTATATTTATTTCTAACTTCACTCACTGTACCGTCAGCGCCACGAATTACCGTAGGCTCACTTGAACCTTGTTGTTGTAAAACATAATCATACGCAATTACTGTGTCATAAGGCGTTAGGAAAACTAGGTTTTCTTGCTCAATATTCCATGCATCAATTGTGAAAGTTAAGTTTTCCATAGGCTCTAAGATAATACCTATAGAAGTGTTAACACTATCTTCTGACTCAAGATCAGAGTTACCTAAACGATTATCAATAATCGCATAGCTATCATCGAGTACTGGGTCATATTTAGTACTTCGACGTGGCATGCTGCTATTGTCAGCACTTTGTTGTAAACCGGGCACTTTAAAACCACCGGCATAAGATGCTCTAAAACTAACCCACTCAGTAGGTTTGTAAAAGAAAGCGACTTTAGGTTTTAATGCATCACCAGCATCAGAAAAGTTTTCATAACGTGCAGCAAGTTGAACCTCAGCATATTGAGTATCGCTATCAATAAGAGGCACTATAAGCTCAGCATAAGCTGAACCTATATTACGGCTTGCGCTAGCATCAGATGTTGCGCTGCTGCCATATAAAGAACTGTCATTAACTACTCCATAAGCATCGGTAAAAGGTCTACTGCCATCAACATATTGATCTCGGTCAGTTGAGTAAGTTTCACGGCGGAATTCAACACCAACAGCAAGGCCCGCATCCCCAGCAGGCACTGAGAAAATATCACTATTACTGGCTTTAAAATCAATTGACGCTAAACTAGTTTTTGAATCAACATGAGCATTAATCAAAAATTGATCACTGATTGAAGAGGGAACTAGCGGTATATCACCGATTGTGTTCGGGTTGTTTACATCGGCACCACCAAAAATGTTATAGGCTGTACTTTCATCAGTGCTGTTGGCAGCAGCAGCAAAAGCATTTGCATCAACCCTAGTACTGGTATCATTAGTTTCAGCTTCACTGTAAAAAGCAGCACTTTCCCACTCCCAGTCGCCCATAAAACCTTGTAAACCAGCTAATATTCTAAAGCTAGTATCATCAACTACAACAGATCTTGGTCCAATATCAACAGGGCGGTATTTGCGAACTATTACTTCTTCACCAAAAGGGTTATAAAAGGCGTCAGCAGCAACAGTAAACTGGTGCTTACTACCACCATGGTTTTGTTCAGATGTATTTGAAAGCTCGGCTTTATAATATATCGCTTCAGAGAAAAACTCTAAGTCATCATTAATTTCATGAGTAAACTTGGCAAAAAGATTAGTTCTTTCAACATCTGAAGAGAGGGGACGAGTAGTGCCGCGGTCGAAGCGAATATCTCGGCCTGTACTGCCTTGGTCAACACAAACACCTTCAACATCAAGTGGAGAATCAACACAACCAGACATGGTCTCAGGTTGTAAGTGGAATCTACCTAAGCTATCACTATTGAATTCACCCCAAGGAGTATCGGTACTACGGTTATCTAATTGGGTATCACCAACAAACTCTTCAGGTAATCCAGGGTATTCGCGTCTGTCATGGCTAGCGGCATAAGGACGCTCGGTTGCCATCATACCATTACGTTTATATAAGGTAACAGAGCCAACAAGATGAGAACTACCATCATTAAGTTCTACTCCACCTAAATAGCTAAAAGTAGTTTCATCTAGTGGAGTGCCTTGTGATTGACCATATCTAAGAGATAATTTATGACCTACATGATCGTCATCTATTGCATAATTAACAACACCTGCAACAGCATCAGAGCCGTAAATAGCAGCAGCTCCATCACGTAATACTTCTAATGAACGTAAGCCTGAAACAGGCAAAGTATTTGAGTTAACAGTGTTAACAGGTACTTTATTGGCGCCTTTTTTAGATTGAGTTCCTGGGTGATTTACCATACGGCGACCATTTAGTAAAACTAAGGTGTTACCTGCTCCTAAACCTCGAAGGTTAAATGAACCAACATCTCCACGGGCATCATTAACATTAGAAGAGCCCGTTGTTTCTCCAAAGTTAACTGAACCCATTTGAGGGATAGAGCGAAGTAGTTCATCACCTGTCATTGCTGCAGTATTTTCAATGTCTGCTGCGGTCATAGATGTTACTGGTAGAGTAGTAATATCAGTTGCTCGTTTAATGTTACTACCAATAACAGAAATTCGTTCAACTTCAGCCTCGGCTGCAACTGCTTGAGCTTCTTCTGCATGTAACACTTGTGGCGATAAGGCCGCTAACAAACATAAACTAAGGTGTGTTAATTTATGTTTGGCAATAAATTTATTATTCATGATGTTCACCGTTGTAGTTTCCGATTTATTTATAATTAATTAGGTATATTGTTTACCTATATCTTTCTCTCCTATTAACCATGAACTTAAATCATCATTTAAACAATTGACGCTTTATGGCTTAACTATAACCTTAGGTTATGCATGGTGTTTTTAAACATCATAACAATAGCTTAACCTAAACTTAATACAATAAATTTAGTTGAAAAATCTAGAAACTCAATAATATTCAGAAAATAGTTCAAGGATAACTGAGCTGATAAGGTTGGTATTAAGGGGGTAGGTATTGTACTGGGAAATTCAAAAGGCCAATTTCATTGGGGGATGAAATTGGCCATGTAAAATTTTCTTTTGATTGTACTGTTATCTAAACAAGTAGAGTTCGTATTTGCCTATTAGCAAAATATAACTTATCAATATGAACAACGCCTTCTGTTTTCAAGTCATCAATGACACGTTTAACTCTATTTAGATCTGAGGCTTTACTTTTTGTCCATCGCTCAATGGCAATGTCTGGCACTTCGTTTGGGTAACTTTTGACGACTTTAACCACCAGTTTTTCACGAAACTCTAATAAATCAAGCAATAAAGAAAAGCGGGCTAACCTTGACCAGTGATCACTGGTTTCCACCTTCTCGGTTTGCTCAATTAACCACGCAAGGCCGACAAATTTACTCACTTTACAATAGCAGGGTAATACACCTTCTACTGATAACTTAAGCTCAAACGCTGTTTTTACAATGTCGCAAAAAACCACGCTAGAGATTTTTAATTGGTGAATTTTATCTACTACATCCAAGCTCTCTGTTTCTTTCTCTAATTGATATAAAGACTGATCTACAGGAGAAAAAGGTAGTGTTATCTCGTTATCATCAAGCTGCTGTAAAGTAGTAATTCCAGGAGAATACTGTTGTACTATGGTGGCAATACTGTCATGAGGATTGGCATGGTTGATAAACCAAATAGCCATCAATCGATAAAAACGTTGCACTTCAATCATCATTTTTATTTGAATTTGAGCGCTTACCGTATTGGCCAACGACTCTATTTGAGTCCAAATATCATCAAGTGAAAATACCTCTTTGGCGATAATAAATGCCTTTACTATTTCCGAAATTATTGCCCCAGTTTGCTCTCGAACCGCATGAATACCACCGCGATTGAAAATTTCATTAGCAACACTTGTCGCAATTATTTGCTGTGCTAATGGATGTTGCACAATAAATTGAGGATATCGTTGCGCTAAAGCATCTGGAAATGCCGATAATAAGTATTTTTCAAAATAGGGATCAGTTAATAAATCTTTTTGCTGTAATAGAGCGTTATGAACATCCATTTTTGAATAGGCCATTAGTACCGCAAGCTCTGGTCTGGTAAGGCCAAGTTTAGCTATATTACGTGCTTGTAACTCTTCATCATCGGGCAAATATTCCAAAGCCCTATTTAGTTGCACACTATTAACAAGGTAATGAGTTAAACGGGTAAAGCTATCAAAATGAAACTTACTATTGGCTTCATCTATACTTAACGCTTGTGCTTGGTAATAATTATTACGCAACACCATAGTGCCAACTGCCTCGGTCATTTCTTCTAATAAAGCATCACGCTTACCTTGAGTAAGTAATTCTTGAGCAACTAAATTGTTTAATAATATTTTTATGTTTACTTCATTATCAGAGCAATTTACCCCTGCCGAGTTATCAACTGCATCGGTATTTATTTTCCCGCCGATTTTAGAAAACTCAATGCGAGCTAATTGAGTACAACCAAGGTTTCCTCCTTCACCAATAACTTTACATTGCAGTTCATTGCCATTTATACGTAAAGCATCATTGGCTTTATCACCCACTTCAGTATTTATTTCATGGCTTGCTTTTACATAGGTACCTATACCGCCGAACCACAACAAATCAGCTTGAAATTTCAAAATATAACGGATCAATTCATCTGGCGATAAACTATCAATGCACTCATTAATGTTTAGTAGTGCTTTCACTTCAACTGATAAAGGAATATGTTTTAGGGACCGACTAAATACACCACCACCACACGAAATTAGATCGCTATTATAATCTACCCAAGATGAACGAGGTAAATGGTATAGTCTGTCACGTTCAATATAACTTAAGGCTGAATCTGGATTGGGGTCAATAAAGATATCACGATGATCAAAGGCAGCAACAAGCTTGATTGTTTTTGAAGATAACATGCCGTTGCCAAAAACATCTCCCGACATATCACCTATACCAATAACGTTAAACTCATCGTTTTGTACATCAATGTTCATTTCTCTAAAGTGTCTTTGTACAGAAACCCAAGCTCCTTTTGCGGTTATGCCCATTTTTTTATGGTCATAACCAACACTGCCCCCAGAAGCAAAGGCATCTCCTAACCAAAAACCATATTCTTTCGCTAAATCGTTGGCGATATCAGAAAAAGTAGCCGTTCCTTTATCTGCTGCGACAACAAGATAACTATCATCGTCATCAAAGCAAACAACTTCCTGCGGTTTTACAATGCCTTGAGCGGCATTGTTATCGGTTATGTCTAATAACCCGGAGATAAATATTTTATAACAAGCGATTGCCTCATTGAGAATATCTTCTCGTGAGCCATTTATGGGTAAGCATTTAGGAACAAAACCGCCTTTAGCGCCTTCTGGTACAATAACTACATTTTTAACTTGCTGTGCTTTGACTAAGCCAAGTATTTCAGTTCTGAAATCTTCGCTTCGATCAGACCAACGCAAACCGCCACGAGACACCATACCAAAACGCAAATGAACTCCTTCAACTCTAGGAGAATAAACAAATGTTTCTACGTAAGGTCTAGGTTGTGGAGCATCTTCAATTTCACCACTACGAATTTTAAATGAACAATAACTCTTCGCTTTTTGTTTTGATGAAAGTGTTGGTGAGGTTTGATAGAAGTTTGTTCTTACCGTGGCCGAAATCGCAGCAATAAAGTTACGCAAAATTCGATCATGATCAATTTTTTTAACCTTATTCAGGCTATTTAATAAGCGTTCTTTTATATCATTGGCAAGGGTATTTCGCTGAGCTATTGTATTGTCATTTAAAGCAAAGCGCGTTTCAAAAAAGCTTATCAAATCGTGAACTATGTCAGGATAGTTAATTAACGCTTGTTGAAAGTACTCTTCACTATAACCTAAACCTAGTTGCCGTAAATATTTACCATATGAGCGAATAATAACAATTTGTCTAATATTGATATTTGCTGATAAAAGCAGTTTGTTATAGCCGTCATTTTCAATATTTCCAGCCCAAACCTGTGATAATGCATCTTCAATATTTTCTTTTAAACTGACAATGTCTATCTGACTATTTGCTGAATATTCAAGGGTATAACTATAAAGGTCATTAACAGTATTACTTGGATTATTTGTTTGTACTTTAAAGCTAAATTCATCTAAAGGTTTAAAATCAAAATTTTCTAAAATTGGTATTGAATCACTTAAAGTGATACTTTGCTCAAAAGTGAAAATATTGAGCCTTAACCTATTTTTATCGCTATTATTTTCTTGATAAATTTGAAACTGGAATTGGTTTTCTTGGTTAAGTTTTTCTAAACAATTAATTGCTTCAATCGCTTCATTTACGACAAATTGCTCTTGATAACTTTTTGAAAAAGCATTGTTATATTTTTTATCAAGGGCAGTGCTATTTTTTGAGTGCCAATGTTGGTTAATCAAAGTAGTTAAATTTTCATTCCAACTTTGAGTTTTTAGTTCTATTTGAGAAATAAGATCATCTATTGATATAGAGTTTGTAGGGCAATTATCTTTCTCAACAATAAAATGCCACTGTGCTAGGTAATCATCATTTAACATTGAACGACGAGACAATATTTTACCGTTAAAAGCAGAAATTAATTCATTTTCAATATCATCACGTAAGTCTGTGCAAAAAGCTTCTTTTGATACAAACACTAATACAGAAACTTGTTGATTAAATTCATTCTCCCTTATAAATGTGCCGGATTTGCTCTTCGCATTGAGGTTGTAAATCCCCTTTGCTAAAACTAAAAGTTGCTCAACACTACTTTCGTATAACTCTCTTTTAGGTAAAGAAGCTAGAATATGAGTGAATTTACGGTAATTGTGGCTATCAACTTTCAATGATAACTGCTGTAAAACTTCGTCTAGTTTAAATTTTAAATAGGGGATTTTATTCGGACTTAATTTATTGGCGACCTGTGTAAATAAGCCAATAAAGCGATGAACCGCGATAACCTTTCCCTGGGCAGATAATTCTTTGACGTTAATTTGATCATAATAGTCATGACGATGAATGTCAGATTTTAAATTAGACTTGGAAACCAAGAGTGATGAATCATCAGCAATAAACATAGCTAGCTCTTTATTGACATTCTTTAATTCACTATTTCGTACGGTTAACTTCGAGTCATTTTCTCGTAATATACCTAAGTTTTTTTCGCCTGTGTTATGTTCATCTTCCTTAGCTAATGGAAAAATGTAATGACCTAAAAAAACAAAATTATCTTGGCCAAGCCACTGCATAAAGCTATTAAGATCATAGTTGTTATTTATTTGATTATTTGCACAAATTACAGACTCAATTTGACTTAGCATTGCTGACCAGTCGCTAGTTACAGCGGTAATGTCAGCGAGCAGTTGTTGAATTTTATCTATTAATGACGCTTTAGTATTGTTATCAAGTTGATTTGTTAACTCAATGTATAAAACTGATTCATCATATGTCTGTGCACTGTTATGACACACTTTTTCTATTACAGGATGAAGAAATACACTGATCTTATAGTCAAGCGAATAAATTAATTCAGAAATAGAGTCAACAATAAAAGCTTTATCCTTGGTGATAATATGCAAAGCAGTACCGTGATCACTAATTGCTTGTTGCGGTAAACTATCAATAATAACTTTATCAGTACTATCTGTTTTATTAGAAAAAGTTTGCCATAAAGGCAATGCTATTTGGTATCGCTTTAACATCGTTAATGCATGAATGTCTTCATTTAATGAACAGTCAAATAATTGTTGAGAAAATTGCTCAAACGCTTGGATGTCTGATCCTTCATAATTTGTATTTATATATTGAGTTAATTTTGTATCGGTCGTGGAAGTCACAATAAATTACCTTAAGTTTAATTAAGTAAGCCCTTCATACATTGGCGTCTTATTTGGTACTTGTTTTGCTGTTGTTGCTGTAATTTAAAGCCTAGCTAGCAGTACATTTTTTAGCAAATTCATTTGTTTTTAAAAGGTATAACCTAATGTTGTACCTTATATACAGGCATATACACAGCAGGTTGACCACACAGTTAAAGCACTACATAACCCTAGGTTATGTAGTGCTAAAGATTAACTAATATCGTTTTTTACAAGGCTAGATTATCTTAAAGGTATCCATTAAATGCAGTCCTGAATGTCGCTAACGACATTTTCCTGTAATCAAATAAGTAAGATACCGATAATGAGCAGAAAACAAGAGATAATTAATAGCGCTATCAGGGCAGGCATAATCGATGAAAATTTAACTGCCATAGGAATCATGGATTTAACTGGTCTAGAAAAAACGGTTAACGATGCTTATGTTGCATTTCCTGATAATTTTTTTCATACTTTTGCGGTAAAGGCCAATGCTTTAGTCAATGTTTTAAAACCCCTGCGTGAATATGGCATGGGCGCTGAAGTTGCCAGCCCTGGCGAGTTGATGATTGCTCGTGCGGCAGGTTTTAATGCTAAAGATATAATTTTCGATTCTCCTGCTAAAACCATGGCTGATTTGCGTACCTGTATTAAGCATGACATTTCACTTAATATTGATAACTTGCAAGAGCTAGCACGAATTGACCAAATTATTGAAGAGTTTCCAGATACTAAGTCAGTTATTGGTTTTCGTGTTAACCCACAAATTGGTAGTGGTAAAATTGCCTCAACTAGTACTGCAACATCAACTTCTAAATTCGGTTTTGCACTTGCTGATGGTAATAATCGTCAACAACTCATTAATATTTACAAAGAGCGCCCATGGCTTCAGAGTATTCATACTCACACTGGTTCACAAGGTTGTGAGCTTGATCTTATGGCAAATGGCGTTAAGGCTATCACTGATTTAGCAGAAGAAATTAATGCCTTTATAGGCAACCAACAAGTAGTGCGCTTAGATATTGGTGGTGGTTTGCCAGTGAATTTTGCTTCTGAGGAAGTCACGCCAAGTTTTCAAGAATATGCCGATATTTTAAAAGCCATAGTGCCATTAATCTTTACTAATAAATACCAAGTGAAAACTGAGTTTGGTCGCGCTATCGTGGCTAAAAATGGTGTGATTGTTACGCGTGTTGAATACACCAAAAACTCAGGTGGTCGTCATATAGCAACTACCCATGCTGGCGCTCAAATACTAACTCGTACAGCTTTTTTACCTAAATCTTGGCCTCTTCGAGTGACTGGATATTCAGCAAGAGGGGAAGAGCGAACGGCAGAAAATTCTGAGCTAGTTGCTACCGATGTTGCCGGACCTTGCTGTTTTGCAGGCGATTTGATTTGCGTAAACCAATCATTGCCTCAATTGTGTGTAAATGATTATGTCATGGTACATGATACTGGCGGATATTATTTTAGTAACCACTTTGATTACAATAGCTTACCGAGAGTTGGTGTTTACGCTGTTTCTGGGGCCGATGATACTTTGCAAATAGAATGTATTCGCCAAGCTGACTCAATAGAAGATGTCTTAAGTAAAATGTAAATATAATATTGGATAGTAAAACATGAATATCGAAATAAATTTAATTGAAACATTAGTGATAGCATTATTGATCCTTTTTGTTGGTTACTTTTTTAATAGTAAAGTTGCTTTTTTACGAAATAATAATATTCCAGAGCCAGTAGTTGGAGGTATTGCTTTTTCACTTTTAGCCGCTTTAGCTCATAGTGTTTTTTCAATAAATTTTCAGTTCGATATGAGCTTTAAAAATCCATTGATGACTATGTTTTTTACTACAGTAGGTTTAGGTGCTAGCTATTCTTTATTACTTAAAGGCGGCCCTAAAGTTGTGCTTTTTTTAGGTGTGGCAACTATATATTTACTAGTACAAAATGCCTTAGGGGTTTCCTTAGCAATGGCTACGGGTATGGAGCCATTAATGGGACTAATTGGTGGTTCAGTAACTTTATCTGGAGGCCATGGTAATGGCGCAACTTATGCAGATTTATTTGTTGCTGAATATAATATGCCATCAAGTGTTTTTGAATTAGCCATGGCAGCTGCAACCTTAGGGTTAGTATTAGGTGGGTTAGTAGGTGGACCAGTAAGTAAGCGATTAATTAAACGTTATGACTTAAAGGCTGACGAATACCATGAAGAGCTGGACGATACCATCACTTTTAACCCTGAAGATCACGATTTAGTTACCCCAAAGAAAATGATGGAGACCTTATTTGTCATTTTATTATGCATCGTAGTTGGTCACTTTTTCTATTTACACTTAAAATCTATAGATGTCATATTACCTGCTTTTTTAATGCCGTTATTATTCGGCGTTCTAGCAACTAATTTATGTGAATTCTCTAAACGATATACTATCAGCAGAGCTTGTATAGATTTGTGGGGCACAATGTCGCTTTCTATATTTCTTGCGATGGCATTAATGTCGTTAAAAGTATGGGAGCTAGCAAATTTAGCAGGGCCAATGGTGGCTATTATCTTAATTCAAGCCATTATGTTAATGATGTTTGCTTATTTTATTACTTTTAGGGTTATGGGAAAAAATTATAATGCTGCTATTATTGCTGGTGGTCATTGTGGTTTTGGCTTAGGGGCAACACCAACAGCCGTCGCTAATATGGAGTCATTGGTAGCTCGTCATGGACCTTCGCCGCAAGCGTTTCTGGTTGTTCCTTTAGTCGGTGCATTTTTTATAGATATCACTAATGCTTTAGTGATCCAGCTATATTTAAGTTTGCCATTTGTTGCAAACTAATACTTAGTGAAATACCCATAATAAAAAAACGGTTAGCTGATAAAGTTAACCGTTTTTTATGACTGATACTATTTATCGTTAACTTTGTAACCATGACTATTCAAATATTGAATAAATTCCTTTCCCAATGCCAACCTATAACCTAAAGTTATAGCTAAAGATCAAATATAAAAGAGTTAAGCTGTTAACTTACTGTTATGTTAATCATGAGGCTTTTATAGGAATAACCATATGCGCTTAAGACACATTGAAATTTTTCATGCTATTTATACTACTGGTTCAATTACTAATGCCGCTAAAATATTGCATGTTTCGCAACCTTCGGTGAGCAAGGTGTTATCTCATGCTGAAATGCAATTAGGCTTTAATTTATTTGAACGGGTGAAAGGGCGCTTAATACCAACAGATGAAGCTGAAATGTTATTTGATGAAGTAGATAAAATTTATCAGCAAATGCGTTCAATTAAAAATACTGCAGAGAATATTAAAAAATCTGAGTATGGTCATATAAACCTTGGGCTTACGCCAGCATTAGGTTTTGATGCCATTCCAAATGCCATTGCAAAATATCATGACATTCACCACAAAGTTAACTTTAATGTGCAAACGGTGCATAACGATGCGGTGATGCAGGCACTACTTGAGCACAAATGTGATTTAGCGATATTATTTTCACCCAATGTAATGCCAGGTGTGACTTCTATTGAGTTTGCCCAGTCTGAGTTAGTGATTGTGTACCCTAAAGCGAGCTTTCCAGACTGTCCGGATAAATTAACACTAAGCCAGTTACAAGATTTTGAGTATATAGATATAAGTGAAAGTGGGCCGCTAGGTGATTTATTGTGGACGCGCATGATGAAAGATAATATCACTCTTGAGTCGCCAATAAAGGTGCAAACTTACTTTATTGCGGCAAGGTTAGTGGCTCAAGGGGCTGGTGTTTGTGTGGTTGATAAGTTTACTGCTCAAGGAAATTTATCTGAAAATATTGCTATGGCTTCTTTTGAACCGCCTTTAACTTTTAGTGTTAATGCCTTACATTTAGAAAATCGAAATTTGTCTAAAGTGACTGAAGAATTCATTCCATTTCTTGATAAGGAAATATCGAAGAAGTAGCTTTAGGTATTTTTGGGGCCGTGAAACACAATTAGAAATTTGGATGGTTTTGTGCGCAAACCGGACGAAATCATTAAAGAACTAGATACTTTTTCCAATGTTAATTAGATAAATGACGTCTGAATTTAAATTCCTCCTTTCCACCGTAAATAAGGATAAATGCCTTCTTTCTACAGTTGTTAAAAATCAAAAACTTATAACTTATTGATGATGTGCTAGTAAAAAGGTAAAGTTGAAATATTAAATAATCATTTAGTCGAAAATAAACCTGCAGAAAGAAGTTTTTTACTCGTCTAATAAGCTGTTTTATTACTGGTTGTTTTAACTAGTTTAAACAAACACTAACAAACCACAAAGCCTTTATTTTAATTGACTTTTATCTCCTTTCTTGTTTTAAATACATCACCATACTTTTACACAGCATGACTACATTATGTCTACACGCAAAATAACCAAGTCATTTGTAGACAAACTTACCCTTCCTGAAAATGGGCAAGTTTTCTATCGAGATTCTGAACTAAAAGGCTTCGCTGTTCGTGTTACTGCGGGCGGTAGTAAAGCCTTTATTTTAGAAAAGCGCATAAACCGAAAACTCAAACGAATTACGCTTGGTCGCTACCCTGAAATAACCGTTGAAATGGCGCGTAAAGAAGCCCTTAAATACTTAGGTGAAATAGCCACGGGTATTGACCCAATAGCTAAACGCCAACAAGCAAAAGCCGAACAAATGACGCTTTGGCAAGTATGGCAAGATTACCGAAGAATCAAATCCTATTTAAAAGACAAAACCTACGTTCAATATGAAATGTATTTGAACGGTGAATTAAAAGACTGGAAAAATAAAAGGCTCGTTGATATCACTAAAGATATGGTATCAACACGCCACGGTAAATTACTCAAAAGCCACAGCCCTTCTTATGCAAATACGGCAATGCGAATATTAAGCGCCATCTATCGGTTTGCTAAAGACCAATATGAAGATAACAGTGGTTTAAGCTTATTTCCTCATAACCCTGTAGAGCGCTTAGGACAAATGAAAGCTTGGGCAAAAGAGCCAAGACGACAAACCATCATTAAACCTAAACAATTTGAACCTTGGTATAAAGAGCTTCAAGAAATGAAATTTAATACAGGCGCTGAATCACATCATGTAACGGCTGATTATCTTGTGTTCATATTATTAACAGGGCTTAGAAAAAATGAAGCGGCAACGTTAACATGGGAAAATGTCGATTTAGATGAAGGCACTATTTATATTCCTGATACTAAAAATAAAGAGCCGTTAACATTACCCTTATCAGATGTTCTTATTGCCATACTCAATTATCGCCTTCGTTTTAAAACTAATGACTATGTGTTTTCATCAAGAAGGACAAAATACCTCGCATGCCCTGATAGAGCGTTAAAATATCTGACTGAAACATCAGGTATTAAATTTACCTTTCATGATTTACGCAGAACGTTTATTACCGTAGCTGAATCATTAGATATCTCTGCCTATGCCATTAAACGTCTAGTTAACCACAAGAATGGCAATGACGTGACTGAAGGGTATATTATTTCTAATCACGACCGTTTACGCGCGCCTATGCAACGTATTACCGATTTCTTTAAAGAGAATTGTAAAATAGAGTTGGACGATTATGTTTAAGGACGAGTTTGATTTTATAAATGAGCATCTTATCAAGGCAAAATATAATGAACAGATTGAATTATCAGTCTCTTTGCTTAGTGAACTGCCTAGTGTTTTTCAAGCACTTGAAAAAATTGATTATCCATTAAATCGTTGCTCTTTTGATTGTATTTCATCATTAAAAAACTTAACACCCTCTGATGTTGAATCTATATTGATTAAAGCATATTGGATCATCGATACATATCAAGGCTCAAGTGAGTATAATTTGGAAAGGCTAGACTGTGAATCTAATGTTTTTAGTGATATAGCTTTTGGAAAACACTTGTTTGGTAGCATCGATTTTTTTGATTTATCACCGCTAGAAGATCTTCAAGTCACTTGGGCTCATTTATTTTCAGTTATCGCATTAGATAGGTTGGCACAACTATACTTTATTTCTATCAAAGCGACTGAATTTGAAAAACTACTCATGCAACATGAAATATCTAATTTAAAATTAATTTATATTGATTTGATAGACTGTGTTTCAAAAGCAAAAACTTTTGAAAAGCTATTAGATGATGGTTGGGTTAAATCCTATTATGCCAAGCAAAGAGGAATGGCTAAAATAACCAAGCTTAATCAGCTTAAAAAAATCGTTCTTATCCGTTGTATAAAAGAGCATAGAGATGTTGACCACTTAAGTGCTGCAAATGCTATCGAGTGTCAATTAGTCGCAGAAAATTGCCCTGAATTATCTTTATTAAAATCAGAAAAAAGACGTACAAAAACTTTTGCTGAATGGATATCAGACCTTAGAAATGGACTCTTAAAAGTACCAGTTTAACCTCGACCCGTTTGCGTGCAAACGGGGGGGATCTCCTTTCAATACATTCAAAATACCTCCAACATAGATTGTGACATTAAGGTCATTTAACTCAATTTCTATGGCGCAAAGCGCAGGAGAATTACATGATAAAAAGATTACTAAACACTAAAGAAACCGCTGACATTTTATGTGTCAGTGAAGCCTTCCTTGAACGAGATAGATGGGCAGGTGCTCGCATTCCATTTATCAAGGTAGGCGCGAGAGCTATTCGCTACCGCTTACAAGATATCGAAAAGTATCTTGAAGATAACTTGTGTTATTCAACAAGCGAAGGAGTAGCGTAATGGATATGCATTTTGACCACCAATTAAATCATGAAGGAAACAAAGTCCTTATTGGAAAAATAACCAATAACAATTACGCACATTTAAGGATATTAAATGATGGTGTGTTATTAGATTTATGCTTAGAGCCGTGCACTAAATTTGGCAATATAATTCCTTCCAAACCACTTGGACAAATCATAAAGCTTGGTGCAATTCGTGACTTAAAAGCAAAGGGGTTAATTGTGGGTGAGCCTTACTATCGACAAGGTGTTGAATATAAGCGCTTTACCATCAGTAAATTGGGCAAATCAACATTTGAGAAATATAATAATGCTTGCGCGAACCCATAAAACGGAACTAGAACTCAATAAACTTGCTCCTGTATTTAAAGACTATCCGTTTTTAACACAGGAGCGCCACGACTGCGCTGCTGACCGCGCAGACGTGGAGTTTATCTTTAGAGAATTAAATAAAGTACCAGATACCATTAAACGATTGGTTTTAAAAAATGCTAACAAGCTAAAAATTAGACATGAACGTAATTCATATATACGCAATACCATCCAAAATATAGTCAAATTACTACCTGAAAAGCTTCGTTACACCGCATTGGCACATATTATTGTTTGTAGAGCCTAAACATATTGATGAAGTGAAACAAACAATCAGTCATTACGCACTTGAAGAAGATGGTGATGAAAAAGGCGCAGTTGAAAACCGTTGTGACTTTAAACTCATTGACCCAAATAAAGGAAGTGCAACGGGTTATATTGCAAAATACGTATCAAAGAATATTGATGGTGAAGGATTAGATAAAGGCGTTTATGGTGAAGACCCAATCACCGCAGCACAACGTGTAGACGCATGGGCTTCATGTTGGTGTATTCGTCAGTTTCAGCAAATTGGTGGAGCTCCTGTTTCCGTATGGCGTGAGTTAAGGCGATTAAAAAAATCATTGGGTATAGATGAAATCATCGAAAAAGCACGAAAAGCCGCAGATGAAAGTAAATGGCATGATTATATAAATGCAATGGGCGGTGTTTTTGCTAAGCGAAAAGACCAACCTATCAAGCTTGCTTATGATGCATCATTTGATGCTGAAACGGGTGAATGTAAATTGGGCTTTTATGATGGTAATGTCATTCAAACCATCAAGGGGTTGATGTTTAAAGGTCATAGGATCTTAACGAGATTTTTTAATTGGCGTTTAGAAAGAGCAAACGTAGTTTGTGATAACTTGGAGTTCTGTAAATAACTGTACTAATCATTGATATTATAAAGACAACAAAGCACAAAGCGGTCGTTGACGTTGACTTTAAATCTGTGCAAAGTAGCAATCGTTAATCAATATTTAATTAAAAAGGATTTAATAGTGACAAAGATTGCACTAGATTCAATTTTATACTTTGTTTTATTCATTGCTACCATTTGGGTACTTTTAATTGAGTTTTTTTTCTTTGATTCAATAGAGTGGTTTGCTGGTGGCGCTAGGTTGTCTCAAATTTCAGTTAGTATTTGCCTTTCATTTATAGCCGCTTATATCTTTTATTTTTTGACTATACAAGTTCCGAAAAAAAGAGATTTAGCGCAGCTAAGAGAAATATCTGCTCCCCTACTTAATGACATTCTTTTTCATATACTTATGATTATGCAAGGAGCTACAAACAAAAAACTATCTCAAAAAAAATTGAAATTAGAAGCTTTAACCGTAAAAGAATTTTCTAATGCAATGAATGATATATATTTTGACACTTTACTGCGAGATAGCTGTAATGGAATGACTGTTGGAAAGAGTGTTGTGTCACACATAGAGCAATTGAAGTCTACCTCAAGGGAGTTGCTGAGTTATGTTCTTCATATGGAACCATCCTATATAGCATTAATATCTAAAGTTATCCGAGGTGATTTTTATGACAGTTGGTGCAATTCATATGAGAATTACGGTAAAGTTCAAACAGCCAATAATATTGACTTACCATTTATGACTGTTGGGAACGATTTATCAAAGTATGCAAGTAATCTTGAGGAATATCAAAAACTCTATAAATCTATAGAATGCGTATTGTGCGATATGTACAAGGATACTGAGGTTGCTAAGAAGTACATTCAAAACTGTAAGGATTTACAGAATAGTTAATGACTATAATGTGGCAAAGTGACGATTAGCACGGTTTATTTGTTTGGTATTTTCTTAACTAATTGAAAGGTTAACAAATTGCGCATTGCTGACATCAGTTACAGGTTGTTCTTTAGGTCAAGAGCTAGCCAATAGCCGACATTAGCTTTTGAGTTACTAACGTCAAATGAGAGCATTGCAATCGTTCAATTTGAAGTGGTAATACCCTGTTGTGAGCAAAAGTGGATGATGGGTTGAATCTCTCTTAGGATTGTTACCAAATCATGACATACACTTAGCGCAATTCGAAAAATGAGTCGTTAGAAACTATAAATTGAGTTAAACGATTGAATTTTTGGGATGAGATGACTACTTTCGAGTATCGCATATATTAAACTGTTACTTATTTAATACGGTTTAAAAGGATTATATTCAATGCAATCTAAAAGATTTCAAAGGGTAAAGATATTACTAATTTCCATCTCAACTCTTGGCTTAGCAACTGCGTGTGAAGTCACTGAAAAAATTAACTCACAACCTTTATCCATTATTTATGGGTTTAAAGAAGCAAATAACAAATCAATTTATTTGAGCGATGAACAAGGGAAAACACGTATAAAAGTGCTAGATTGTCCTACCCATGATGGCTGCGGCTACCCGGCTGTTTCTCTTAAAGGAAAGCAAATTGCTTTTTATGGAAAATACGACAAACGTAAAACTTGGTCTATTCACACGGCAGATATAGATGGCAATAACATACGTCGCTTGACCAATGTAAAAAATGTATGGGATAGTGGCCCAGCTTGGTCTCCTGATGGAAAAACCATAGTATTTGCTAGAGAGTACAAAGATGTAAACGGAAACAGGCCAGAAGAGATTTGGTTGATGAACGCAGATGGGACTGAGCAACGCCAAATAAAAGCATTAGAGGGAGGTGCTCCTGAGTTTACTCAAGATGGACGTCTACTCTTCCAATCTAAAGCCAAGCCAAGTCAAATTAGCATTGCTAATATCGATGGTAGCAACGTAATTCAACTTACCAATGATGATACAAATAATATGTCTGCAAAGATCTCGCCTGATGGTTCGCAAATAGCTTACCTTTCAAATCGAGATGGCAATCAAGAGGTGTACGTTATGAGCATTGATGGCTTCAACCAGCAGCGGCTAACTAGAAATCGTGTTGAAGAGTGGGATCCAGCTTGGTCTGCTGACGGCTCTAAAGTCTTTTTTTCATCGCAGAACGTTTATGGGTTCTATGATATCTACAAGGTAAACAAGGATGGTTCATCGATTAAAAAAATCTTGAATAATGCTTCTCAAGCAGCAACTGTGTATCACTTGGATAATAACTATCTGGAAAAGTTAGTGAAGGCCAGGCAACAATAAAAATAATATGGAATATGGGGTTTCTTCTGAGTGACTGTTATTGGCACACAGCTAACGTTCAGAATATAGCCACCAATGATTGTTATGGTGGCTTAGTTGCCTGTCAGGGCAAAGGTAAATCTACTTCTTCTGAACACTAAAAATAGCTCGAAAATCCATTGATGCTAACGTCCGGTTTCGTATCCGAACTGCCTTTTATATTGGTCGGTCAAAATTCAATAAAGTGATCAGATAGGATGTTATTTTTCAGAGTTTTGATTGAAATCAACTAGAATATGGTTTGTACTAATTCCTACGTAGAAAAAATGGTATAATCCGTTTAATTATTCAACATAGCGAAAAGTAGTAATGCGAATCAAATTAACCCAAGACCTAGTATGTGGAAATGACACTTGTTTAACTGGTGAGGAGTACGAGGCAGTATTGATATTACCTCGTTCAACTACTGTAGAATTTGTTACCGATTCAGGTAAAAAAATCAGAGCATTTAACTATGAATACGTGAAAGTAGCCTCTGCAACTGACACCTAGAGAAATTAGCCAGTGACTTCTAAAGTTAGCCAAAAGCTGACATCGAGTAGCAACTCAAAATCAACTTGAAAAATTGCACGTTCATCTCAAATACGTTTATTTAAAACGAATGCTTTGTTATAAAATGTAGTTCATCATTGTGCTAAAACTTGGTGATTGCAAAGGTATTCTATTAAAATCAAGGGAAGAAATATTGAAAACATTTTACAAAATTATAATCGCCATCAGTTTGATGGGGATGATGAATAACAGCTTATGGGCAGCAAACGCTAGCTTTAATTTTTCGGTAAAACCTATTGCCGAAAATGTGTATAGCATTGTTTCACCATCATTGGGTTTACCTACTCCTGAGAACAAGGGGTGGAACTCCAATAGTCACTTTGTTGTTACTGAAAAAGGTGTTTTGTTATATGATACAGGATCTTCTGAATCAATTGGTAATGGAATTAAAATTGCTATTAAGTCGGTCACTAATAAACCGGTTCGTTGGGTGATAAACTCGCATAGTCATGCCGACCATTGGTTAGGTAATGCAGCGTTTACCGATACTGGTGCTGAAATTATTGCAAGCAAGTTGGCGCTGACAACAATGAAAAAGTATGGGCCAGAAGATGTAGAATTTTATTCTCGTGTGACTAAAGGTACAATTGGCTCTACTCAACTCGCGTATCCAACGTTGTTATTGACTAAAGAACAAAAACGTAATTTCGGGGGAGTAGATATAGAATTCATTTTTTCTAATGACGGGCATTCTCCAGGAGATATATTGATGTGGTTGCCTAAACAGAAAATCATATTTGGCGGTGATGTATTAAGTTCTGATTGGATGCCGATTATTACGGACCATGGGAATGTTCTAAGTTTAATTGACACCCTTTACGCTATAGAAAAATTAAATCCCGATATTGTCTTAACAGGACATGGAAGAGCAACCACGGTAAAGTCGCTAATAAGGGATGCTGATTTATTATCAAGTATTTGGAAACAAGTAAAAGCGGGTTATAAAAAGGATAAGAAGCCTAATGAAATCTTGTTAGATGTTAACGCCAAACTGAGGCAAAAATATAGTCCCTTATATAAAGATTTCGATTCTGAAATTGAGCGACATGTTAAGCTGATGTATAAATTACAGCAGTAACTTATTTTTAAAAACCAGTTAGTGCAGCCCTTGAATTAGACAGCTTTTATACAAATCTCTTTCGTTACCACCTTGTAAAACCATGCTCAAGGCTAAAGGTGGCATCGGAGAAGCGGCCTGGAGGAGCATGTCGCTTGATTAGCAAGGGGAACGTCCGCTAACGTATCAGACTTGCCCTTTTCGTTACTGATTTTAACGAAAGGGTAATGACCGCTCTGTGGTAGCTATTGTCATTGAAATTGTTTTAATGTAAAAATAGATACACTATTTAAAGTCGAAATACGTTCATTATTTTGACTACATATGGTCTACATAGCAAATGAAAACAATTATAACTAATTGATTTTGAATGGTATGCCAACATATAAATAATAATAAGCTGTTAGCTCTCTAGGAGTAGGAGGCAAGTTTGGCAACAAACGAAGGTAGGGTTTATTTCGCACTTGATGGTGATGACTTTGAGCCTGATGTTGTCACAGAGTTTTTAGGCATATTGCCAACGTCTGTGAAGATAAAAGGATCCAAAGTTCCTAATAAACTTCCGGCTAAAAATTCTTGGGAGTTATCTACGGAGAATATTGTTAACGAGTACATTGACGTATTTTCTATGGCAGAATCTATTACTGATACTCTTATGCCAATAAAAGACAAGCTTAAACGTGTAATTGAAACGTATAACTTGGTTCCTAGACTTGAAGTTGTATTATGGTTTTCAGTTAATGAAGAACATTCAACTCCTGCAATAGGCTTTGAGCCAAGTACAATAAGCTTTCTCGGTGAAATCGGGGCATTTATAGATATTGATACCTATAAGCAATAGAGAGCTAACAAGCTGTTAAACAAGGACAAAAAACAGTTGGCTTTGCTCCTTCGTCGCTAATTTTAACCAACTATTTTTTGCCTGTTAACAGGGCGTTAGAGAGCTATATGAATAGTTTAGGCAATGGATTGCTATCAAGTTTAATTGATGAATATTTTAGAGATAATATTTTAGTTAGGGTTTTATTTTTTAGCCTAAGCACTGGCTTTGTAATTACTTCTTTAATCAATTTTCCAATTATAGGGCCATTTATTTTACTATCAGCATCATTAATACAGGATGCTTTTCCCGAGTTAGCAAATACAGATGATCATATAGGCTTGATTTTTATGTTATGGATATATTTAAAAAGTTTTTTTGCTTGGGCTGTTTTTACTATCAGCTTTAGCGCCGCTGCTTTTCCATTTTACTTATTTAAAGAAGTTTATAAGTGGTTTAAGGTTAAGAAGTAGCTCTCTAACAAGGCGTTTAAGAATGGACTCATAACAGTTGGCTGAGTTCCACTTCGTTTCACATTTTAGCCAACTATTATTCGCCCCTTAACGAGGCTACATGGACTCCCCTTTGTCAAGCAATAGCCTCTCTTACAACAAGAAAATCTGACAGCAGCTCTACATTCGGCGTTTATTAGCTTTGCTACGCTATCGCCC
>Ga0209184_1000111_pt1 | contig 106171 bp, 101 predicted proteins | sample EN8Hudsemesocosm_2_FD_184627 | JGI IMG/M metagenome (GOLD analysis project Ga0209184, IMG submission 184627) | Methane-oxidizing microbial communities from mesocosms in the Hudson Canyon - EN8C Hudson Canyon (SPAdes) (version 2) | ecosystem: Environmental > Aquatic > Marine > Cold seeps... | reverse complement strand
AAATATTTAAGGATAGAATCATTATTTGCTAATAATTTTTTTGTCTCTAAAACAGTACGAGCAAAAAATAATAAACAAGCCAAACCAATGGGAATAGATAAGCCGTTTAAATAATAGTTGAAGCTACTTGAAAAGCGGTCGAATGGGAAAAACCCGTTAGCCCCTAATTGCCAAGTAAGAAAACTGGCAACATAAATAGTGTAATAAAAATAAGCGATTTCTTTAGTAAACGCATATAGAGCTAAGTTATAAAAAAGAATAGCTAAGATTGCACCAAAATAAACAGAATAAAACCCAGTATGGTTTAACTCATATTGATTAATAGTAGGTGCATCAATAATGTTAAAGGAGGTGAAGTTAGCATAAAGCCCAAAAATATTAAGATAAACAGTTTTAGTTTCACCACTTTTTATGTCGATTTGGAATTTTGGCTTTAATAGTTCATCTGATTTTTCTAAGTCTAAGTAGGCAACACCTTGTTTAGAACTGATAACAGTATTTGATTGTTCGGATGTGATAAACCCATGCACCTTATGGGTAAAATTCTCTGTAAATTCCGCGAAATAAGTTAAGTCAGTATCGGTTTTATTAATCAGTGTAAAGCGGAACCAAAAGACAGATTTTGAATAACCGGTACTAATGTGATTATTGTGAGGGTTAAAGTTTTTTAATGACTGTATTTCTGCAAAACTCATCGATGCAGAAGAGTCTTCATACATTTCTACGGTGAAATCTGTAAAAATATCGCCTGGTTGAGTAATAATTAAGTCATTACTGTCAGCAAATAAGGGCGAACTAAATAGAAATAAAAAAGCAAGGAAAAAACGAATCAAAACCACCGTCCGAAGTTATGTAATACCCGTAATTTTTTTGAGGTATATTGGCATTATTTCAAATAAAAAAGCTTGTATAAGGATATAGAGTTTAAGGTATTTAGGCAAGCTAGGTTTGGCTGTTAGTGACTTAGTTCGCCCATAACAACTTTATTATCAGTGACTTTTTTAACGACATCTGAATAGTAGTCTTCTCTAAATTCATGAATGACGCGTTCAGTTTCTTGAGTACTGATTCCGCTATTTATTAACACTTCTTCTGTTAGACGTAAGCTTACTTCTAGCGTTTCGGAAACCGTAGACGTTACCCCTTGGGTGATTAAATCAGCGCAATGTTGTCTATCGACTGCGCGTGAGTGAATGGGCATGTTAGGGTAAGCTGAGCGGATTAACGGCACCATGTGGTCGATGTTTTTAGGGTTATCGAGTGAAATAACCATCATTTTGGCGTGCTCAGCACCTGCAGAACGCAGGATTTTTGTATTACAGGCATCACCATAAAAAACCGGAAAGCCTTGAGCGCGCGCGATTTTTATACGCTTTTGATCCATATCAAGAGCAATGTAATCAACCCCCGCAGCATTTAATAGCGCGCCAATTCTAGCACCTACACGGCCAAATCCCGCTAAAATTACATGACCACTGACATTGGCAATAAATTCTTCGTTAGAGGTGTCAGATTCGATAATATTGTGTGTGTGCCATTTGAATAATAGGACGTTAGTAAATTTCACAACAAAAGGCGTGAGTGCCATACTGAATGCAATAATTAAAATTAAAATTTGACTGGTTTGCGTGTCTAAAATGCCAAGTTGTGCTGAAAAACCAAACATCACAAAACCAAATTCACCACTTTGCGACAATAGAGCAGAGGTTTGTATAGCAATATCATTACGCGTGCCATTTAAGCGCGTTATGAGGTAAATAACCGTGGCTTTAGTTAACATTAACGCAAAGGTTAAGCCAATAATTAGGGTTATATTCTGCCATAACAAGCCAAAATCGATTCCCATGCCGATGGTCATGAAAAATAGACCCAGTAATATCCCTCTGAATGGCAGAATATCAGCTTCAATTTGATGGCGGTAGTGTGACTCAGCAAGCATTAAACCGGCTATCAATGCACCGAGAGCCATAGATAAGCCTAATAATTCCATTAACTTTGCTGTACTGAGTGCTAATAGCACAGCGACAGCAACAAAAACTTCGGGGTCTTGGCTGGCAACGATTTTATCTAAAATAGGGTTGAGGGCGTATTTACCAACCAGTAATAAGCCAGCAATCACAGCGACATCGTAAAGCAGGGTTAAGCCTGATTCTGCGATGCTAAATTCGCCGCCTGCCAGCATTGAAATTAAGGCAAGCAAAGGAACGACAGCAATATCTTGTAGCAAGAGTATAGCAAACGCTATTTTCCCCATGTCACTACCAATTCCACCTCGTTCAGCTAATAGATTGAGGCAAAATGCGGTGGATGATAAGGATAAACCAAAGCCAATAATAATGGCGGTTTGGTTAGATAAGCCTATACCTAAGCAAAAAGCATAAATAACGGCGGCGGTGATTAATAATTGGCTTAAGCCTAAAACGATGACCAGCTTGCGCATTTGCCACAATTTTTTAGGGTTTAATTCGATGCCTAAGATGAAGAGTAAAAAGATAACGCCAAATTCAGCAAGGTGACGGATTTCATCTACTTCGGTAATAACGGCTAAACACCAAGGTCCTAAGATTGCACCGGCAGTTAAATAGCCTAAAATAGCGCCTAGACGTAATTTATGGAAAATTGGCACTATAACAACCGTTGCTAATAACAGTGCTAAAATATCAACCAAATAATGTGAGTGTACTGCATCCATAACTTTAAACAGCTAAAAGTGTCCTGAAGAGCTTTAAATATAGCACCTTATTGCAAGTTTAGGTATTGATGCAAAGTGAATGAGTAAAAAAATTAATGCAAAAAACTAATTTTAAATTAGATAGATCGGTATGTATTGCGCCTATGCTCGATTGGACAACAAGCCACTGCCGGTATTTTCATCGTTTATTATCAAAGAATGCGCTTTTATACACCGAAATGGTGACCACAGGTGCGATTATTCATGGAGATAAGGCGCGTCATCTCGGTTTTAACCATGCAGAAAATCCAGTTGCATTACAGTTAGGCGGGAGTGCGGTAGACGATTTAGCTTTGTGTAGTAAAATTGCTGAAGACTATGGCTATAATGAAGTGAATTTAAATGTGGGTTGTCCCAGTGATCGAGTTCAGAATGGTCGCTTTGGTGCTTGTTTAATGGCAGAGCCTCAGCTAGTGGCTGATTGTGTTGCAGCAATGCAGGATGCAACATCGTTACCGGTGACAGTAAAGTCACGCATTGGAATTGATGACTTAGATGCCTATGAGGATTTGACTAATTTTATTGAAATTGTCAGTTCGGCAGGGTGTGATGCTTTTATATTGCACGCACGTAAGGCATGGCTTTCGGGTTTATCACCAAAACAAAATCGTGAAGTTCCACCCTTACGTTATGATGTGGTGCAGCAAATTAAACAAGATTTTCCGCACTTAAGTATCATTATAAATGGGGGAATTACTGATTTAGATCAATCGCAAAACCTATTGCAAAGCTTAGATGGGGTGATGATTGGTCGAGAGGCTTATCATAATCCTTATTTATTGGCAGAGGTTGATAACTTAATTTATAAGCAGTCGACCGCTATAAAAACACGTGAAGAGATTGTGTTGGAATTGATTCCTTATATTCAAGAACAACTCGCTAAGGGTGTGAAATTGCACAGCATTACGCGGCATATTTTAGGTTTATTCCATAGTGTGCCGGGTGCAAGAGCTTGGCGAAGATATTTAAGTGAAAAGGCTCCGAAAGCGGGGGCTGATGAGCAGGTTGTATTGCAAGCATTAAAATTGCTGCAACTATGATGTATAATTGGCAGCTATTTAATTTTAGAGACAGATGATGGAAGAGTATTTCAGTAAGATTATCGAATCAATTGGTGAAGATGTTACGCGAGAAGGTTTGGTAGATACGCCTAAGCGCGCTGCGAAAGCTTTCCAGTTTTTAAATAATGGCTATGAAAAATCCTTAGATGAAGTGTTAAATGGCGCTATTTTTGAATCTGAAACTGAAGATATGGTCATTGTGAAGGATATTGAACTGTATTCTTTGTGTGAGCATCATTTGCTACCTTTTGTAGGGAAATGTCATATTGCTTATATGCCACAGGGTAAGGTATTAGGCTTATCTAAATTGGCGCGTGTGGTTGATATGTACGCACGACGTTTGCAAATTCAGGAAAATTTAACCAAGCAAATAGCGGATGCTGTTGAGCTTGCCATTAATGCACGCGGTGTTGCTGTTGTTATTGAAGCAAAGCATATGTGTATGATGATGCGTGGTGTAGAGAAGCAAAACTCAGTGATGACTACTTCAGCAATGAAAGGTATTTTTCGAGATGATATGAGTACTCGTGCTGAATTTTTGAGCTTAATTAATCGTTAAATTATAAAAAAGGAAAGATTGTGGCGGTAAAAAAACAGGGTGTTTTAGTCGTCAATTTAGGATCACCAGATAAGGCGACTGTTTGGGCTGTACGCCGATTTTTAAAACAGTTTCTAAGTGATCCTAGAGTAGTGAATTTACCGCGATTTTTATGGTGGGGTATTTTAAATTTCTTTATTTTACCCTTTCGCCCGTTTAAATCGGTGCAGGCTTATCGTGAAATATGGACAAAACAAGGCTCTCCTTTAATTGTATTAACCGAGTCTCTGGTGGCTAAGCTTGTAAAGCATTATAAGAAAGAGCCGGCGGTAAGCATTAAAGCGGCTATGAGTTATGGTAATCCGGCTTTAGCTTCTGCGCTGCGTGAATTTAAAAAGGAAGAAGTTGAGCAATTAATCGTTATTCCGCTTTACCCTCAATATTCATCTACAACCACGGCTAGTGTGTTTGATGCAGTGACTCAAGAGTTGCAACAGTGGCGATATATCCCTGAAGTAAATTTCATTAGTGATTATCATCAAAACCCGGTTTATATAAAAGTTTTGGCTGATTCGGTTCGAGCGGCATGGGCGGATAAGCCTAAAAATGAATTATTGCTGATGTCTTTTCATGGGCTGCCTGCGCAATTAACAAAATGGGGTGATCCCTATTTTCATCAATGTCACGCAACTGCCGAGCTGATTGCTGAAGCGCTCGAATTAGACTCAAGTGAGTGGGAAATTGTATTTCAATCACGATTTGGTCGGGCGAAATGGTTGCAGCCGTATTGTATAGAAACATTAATGCAGCTACCCAAGCAAGGGCATGTGCAAGTGGATATTATTTGTCCTGGTTTTGCTGTTGATTGTTTAGAGACCTTAGAAGAAATCAATATGACCAATAAGTCGATCTTCTTAGAGGCGGGTGGCGAAGAGTATCGTTATATACCGGCATTAAATGATGCACAGGGAAATGTTGAATTGATGATTGATTTAATAAACAAAAAAAGGCAATAAAATGCGGGGTTACGATAGAAACTGTTCTTTTTGTCGCCTGATGCGTAGTCTCGCATTTACGGGAGTAGGGATGGGGCTGGGTTGTGGTGCCGCCTATTTGCTTGGTGCTTCTCAAGAAAATATAATGCTATCGGGTATTTTTGTAGCGACAATTATTGTTTTTGGTAAGTATGACCCTAAGAATAAAAGACGGTGAAAACTCGTTATAGTGCTATCGCGCTGTGGGTTTTTTTTACTCTGAGTAGTAGCTCTTTAGTTTATGCTGATGTATATAAATATACCGATAAAAATGGGCGTATTTATTTTACAGACCGGCCGTCACATAAAAAGTATAAGTTAATTATTCGCACGCGGCCTAAGTCTTATAATGCAGCGGTTAAAGTGATGGCGGGTAATAAAAAGAAATACACGCCGATTATATTAGCGGCAGCCGAAAAATATAGTATTGATAAGGCTTTGATCCATGCGGTGATTAGAGCTGAATCCGCTTACGATGCAAATGCAGTCTCAAGTGCTGGCGCGGTTGGTTTAATGCAGTTAATGCCAGGAACAGCTAAGCAGTATGGGGCTACTAATCGAAAAGACCCTAAGCAAAATATTTTTGCAGGTACGCGTTATTTAAAGTATTTATTAGCGCTATTCCCTCAAGATTTAAAGCTTGCCATTGCCGCTTATAACGCCGGTGAAAATACAGTTAAACGCTATAAAAATACTGTTCCCCCATACCCTGAAACGCAAAACTATGTACGCCATGTGTTGAGCCTTTATAAGAAAAATGATGCCTAAGAATAAAGCCCCCACGCTTGATGAAATTCTACATTTATTTTTATTGCCGAATCAGTATCAAGAAATTAGCCGTTTAGTATATAACTCACAAGTTTCAAGCGCAGAAATTGCGCGTTTCATTGCGACAAGACCTCAGTTAACTGAGCGACTATTAAGTTTAATTAACAGTACTTTATATAAACACCAATCAACAATCTATACGATTGAACGAGGTATTGCGGTTGTTGGCTCTGAAGAGATCTTGTATTTGATTTTATTGCTTTCGGTGATTGATCTTTTTGAGCAAAAGCTAGATAGCCGTTTAGATTTAAGTGATTTTTGGTCTGACTGTGTATATTGTGGTTTGATGGCTCGTTTTTTGGCTAAACGAAATGGTGGTTTGCATAGTGATAGCCTGTTTTCTATCGGTTTCTTACGCAATATGGGGAGTTTAGTTATTTCTCAATTAATGCATGAGCTCGCTTTACATATTGGTGCAGAGCAGGCGCTAAAAGCACTGGATTTTGCTTCGGTCGGTGCTGAGTTGTTAAGGCTGTGGCAGCTTCCAAGTGCAATTTATCAGCCAGTTGAATATCAATTAATGCCTGAATGGGGTGGTATGCATCATGTCGATGCAAAAATGATTCATATTGCTGCTTTGTTATGTGAGGTTTCAGCTGATTCTAAGGTATCTAGCGAATTTTTGTGGCGAGCTATTCCGTTAGAGTACCGCGCTATTTTAAATATGGATAAAGAGACTTTATTTGCTGTGTTTAAGCAGGTGAGAAATGATAGACAAGAGGTTTTTGAGTTATTGGTGCAAGATAGTAGCTTCGTTGCTTTTTAAACTCATCAGCAGGGGCATATTGTGGCTAAGCCTATGCTATAATAATGGACTGCTACAAGATATGTTAAAAGTTACAAAATGTAAGACAGGTAGTAAGCCTGTTTTTGTGAATTTTTTTAAATATTTGTTGATGAATACCCTTTATCCGCATTTTTATGAGCACGGAAAGAATGTCAGAGTTTGCTAAAGAAATTACCGTAGTTAATATTGAAGATGAGATGGAGCAATCCTATCTCGATTATGCAATGAGCGTTATTGTTGGACGTGCGCTTCCTGACGTTAGAGATGGTTTGAAGCCAGTTCATCGTCGCGTTTTATATGCGATGAGTGTCTTGGGTAATGATTGGAATAAATCGTATAAAAAATCAGCACGTGTCGTTGGGGATGTTATCGGTAAATATCACCCGCATGGTGATACAGCTGTTTACGATACCATTGTTCGTATGGCGCAACCTTTCTCGTTACGCTATATGCTAGTTGATGGGCAAGGTAACTTTGGTTCGGTCGATGGTGATTCTCCCGCCGCTATGCGTTATACCGAAGTGCGAATGGCTAAAATTGCCCATGAAATGTTGGCTGATTTAGATAAAGAAACGGTTAACTTTGCTTCTAACTACGATGATTCTGAGTCAGAACCGACGGTTTTACCTGCGCGTGTTCCTGCATTATTAGTCAATGGTTCTTCTGGTATCGCCGTGGGTATGGCAACGAATATCCCGCCGCATAACTTGGGTGAGGTTATTTCAGCTTGCTTAGCCATGATTGATACGCCGGATATTGAAGTCAGAGAGCTAATGGAATACTTGCCTGGACCTGATTTCCCAACAGCAGGGATTATCAATGGTGTAGGTGGTATTTATGATGCCTACATGACAGGTAGAGGAAAGGTTTATATCCGCGGACGAAGCCATGTAGAAGACTACAATCAGGGTGCACGCCAAGCGCTTATTGTGACTGAATTACCTTATCAGGTGAATAAAGCGCGCTTATTAGAAAAAATTGCTGAATTAATTAAACTAGGGAAAATTGAAGGTATTTCTGGTTTACGCGATGAGTCTGATAAAGACGGTATGCGCATGGTTATCGAATTACGTCGTGGTGAAGTACCTGACGTTATTTTAAATAATTTATATAAGCAAACTCAATTACGTACCGTATTTGGTATCAATATGGTCGCTATTTTAGATGGCCGACCTCTGTGCATGAATTTAAAGCAAATTCTGCATGCATTTGTTAATCATCGTCGTGAAGTGGTTACTCGTCGTACCATTTATTTGTTACGTAAAGCACGTGAGCGAGCACATGTATTGGAAGGTTTAGCAGTTGCTATGTCCAATATTGATGAGATGATCGCTTTAATTAAAGCGGCAGCTAATCCAGCAGAGGCAAAACAAGGTTTATTAGAAAAAACATGGAATGCCGGCTTAGTTGGGTCTCTTTTAGAGCGAGCGGACGCTGATAGATCACGCCCTGATGGGTTGACTATAGAATTTGGTATTCATGGCTCTGAATATCGTTTATCAGAAGCACAAGCATCGGCTATTTTAGATTTACGTTTACATCGCTTAACGGGTTTAGAGCAAGATAAGATCGTCAATGAGTATAAGCAATTACTTGACTTAATTGATGGCTACTTAGCTATTTTAAACAGTGCGGTTCGCTTAATGGAAGTAATACGCGAAGAACTGGAAGCGATTAAAGAAGAATATGCTGATGAACGTCGCACAGAGCTTATGGTGGATTCATTAAGTTTATCTGAAGCTGATTTTATTACCGAAGAAGATGTTGTGGTAACCATGTCGCATGAAGGCTATGTTAAATCGCAACGCCTAGAAGAATATCAAGCGCAGCGTCGTGGTGGACGTGGTAAATCAGCAACAGCGACGAAAGAAGAAGATTTTATTGAAAAATTAATTGTCGCGAATACACATGATACTGTTTTATGTTTTTCTTCTGCCGGTAAAGTTTATTGGCTCAAAGTGTACCAATTACCGATTGCTAGTCGCGCATCGCGTGGTAAACCGTTTATTAATTTACTGCCACTGGAGCAGGGTGAGCAAATTAACGCGATGCTTACTGTGCGTGAATACAGCGAATCGCAGTTCATTTTTATGGCAACCACTGCAGGTACGGTTAAGAAAACACCACTCAAAGAATTTGAGCGCCAACGTGCGAATGGTAAGATTGCGATTGATTTACGCGAAGGCGATGAATTGGTTGGTGTTGCCGTCACTGATGGCGAACGTGATATTTTATTATTTAGCGATAGCGGTAAAGTCGTTTGTTTTAATGAATCCGATGTACGCTCTATGGGGCGTACTGCAACCGGTGTACGCGGTATGCGCTTAACTGAAGAACAAAAGATTATTTCATTAATTATCTCTTCAGAAGGCTCGGTATTGAATGTTACCGAAAATGGTTACGGAAAAAGAACAAAATTGGCTGAATTCACGCGCCATAAACGCGGTGGTCAAGGGATGATCGCTATGCAAACTTCAGACAGAAATGGTGCTTTAGTTGGCGCTGTTTTAGTAGAAGATCACGATGAAATTATGTTGATTACCAGTGGCGGCGTTTTAGTGCGTACACGGGTTGACGAAATTTCAGTGATTGGTAGAAATACTCAAGGTGTCAAAGTCATTCGTTTGGATAGTGGCGAAAAAGTAGTCGGTGTCGATAAAATTGACGGTCTAGTCGATGATGAAGACTTAGTTGAAGCGACTGCCCTTGAAAATGAAGAAGCTGAAGTAGAAACTATCTCGAATAATGAGAGTGAATAATGCCATCGACTTATAATTTTAGTGCGGGACCTTCTGTTTTACCGGCGGAGGTTTTAAAGCAAGCACAAGCAGAAATGTTAAATTGGCAAAATTCTGGCATGTCAGTGATGGAAATGAGTCATCGTGGCGCTGAATTTATGTCGATAGCCGCAGCGCTGCATCAGGATTTACGTGATTTAATGTCTATTCCTGATAATTATAAGGTGCTATTTTTACAAGGCGGCGCAACCGCGCAGTTTTCATTTATCCCTACGAATATTTTAGGAAACCATACCAAAGCCTGTTATATCAATACCGGCGCATGGTCAGAAAAGGCCATTAAAGGCGCTAAAACGTATTGTGACGTTATTGTTTCGGCGAGCTCTGAGTCTAATAATTACTCATCTATTCCGGCTCGATCTGAGTGGGTGATTGATGAGCAAGCCGCTTATTTGCATTACACGCCGAATGAGACTATTCATGGAATAGAGTTTTCTGACGTGCCTGAGACCAGTTTGCCTTTGGTTGCGGATATGTCATCGAATATACTATCTAAATCAGTTGATGTGAGTAAATTTGGTTTGATTTATGCCGGCGCACAAAAAAACATGGGGCCTGCAGGCGTTACGATTGTAATTGTTAGAGAAGATTTGCTCGGTCGCGCCCAAACCGGCTTACCGGGTGTTTTTAACTACCAAAAACAAGCGGATCAAGAGTCTATGTTAAATACACCAGCGACTTATAACTGGTATTTAATAGGATTAGTCTTGCAGTGGTTAAAAGCACAAGGTGGCGTTGCTGCCATTGAAGTGATTAATCAACGTAAAGCAGCTGCTTTATATGCCGCTATTGATCAGTCAAGTTTGTACAGTAATCCTGTTGCAGTCGCTGATAGGTCGCGTATGAACATACCTTTTATTTTAGCGGACAAAGAGCTGGATGCTGTATTTTTAAAAGAGGCAAAACAGCAAGGATTTTTAGCATTAAAAGGCCATCGTTCGTTTGGTGGTATGCGCGCTAGTATCTACAATGCCATGCCTGAATCAGGTGTGAATGCCTTGATTCAATTCATGGCTGAATTCGAACGTACCCATTAATTTACATTTTTAATACAATGACCGACGTAATTCCTTTAAATGAGTTAAGACAGCAGATTGATGAAATTGATCAGACAGTTCTGCAGTTAATTAATAAGCGTGCAAAGTTAGCTGAACAAGTTGCTAAAACAAAATTGGCGACTGGGGATGATGTTAGTTTTTATCGCCCTGATCGTGAAGCACTGGTTTTAAGACGCATACAAGAGATCAATCAAGGACCATTGAGTGATGATACGGCTGCTTATTTCTTTAGAGAAATAATGTCTGCTTGTTTAGCACTAGAAAAGCCCATGCAGGTTGCTTTTTTAGGGCCAGAAGGTACGTTTACGCAGCAAGCGGTTTATAAGCATTTTGGTCATGCTGCAAGAACAGAAGCGGTTAGTACCATAGAAGGTATTTTTAAAGCGGTAGAAACAGGGCATTGTGATTTTGGAGTCGTGCCTATTGAAAATTCTACCGAAGGTGTCGTAACGCATACTTTAGATAGTTTTAATCGTTCACCTTTAAAGATTTGCGGTGAAGTTGAAATTAGCATTCATCATAACTTAATGTCTAGTGTTGCAAAGCTATCTGAGATTAAGGAAATATTTTCGCATAAACAGTCTTTAGCGCAATGTCGCCAATGGTTAGAGCAGAATCTTCCAGGCATTCCATGCACCGAAGTGAATAGCAATGCAGAGGCGGCGCGTGTTGCTTCTACTACGCAAGATGCTGCTGCTATTGCAGGGGAAGTCGCAGCCGAAATTTATGCATTGACGATATTAGAAAAAAATATTGAAGATGAATTAAATAATACCACTCGCTTTGTCGTTATTGGTCAATTAGAAACGAACTCAACCAGTAAAGATAAAACTTCATTATTAATTTCTGTTAAAAATGATGCCGGTGCATTGCATGAGATTCTTCAGCCATTTGCAAAGCACGGTATTGATATGACACGTATTGAATCAAGGCCTTCGCGTGAAGGGCTTTGGGAGTATCGTTTTTTTATTGATATTGAAGGGCACTGCACTGATGAAAAACCAAAGCAGGCCTTGGCTGAGTTAGAGTCTAAAGTGACGCAACTTAAAGTTTTAGGGGCTTATCCTAAGGCTGTTTTATAACCATCCATAATAGTGAGAAATTCGATATTTATTGAATTTCTCGCTAGTCTTTTATTATTTTATTACAAATACTATGCAACATAGCATTGAGCAACTCGCTAATTTAGGCGTACAAAAATTAGTTCCTTATCAAGCAGGTAAACCGGTCTCCGAATTACAGCGAGAATTAGGTTTAACTGAAATCATTAAATTAGCATCCAATGAGAATCCCTTAGGCCCTAGTCAAAAAGTACGTGCGGCGATACAAAAAGAAACGGCTGAATTATCACGTTACCCCGATGGTAATGCGTTTAATTTAAAAGCGGCGTTATCTAAAAAGTATGCAGTTAATTCTGAGCAAATAACACTAGGAAATGGCTCTAATGAAATTTTAGAGCTATTAGCACGTGCATTTTTAAATACCGAATCTGAAGTTATTTTTTCACAGCACGCGTTTGCGGTTTACCCATTGGTCACTCAAGCTGTCGGAGCGGTTGCTAAAGTGATACCTGCGGTTGATTATGGGCATGACCTAAATAGCATGCTTGCGGCTATCACAGATAAAACGCGTTTGATTTTTATTGCTAATCCAAATAATCCTACTGGTACTTATTTAAATGAGCAAGATTTAGCGGCTTTTATAGCAAAATTACCGAGTCATGTTTTGTGTGTATTGGATGAAGCTTATTATGAATATGTAGCAGGCGCTGATTACCCTGATTCGATAAAATGGTTAGAGCAATTTTCAAACCTAGTTATTACGCGTACATTTTCTAAAGCGTATGGCTTAGCAGGTTTACGCATAGGCTATAGTTTGTCGTCGGTGGAAATAACTGATATTTTAAATCGCGTACGCCAGCCTTTTAATAATAATGCGTTAGCATTGGTTGCGGCTGAAGCTGCCTTGGAAGATAACGAGTATTTAGCAGAAACGATACGCTTAAATAAAGCAGGCATGCAGCAGTTAAAGACCGCTTTTTCTGAGTTGGGTTTAGCTTGGATTAACTCGGTAGGTAATTTTATTTGTGTAGATTTAGGGTGTGATGCTACGGCTATTAATCTCGCTTTATTACATAAAGGCGTTATTGTTCGACCTGTGGCTAATTATGAAATGCCTAATCATTTACGTATCAGCATTGGAACAGAAGCAGAGAATGCGTTTTTTATTACGGCGCTAAAAGACGTTTTATCAGATGTTTAATAAAATCTGTATTATCGGCGTAGGGCTGATTGGTGGCTCTATAGCGCAAGCTGCTCGACAGCAAAAGCTGTGTAATACGATTTCTGCTTATGGCCGTGAGCAAGATGCCGATAATTTAAAGCGAGCGCAAGAATTGGGTGTGATTGATTGCTATAGTCTTGAGTTATCTGAGGCTGTTGTTGATGCTGATTGCATTATTATTGCAACGCCCGTTGGGGCTATGCCGATTATCTTCGCTCAATTAGCACCGCTTTGGTCAGCAAATACTTTGTATATGGATGCGGGGAGTACGAAGGGTAGTGTTATTAAGGCTTTGTCCGCTGTTTTTCCTCAAGTACCCAGTAATTTTGTGCCAGCACACCCGATTGCAGGTGCTGAAAATAGCGGGGTTGATGCATCTCGTGATGATTTATATCTCAATAAACGGCTTATTTTAACGCCGCTACCCGAAACAAATGAGCACTTCATTCAATTGGCGCAGCAATTTTGGCAGGCTATTGGCAGTGATGTAACGCAAATGGATGTTGAACAGCATGATGCTGTGCTTGCTGCAACCAGTCATCTGCCACATATTTTAGCTTTTTCCCTAGTGAATTTATTGGGGAAAAAGGATGAAACCGCGGATATTTTTAAATATGCCGCAGGTGGTTTTAAAGATTTTACGCGAATCGCATCCAGTGATCCGACTATGTGGTTAGATATCTGCATGGCAAATAAAGATCAGATAGTGCCTTTAATTGAACAGATGTGTGTTGAGTTAAATGCGGTAAAAGAAAAATTAGAGAGTAACCAAACGCAGCCTTTGTACGATACCTTTTCCTATGCTAATCAAGCAAGACAACGATTTTTAGATCAATACGAATAATATGACAAACTCAACTATATTTACGGTACAAGCAGGTGGCTCTTTACAGGGTGAAGCTCGCGTTCCTGGTGATAAATCAATTTCTCACCGCTCTATTATGTTAGGTTCACTTGCTCAGGGTGTGACGCATGTAACTGGCTTTTTAGAAGGGGATGATGCCTTAGCTACTTTACGTGCATTTCAAGCAATGGGCGTTGAGATTGAAGGGCCTATAAACGGTAAAGTGACGGTTCATGGTGTGGGATTAAATGGATTGAAAGCACCTAAGGATGCTATGTATTTAGGTAATTCTGGTACTTCTATGCGCTTGTTAAGTGGATTATTAGCAGGGCAGGCGTTTGATGCGACATTAACCGGGGATGAGTCGTTATCTGGGCGACCTATGCGCCGAGTGACTGATCCATTGGCTAAAATGGGAGCGGTTATTGAGGCGACAGAAAAAGGCACTGCACCTTTAACTATTAGAGGGCAGTCTGGAAATTTGCAAGCTATTCATTATGATATGCCGATAGCCAGTGCGCAGGTTAAGTCTTGTTTATTATTGGCGGGCTTGTATGCACAAGGTGAAACATCAGTGTCTGAGCCAGCGCCGACACGAGATCATACGGAGCGTATGTTGGCCGGTTTCTCATATCCCATAAAACAATCGGGCAACACAGCAAGTGTTCAGCGAGAGGGTGAGTTAACGGCAACCGATATTGATGTACCTAGTGATATTTCATCCGCTGCATTTTTCCTTGTAGGTGCGTCAATCGCATCTAATTCAGATATCACTTTAAAGCATGTGGGTATTAACCCAACACGTACCGGCGTTATTGATGTGTTGAAGTTAATGGGTGCGAATATTGAATTAACTAACCAGCGCGATGTGGGTGGAGAGCCCGTTGCTGATATTCGTGTTCGTTCCGCAGAATTACAGGGTATAGCAATCCCTGAAGAATTAGTTGCGTTAGCTATTGACGAATTTCCGGTGTTATTTGTTGCGGCGGCTTGTGCCGCAGGTACCACTGTTTTAACTGGTGCTAAAGAATTACGTGTTAAAGAATGTGATCGTATTCAGGTCATGGCTGATGGTTTACAGATTTTAGGTGTAGATGCACAGCCCACAGAAGATGGCATGATTATACAGGGTGGGGCTATTGGCTCTGGTAATGTGATTTCACATGGCGATCATCGTATCTCTATGTCATTTGCAATCGCTGCCTTGCGTGCAACAGGCACTATCGTGATTGATGACTGTGCTAACGTAAATACCTCTTTTCCTGGGTTTGTTAATTTAGCCAGTAAATTAGGCCTTAATATTAGTAGTGAGGGTTAGTGATGAGTATTGCAGTATTAGCGATTGATGGGCCAAGTGGTGCAGGCAAAGGAACAGTAAGTCGTGCTGTTGCAAAGAGGCTGGGCTGGAATTATCTAGATAGCGGTTCAATTTATCGGTCACTTGCGATTTCGGTGTTAGATAAGCAAGCTGATTTAGATGATGAAGATAAAATGGCGGAAGTTGCCGGAACAATGAATTTATCTTTTGATTGTGGTGATGAATTGATCGTGCGCTTAGATGGGGTTGATATTACCCATAGATTGCCTACGGAAGAAACAGGAGCGACCGCTTCTAAAATTGCTGCATACCCAAAGGTTAGGGCGGTTTTATTGCAAAAACAAAAAGATTTTCGCCAGGCACCAGGGCTGGTTGCTGATGGGCGCGATATGGGCACAGTGGTATTTACAGATGCTGAAATCAAAGTTTTTTTAACAGCAAGTGCTGAAGAAAGGGCAAAAAGACGATTTAAGCAGTTGAAAGAAAAAGGAATTGATGCTAATATTGAACAGATTACTAAAGAGATTCAGGAGAGGGATCGTCGCGATAGCGAACGAAAGGCTGCTCCATTGGTCGCTGCAGATGATGCGCTGTACTTGGATTCATCAACATTAAGTATTGATGAAGTCATTAATAAAGTACTGGCATTAACTGAAAAGTAATAACTTTGAGGGTTGTATGATGACATACAACTTTATTTTAACTACAGACAAAATAGACTTAAGTGCTAGATGATTGACATAAATCATCTTATATAGCAGGTCTAGGGATATTAAAAAGATGAGCGTAAGCTTTGCTGAATTATTTGAAGAAAGTTTAGTCCAAACGGAAATGCGTGTTGGTTCTATGTTAACTGGAATCGTTGTTGATATCGATAACGATAAAGTTATTGTTAGCGCAGGGCTAAAATCAGAAGGTGTCATTCCTAAATGGCAGTTCCTGAATGAAGAAGGTGATCTAGAAGTTAGCATTGGCGACGAAGTTGAAGTTGCATTAGACTTAATTGAAGATGGACTAGGTGCTACTTTACTTTCTCGTGATAAAGCGAAGAAACATAAAGCTTGGGGTGAATTGGAAACTGCTTTCGAAGCAGAAGAAACAATCACTGGTCGTATCAACGGTAAAGTTCGTGGTGGTTTCACGGTTGCTGTTGGCGCATTACGTGCTTTCTTACCTGGATCATTGGTTGATGTTCGTCCAATTAGAGATACTACTTTCCTTGAAGGTCGTGATCTAGAATTCAAAGTTATTAAAATCGATCAAAAACGTAACAACGTTGTTTTATCTCGTCGTGCAGTTGTTGAAAAAGAATACAGTGCAGAAAGAGATGAACTACTTAAAACATTGGCTGATGGCATTGTTGTTAAAGGGATTGTTAAAAACTTAACTGACTACGGTGCATTCATTGACTTAGGTGGTATCGATGGTTTACTACATATCACTGATATGGCTTGGAGACGTGTACGTCATCCATCTGAGTGTGTAGAAATTGGTCAAGAAATCGAAGTTAAAGTTCTTAAATTCGATAAAGAAAAAACACGTGTTTCATTAGGTATGAAGCAAATGGCTGAAGATCCATGGGCAGCTATCAGCGACCGTTACCTACCAGGTACTCGTGTAACTGGTAAAGTTAACAACTTAACTGACTACGGTTGCTTTGTTGAAGTTGAAGAAGGCGTTGAAGGTTTAGTTCACGTTTCTGAAATGGATTGGACAAACAAAAATGTTAACCCTGCAAAAGTGGTTGCATTAGGTGATGAAGTTGACGTTATGATTCTTGAAATTGATCAAGATCGTCGTCGTATTTCTTTAGGTATGAAGCAATGTAAAACTAATCCTTGGGATGAATTTGCAGCAACTCATAACAAAGGCGATAAAATTTCAGGAAAAATCAAATCAATCACTGATTTCGGTATCTTCATCGGATTGGATGGAAGTATTGATGGCTTGGTTCATATGTCTGATATTTCTTGGTCTGATACACCTGAAGATTCAATTCGTGGTTACCAAAAAGGTGATGAAGTTGAGACAGTTATCTTAGCTGTTGATGCAGAGCGCGAACGTATTTCTTTAGGTATTAAGCAGCTAGAGCAAGACCCTTTCCAAAACTATATTGCTGTTAATGAAAAAGGCAGTATCGTAAAAGGTACAGTTAAAGAAGTTGATGCTAAAGGTGCGGTAATTACTTTAAGTGATTCAATGGAAGGTTATTTACGCGCTTCTGAAATTCAACGTGATCGCGTAGCTGATGCAACAACTGTATTAAAAGTTGGCGATGAAATTGAAGCTAAATTCATTGGTGTAGATAAGAAAAACAAAACTATTTCTTTATCTATTAAAGCAAAAGATACTGATGCAGAATCAGCTGTAATGAAAGATTACTCTGAGCAAGCTGCTGGTACTTCAACTATGGGTGACTTATTCAAGCAATTGGATAAATAATCATAAGTTAGCTTGATTGAGGGGGTTTAATTTTTATAGTTAAGCCCCCTTTTTTTATGCTAATTTTTTAATTAGCATAAAATGTTTTAATTATTTAACGCTAGGTAGTAGAGTGACAAAATCCGAATTAATTGAACAGTTATCAAAAAAACAACCGCACTTGGCATTGCAAGATGTTGAATTAGCAGTTAAATGTATTCTAGAGCAAATGGCTCAATCGTTAGCAACAAACGAAAGAATTGAAGTGCGTGGTTTTGGTAGTTTTTCTTTGCATCATCGTAAACCAAGGATTGGTCGTAACCCTAAAACGGGTGAAGCAGTTTCTTTAACTGAAAAATATGTTCCGCACTTTAAGCCAGGTAAAGAATTGCGTGACCGTGTTGATAATTCTAAAGAACAATACAAAATTACCGATTAAATATAAGTAGTTAATATTTATATTGTATTTGATAGAGGGAGTTAATCGCTTCCTCTTTTAATTAAAAGCCATAAAAGTTAAGTGAACTTATGATACGAATAATAGTGATTATATTTTTTATAATTATTGCCTGTGTGGCGGTTGGCTTTTCACTGTTAAATTTTCAAAATATAGAGATTAATCTGTACATAATGAAAATAGAGTTACCTTTGGCAGTTGCTTTAACCATTGAGCTTTTTGCAGGTATCGGTATCGGCTATATTGCACAGTATGTTCAGACGCTTAAGTTGAAATCCGAAAATAAAATCCTCAGCAGACAGTTAGGTAGGAAATAACTAGTCTTCTTCTGTTATACCTAACTCTTTAACTTTTCTTGTTAAGGTGTTTCTTCCATAGCCTAATAAAATAGCCGCTTCTTGACGACGCCCTTGTGTGTGTTTTAACGCTGTTTTTATTAAAAGACTTTCCGCTAATTCAATCACTTTTTTTGCTATATTGGCATCACCGCTGATTAGTCTATTTTTAATATCTTCTTCCAGTAAGTTTTCCCATTGATTAGTTTCTGTGTTATTTGATGCCTGGGTGTTAATTAATTCTTTTTCAGAAAATTCAGGGGGTAAGTCACTGCTGTGAATTTCTCTGCCAGCAGTCATAACCGTTAACCAACGGCAAATATTTTCTAGTTGGCGAATGTTTCCAGGCCAGTTGAATTTACATAAATGCTGTTCGGCTTCATGGCTGATTATTTTTTCTTCAGTTTCTAATTCTTTTGCAGCCAAATTCAAGAAATATTTAAGCAGTGCAGGGATGTCTTGCCTGCGTTCATTGAGTGCTGGAATGTGTATGCGAATCACATTAAGACGATGAAATAAATCCTCTCTAAAAATACCTTGTTCTACTAAGGATTCCAGGTTTTGATGAGTTGCAGCAATAATCCTGACATTAACTTTGGTCGCAACACGCGCACCTAAGGGATAAAATTCATGATCGGCTAAAACGCGCAATAGTCGAGTTTGTAGCTCGACAGGCATGTCACCAATTTCATCTAAAAAAAGTGTTCCGTTATTGGCTTGCTCAAAGCGGCCTGCTCTACGGGAGACTGCGCCCGTGAAAGCGCCTTTTTCATGGCCAAATAATTCTGATTCAAGCAAGTCTTTGGGTATGGCAGCCATATTCAGCGCAATAAACGCCTCATTTGCACGGGGGCTATGTTGATGTAAAGCTTTAGCAACTAACTCTTTACCTGTCCCTGATTGACCGTTAATTAATACTGTTATATTTGACTTAGCTAGGCGGCCTATAATTCTAAATACTTCCTGCATGGCTGGTGCTTCACCGATAATTTCAGGTGTATGCGTGTTACTTTCAGGGGGGGGTGATATATTATTTTTCTGTTGGCTATGCATACAGGCACGCTCAACAATGTCAGTCATCTCATTTATATCAAAGGGCTTTGGTAGATACTCAAAGGCGCCGCTATGAAATGATGAAACAGCACTGTCTAAGTCAGAGTGTGCTGTCATGATAATGATAGGTAGCTGAGGGTGTGATTGTTGTAATCGCTCTAGTAATTCTATTCCGTTCATTCCTGGCATGCGTATATCAGACAATACAACATCAGGTGTATCATGCTCAAGAGCATCAAGCATGGATTGTGCGTTAGCAAAGCATTGTGCTGAAATACCAATTTTATTGAGTGCTTTTTCGGCTACCCAGCGAATAGATTTGTCATCATCTGCAATCCATACGCAAAATTTATTTTCCATTGTTAGTTCCTAAAGGTAAAAAAATAGAAAATGTGGTTATATTTTCATCGCTAGTGAACTCGATTAAGCCACCGTATTGATTAATAATAGACTGGGAGATGGGTAGACCCAGTCCGCTACCTTCATCTTTTCCTGTCACCATGGGGTAAAAAATATGATGTTTCAATTCAGGGGTGATTCCCGCGCCATTATCTATAATGTCGATCTTTGCGATTAATTTATGACGTTCATTAGCAATGGTCATTTGCTGGGAAATGCGTGTGCGAATGATAACTTCACCTTTTTCCTTGATAGCCTGTACTGCATTTCGTGTAATATTCAAAAAGGCTTGAATGAGCTGATCTTTATCTGCGTAAATTTCTGGGATGCTCGGGTCATAATCAACGCGAATTTTAATTGTATCGCTGACTTCTGCTTGGACTAGTTGTCTAACTCGTTCGAGTGGCTCATGTATATTGAGTAATGCATTATTAGGTAATTTATTGGATCCGAGCATTTTATTCATCAGCGCAGTAATGCGATCAGTTTCTTCAATAATGACCTGTGTGTATTCTTTTAGTGATTCATCTTCTAGTTCTAACTCTAATAGTTGTGCTGCACCACGCAAACCGCCTAGTGGATTTTTAATTTCATGAGCGACACCGCGCATAAGCATTTTTGAGGTATTTAATTGAGTTAATATTTGTTCTTCTTGAGAAATACGTAAATGTCGGTCTATTTCCTGCAGTTCAATCAATAAGTACGAAAGCTCATTCTTTTCTGTAATGGGAGTGACACTGCATATTAATGTGCTGCTTTTATTAGGTAGTTTTAATGTAAGTTCTCTATCTACAAAACTATCGCCTTGGCTAATTGCTTGCTTTAATTCATCAATAAGGTTGGATTGCTTGAAAAACAAATACTCGACCGGCTTACCTACTAGATGACGAGCGCTATCGTCAAATAAAATTTCACCTGCGGTATTTATTGTAAGTAAGCTTAGGTTTTTATCAAAAACTAACAAAGCTGAATTTAGGTGCTCAATAATTATCTGAGGACTAAGCATGATAGTGGGGAGAGGTAAATTAAAGCATATAAATAAACTAGCAAGCACTAAGCCAAAATTGAAACTTTTGAAAATTAATTAAGCTTGTTTGTAATCAATGATTAGACAATTTTAGTATAACGAACTATTTAAGGATGCGCATTGATTTGGTGCGTTTTTTATTTTTTGCACCAATATGAGTACTTTTATTTTATTGCGTGCATAAAAAAAGGGTAGCTGTATAAATAGCTACCCTTTAATTCAGTCTTGCAGTAAAGCAGGACTATGGCTTATTTTTTATAAGCTGTAATACATATCGAATTCAACTGGGTGAGTACTCATACGTAAACGAGTTACTTCTTCCATTTTAAGTTCAATATAAGCATCGATAACATCATCAGTGAATACACCGCCGCGAGTTAAGAACTCACGATCTTCATCTAATGCTGTTAGTGCTTGATCAAATGATACTGCAACTTGAGGAATGTTTTTCTCTTCTTCTGGTGGTAAGTCATATAGATCTTTATCCATTGCATCACCAGGGTGAATTTTGTTTTGGATTCCGTCTAAACCAGCTAACAACATAGAAGCGAAGCATAGGTAAGGGTTAGCAGTAGAATCACCAAAACGTAACTCAATACGACGACCTTTTGGGTTGTTAACAAAAGGAATACGAATAGATGCAGAACGATTACGTGCTGAGTAAGCAAGCATAACAGGTGCTTCATAGCCAGGAACTAGGCGTTTGTAGCTGTTTGTTGATGCGTTAGCAAAAGCGTTTAATGCTTTTGCGTGCTTGATGATACCACCGATGTAATATAAAGCAGTTTCAGATAAGCCACCGTATAAATCACCAGAGAATAGGTTGTTACCATCTTTAAATAAAGATTGGTGTACGTGCATACCACTACCGTTATCACCAACTAATGGCTTAGGCATGAAAGTCGCTGTTTTACCATATGCGTGAGCAATATTAGCAATGACATATTTTAGTTCTAATACTTCATCAGCTTTTTTAACGAGTGTGTTAAATTTTGTGCCGATTTCACATTGACCCGCTGTTGCAACTTCGTGATGGTGTACTTCTGTCACTTGTCCCATTTCTTCTAGAACTAGGCACATAGCCGCACGCATGTCATGTAAAGAATCTACAGGAGGAACTGGGAAGTAACCGCCTTTTACGCCAGGGCGGTGACCAATGTTACCATCTTCGTAGGCTTTTTCTGAGTTCCAGCCTGCTTCTTCAGAATCAATTTTGTAGCCACAGCTGCCCATGTCTGCATTCCAGCGCACATCATCAAAAACGAAAAATTCATTTTCAGGGCCAAAAAAAGCAGAATCAGCAATCCCTGTTGATTGCATGTAAGCTTCTGCACGTTTAGCGATAGAACGTGGATCACGTTCGTAGCCTTGCATATCGTTAGGCTCAATGATGTCACAACGTAGGATTAATGTATTGTCGTCAAAGAATGGATCGATAACAGCCGTTGAAGGATCTGGCATTAAGATCATGTCTGATTCGTTGATTCCTTTCCAGCCCGCAACTGAAGAACCATCAAACATATTGCCTTCTTCGAAGGTGTCTTCATCTATAGAATGTGCTGGGAAAGTAACGTGCTGCTCTTTACCGCGTGTATCACAAAAACGAAAATCAACAAATTTAATGTCGTTTTCCTTCATCATTTTTAAAACGTTTTCTACTGACATGTTAAGTGTCTCCTAATGGTTGTTATTATTGGCTAAGCTACACGTCTTAGAGGCAGGAAAGCATAAGACTATGCATTATAGAGCAAAAAAATAAAAAATCGATATAGTAATAATTAAGCATATTATATGCCAAGATCTAAGTCACTGATTTATTGGGTGAGTGGAGTTTCGGTTAGTTTATTATCGAGATAATTGCACTAATATGGTGCAAACTTATTTGTGCCGATAGTTAAACAGGGTTATCGCTATCAATAAATACACATTCAATTTTATAGGTGTTTTGTATCTCTTGCATTAAGGCTAATACGCCAAAGATCTCAGTTGCATAATGCCCACCGGCAAACATATGAATGCCATTTTCTTGGCTTTCATGCCAATCATGTTCAGAAATTTCTCCCGTAATATAGGCGTCCAACCCCGCTTGTTGTGCAAGCACCCAGTCTTTATTTGCACCGCCGGTAATAATACCGACAGACTCAATGAGCTGGGTTTCATCTGGGCAAGCGATAATAATGTCATGATTAAGAATAGATTGCAGTTTAATACTAAGATCTTTTGCTGATAGTGGTTTGGCTAACACGCCCTTAACCCCAGTTGGTGAGCCTTTATAGTCTCCGAAAGGGGTTTGTTGTTGGCAGCCAATTAATTGACCTAAAACGGCTGCATTCCCCATCTTTGGGTGTGCATCTAATGGCAAATGATAAGCAAATAAATTGATATTATTTTGTATTAGCGGGTGAACGCGTCGTGCAAAGCTCCCTGTTAGAGGTTTAGCGCCTTGGAAATACCAAAATAATCCATGATGAACAATTAAGCTATCAGCGTTTAGTTCAACTGCTTGAGCGATAGAGTCGCGTGTAGCGGAAACAGCAAATGCAATTTTTTTAATGCTGCTAGTGCCTTCGATTTGTAAGCCATTAGGGCAGTAGTCTTTATATAATTGCGGCTGAAGCAATGTATTCAAATGATCGTTTAATTCTGATCTAAGCATCGAAATGTGCCTCAAATTTTTGCCAAATGGACTTAAAGGTCGTTGTTAAGCTGAGGTCGTTATTTTTTACACGTAAGGAAATAGCTTCTTTAGTAAACCATGCGCCTTTATCAATTTCGCCTGCTTCTAATATAAAAGGTCCGTTATGTGTGCAGCGATAAACTTGTACAAACTCCATGCCAGTTTCAGCTAAAGCGGGTAATTTGAATAAAAACTTTAAGCTAGCACTTACTTCTACACCGAGTTCTTCGTGAGTCTCTCTTTGAGCGCAGATATCATAATTTTCACCTGCATCAACATGTCCGGCCGCAGAGGTATCCCATAAGCCCGCATTAACATCTTTATTTAATGAGCGTTTTTGTAAAAATAGCTGCTGTTGATCATTAAAGAGTAAAATATGCACTGCTCTATGGCGTAAACCTAATTGATGTACTTCTTTTCGTTCTCTATTTTCTATAAATTGATCATTTTGATCGACCACGGCAATTAGTTCTATGCTCATAATTTTTTTCGACGTACAAACGTTTCTTTAAGTGAATAGGTATTTTAGTTCAATCTTGAATTCTGGGTGAAAGTAATATGGCACGACGTAGTGAACATAGTAGAGATGAAATTAAGCAGATGATATTTGATGCAGCTGAAAATATTATCCAAGAACGCGGATATTCAGCGCTAAAGATCAGACAAATTACAGCCGATATAGGGTATACCGTTGCCAGTGTTTATATGGTGTTTTCGAGTATGGATGATCTTAATACACAAATTAAAGCGCGTACCCTGCGAAAATTAATAGAAACTATGGCTAAGCAAGAAAACTTGCAAGATAAGGCTAAAGCTTATTGTGATTTTGCCTTACAAGAGCAAGGATTGTGGAAGATGTTATTCCAGCACCAGTCAGTCAAACCATTGGATTCAGAAGTAGACTATGTTGCAGTACGACAAGCGTTGGAATTATGTTTAGCCACGTCGTTACAAAAACTTAAATTAGAGGCAACTGAAGGCGAATCTAATGAAGCCTCAACGAGCTTGATCAATGCAATACAAGGGGCTTGTTTATCCTTGTTATGGTCTGATGCCGAAAGAATTGAAGCGCAGATTGATTTATTACTTAGATGTTTCCTTGATGGCTGGCGGAAGCTTTAAAGAGATAAGTAGTGTGCTAGCTAAAATAAATACACCTAAACTTAACATAATAATCGAAGGGCTAATTTCTAAGCTGCTCGTGTAGGTATAACAGCCAACGCCGATTAGCATCGCTACGTTTTGAAAAAAGTTTTGTAAAGCGACAGCATTGCCACTACCGATACTGTTATGACCAATTTCTTGAAGTGCGGCATTGATGGGAACGATAAACATGCCACCCGCACAACCGGCAGCAAGTAACATGGCTCTCGCTTCCCATAGTGACTCAGTAAAACTTAATAAGATGATAAATACACTCATTAATGCAGCAGGGATACGCGCGCGACGAATATTTTCTAATGAAATTAAGTGGGGTACTAAAGCTGAACCAATAATAATGCCTAAGGCTAAAAATAGTGTTAACTCAGCAATTTCACTGGCATTTTTACTGAATAAAATGAGTGGTGCCCAGGCAATTAAGATAACACGCAAGGTTGCCGCTGCTAACCAAAATAAAGAAGCACCTAGTATTGCGAATCGCGCACGTGGACTCGCTAAAAATTTACATAAATGCTGGTAAAAATTTCCTATCGTTGCGGCTTGATAAGCTTTCTTATGCGTATTTTTAGGTAATAGAAAGCTTATCAATGCAGAAATGATAAATAAAACAATTACACCGTTGAGTGCTATAAGCACCGAATAATCAGCGACTTGCGCACCAATCACCATGCCTAATAATATGGCTAAAATAGTAGATCCTTCGATCAAGCTATTGGCTTTGACTAATTGTTGATGGCTAACCAATTCTGGTAAAATTCCGTATTTAGCAGGGCTATATAGAGCTGCACCAGCCCCCACAAGCGCATAAGACAGTAGCGGTTCGATATTGAGCAGTAGTAAGATGGCTCCAGTCGCTTTAATTAAATTAGCAAAAAATAAAATTTTAGATTTGGCAAAATGATCCGCAAATGCACCAACCCAAGGTGCGAAAATAATAAAGGCGATTAAAAACATACTTTGTAAAGCAGGAACGTACCAAGCCGCTAAATCATTTGATTGCATGACAATGGCAATCACCGTAAATAAAATAGCATTATCAGCAAAGGCAGATAAAAATTGGGCGAATAGTAGTAAGGATAGTTTTTTATTCATGGGGCTATTTTATTTGCGGTGCTAAAGAAAAGTATAAAAAGTATAACGTGGATCAGAGCATGAGTGAGCAAGAAAATTTTACAATTAGGCGTAGTCGTCGAGCTAAGCGCGCGCGTATTGTGGTTACCGCTGAAAAAGTTGAGTTAGTTGCACCTGTTATGATGCCTGAAAAATTACTCAGACAATTTGTGGCAAATAAGCAGCAGTGGATCAGCGAAACTCAAAAAAAGATTAGAAAAAAAACCAGTGCAAGCAAGCTATTATTTCCTAAATTATATGCACAAGGGAGTCGCTTGCTGTATTTAGATAAATATTATGCATTAACACTTAAATTTACAGCACATAAGCAAATTGAATTTAAATTTAATCAAGCGTTGCTTGCTAATATTCCTAAAGACTTTCAACAATATGATGCAAAATCACTCAGTGATTTGTTGCATGCTGCTTATATAGACTGGTTAAAGCAACAAGCGTTACAAAAAGTTATGGCTGCTGTGGATATATATAGCCCCTTATATCAATTACACGCTAAGTCTATTCGCGTTAGAGCGCAAAAAAGCCGCTGGGGAAGTTGTGGGGTTCATAATGATATCTATATGAACTGGTTATTGATTTTAGCGCCTATAGAAGTATTGGATTACGTGGTGATCCATGAAATTTGCCATATTGCACAGCGTAATCATTCTGCTAAATTTTGGGGTTTAGTAGCGCTGCATTGCCCAAGCTACAAAAAGCACCGATTATGGTTAAAACAACATGGTACTAACCTTATACTGAGCTTATAACTGAGTAATTTAGCCAGTATTGTGTCTACTGCTTTTGACTGTGCGTTAAATCGGATACAATACGGGCAATTTTAATTTTACAAGAAATGATATGTCTAAACTGAAATGTGCTGTTATCGGAACGGGTTACTTAGGTAAATTCCACGCTGAAAAATACGCTTCTCTTCCTAACTGTGAGTTAGTTGCAGTGGTTGATATTAATGAACAAGCAGCAAAAGATGTTGCGGGTAAGCATGGTGCAGAAGCACTAACGGACTATCAATCATTATTGGGCAATGTTGATGCTGTCAGTATTGTTGTTCCTACAACATTGCACCACCAAGTGTCTAAAGATTTTTTAATGGCAGGCGCACATGTGTTGGTTGAAAAACCGATTACAGTGACAGTCGAAGAAGCCGATGAGCTGGTTGCTATTGCTAAAGAAAAAGATCTTATTCTACAAGTGGGGCATTTAGAGCGATTTAACCCAGCAGTTATGGGTTTAGGTGAGATGGAAGATAAACCTGTGTTTATTGAATCACATCGTCTATCACCGTTTAACCCACGTGCAAATGATGTTAGTGTGGTATTGGATTTAATGATTCATGATATCGATATTATTTTAGCGATTGTTGATTCTGAAGTAGACCGTATGGAAGCGAGTGGTACTTCAGTTCTTACTAAAGGAACTGATATTGCTAATGCACGACTGACGTTTAAAAATGGCTGTGTTGCAAATGTAACAGCAAGCCGAATTAGCATGAAAATGGAACGTAAAATGCGTATGTTCCGACCTAACTCTTATATTTCTGTTGATTTTCAAGACCGTATTTTAACCAAGCATTTTACAGGCGACAAAGAGATGTTTCCTGGTGTGCCATCGATAGAAACGGATAAGTCTATTTTTGAAAATGGCGATGCATTATTAGAAGAAATTAAGCAATTTGTTGATTGCATCGAAACCGGTAAAGCACCGCTAGTAACGGGTGAGGCGGGTCGTCGTGCTTTAGCAACTGCGATTGAAATTACTAAATTACTTCACTAGAAAATACGCTAACTCACTTATTTTAAACAATTAAAGGCATTTAATACTATGATCCCAATGGTCAACCTAAAAGCACAATACGCAGAAATTAAAGATGAAATTGAAGCGGGTTTAGCAACAACAATTGAAAATTGTTCTTTTATCTTAGGACCAAATGTCCAAGCTTTTGAAAAAGAAGCGGCTGACTATTTGGGCGTTAAACATGCTGTGGGTGTTGCTTCTGGAACTGATGCACTACACTTAGCATTATTAGCGGAAGGTATTGGCGAGGGTGATGAGGTTATCACTAGTGCTTTTACTTTTATTGCAACTGCTGAAGCTATCAAATACGTGGGTGCAACTCCTGTTTTTGTTGATGTTGACCCAAGAACATTTAATATCACTGCGGAAACCATTGAAGCAGCGATTACTGATAAAACAACCGCAGTTATGCCGGTGCATTTATTCGGTCTACCAGTTGATATGCCGATGATTCAAGCAGTTTGTGCAAAACATAATCTAAAAATTATCGAAGATTGTGCGCAATCATTTGGCGCATCGATTGATGGTAAACAAACAGGTAGTATGGGAAATGCTAGTGGATATAGTTTTTTTCCAAGCAAAAACCTAGGTGCTTTTGGTGATGGTGGTTTAGTTGTCACTAACTCGGACGAAACAGCTGATAAATTAAAACAATTACGCAATCACGGTTCTAACGTACGTTATTATCATGATGTTATTGGCTTTAATAGCCGTTTAGATGATATGCAGGCCGTGGTTTTGCGTGCAAAACTAAAACGTATTGATCGCTACAATGATAGCCGTCGTCATGCCGCACATTTATACTCTGAATTAATGGCTGACTTACCGGTAGAAACGCCATACGAAGATGGTGTAGGTGTTCATGTTTATCATCAATACACGTTACTCTCTGATCGTCGTGATGATATTTTAAAGGCATTACAAGATAAAGGTGTGGGTTGTGCGGTTTATTACCCTGTACCACTACATCAGCAAAATGTATTTAAAGAAGATTGCGCAGGGCAGGTTTTGCCTGCAACTGAAGCAATTGCTGCACGCTGTATTTCATTACCGATCTGTTCTGAGCTAAGTGATGAAACAGTGAAAGAAATTGTGGCAATTATTCGTAGTGTCTTTGAAGATTAATTCGTTCATTTTATAGAGTGGGCAGTGCATTGTTATTCATGCAATATAGCCCACTCTCATTATTTCCCTTTGTAAAAAATTAAGTATTTATGGATCAAACTCCTATTTATGCACTAGATTTTGATGGTGTTATTTGTGATAGCGCAATTGAAACAGCTATAACTGGCTGGAAAGTAGCTTCGCAATTATGGTCAGATATGGCCGGTACGGTGCCAACTGAGCAACATATCGATCAATTTCGTCAGCTTCGTCCTATGTTAGAGACGGGCTATGAATCGATTTTATTTATGCGCTTATTGCAACAGGGTGAGTCAGTAGAAAGCATTAAAATTAATATCGCTAATTTTTTAAAGGAGTTATCCGGTGATACTGATGCTTTAAAAAAAATATTTGGCCAAACGCGTGATCAATGGATAGATAACGCACGTGCTGAATGGCTGGAAATGAATCCTCTCTTTGCTGGTGTTGCTGATAAACTACAGCAGCTCAACGGCTCACCTTGGTATATTATTACAACAAAACAAGAGCGTTTTGTTGAAGAAATTTTAAAGGTTAATCAGGTGCATTTAGAGCCTGAAAATATTTTTGGCCTTGATGCAAAAATGAGTAAACAAGCGGTTTTATTAGCCTTACAAGAAAAACATGGTGATACGCCATTATGTTTTGTTGAAGATAGAGTGCAAACTTTAGTTGATGTACTCGATACCCCTAAATTAAAGACACTTAAGCTACAGCTAGCTGATTGGGGCTATAATACGCAACAAGATAAAGAACTCGCAAAAACTAAAGGTATTCCTTTGGTTTCATTGGCAGATTTTTTACACGATTAAGGACGCTTTATGACTGACGCTTATACAGATGAACAAGTAGCAGAACGACTAGCCGTTGAGTTACCGCATTGGGTTTATGAAAATGGCTGGATTCGCCGTAAAGTGAAAACTAGTGGTTGGAAAGCAAGCCTAATGGTAGTGAATACCGTAGGCCATTTAGCAGAAGCCGCATGGCATCACCCTGATATGAGTGTTTCCTATGCCTTTGTTATTATTAAATTAGTAACGCATAGTGCTAAAGGGATTACCGATAAAGACTTTGCTTTAGCGAAAAAAATTGAAGAAGTGGTTATGTGGAATGCAGCAGAAACATCAAACGGTGTTTTTGAGGGTACGCCTAATGATGATCCACGCTTTAAATACATTAAATACGAAAAATAAGAGGAATAGCAAGTGACGGAAATAATGGAAGTACCTAGTCCTTTTTGCGGCATTGGTGCGGATGATTTATCTATCAGTGTTGAAGGCATCTCTGTCAAAGTTACCAAAAATGGCTGCTCAGTCAATACACCTGCATTTGAGCAAGCGATTACGGATACCAGTGCAAGAGTGAATGGCGCAGAAGTGAGTCTAGATGTTGCTGTTGCTAAAGCGGCTGAATTATTACGTGCTAGCAACCAGCCTGTTATCGGTGGTTGTGCGACCGATGTTAATGGCATGCGTGGCATCATGGCTGTTGCAGATAAAGCCGGCGCTGTGGTTGATAATATGAACTTTACTGGCGCACGACGTAATTTTCTAGCGCTACAAGATACTGGGTGGATGAATACCACATTAGCGGAAATTAAAAACCGTTGTGATTATTTATTGGTCGTCGGCGTTGATTTAGAAGGTTTTGCGCCTCGATTCTTCGAACGATATATGTGGAATGAAGAATCCATGTTTTTAGACGATACTAGCCAGCGTCAAGTAGTCTATTTAGGTAAAGCGCCTTCAGCGGATGCCTCAACTTCACCTGCTGGTGTCAAAGCTAAAGTTTTAGAATGCGCTGATGCTGATTTACCTGAAGTCATGGAAGTATTACGCGCCTTAGTTAAAGATAAAAAAATTGTTGCTGAGTCTGTTGCTGGTATTGCAATCAGTGAACTACAAGCGATTGCAGAGCAATTAAAAGCCGCTAAATACAGCGTGGTTACATGGGCGGCAGGTGCATTGAATTTTGATCAAGCCGAACTTACTGTGCAGATGCTGTCTGAAATGGTTAAAGATATTAATACGCTAGGAACACGTAGCTCAGGTTTTCCTTTAGGCGGAAAAGAGGGTGATCAGACTGCAAACCAAGTGTGCGGCTGGACCTCTGCTTATCCTGCGAGAGCAAAATTCTCGGCAGGCTGCCCTGAATACGATCCATTTTTGTTTGATAGCAATGCCATGTTAGCCAATGGTGAAGCAGATGCACTCTGTTGGGTGCAGTCTTTTAATGCACAATCTGTCCCACCAAAAGCGGATGTGCCAACAGTTGTTGTCGCCCGTTCTGGAATGGTTTTTGATAAAGAACCTGATGTCTTTATTCCTGTAGGAACACCAGGGATAGATCATACAGGTCATGCTTATCGCCTCGATAATGTAGTGGCTATTCGTCTTAAAAAATTACGTGATTCAGGGCTGCCAAGTACGGCGGATGTGTTGAATGCGATTGAACAAGCATTGTAGGAAAAATTCATGTTACTAAAATTAACGGGCGGCACGGTTTATGACCCTGCCAGTGGTGTAGATGGTCAAGTTAAAACACTTTTTGTACTCGATGGAAAATTTATCAATCAGCCACCAGCTGATATGCCAGTCGATAAAGAGTATGACTTAAAAGGCAAAGTGGTCATGTCGGGTGCGATTGATATGCACACGCATATTGGTGGGGGTAAAGGGAATATTGCACGTATGCTGATTCCTGAAGACCATCGCAAGGATCCTGTGTATCGCTCAGATATTACCCGCTCTGGTTGTGGTCATGCGATGCCTAGCTCGTTTACCACAGGCTATCGTTACGCTGAAATGGGTTACACCGCAGGTTTTGAACCAGCGATTTTGCCGATTAATGCACGTCAGGCACATATGGAAATGGCTGATATTCCCATCTTAGATAAAGGTGGGTATGTCATGCTAGGTAGTGATGATTATTTACTACGTATGCTAACTGCTAAAAAAGATCAAAAAGCCATTAATGATTATGTTGCATGGACGATGAATGCAGCGAAAGCGATTGGTGTGAAAGTTGTTAACCCAGGTGGGATTAATGCTTTCAAATTTAACCAGCGCCAGCTAGATTTAGATGAAAAAAACTCACATTACCAAGTAACACCGCGTGAAATTTTACAAGTTTTAGCCACAGCGGTTAAAGAAATTGGTGTAAAACATCCACTCCATGTACATGGCTGTAACCTAGGTGTACCAGGTAATGTTGATACTACCTTAGATACTATTCAAGGTATTGGCGGACTGCCTATGCATTTAACGCATATTCAGTTTCATAGTTATGGTACGGAAGGGGATTTCAAATTTTCTTCAGGTGGTGCGGCGATTGCTGAATCCATCAATAAAAATAAAAATATTACTGCAGATGTTGGGCAGATTTTATTTGGCCAAACCATTACCGCATCTGGCGATAGTATGACGCAACATGCTAATCATGGTATTGCTAGCCCAAATAAATGGGTGACCATGGATATTGAGTGTGATGCCGGCTGTGGTGTTGTTCCATTTAAATACCGTGACCAGAACTTTGTTAATGCATTGCAGTGGGCCATTGGACTTGAAATCTTCTTATTAGTTGATGATCCATGGCGTGTATTTTTAACTACGGATCATCCAAATGGTGCACCATTTACGACTTATCCGCATTTAATCCGTTTATTAATGGATAAGAGTTTCCGTAACGATATGTTGGCAACGATTCACCCTGAAGCGCAAAAAATGACAACATTAGGTTCCATTGACCGTGAATATAGCCTGCAAGAAATTGCAATCTTAACGCGTGCCGGTGCAGCTAAATTAGTCGGCTTGGATGATCGTGGTAGTTTAGGTGAAGGTGCTTGGGCTGATATTACGGTGTACACCGATAATGCTGACCGTGAAAAAATGTTCGAAAAACCTGATTATGTATTCAAAGACGGTGAATTAGTAGTTGTGGATGGTAAAGTTGTCCATACTAAATGGGGCACAACACATATCGTAACGCCTGAATGGGATAATTCAGTAGAGAAAGACTTACAAAAATATTTTGATCGTTTTATGACCATGAAAGTGGGTAACTTTAAAATCAGCAATGATGAAATTACCGAAGATGGACGAGGCAGTTTAACTGCACATACATTAAATCGAGTTTCATAATGTCTACATTATTATTTAAAGTGAGTTCTGAATTATGATTATTAATGGTGTAAGCATTGATGAAACCTTCGCTGAAGCGTTTCCAATGAAAGCAACCCGTGCGATTATTACCGCGCAAAATGAAAAATGGGCAATGATTTCTGCACAAGCAATGACTGGTTTTGCGACCTCAGTCATTGCCTGTGGTTGTGAAGCAGGAATTGAACGCGTTTTAGATCCATCAGAAACGCCTGATGGTCGTCCTGGTGTCTCTGTACTGATTTTTGCCATGGGTGGAAAGGGTTTAGCTAAGCAATTAGAAACGCGAGCTGGGCAATGTGTACTTACCTCACCAACATCGGCATTATTTGCAGGGATTGATGACGGATTACAGATTCCCTTAGGTAAAAATCTACGTTATTTTGGTGATGGTTTTCAAACCTCTAAAAAAATTGCTGGCAAACGCTACTGGCGTATTCCCGTGATGGATGGCGAATTCTTAACGGAAGCAACCACCGGACGTGTTGATGCCGTTGGTGGTGGTAACTTTTTGGTTTTAGCTGAATCACAGCCGCAAGCTTTAGCTGCCTGTGAAGCTGCGATTGTAGAAATGAAGAAAATGCCTAATGTGATTATGCCTTTTCCGGGTGGTGTAGTGCGGTCGGGATCTAAAGTAGGATCTAAATATCCTGCGTTAGGCGCATCATCCAATGATGCATTTTGCCCCACGCTTAAAGGGGTTACTAAAACTGACCTTTCGCCTGATATTGAATCGGTCATGGAAATCGTTATCGATGGATTGACTAAAGAAGATATTGATAATGCGATGCGCGTAGGCATACAAGCGGTTTGTGATTTAGGCGCAGAAAATGGCATTAAGCGTATTAGTGCAGGGAACTACGGTGGTAAATTAGGACCGTTCCATTTTCATTTGCAGGAGATTATGGCATGAGTGCATTAACTTTTACGGTTAAACAGGAAACTGCACAACGTGTAGATATGTCACCTTTAGTGTGTCACTTGTTAAAAGACTTAAGTGTCGCTGATATTGCGGCGATTGAATTACAAAACGGTAAGCGTAAAATTCGTGTTGATGAATTATTTACATTATCGGGTGATGATACTCAAAATATCATCATCAAAAATAGTTATGATAAATTAGATTTCATCGCTAAAGAATTAACTGATGGTGTCATGACGGTTGAAGGTGAAGCCGGTGCTTATTTCGGAATGAGCATGAAATCTGGTGAGCTAACCGCTAAGGGTAATGTCGGTTTATATGCGGGCTGTGAAATGAAGAATGGTTTATTAACCATTAATGGCAATGCGGGGGACTTTTTAGGTGCCGCTTTACCAGGTAATAAACAAGGCATGAAGGGTGGAACAATTCTTGTAAAAGGGAATGTTGGCCAACGTGCGGGTGACCATATGCGTCGCGGTAATCTGCTGATTGAAGGCAATGCTGGCGATTATTGTGGCTCACGTATGATTGCAGGTACGATTGCAGTTATGGGCACAACAGGGCGCTATTTAGGTTATGCGATGCAGCGTGGTACTTTATTATTGTGGCAACAACCGCAATTGTCCGCGACATTTAATGATTGTGGTTCGCATACCTTAGCTTTTTTACCGATCTTATTTAAATCATTTAAAACTTTAAACTCTAAGTTTGCCGATAAGTCTGTTGCATTCAATCGCGTACAACGCTTTGGCGGTGATATGGCTGAAAAAGGTCGCGCTGAGGTTTTAGTTAAATTATAGTTATGTGTACGGCAAGTAGAAATACATAGCTATATTATGTGAAAAATAAAAATTTTATTAAATACAAGGAAAATGTTTTGTATATTAAAACAACAGGTTTATTAGTCGCGCTATTAACCTCAACAGCGGTATCTTCTGCTGACCTAAATAAGCCATATAATTTGACAACTGGTGAAAGGTTGGCTGAATGTATGGAACGCTCTATACCATTAATGGACCGTATAACGGTTAGTGGTATTCGTTCATACACAAAATATGACAAACATTATGTTTCTTTAAATAGCACTAGTACCTATGTTGACTATTCTAAAACAAGTAAATCACTAAATGTTATATTCGTTAATAACTACCACATAGAAACAGAAACATCAGCTGAAACAGCAAAAAAGGAATTACAGAGTATAAGCTCTAGTCTTATACAAACGTCACTAGGATATTGCTCAAAAATGCTAGGATTGGAGAGTGGTATTAAATACTCTATGATATATATAGATCCACCATATAAATCACGAGCATTGAAAAATGTAATTAAAATGGATACGTCAGGCCAATTTACTTTACCGTAACTTAGTCTTATTTAGCTATAAAACACATAACAAGCGTTTCCAGCCGGCCGTAAAAAGCAGTCGTTATAAATAATATGACGCATAAATCAATATCGATTTATGCGTTCCCCTTGTTTTATTAGGTTCTACACATTGACAATTGCCATTAACAATTTAGTACAAACACGTATTCCTACAAAATACGGTGATTTTGTATTGCATTATTTTAGTAACACGCAAGATGATAAAGAGCACGTTGCTTTTGTTTTTGGCGATGTAGCTAATAAAGAAGCTGTTCCTGTACGTTTACATTCTGAATGTTTTACCGGCGATGTGTTTGGTTCACGGCGCTGTGATTGCGGTGAGCAATTAGATACCGCACTAAAAATGATCAGTGAGCACGGCTTTGGCGTTTTATTGTATTTACGTCAAGAAGGGCGTGGAATTGGTTTATTAAAAAAAATGCAGGCCTACAATTTACAGGATGACGGTATGGATACCGTGGATGCCAATATTCATTTAGGCCATTTAGCTGATGAGCGTGAATATACGATTGCCTCATTAATGCTTGAGAACTTGCAACTCAAGTCTATACAGCTAATCACTAATAACCCCGATAAAATTCAACAACTCGAAAACTTAGGGGTTAAAGTCACTCAGCGTATTGCGATAGAAATTGATTCTAATGCAGATAATCGCAGTTATTTACAAACTAAAGTCGACAAAATGGATCATTTATTACTGAAAACTAAAGACTCGAAGTCTTAGTTTAGGATTTCAATAAGGATGTGTAATCCTTTGTTAGTTTTATTATTTTAGGATATATCACTGTTTGACAATAGCCTTGCTCTGAATGCTCATTGAAATAGTTCTTATGATAATCCCCGGCAGAATAAAAGACTGCATCACTAGATAATTCAGTAACGATTGGGGAATCCCATTTTTTTGATTGATTGAGCTGTTGAATGACACGTTCACACTCTAATTTTTGGGTATCGCTAGTATAAAAAATAATCGACCGATATTGCGTACCGCGATCAGCCCCTTGTCGGTTTAAGGTGGTAGGATTATGAATGCTGAAGAAAACATCTAATAAAGTTTTAAACGCGATGATTTCATCATCATAGTTGATTTCTAATACTTCAGCATGGCCTGTCGTTCCCGTACACACTTGTTCGTAACTCGGGCTTTCAATTTCACCGCCAGCAAATCCTGAATTAACTTCGATAACACCATTAAGTCTTTGAAAAACGGCTTCAAAGCACCAAAAGCAACCGCAGCCCATCATTGTTTTTTTAATCGCCATCTTGTTATCCTATAATTTTTAAAACAAGCCAGAAAAGAGCTGCACTTTAACCCAGTCACCTTCGTTTACAGCGCTTTGTTGGTGCTCTAATACTATAAAAGCATTAGCATTACTCATTGAACTTAAAATTCCAGAGCCTTGTTTCCCCGTTGTTTTTACCTGCCATTCACCTGAGTTAGATAGACTGACAATGCCTCGCTGAATTTCAGTACGCCCCGCACGTTTACGGATGCTTTCTAAACTGCGTGCATTAAAGCTGGGAGCAATCGGTTTGTCCGTAATGGCTAATTTTTTTTCTAAAGCAGGTAGTACTAATTGATAAAAGGTGACTAAAACAGCAACTGGATTGCCCGGTAAGCCAAAAAAATCACAGTTTTTTATTTTACCAAAGGCAATTGGCCTGCCAGGTTTCATGGCTACTTTCCAAAAGTTTATGTCACCGTTTGTGTTTAATGCCGCTTTTGTAAAATCAGCTTCGCCAACCGAGACCCCGCCAGAGGAAATAATAACATCCGCGTAATCAGCCGCGGAATTAAAGCAATCTAATAACTCTTTTTCATCATCAGCAATAATGCCTAAATTAATCAGCTCTATATCAGGTCTATCGAGTGCAGCTAATAAGCTATAGCGGTTACTATCATAAATACCGCCAGCTTTAAGTGGTTTTGAGATTTCAGTCACTTCGCTACCTGTAGAGGCAATGGCGATACGTAATTTACGCTTGACGACTATTTCGGTCATACCGAGTGAGGCTAATAAACCTATATCGGCAGGACACAACCATTTACCTGCCTGTAAAACCGTTGAGCCTGTCGCGATATCTTCACCGGCCAGACGTACGTTTTGTCCTACATTATGCCTAGCATCGATGAAAATAGAGTTATCCTTCAGTTCGCAATGTTCTTGCATGATAACCGTATCAAGCCCTTGTGGCATAGCCGCACCGGTCATAATACGAATGCAGAATTTTTCTGGGCAATCAGCGGTATAAATTTCACCCGCTAAAACACTGGCGTGTATAGCAAGATTAACAACTTGATCTTTATTGGCTAAATCACGCGAGTGTAACGCATAACCATCAACCGCAGAATTATTATGTGCGGGGACATTCATAGGGCTTATGATATCCTCTGCAAGGCAACGTCCTTTGGCCTTTTCAATGGCAATCTTTTGAGTCTCTTGTAAGCTTTGCACACTATTAATTATGGCCGCTTGCGCTTGCTTAAAAGGCACTAGACCCGATTCATTAATATCGTTACAACTGCTTTGTGTATTAATCATTTGCGAATAGAGGGGCCATTCATAGGTAATCCATTGGATAGATAGCTTAAAAAGAATTCAAGCTCACGTAATTCAGTGCTTTGTGCCTTATGAACCTTTGCCCTAATTAAACGATTGCATACTTTAAAACGCGTATGTAGGGAGCCTAATTTACCTGTTTTTAGGCGATAGGCTGGCCAATGTGTCGTATGGCCGAGCGCAGGACTTAATATTTCAGAGCGTATAAATTTACCTGCATTATCAACATGACAACTCGCACAGGAAAAATTAAGTTGCCCTCGGCGTTGATAAAAATAAGCTTTACCTCGCTCATAAGCAGATAGGGCTGATTCTGGTAGGCGGGTATTTATGAGCAGGCCTCGAGAAGTATCTGCCATATAAGCCATTAAATAGGTGATTTCATCACTTTCATAGGCTAGGGCGGGAAGCTTGTTTTTTAGACGGCAATCATTGATAGCACTGGCTAAAGTAATAATGCTTTGTTTCGTCTCGTCCCAATAAGGGTAAAGTTGTGCGATAGCAATGCCTTTATTCGGAAAGCAATCGGCATATTGAGCTTTATTAGAAAAAGGGCGGTTGAATAATGTTTTCCCTATTTCTAAACTGAATTCATAAGGAGGAAATTCATTAATAGCTAACCAAGCGGCTTTAGAGTCTGCATCAAATGCATAAACACCATCAGCATACTCAGAAAATGCAATTGAGGGGAATTGTTGCTGGTAAAAATCACGCAGTGCTTGGCTATCACCCGCTGGCGTAGAGTGAACAGTGAATGAAGAGAGTGCAAGCAAGGAAAGAATTAAAAACTTCATTGAATAATATGGTCTTTGCTATCACTAAAACCTAAATTATCTTTCCAGCTAATAGTGATTTTATCGCCTGGATTTGCCTGTTTAATTTTAAAAGAAAAATAAGGATTCTTAGATATACCAAAGCCCATATGACATTCACTCATGACTTTATCATTATGTTTAAAGGTTAGGGTCTGAATAAAATGTGCAGGAATTAACGCCTTAGTGTCCTGATTTTTATTTCTACCTGTTTCCATTGTGTGCGCAATTAATGTGCGTACTAAAGTATAGTCGGGGAAATGCTTGCTGCGTATTTTTATGGTTGATCGATTAGCCACCACACCCTCCTAAAGTAACAATCACACGTTTGCGGGTTTGGTAATAATTGTCGTCTGCCTTGACAACCACGATTACATCGCAAGTTTCTTTCATTTTGAAGCGTGCGCCTATATAAGTTTCAAGGCTAGGATCTAAAGTGAATTTAGCAATCAGCGGAACCGGATTTTTTTCCGATAAAATATAAACCGTATCAATATTTTCAATTGAACTGGTAATAGTAATCGGCACAACATTACCATTTTCGGCTCTTCTAGGCAGCTTTAAGTTGATTTTTCCCGTTTTTTGTAGCGTTTTATTGGGAAAAAGTTCACTTAAAGATTTGTCTATAGGGCGATAACCAAAGTCGTATGCTATCCATTTTCCTAAACTTATTTTAGAAAAAGCGAGGCTGCTCATCGTTAGGCTGGTGAGCAGCAATTTTTTTATAAATTGACGACGATTATTTAGCATCGATTAATTAGTTTCGTTGAGTAAATGCGTTGTATTTAACTGTTTTGATTCACTGACTTCGGTGTCTAAATTATGTAATAGCCCATTTTCAATATCATAGATAACACCATGTACGGTTAAATCTTTTTTATTTTTCCAAGCACGCTGTACGATTGATGTATGACATACATTAGCAACTTGTTCGATAACATTTTTTTCACACAACAAATTTAGTTTACTTTTATCATCAGCTTGAGCATCAATTTCCATTTGATGCCAACGATAAACATCTTTGATGTGTCTTAGCCAGTTGTCAATTAAACCAAATTCCATGCCTTCAAATGCGGCCTGAATGCCACCGCAGCCATAATGTCCGCAGATAATAATATGATGAACATTCAGCACTTCTACCGCATATTGAATAACAGATAAGCAATTAAGGTCAGTATGCACGACAACATTCGCAATGTTACGATGCACAAAAACTTCACCGGGCGCTAGATCAATCACTTGATTAGCGGATACTCGACTATCAGCACAACCAATCCAAAGGTACTTGGGAGATTGTAGTTTTGCGAGCTGGCTAAAGAAATCGGGATCAATATCCGTCATTTTCTTTGACCACGCTTTATTTCGAGTAAATAAATGATCTATGTTTTCGCGCATACTACCTACTTAATGTTTTAAAATTATTTACTGTTATTCAGACAAATCATCTAAATATTTCTCTACATCTAAAGCCGCCATACAGCCTGCCCCGGCAGACGTAATCGCTTGTTTATACATAGAATCCATCACATCCCCAGCAGCAAAAACGCCTGGAATATTAGTCGCTGTCGCATTCCCAGCAATGCCACTGTTTACTTGTAAATAGCCGTGGTCATCCATGGTTAATTGACCTTTAAAAAGCTCAGTATTTGGGCGGTGACCAATTGCGATAAAAACCCCATGTACATCTAATTCTTTCGTGCTGCCATCTTGAGTATTTTTGATGCGTAAGCCGGTTACGCCCATATCATCGCCTAAGACTTCATCAAGTGTATTGTTCCACTCAATTTCAACGTTGCCATTTTTAGATTTTTCGATCAGTTTATCCGCGAGTATTTTTTCAGAACGGAATTTATCGCGGCGATGAATAACAGTCACTTTAGAGGCGATATTAGATAGGTATAAGGCTTCTTCAACAGCCGTATTACCACCACCAATCACTGCAACGGGTTTATTTCTATAAAAGAAACCATCACAGGTAGCACAAGCTGAAACACCCTTGCCTTGAAACGCATCTTCAGAATCTAGCCCTAAGTACATAGCCGAAGCACCTGTTGCAATAATCAGCGCGTCACAAGTATAGCTACCCGCATCACCGGTTAATTTAAACGGTTTTTCAGATAAGTCGGCAGTATGAATATGATCAAAAATAATTTCAGTATCAAATCGTTCTGCATGTTTACGCATACGATCCATTAATTCAGGGCCTTGCACACCATCACAATCACCAGGCCAGTTATCCACGTCAGTCGTTGTGGTTAATTGCCCGCCTTGTTGCAAGCCTGTTACCATCACAGGGCTTAAGTTAGCACGCGCAGCATACACTGCAGCGGTGTAACCCGCAGGGCCAGATCCTAAAATTAATAAACGGCAATGTTTTGCATCACTCATAGAAGTCATCCTTAATCGGTAGTAGGGGTATATAGATAATAAGTTATTATGCTAGGGATTATAGTCATCGTAAAGTAGCAGGGTTAATTATTATCAGGAATTAAAACAGTATTTTTTCTGAGTGAATTATCCTGTTTGGGATAATCTAAGGTGTAATGCAGTCCACGACTTTCCTTACGCTCTAATGCACTCTTAATAATTAAATCAGCAACGATCACTAGGTTTCGTAATTCTAATAAATCACTGCTGATTCGGTAATTTTGATAGTACTCTGCAATTTCTTCTTGCAACAGATGAAGGCGCTGTGAAGCTCTTTGTAGGCGCTGAGTGGTACGCACAATACCGACATAATCCCACATGAAACGACGCAATTCATCCCAGTTGTGAGCAATCATTACCTCTTCATTAGAGTCTCTTACTTGTGATTCATCCCAGATGGGTAAGGGTAAAACATTGCTTTGTGTTGCTTTGCTTAAAATATCTTCGCTCGCGCGCTCTGCAAATACCAGGCACTCTAATAGTGAATTACTGGCCATCCGATTAGCACCGTGTAAACCAGTACAAGCCACTTCGCCTAGTGCATACAAACCTTGTATATCAGTACGTGCATAGTCATCACTAACCACACCACCGCAAGTATAGTGGGCGGCCGGTACGACAGGAATAGGTTCCTGGGTAATATCTATATTAAACTCTAAACATTTTTTATAAATAGAAGGAAAGTGCAATTTTATGAATTCGGGTGGTTTGTGGCTGATATCTAAATAAACACAATCAAGACCATGTTTTTTTATTTCATGGTCAATTGCTCGCGCAACTATATCTCGCGGGGCAAGCTCTGCACGCGGATCATATTGCTGCATAAACTCTGTGCCATCAGCTAAAATTAATTTACCGCCTTCACCACGCACCGCCTCACTAATTAAAAAGGAACTACCGTCGGGGTGATATAAGCAAGTCGGGTGGAATTGCATAAACTCCATATTTGCCACTTTACAGCCGGCTCGCCAAGCCAGTGCAATGCCATCACCGGTAGAAATTTGCGGATTGGTGGTATATAGGTAAACCTTGTTAGCACCGCCCGTTGCCAATGCGACGATGGGCGCTGCAATGGTTTTAACCTGATTGTTTTGGCTATCTAAAATATAAGCGCCACACACAGATTTATTATCAATAATTAAATCAACCGCATTATGGTGCTCTAGCAAGGTAATATTAGGGTGTTGCTTGGCTTTATTAATAAGTGATATAGACAGTGCTTTTCCGGTTGCATCCGCATTATGCACAATGCGCCGTTCAGAGTGGCCGCCTTCTTGATTTAAATGTAACTCAGTACTGCCATTTTTGCTCTTACGCTGAGTGAATTCCATGCCTTGTGCATGTAAAAAATCGATGCTTTTTTTACCGTATTCAACGGTTAAACGCACGATATCAGGGTCACATAGTTCAGCCCCAGATATAAGTGTGTCTTGTATGTGTGATTCTATAGAGGCGGCCTGCGCATCGAGTACAGCAGAAATTCCACCTTGCGCATAAAATGTACTGCCTTCTGTTAAGGCAAATTTTGATAAGACAACGACACGGCGATCATCTGCAAGTTTAAGCGCTAAAGAAAGCCCAGCACCGCCGCTGCCTATAATGAGTACATCGTAATTAAGCTGTTCAGGCATTCATTAATTCCGGTAAAAAACAGAGAGAGAATAGTTCGCTACTAATACAAACGTAGAAATGCCTATCTATGTAATAAAAATGCAAAGAGATTATTTTAAAAATTAGTGAGTAAGGTTATCTATCCATTATACTTTGCTAACATCAAAGTTTCAGTCTAAAACACGTTTCCCCATCATTTAATAGAGAGTCTTCGTGAAATTCAAGCTAGCCTTCCCATACTATTTATTATTAATCAGCTATTTATTCATACCGCATAATTTATCAGCCAATGATTTACTTGCTGGTGCACTTGGTAAAGTTTTATCACGTGATGACTTACAAAATAAAGTAGAAAAAATCCAAGCGACTCAAGGAATAGATGATGTCAGTAAACAAAAGCAAATTGAGTGGCTGCAATTAGCGGATGAAAATATTGCGAATGTAAAATGGTATGAGTATTTGGCGGGCACTTATCAATCTCTATTAGAAACAGCCCCTAAGCAGTTAAAACAAAAAACAACAACAGATATAGAAAATAGGTATGAATTAACTGCAAATGCAATGGAGAAAACAATTGAACTGCAAGTAGTCAATTTAAGAGCTGATCTACGAACGACTAGCGATAAAATTTCTAAGCTAGAAAGTGAGATTAGTAAAAACAAATTACGCCCTGCAGCGATACGGACTGAAAGTTTAAATGCAAAAAAAGGCATAGAAGAGTCGAAAGCAACACTTAATTCACAAGCAAGTTATACCGAAACTAAACAGGAATCGGAAGCGCATCAGGCTTATCTAGCTACTTTGATTAATGCCTATATTGCAGAGTTAAAAAAAATAGATTTAGAAGCAGTTAGTAATTCAGTACAAATTCAATTAAATCAACACGCATTAGAAGGCTTATATGTAGAGCAAGAGCAGATTAAGATACTGATAAGCAATAGAACCGATCGTTTAAAGCAAATCAGGCTACTTAATGATGAAAAACTAGCACAAGAGCTATTAAAAGCTAAAGCGGAAAGCCGTAAAAAACACCCCATAATACAAGAAATTGTGAGTAAAAATGTACAGTTTGGTACTGATTTACAAGTTATTAAGCGTACTATTAGTAAATACAAACAAGAAATTAATCTTTTAGAAAGCTATAAACAAGAATTAGATAAAAACCTTAAAGAAGCCGATAAAAAGATTAAATTAGCGAGTTTAAGCCCTGCATTAGGGCGTGTTTTACGTGAACAACGTACGCAATTAGCCAGTAAAAAATTACACTATTCACAGGATATTGATCTTGCAACAACAGCGAATGGCATTAGTTTAGCCCAGTATGAAATTGAATTAAAACAAAAAAAATTACGTTACTTAAATGAATTAGCCAGTGAAATTATTACTAGCTTACAAAGTTCGAGCTCTGTTGAGATACCTCAAGCCGAACTTATTCAGCTTAAGACAGATGTTAATCGGCTGTTACTTGAGCAGAAGAAACTTTTATCAGAACTGAGTCGTGTTTATTTCAAAGGCTTAGGTATATTAGGTGATTATGATTTTTTACGTAGTGATGTGTTGCAAAATATTAGTAGTTTTGAGCACTATTTGGATGAACGCTTATTTTGGGTGCCCAGTTCTTTAATTATTAATTTACAGTTTCCAGTCAGTTTATTTCATTCTGCCAAATGGTTTTTTTCTGCCTCGCATTGGTTGCCAGTAGCAAGGGCTATTGTTGACTCATTGCAGAATAATCTACTGAAATCTAGTTTTGTGCTGCTCTTTTTGATGGCACTGGTTTACATTGATAAAAAATTTCAAGATAGTGTTAGTGTTATTCAAGGGCGTGTAGAGAAAGTCTATTCGGATAAATTACATTATACCTTTCAGATTATTCTAACTAACATCATCAAAATTTTGCCCATTCCGTTGTTGTTAATTTTTATTGCCTTTTTGTTAAAGAATGTAGATGGTCAAGAAAATTTTATTCGAGCTGTAGGAATAGGCTTGCAGCACTTGGCTATTTCTTACTTTATCTTACAATTTTTTCTCAAAATTTTAGAAGAAAAGGGGGTGGCACAATTACATTTTTCTTGGTCTATTTCCGCAACACGATACCTATATAATCAAATTACTTGGTTACAGTTTATTGTACTGCCCTGTTTTTTTATTATTTATATGACGGCAAGCCTAAATAATACCGAGCATAGTGATAGCCTAGGGCGCTTATGTTTAATTATTTTTATGTTGGCATTAGCTAGTTGCTTTATTCGAGCAGCAAAATCTAAAGAAAGTGGTGTATTAGATTACATACAGCAAAACAATCAATCTGGATGGATAAGATTACGTTATTTATGGCTGGCTGCCATTATTAGTATTCCTTTAATCATCGTAGGTTTTGCCCTCACAGGCTATTACTTAAGTGCTTTGGAGTTACAGCAAAAAGTCATTATTACCTTACGTGTTATTTTTGTAGCGATTATTGCTTACAACATAGTGATACGTTGGTTAAGTTTAACGAATCGCAAAATGGTACTTAACAATGCGCGAAAAAAACATGAAGCACATGAACAAAGTAAACAAGAAGCGGTCATTACCGAAGAAGAGATATTGGATATACCCAAAATAAATCAACAAACACTCAAAATTGTGACGGTTTCTATCTTAGTCGCAGTGGTAGTAAGTACTTGGTTTGTTTGGGCTAATATTTTTCCTGCGTTTTCATTTTTAGATAATATCGTGTTATGGCAGCATACGGTGAGTGTTGATAACCAAACCGTTATTGAGGCCGTCACGCTAACAGACCTTTGTTTTTCAATGTTATATCTGTTTATTATCGTAACAGCAGTGATTAATTTCCCAGGTTTTATGGAAGTTATGTTATTTCAACGTGCAAATATTGAGGCGGGAAGTCGTTATGCCATTAATCAACTCGCTAAATATTTGATGATAACCATAGGCTTTATTGCGATAGCTAATAAATTAGGTGGCAGTTGGGCGCAAGTTCAATGGTTAGTTGCGGCCTTAACAGTGGGCCTAGGCTTTGGCTTACAAGAAATTTTTGCCAATATGGTGTCGGGCATTATTCTATTGTTTGAACGTCCGGTACGTGTAGGCGATACCGTCACGGTTGATAATATTACTGGCACCGTCACACGTATACAAATGCGTGCGACAACGATTTTAGACTGGGATAAAAAAGAACTGATTGTACCTAATAAGACCTTTATTACTAATCAGCTAATTAACTGGTCATTAACCAGCTCCGTGACACGCCTGGTCATCCCCTTAGGGATTTCCTATGATGCCGATGTAAAAATTGCGTATCAAGTGATTAAACAAGCGGTAATTGAATCACCTTATATTCTAGCTGAACCTGAGCCGAGTGTGATTTTTACCGGCTTTGGTGATAGCTCGTTAGATTTTTCAATTAGAGTGTATGTGAGTGAATTGGATAATCGTTTACCCGCTAAGCATGATGTGCATATGCGATTATTAACCGCATTGCGTGAGGCTGGAATTGAGATCCCATTTCCTCAGAGAGATTTGCATATACGCTCAGTGAGCGAGGGTGAATTGAATGTTACACAAGCAGGAGTCAAAGCTTAATGCAATGACTCCTAAGTCGTATTGTGTTATTTAGTAGCTAAGAATACCTTTTAGCTATAAAGGTATTTTATTGTTGCTTTGCATCTTGCAAATAGTGCAATAAATTATTTACATCTTGTTGGCTCAAAGATAAATTAGGCATTAACACTCCGTTGTATTGATTTAATAAACTCAATGCAATAGGGTCTTTATCCGCAATCATTTTATCAGGTGCGCGTAACCAATTAACTAACCACGTTAACTCGCGGCGTTGAGTTATACCTAAAAGGTCTGGCCCTAATGCCTGAGTTTTCTGCTTCCCATCAATTGTATGGCAGGAGGCACAACGCGTACGGAATAAGCTTTCTCCTGTAGAGAGTGGTCGTAATTCAGGTGCTGTGGCATAGCGTTGCTTAGGCTGTGCTGATTTCCAGCCAGATAGCCAATTGCTTAGTTGATCTGCCAACACATAAGGATTTTCAAAAGGCGAGCGTTTCATCCATCGCCCCGTACGCTGATTACCAATAATCATACTGACATTATGATTTTTTTTATTATCGCCCTCAGCAACGCCTTCAATATACAGACCCAATTTACGGCGCAAATGAATAATATCTTGTTCATTACCGGTTAAGAAAGTCCATTTAGCTCCAAAACGTTGACGGTATTCATTTAACACCTCTGGGCTATCAAGTTCGGGATTGATACTAATGGAGTAAAAATGAATGTCTGTACCTAGTTTGTCCCCTAAGATTTTTTGTACACGAATTAATTGTGCTGTTTCAAGTGGACAGGCTTCTGCACAATGTGTGTACATAAAATTAATAGCGACGATTTTATCTTTAATTAAATCATCAAAAAAACGTACTTTTTTACCTTCATGCGTAATGAGTTCGGTATTAGGGAAATAATTAGCGCCCCAAGGGCTCGCATAAGTCACAGTAGAGCATACGTATAAAATACTAACGTAAAGCACTACTCCTATTTTTTTAAACATATATGTTTCCTTAAAAACAACACGAGCCACATAAAGTGGCTCGTGTCTTAACGTTTACAACAATGGCTATTACTTAGATAATTTACGCGCTTGATGCGGTACAAAATCTATTGTGATAGGCGTTGGGCAATTCACGATATGCGGTGAATTTAGATTGGTAAAATTATAATCATTGTCACCTACTTTTATGGCAGGAAACTCATGAATCATTAATTTACCATCTTCACGCAACTCTTTAAGACGATCTAGCCCTTTAACTACTTCTGTTGGCTGTTCCAACCAATGTGCAAAGCCTATATGCCACATTGGGCTATAATTCAGCTCTGGCATAAAGTAAGAAGGTAAACCAATTTGCCCCCCTAACGGTCCACCACCTGCTAGTCCAAAAAGGTCACCTGTTGGAGGGTAGCTGTCATTTAATGGGGTTGGTGGTAAAAATTGCACTAACGGTACAGCAGCAGAAGCAAGAAATTTATGTTTAGGAACATAAATAATTCCCATTGCATTTGCAGGGCCCGCAGGATAAGAATCTACAACGAGGTAATAGGGTAGATAATCACCGTTATTAGTCCATGATTTATGCAGTTTCATACGCACATAAGGGTTTGCATCTGTAGTATTGATTTCCAATACATGCCCTGTATCACCCCCCCAAACACGTCCGTTATACATACACGTTGTATTGGCTGGCTCATCAGGTAATACACAGTTTTCATCTAGGCGTAATTTTTCCCATGAACGATCTCCCCATTGGATAAAAAATGCGTTAATTAATACATTTTTTCCCTCTATTTCAACGCGGCGCAAAGGAGAGTACGTATTGGTATCACTTTGTGCAGGCATCTCAGGATCGTTTAATGCTGTAAAATCAGCATGAAAACGCACAAGCGGGTTAGGTAAATCACCAAAAAAGGTAAAGGTATCGGTTTCTGCATTATAAGTGGCAGCCGAAGTTGCCGCTTCAGGTGTTCCAACTAAACCACCCGCCCAAGCAACACCATATTTTTCTGCTAATTTCTCATCGGACAAATCATGTAGCACAAAAAACACTTCACGCTCATTACCTGCTGCATCAATATTGATACCGCGGCGTAAAGGAATTTTAGCCATGGCACGTTCATCGTCTGCAGGAGCAGCAGGATTCAGTGCGTCGCCAATGTCTGCATCTAATAAATTAACTTGCTCAACTTCAACACCTTTTACCCAGACTTTTAGCACTTCTTTTTCTAGCTCAGGACCATATTGACCCGTAGCATCACCTGTTCGGAACGTAGGTAATGCATGGGTATCAACATAACTAACACCATCCCAAGATGGAATAGGGGTAGGCATCACCAGTGTTTGACCAGGGTTTTCAATATCCCAGCGCATTAACATGGCATGATCTTCATGTTGCGTATTATGGCAATGCTCCATAAACGTACCTGAAAACTCTCTAAAACGTAACGCAACTTCAACGATAGAACCACTGTCTGCTTGCGGTCCTAAACGATAAACATCTTTACGCGCCCATTTTTCCCACTCAGGTGGCTCTTTACCATCGCGGCGTAAAATAATCCCCTCTTCAAAGTGAATATGAATAGGGTGACTCCATGTTCCACTGTTTAATAAACGCCAAACTTCTAAACCATCTGAATTTTTCTTTGGTGCAGCAGATAAGCGGCGTGGATCCATATTATAGCCTTTGCCTCCATCTGTTTTAATAACCCAAGGATTTTCATCGGTCACTTCGCGCTCAAATTCAAACGTACGGTGAGTAGCGGTATCTAATTCTGCTTGCGTTGGTCTACGCAAAGGAATCATGGTCTTTTTGCCTGCAACATAATCAGCAGGGTTCATACTTTGATCAACGCCGGTATATTTAGCAACACGAAATTCCATAAAGCGACCAACAACAGGGTCAGCACTCCAACGATCAGCAGAGCCATCGTTATTGTCATCTATGGTGTTAGCAACATAATTACCATTCATAATGGTTTCTAGCGGAATTACTTCATCCGCTGCTTCACCATTTCTATGTTGCAACATATTCACTAAATACAGCTTATCGCCTTCATTAAATTGGCTGAAATCGATAACAATATCGTAGCGTTCTGCAATACCTATCGTCGGTAATTCTCCATTTTCAAAATAGACTGAATGCTCCATGATATTACCGTCATTGGCGACCATATGAAATGGCACTGCTGCGCCTGATTCATTCACCAGCGCTAATTTGAAGTAGCGTGATACTGAACCATTTAAAATACGGAAACGATATTTTCTTGCACGTACATCAAGATACGGTTTATACAGCCAGTTAACCGTCATCACATCGCCAATAAAACCGCGTTGATTAAATGGGTTAAACCATAGCTGTCCTTTTTGATCCCATGCTTTTTCGGCTAATAATAGATTAACGTCATAATCTCTATTACCCCAGTCTAAATCACTCCCTGAAGGTAAACGTAAATTTACGCCATCCTCAAGTGCTTCATTACCACGATCCAATGCACTGTAATAGTTCATCATAGCGGCATTACCTTTATAGACATTTTGCGCCGTGAAATCGAGCATGTGATCATGGAACCAATGTGTACTCATGGTTTCACGCCAATCACCCGCTATTTTGGTGATTCCACCTTTGCCATCGGGTGAGCCTGCACGTCTATCTGAAGCATCGGTATTAACCGTATCATGTCCCGCTAATGTAATCGGCCAGCGGTAATCGTAAAACTGTCCAGGAAAGAAAAAAGCATTGGTATAGCCATCACTTTCTGCTGGATTATGCCCATTATGTTCATGGGTAGAAATAGTATGTAAGCCAAAGCCACGATTTGCAGAGACATCCACAGGCAAGGCATTATGATGACGCATAAGCACAGGCTCGCCATAACGCGCTTTTAACAATTTAGGAGGGAAGGTGCCATCAAATGTCCAAACGGCTTCAGGTTCTTGTACTGGAAAATTAGGATGAAGCTTAACGGCTACTCCTTTTGTTGTTCCATTAAACCCTGCTAGACCTGTTGTATTATGATATAGGCCGCCAACTGCAAATTCACCTTTATTATATAAATGCGTTTGCTTGCTATCACGTAAGCCTCGGTTGGTTCGCGCGCCTGTTTGTGCTGTTTTAAAATAATTAACCGGACTGAATTCATCCCAGCGCTGATGCGCCCATCCTTCTCCTGACGGTCTACCTTCAATGGGTGGTTTATTTAAATCTCGACCTAAAAAGCTTTCAATTAAGCCTTCCCATGGATTGGTATTAACGGTATTCGCCCAGCGCGTAGGCGCAGGATGAATATCTTGCATTAAAAAACTATCTAATGCTTCAGAGTTAGGCATGCTTAGCGCATCAACAGGAACAGGTAATGATAACGCGGTTTCTGGATTTACATTTGCGACCGCTAATGGTGAAGGGCCAAATTCTTCAAAACGTAGTAATTGTTGTGAAAAAGCATCTGCGCCAAATAATGGGCTGGGCGCGCCATTAGTAGGGATGTCAAAGCGTTTATTATCTTGCTGTGCATCTTGCGCAATTGAATTATTAGCCGTGGTTACATGACCGCTACCTTCAAATGCGCCTTCTGCTGCTGGTGTTAATCCTTCTGCAAGCTCGGCTAATTTGACGGCACGTAAACCTGATAAATCTATTGCGTCTTCGGGAGTGGGTGCACCTTCATCACAGGCACTTAAACTTAGCAAAGAAACAGTAACAGCCAGTCGTATACTGGATGCACTTATCTTTCTAAATCTTGAAAAATATAGCGTTGGCAAAATGGTTATCCCTTTTATGTAAGTTATATTAAAAAAACCTATTAAAAAGAATGGCGGCTGACTATTTTTCTGAAAAGCTAAAAAATCACTACTTAGATATCACCCCTTATAATAGGAGGGTTGATTCTAAAATAAGAGCTAAGCTGTAGGGGTATTCGTGGAAAATTTTGAGAATTCACTCACAATAATAGAGTCACTTTGCTGGGGTCAGGGGACGAAACGGTAGAAAGAGATAGGAGCTTGTCCTCTGTAGGCCATAATAGTCGCGGTATTCAAGAAGTTAGGGTAGTTGCCAGTTAGCAATATTATGTGACGTAGGAATAGAAATTCCACTTGCTTATTAACCCCAGGTACAGAAAATTATAGAGGAAGAAATTGCGTATGCGACAGAAGGTCTGAAACCTCCTGCTTATTTAATGGCCTAGAGAATAAATAGCCTTGCATGTTGTTACAGCCAAAAGAATCCAGCTGTAGTAGTTGCTCGTGGTTTTCTATGCCCATTGCTGTGACTGATTTATTTAAGGTCTTGGCCAAACCAATGATCGCGTTTATAACGGAGTTATCGTTATAGCCAGGTTTTAAGTGACGGATAAATTCAGAGCTGATTTTAAATTCATCAATAGGAAGTTGTTGTAAATAGTTTAAAGAGGTATATCCTGAACCAAAATTGTCCACGGCAATTCTAATATTATTTTCATGCAGGCTGCTCAGAATTTCTGTCATTTCATCTACATTCTGCATCAGGTCATTTTCAGTGATTTCCAGTGTTAAAAAATCTGCTGATAGATGATGTTCCTTTAGCATGTGATATATAAATTTAGTAAATCCATTCTGGCGTAAACGGTAGCCGGAAATATTAATTGATATATTAAGTTTATCTATCCCCGCTTTTTGCCAAGTTGCATAATCTTGGCAAATCACAGAAAAAGCCCACTCTTCTATGTCCTGAATTAATCCAGACTCTTCTGCAAGCGGGATAAATACATTGGGGGAAATGAATTCATCGTTGCTATCTTTCCAGCGCAGTAATGCTTCTAAACCCACAATGCGGCTGTCCATATTGACTTGCGGTTGGTAATGTACTTCCAGTTCTCCATTCGCAATGGAAGATTTGAGGTTAGTTTTTAATAACACTCTAGTGTCCATTTTTTGGCTGTTATCAGTCTGCATTTTTTTGGTAAAAAAGTGATAATTATTACGTCCACTTTGCTTGGAAGTGTACATAGCAATATCAGCAAATTGCTTCAACTGTATTTTTTTTGCACTGTGCTCAGGATAAAGGCTAATGCCAATACTGCTGGAAATAGATAATTCATGTTCGTTACACAGAAAGGGTAGAGAAAAGGCCGTTAACATTTTTTGTGCAACAGTTTCTGCATCAGCAGCTGACTCGATAGGATTCACTATTAAAGTGAACTCGTCACCGCCAATACGGCACAAGGTATCTTCAGCTCTAATCGCTGTTTGCATTCGCTGGGTGACTGCAATTAATAGCGCGTCACCGGTATCGTGTCCGAGGGTGTCATTAATGGCCTTGAAATGGTCTAGATCAAAATACATGAGCGCAAATAATGACTTATTGCGTTGAGCCTGTGTTATGACAACTTGCAGCCTATCTTCAAATAATAGTCTATTGGCTAGACCGGTAAGTGGGTCATGGGAGGCTTCATGTTGTAGGCGGTTATTAAGTTGTAGTAATTCAGCGGTACGGTCTGCAACGGTCCTTTCTAAAATGAGATCTTTGTGCTCAATCTCGCTAAGCATGTCATTAAAGTTACGAGCCAGTTCGCCAATCTCATCCTGAGATAAGACTTCGGCTCGGAGTTTATAATTATTTAGGCGAGATATTTTTTTTGTGGTTTTAGTTAAACTGATAATTGGGTTTATCGTATGACGTAGCGCTGCGTTTATCAGTAGCAAGGTAAGTATCATGGAACAAATCGAAACTAAAGAAGTGATCAAAATATAGTTGATATTATTTTGATGTAATTGGGACAGGCTGGCAGTTATATGCACAGAACCTATTCTATCGCCATGGTAAAAAATATCTTGCTGAATACTGAACTCTTTTTGTAGCCAAGGCAACGCACGGTATAAAGTTAAGTGATTTGATGGCGCGTCCGTACTCTTTAAGTAAGTGGCGAAAAGCTGTTTAGTCTTGGTTTCTATATTTGCTGAGTTAATGCTGTTATCCGCTTGTAGAGCGGTTAATACTTCAGTTGCGGTGGCTGGGTCATCAAAAAGTAGCGCAGAAAGGCTGTTGTTTGCGATTATTTGCGATTGAATTAATAGCCGGTTAGATAATTCTTTAGATTCACTTTGTGAATTTTGAAAAACGAGCATGGCGCTAACCATAAATAAAGCGATAGCTAAACCACTAAAGCTGATCAGAATGATTTTATTTTTGATTGATAATGAATTTTTTAAGAGCCGTTTGATCATTGTTTTTGCTCCGCTGTTGTTACTATGGTTAATAAGCGTATCAACTTGGAGCTAGGCTTTAGGCGAGCAAGTGCAAAGGCTTCTAAATTGGCTTTCATGCGTACTTTAGATTTGTCGATATAGAATTCAATCATGCCGCCTTGTCGTGCAAAATCGAGTTCACTACTAATCGTGAGTATGGGGCGTTGAATAATACTCACCTCAGCTTTCTCTTTCTCACTATAGAGAATCTGGCAGTCTAATAACGCAGTGTCTTTATTTAATGCAATGATGTGTAGCGGTAGCTTATTAATAGTGTCAATTTGCAATAATTGTAGTTGTTCAAAAATCGGGCTATTTTCTGCAATGCATAGCTTAAAACTTGTTTTTTCAGTCGTCTCTGGCCACTCAATAAACTCAGCGATGCGAACTATATATAATGCTTTAAGTTTATTCTCCATTGATTTATCTGAGGCATAACTAGGCGCACACGCAAAAAAAACGATGTTAAAAAGAGTTAGTAAGTAAATGTGTGCTTTTTTACGCATATAAGAACTCATTAGCTATAAAACCTAATCAAAAGCTGTAAGTCAGTTTTAGGTTAAATTCCCGAGTATTACCCGGTAATGCAGGGTGCGAGCCATTGTAATACTGTGCATACTGAAATTGTGCGTTGAATAGGTCATAAATTCCTAGGCCAACTTCCAAGCCTTCTAGCAAGGCATCTTGATAGCGAAAATAAGTATTATAAATAGCCGTAGGCTTATGGTGAATTAAGTCAGCGCCACTATAGGCATATCTCTCGCTAGAAAAAATTAACGTATGATTAAATGAAAATGAATCCGTTATTTGCAGGTGATGATTGATTGAGAATTTATGAGCAGGAAAACCCAAGTTTATATTAGGGTGTATGATATTGCCATCAGGGTCATGCGCTTGATTAGTGCCCAAGGGGTCATAAGCGGTGCGGTAAAAGGAATAGTTAAATTTAAATCGCCCTAATTGGCGATGCTGATAGTTTAGGCTTGTTTCAGCGCCCCAAGTAGCAATACCATCTAGGTTGGTATAATAGTCATCAAAGTTTTCATCAAACGTATAAAAAAAGTAATTATTAATTCGAGTGTAAAACATATTGGCTGAGACACTTAAGTTGCTCATAAAATCATAGCCTATCTCTAGCTCATAAGTATGCGTTTTTTCAGGAACAATCAGCTCAACATGATTTCCTAAGGTATTATTCTGGTTATATTCTTCATTAAGCTGATAGTTGCCGCCTGTTGGGGCATGGAAAGCTTGACTATATAGTGCTTTATAGTGAAATTTCCCTAATTGTTTAGTTAATGCAATGCGCGGGGACCAGTTGGTATCATATTCGCTGTACGCGTCAAAGCGTAAGCCACCGAGTATGTTAACCCAAGGGGTTTTATAAACAGCCTCGGTATACAAGGTGTAATTTCCAAATAAAGGCAGTTCTCCAGTGTAATTTGACACATCGTGCTGATAACTTTCAAACTGATAACTATTTCCAATGACTAAATAATGTCCTTCATCATGAGAGTAGGTCGCTTTAAGGTCAAACTTATAATGATCGACTGAAACTTTTTCTTTAAGAACATCATCTTCGCCATTAATATACTTGCGTGATCGTTCCCACGGTGTTTGTCGAGAAAAATCAAAGCCAGTATCTAACTTAAAATGTTCATTAAAGTCGTATTGATAGAAAAGCTTGGTGGCATAAGTAGAGAAGCTATTGCGTGAATACCGTTCGGGAGGTGTAATTTTGTCAGCAAAAGAATCACGGCTGTTGACATTATATTCATCAAGCAAAACTTGAAAATTAAGCTTCTTATAACTCATTTTAAAGCTACCTAATAGTGATTCCAATTGGTTATTATCTGCCATGTCAAAGGAATCGCCATGAGCATCAGTATAAATACGGTCACTACGATGTGCATAATTGTATTTTCCGTAAAAACTAACGTCAAAATCACCCCATTCTTTACCTGCTGTTAAGACAGCATTCTTACGGGCTTCTCCACGAGAAAAATGGCCATAACTACCACTGGCGGTGACACCATCTAGTTGTTTGCCTTTTTTAGTAATAATATTAATAACGCCTAATTCGGCAAAGTTGCCATGCAAAATAGAACCGGGTCCACGGATAATTTCAATTCTATCAATTTGTTCGACTGGAAAATGACTGCCGTAGACTGTGGTGCCAAAACGCTGCTCCGTTATGATAATGCCATCAATGGAAACTGATAGCTTTCCGTTATCAGAATCTATACCACGTATACTAAGCCCCACTGTGTTTGACAGGTTGACGCCAAAATTCATGCCAGGCACTAATTCTAGCGCATCCATTAAATCGCGCGCGCCCATATTTAATAGTTCTTCACCACTGATTGTACTGACCACGCTTGCTGCCGTTTTAGTACACTCAGCTTGTTGTGATGCACTTAGAAAAACAGGGATTTCCATTAAATCCATTAGATCCAAATCTTCAATGTTTTGGCTAGGGTCAGAAACTTCAGAGCAGGCAAGCGGGCTTATTGCATAGCTAGTTGATACTTGTAATGTCATTAAGAGAAATAACAGATAGTTACGCCTTCCCGGGTTTGCTTTCTTTGACTTGATGGCTTGACTATAGTGTTGCATGGTAAATTTTCAGGAAAAAGTTATCGAGCGTTTCAAATAAAATTTAACCGGGGGGCAGGGTTATTTATGGAAACTCATTTATAGAGGAGTAATTTATCTTAACTTATTTGCTATGTAGTTAATCATAAAAAAGGAGTCAAAGCCTAATGCAATGACTCCTTGTAACATCAGTTATCTAAGCACGAGACATAAATTTACCGGTTGCGGTATTAATTTTAATGACCTCGCCCGTTTCTAAATACTCAGGTACTTGTACATCTAAGCCCGTTGGCAGAATAGCTGATTTCGTTCTTGCTGTCGCAGAAGAGCCTTTAATACCCGGTGCAGTTTCAGTAATTTCCAAATCAACTGATCCCGGTAATTCAATACCTAACACAGCATCATCCAGTAGCATGGCAGTAATGCCTTCTAAACCTTCGGTTAAGTAGTCGGTTTGCCCCTCAAGATCTTCATCATTTAATGAGTATTGGGTGTAATCTTCAGTATTCATAAACACATAACTGTCGCCATCATGATATGAATATTGGACTCTTACGCGAATACAGTCAGCTGTCTTGAAGAAGTCATCGCCTTTAAGCGACTCATCTAATTTTTGACCAGTTTTTAAATTATTAAAACGAATCTTGTATAAAGTCGATGCACCGCGTGAAGAAGGGCTTCGACAATCTACTAGTTTAACAACGTAAGGCATATCGTTAATTTCTACTATATCACCACGTTTTAGATCACTTGCTTTAGGCATAAATTTTCCTTAAATAATTACGATAACAGCGAACTTAAATCGCTAATTTTGCTTTAATAAAATCAACAATGCCATCTAAAGCAATATCTTGATTTTCACTATCCGTACGTGCGCGATATTCAGCCGTATTGCTGTCTAAGCCACGATCACCTAAAACAATACGATGTGGGATACCAATAAGCTCCATATCTGAAAACATAAAACCGGCACGTACTTTTCGGTCATCAAACAACACATCAATACCTGCTGCTTTTAAATCAGTATATAACTGCTCTGCAGCGACACGTAAACGCTCAGATTTATGCATATTCATAGGGCATAAAGCCACTTGAAAGGGCGCTAAACTAGCTGGCCATACAATTCCATTATCATCATGATTTTGTTCAACGGCCGCTGCAACTGCACGTGAAATACCAATACCATAACAGCCCATAATCAAGGTCGCACTTTTACCACCTTCATTAATGACTGAAGCTTTCATAGCTTGACTATATTGCGTGCCGAGTTGAAAAATATGTCCAACTTCAATACCGCGTACAATTTTTAACGTGCCTTTGCCATCAGGACTAAGATCACCCTCAACAACTGAACGTAAATCAGCAATTTCAGTCGGTAAAGTTAAATCTCTTTCCCAGTTGGTACCCGTGTAATGTTTACCGTCTTGATTCGCACCACAGACAAAGTCAGATAGATTAGTGACGCTACGATCAGCAATCACACGAATACTTAAATCTTTAGGGCCAATTGAGCCTGTGTTACAGCCACACGCCGCTAAGATGTCTTCATCGCTCGCAAATTCTAAGGGTGTAACAATACCATCTAATTTTTCCGCTTTAATTTCATTTAGCTCATGATCACCACGTAATAATAGGGCAACCAAGCTATCTTCTTCACCACGAACAATCAATGTTTTAACGCAGGCAGAACTTGCAACGTTTAAAGCGTTTGATAAATCTTCAATACTGTGTAAATTGGGTGTGTCGATCAAGGTAAAATCATGTAAAGGCGCAGGGCGTGCTTCGCTAGGCATAACCGCTTCCGCTTTTTCGACATTCGCCGCGTAATCGCTATCGGTAGAAATCGCTAAGGCATCTTCACCTGAATCCGCTAATACATGAAATTCATGCGATACCGCACCACCAATTGAACCTGAATCCGCCATAACGGCACGATAATTAAGTCCTAAACCAGAAAAGATATTGTTATACGCTTGGTACATAACATCATAAGTTTCTTGTAAGGATTCTGCGCTTAAATGAAAAGAATAGGCATCTTTCATAATAAATTCACGCGAACGCATAATACCAAAGCGCGGGCGAATTTCATCACGAAATTTGGTTTGAATTTGGTAATAGGTAATCGGTAATTGCTTATAACTTTTTAGCTCGTTACGTGCTAAATCAGTAATAATCTCTTCATGCGTAGGGCCTAAGCAAAAGTCACGACCATGACGGTCATTCAATCGTGCTAATTCAGGGCCATATTTTTCCCAACGCCCAGTTTCTTGCCATAACTCAGCCGGTTGTAAGGCAGGCATTAACACTTCTAATGCACCTACTTTTTCCATCTCGGCACGGGTCATTTGTTCTACTTTACGTAGTACACGTAAACCTAAGGGTAACCACGTATAAAGCCCCGATGCTAACTTGCGAATTAAGCCGGCACGGATCATTAATTTATGGCTAGCAATCTCAGCATCAGCTGGTGTTTCTTTAACGGTATTTAAAGGGAATTGAGAGGTGCGCATGGTTATTTAAATAAAAGAGGGAAAAGGGAAGTATTCTAGCAGTTTACAGCAGTTGATAGAAGTGTAGAGCGTATTATGTAGGCTCCACTGTACTCATTAATCGCTAAATATTTCAGACAAGCACGTTGCATCATAAATTAAGAAGCGTAGCCCGTATGAAGCCTGCGTAATACGGGAAGGTTCAAGAAGATCCCCCTGTATTTCACTGCGTTTCATACAGGCTACATGGCATTAATTAATCACTAAATATTTCAGCTAGAAAATTTTGCATGCTTAACCAAGCACGTCGCTCGGCAGTCGCATCATAAATCAAACCTAATTCAGGATCATTTGCTAACGGGTTAGTGAACGCATGTTGTGTATTACCATAACACTGTAATTGCCAATCCACGTTCAACGCGGTCATTTCATCGGCAAACTCATTTAATACAGCGGGTGGGGTCATAGGATCATCATAACCATGCAAGGCTAAGACTTTTGCCGATACGCTTTTGTCTGCCACAAAATCAGGTTTGTTTAATAAACCATGAAAGCTGACTGCACCCTTAATATTAGCACCAGAACGCGCTAAATCTAAAGCACACAGTCCACCAAAACAAAATCCAATCGTAGCGATTTGCTTATCGTCTACCCAAGGCAATAAAGTCACTGCATATAAAGCCGCATTAATACGCTTTTGCAACATAGCGCGGTCATCCATAAAAGGCTGCATTAATGCCATTTTTTCTTCATTAGTCGATCCGGTTTTTCCTTCGCCGTACATATCGACAGCAAAAGTAAAATAACCCATTGCTGCTAACTGTTCTGCTTTTTGCTTAACAAAGTCATCACGCCCACCCCAGGCATGACAAATTAAAACAGCAGGGAGCCTACCTGAAAAACGATCATCGTAAGCAAAAAAACCTTCTAATAAAGTATCATCATCGACGTAATTAATGGTATTTGAAACTAAAGCCATTATTGATTACCAAAGTTATAAACAACAATACGATTAACTAAAGGCTTTAACTCATCATGCAACATTTTTTTATGTTTTTGACTTTTCATATAATTCTTTAGTGCTTTTTTATTCTCAAATGTCACCGTTACTGCAACATCAAAAGTATCATCGACCTTAGGACGTTCGCTAGGGATAACCGCACTCACATGGCGCGATATAACGCCCGGTAGTGTTTCTAATTGTCGACTTGCTTGAATAAATTTATCGCGCATTTGTTGATTACCTGGCTCTTTTAACCAAGCTACCACAACATGACTAACACGTTTATCTTCAGTCGCATGGCTGTTAAACGATGTGACTAATAAACAAATAATAAAAAAACTTTTTAATAATGCTTTCATTGTATTTTTCCTGCAGATTGTAGAGAGTTAAAAAAACCAGTCGAGGCTTCTTCGATTAAATCCAAAACCGTTTCAAAGCCATATTTTCCACCATAATACGGATCCGGCACTTCATTGGTTTTTAAGTGCGGTGCATAGTCTAAAAATAAGCCCACTTTATGCTGATGCGCATCAGGGCAAGACTGTTTTAAAATAGATAAGTTCTCCTTATCCATCGCTAACAGATAATCAAAATCTTCAAAATCACCCATAATCACTTTACGCGCCCGTTGAGCGCTAAGGTCAATGCCGCGATCTTTCGCCGCTTTTTGCGAGCGTAAATCCGGCGCTTCATCTATATGGTAAGCATGAGTACCCGCTGAATCAATCGAAAAAGAATGTTGTAGCTGCTTATTATTAATTAAATCCCTAAAAACGCCTTCAGCACTAGGCGAGCGGCAGATATTGCCCATGCAAATAAAGAGTACTTTTATTGGTTTGTTTTGGCTCATAAAAATTGGGTATCATAAAGTGAAATATATCTTTTCTATGCTATATGACTGATGAAGCTTAAACAAGAAAAATGATGTTTCTTGGTTATTCCTTATCAATCATGCACAATAACTTAAATACTAGGGTAGTGTGATGATTCACTGGGGTTCAGTGATATCGGTTTCTACGCAATTATTACCACATAGCGTTATTACGAATATGGAAAAAATGACTAAATTAAAAAAAAATCCGATCGCTGTTCCATATGCTAATTCAGCCTTATTGGAAATAGCGGTACTGAATAAAGGGACGGCATTTAGCCAGCAAGAACGGCAGTCTTTTGATTTAGAAGGATTCTTGCCAGCGACGATTGAAACCATTGACCAGCAAGAGGCACGCTCTTATTATCAATATTCTCGTCTCAGAAGTGATATTAATAAGCATGTGTTTTTACGTAATATCCAAGATACCAATGAAACGCTGTATTACAACTTACTGAGTAAACATTTAGAGGAAATGTTGCCAATTATTTATACACCTACGGTAGGTTTAGCATGCCAGCGGTTTTCACATATTTATCGACGTAATCGCGGTTTATTTGTTGCTTATCCTGAGCGTGAAAACATAGCCAAAATATTACAAAATATTCATAAAGATAAGGTGAAAGTGATTGTTGTAACAGACAGTGAGCGTATTTTAGGTTTGGGCGATCAGGGCATTGGTGGAATGGGAATTCCGATTGGTAAATTATCTATTTATTCAAGTTGTGGAGGCATTAGTCCTGCGTACACATTGCCCGTGACTTTGGATGTGGGAACAAATAATCAAGACTTATTAGATGATCCTATGTATATGGGCTGGCGGCATGAACGTATCGCAGGGGATGAATACTTTAATTTTGTGGATGAATTTATTACGCAAGCGGTTGCACGTTGGCCTGGTGTATTAGTGCAATTTGAGGATTTTGCACAGGCGCATGCCACACCGTTGTTAAAAAAATATGCGGATAAAATTTGTTGTTTTAATGATGATATTCAAGGAACTGCGGCGGTAACAGCGGGAACTTTGCTTGCTGCCTGTTATGCGCAAAAAAAATCCATCAAAGACCATAAGATTGTTTTTATTGGTGGTGGTTCAGCAGGTTGTGGTATTGCGACTCAATTAATCGCACATATGCAAAAAGAAGGGCTAACCGAGCAAGAAGCACTCAATAAAATTTATTTATACACACATCAGGGGTTGTTGTGCTCAGATATGGATCATTTATTAGATTTTCAACGTAAATTTGCGTGTGAACCTGATGAAGTCATTAACTGGAAAGATGAAGATGGCGATATACCGCTATTAAATTTAGTACGTGAAAGTAAGGCGACGATATTGATTGGTGTCTCAGGGCAGGCCGGATTGATGACTGAAGCTGTAGTGAAAGCAATGCAGGAAAATTGTGATCAACCAATTATTTTCCCGCTATCCAATCCAACGTCACATGTGGAAGCCATTCCTGAGGATATTATTCGCTGGACTGAAGGGCAAGCGATTGTTGCTACAGGTAGTCCTTTTGATCCGGTTGAATTTGAGGGAATAACGTATCCTATCATGCAATGTAATAATAGCTATATATTCCCAGGCATTGGCTTAGGCGTTATTGCCAGTGATGCAAAATTTGTGACCGAAACGATGTTTATTGCAGCAAGTGAAGCACTGGCGGAGCATTCTCCTTTAGTTAGAGGTACTGGGCGCGCATTATTACCTGCTATTAGTAAAATTAGGGACGTCAGTATGGAAATTGCATTTTCTGTTGGGCTACAAGCCATGCGCGATGGCGTGGCGGAACATATCAGCGAGCAATTGTTACAGGAAAAAATTAAAGACAATTTTTGGGAACCTCAGTACCGAGAATATACCCGAGTAGAGAAGCATTAAAAATACTTTTTTTCATTAACATCGTCATTCCCGAAGTCTACCCAGTCAAGCGTGGGTACAAGCTTTATAGGGAATCTACTGTGCATGTTGGATCCCCGCTAAAATCATGCGGGGATGACGGTAGCCACTTACAAAGTGAAAACTACTTTAGGTTTTATAAAAGTACCTAATATTTATGTTATTTCAATGAGTTTACGTTACCAAATTAATCTACGCATCTTATTATAGGCCTTATGTACCTTAATACTGGCTAGTACGGCTACCATTTGGCAGGCTAGAAATGCTGTAAATAATGAGTTTGAGTTTTTAATTAATTTAGCGCTGCAATGGGTTGAGCTTAGCTTAGCTTATAAAACTATTGCTAATTACAGCACGCAAATAAAGAAAAAATTGGCTGTAAATAGCGTTGCAGAACTAGCCCATATTGCGGTATTGTACGGCATGGTTAATCATTGAATTCTAATATAGAGAGCGTTTGTTATGAAAATAAAATCCATTTTTACCTTGTTATTATTTTGTTTACTGTCTAATTTAGCACAGGCTAAAAAAAATGATATTCGTTGGAATGAAGTTTTAAAACCGCAGTACTTTGCTGGAAAAACAATTTTAGATGGCAAGGATATTATTCAATTAAGTTCACCGGTACGCGCAGAAGACCCTGCCTTAGTCCCGGTTAAAGTGACGGCTAATTTAGAGCAGACAAAAGATAAATATATCAAACGCTTATTGTTATTAATTGATAATAATCCTGTGCCTTTTGTCGGTGAGTTTGAATTTACACCTGATAGCGGAAAAGCTGATATTGCCATGCGTGTACGCGTCAATAGTTATAGCTATATACGTGCGATTGCAGAAATGAATAATGGTGATTTATACATGGTAAAGAACTATGTTAAAGCCAGCGGTGGCTGTTCTGCCCCTGTAGGCGCGGATTACGATGCAGCTATGTTAAGACTCGGTAAGATGAAGTTCAGATTAGATTCAGACCTACAAGAAGGTAAACCAACGATGGCGCAGTTGTTAATTAGCCATCCAAATTTAACCGGTATGCAAATGGATCAGGTAACGCGATTTAAACGTAAATCACATTTTATTAAACAGATTAAGGTGAGCTTTGATGGTAAAGTGATATTAACCGCAAAAACAGATATTGCGATTAGTTCCGACCCCAACTTTCGTTTTTATTTTGTGCCTAAGAAAAAAGGCGAGTTAAAAGCTGAATTTACTGATACCTCATGTGAAAGTCCGGTTAATCGTGATGTATGTCAGTCGGGTAAAACGTATACTAAGACTTATACGGTACAGCCTTAATTCTAAAGTAGGGTGCGTTTTACGCAGCCTACACTTTAAAAATAATCCTGCTTTTCAGCGGAAGGATATAGAGGTTTAACAATATCAATAACGAATTTAGTCCACTAAATAGTCCAAACCAATAATGAGGGCAATATGAATGATAAAAAACGTGTCGCATTGCATGCAGCTAGCTTAGTAAACGATGGAATGGTTGTTGGCTTAGGAACTGGGTCAACAGCAGATTATTTTATTATTGAGTTGGCTCGGCGTTATAGAGAAGAAGGGTTAAATATTACGGTAGTAGCGAGTTCTATTGCCAGTCAGATCAAAGCACAAGAACAGGGGTTACCTTTAGTTGCAATAGAATATTTAGGGAGACTGGATCTTTATATTGATGGGGCAGATGAAGTGGCAGCAGATAATACGTTATTAAAAGGACAAGGTACTGATTTAGTTAAAGAAAAGATTTTAGCTAAGTCGAGTAAGCAATTTATCGTTTTGGCTGATGAAAGTAAAATAGTGGACCATATTGGTGAGCGATTTTCCATTCCGATTGAAGTGATTCCTTTTGCTTGGAATTTAGTGAAGCAAAGCTTAGTGTTACAGGGTGGAAAAGGAGAATTACGCAGAAATAGTCAGGGAAATGGCTTTGCCGTTAGTTCTCATGGAAGTTTGATTTTAGATATATCGTTTGATTCTAATATTGATCATTGCCAACTTGATACTATTTTAAATAATACGCCAGGTATTGTAGAGCACGGAATTTTTTACCATCTTGCAGATATTGTATTGTTAGCTGTTAATGGTAAGGTCCAAGAAAAAATAGGGCATAGTAGGACCTGAAAAACCCCTTAAACGGGGATTGAAGTCTAACGCTAGACATCATATCGATTTAAAATGCTTCACAAGTTTGCTTTACCTAAACAGCAGATGGTATCTGCTGTTGTAAAACGTATGGCTGTCATAGCGATAACCCATCTAGGAGTTTGGGCTTACACTCCCATTGTGATAAACATGTCAAACCGCTAAAAGGATTTATGAATAATGAACTCAACCTATTTTGATACTAAGTTTCACACTGAAGAAAAAATTGAAGAATGGCCAGAAGCATTTGCGATCATCACAGCGTATGCCACGACGGGTGAAAAATGGTCAGATCAGATGAATAAGACAGCTGATGAAGCTTTAAAGGCGATGCTTATATGTAAATCACCTTGGACAAAAAGAATCACAGGTTATTCACCTGAAACAGGACATGCTGAGCCTGGATGGGCTTCAGACATCACTTGGGATCAAGCATGTGATTTAGGTTTAGAATTTAAGCAAGATGCTATTTATTACGTGTCAAAAAAAACACTGAGTGTCAGTTATTGTGATGAAAGGCGTGAAGCTATTCAAGTTGATAAGTTTCTAAATAGGACTTCTATTCATTGTGATGGTAAAGGGGGGTAATCAAACGACCATTGCTGACGGTTGTTAATAGCTGCCAATGTTTACTCAAATGCAATGTTGATGGAAACTGGATATAAGTGACTAAAAATTCTTAACGGGGTTTATGTTCCGTTTCGTGCGTTTTCCTAAAAAAAGGGGATCTATCGTCGGGGAAAATTTATCTCAAGTCTTATCGTTATCTTTAGGTGATGGCATTATTAAAACCAACCATCATCTTCTAATTCAGCTTTGCAAACCGCAAGTTGCCGTGCATAGATTCCAGCACGGCGATTTACTTTTTGTGAAATTTTAATTAACCACGGTTTCTTTAAGTAGGATTTCTTTTTAAAGCCGCCATGTCCTTCGTGATAAGCAAGATATTGGCTCGCTGTATCCCACTTAGAAATTCCGAGTTTCTTCGCACTAACACTACAATACCAGCCGATAAAATCACTGGCATCTTCAAAGTCATCTCTATCTGCGCCCCAAACTCCAGTATCTTTAATGTACCAGTCCCAAGTTCCATCTTGCGCTTGAGGGTAGCCATAGGCTGAGCTGCGTCTAAACCAGGGAATAAAACCTAAAACATAAGGGCGTGGCGGTTGTGCATCAGCAACAAAACGAGATTCTTGGTGCATAATCGCCATTTGGATCTGAATCGGGACACCCCATTTTTTTTGCGTCTCTTTGGTGGCATCGTACCAATCATCTTTCTCGCGAAAAATCTCACAAATATTTTCTGTATTTCTGGGTTGAGATGCAGTACAAGCGGTTAATAACAGTAAACTAACAACAAAAAAGAGTCTAAATAAAGGGCGCATCATTAATAGGCATTACTATTGCGATTACTCCAATAGCTTGTAGCTAGTTCATGTGCCTCTGCTTGAGTGTCGGCTTTAGCTAATAGTTTTAGTGCAACAGCGGTTGTGCCAATTACACTGGCAATGGCGAATTCATCCTCTAATTCACCCCGCCAAAGCTGTAATAGCTGTTCAGGCTCTAAAGTATCGGGTTTTATATGACGTCTGGGAAATAAAGCCGGCCAATTTTCATCGATGAGCTCGCCTTCATGAACACTTTGTACTAAACATTCCATATCGGGGTTACGCTCAGTTTCGCCGCCTTCACCTTTGAGTACTGCCATATGCTTTTGCTTTAAAAGCAAAGCAGCTTCTTGGTGTACAGGGCGATAAGAGGGGTGGAAAATACCTTGAATACTATAGTCTGCATTAAATGGATTAATGAGTCGCACTAAGGTATGCACTGGAGATCGCAGGCCCATCAGTTTACGCAAATGAATCATTTTATTCATAGCTGGGCAAATTTCAGAAAGCGATAAATAAGCAAAGTTACGCGTTTGTAACTGCTGTTCTGCTTCTGAAAATGAATGGTTTGTTGGCAGTGAAAACAAGGGCAACACATCTTCCACAAAGATACGGCCTTCTGTATGCGAAGCAGAGCCATGCATAAGCACTTTAGTGCCATTTTCAGCCAATAATAAGCTGCTGAGAATAAACCAAGGTAAATGGCGACGTTTTCCTGCGTAGCTAGACCAATCTAAGTCAGCTGAAGAGTTAGTTTTTGGCAATGAATCACGTACGGCTTGTACAAACCCCGCTAATTCTTCTGAGGTCTCTTCTTTAACGCGCATTAACATTAAAAAAGCACCGAGTTGCAAATCCTCAACTTCATTGTTAAGAATCATTTGCATCGCTTTATAGGCTTCAGCTTGTGTTAAGGGGCGTGAACCTTTTTTACCTTTACCCAGAATACGGATGATTTCTGCAAAAGGGTGCTCTTGAGTGTTATTAGTCATAGGTTTAACTTTTTACTGGGTGTTTATCTAGCTTTCGTTGTAAAGTACGGCGGTGCATATTGAGTGCACGGGCAGCAGCTGAAATATTGCCATCATGTTCCATCAACACTTTCTGCAAATGTTCCCATTCCAAGCGTTTTACCGATAAAGGATTTTCATTAATACTAACGGAGGAATCGCCTTGGTTTTTATGTAGCGCGGCTAATATTTCATCGGGATTAGCTGGCTTGGTTAAATAATGAATCGCTCCCAGCTTAATTGCTTCGACTGCCGTAGCAATACTGGCAAAGCCTGTGAGCATAATGATCTGGGTATTACTATCTAAAGAAATTAGCTTTTGTACTAATTCTAAGCCCGATTCATGACCAATACGTAAATCAATCACCGCATATTCAGGTTCAATTTGTTCTGCTAAATTAACGCCAGACTGCACATCATGCGCTACCGTCACAGTAAAATTACGTTTTTCTAAGGCTGATTTTAAAACCGAACAGTAGGTTTCATCATCATCAACGAGTAATAGGGAAGGGACTTGGTCAGACATGATCTGTTTCCGTAGCTTGTAGATTAACAGGAAGAATAATGTTAATGCATGCGCCACCGCCGGTAGGGGCATTATCAATTTCTACACTTCCACCTAGGCGGTAAATTGTCGAGCAACTTAAAAAAAGTCCAACCCCTAGGCCGCTACTATTTTTAATGGGTTCATGGCCTAGTTTAGACAGTAATTCATCCGGTATCCCAGGGCCGTAGTCGCGTATCTGAATACCGATAAACTCAGCATCATTACAAGGGGTTACACTAAAATCGAAGCCTTTTTTTTGTGGCGTGACTTGTGCAGCATTATTAAGAATATTAATCAGCGCATGGGTAAGCGTTTTTTCTGCCAAGATAAGCGCGTTTAAAGGGGCTAAAGGGTTAATAAGAAAATTAATTTTCACACCGGGCTGCTGGCTACGCCATTGATTAATGACATCATCTAAATAACTAGTAAATATCGTTAGGTGCCCCGAGTCTGCTCTAATTTCACCAGCAGAGGAAGACATAACCGATAGCGCTTGTTTGCAACGAAGAATTTGATCCTCCATGATTTGCATTTTTTCACGCAATTCTTTTTTGGAAGTAGCACCTTTTTCATCCTTTAATTCATGCGCAATAATAGCCATGGTTCCTAAGGGGGTTCCCATATCATGGGCGGCACTTGCGGCAAGTGAGGCTAATGAAATAATACTTTCGTCTTGCAATGATTTTTCACGTGCGACTGCAATGGTGCGTTCGCCGTCTTTAATGGTATTAGATAATTCCACGGCAAAAAAAGCTACCAGTCCAGCACTACAGACAAAACCAAACCACATACCAAAGATATGAAAATTTAAAAATTCATTATCTTCAACGCTGTGATGCATATTGGGATCCATACCTGCCATGCTGCCCGAAAGCATTAAATGCGGTTCAACGGCAATTAATGTGGCATGGTAAGGAATCAAAGCCGTGTACAAGGTGGTTGTTAAGATAACCATGTACCAAGTGTAGGCATGCGGCAAAATAATCGCCGTTAAAATCACGGGTAATAAAAATATCCAGGTAAAAGGGTTGGTAGCGCCACCGGTTAAATAAAGCAGTGCTGCAATGGCTAAAACATCCACTACTAATTGCGAAAAAATTTCCATTTCCGTCACAGGAATGTCAGTTTTTAAGCGCATCCATGTATAGAGATTAACCGTGGCTATCGCTAAAATGGTCAGCCATAAAGGGCTTTCATGTAGCTGAATTTTTAGAATATCAATAGAAATCAATAGGAAAAGAGATTCTCCTCCAATCATTAAATTTCTAAGGATAAATAGCCATTGTAAATTTTCTTTGGCTGAAATCTCGGTTTTAGGGACGAAATTAATTAACATCTTATGACCAAAAAATTGCCGAACTAATGAGTGCAGCACTGAATAATAAAATGCTCATGGTTCTTTTGTGATTATGTTGCATTTGTTGTTGTAAGTGCAACATTTGTCGTTGTTGTTCTTGAGCACGTAATTTCGTATGTGCTGCATCATCCAGTGCTTGAAAAATTAAATGTGGTATTTCAGGGAATTTTTCGGTAATTTCAGGGAATTTCTTAATCGCCTGTTTAATTTTACTTTTAGGGCTTAAGCGCTCTTTAAACCAATTTTCTAAATACGGCTTTGCTGTAGACCATAAGTCTAACTCTGGGTACAACTGACGGCCTAAACCTTCAATATTTAATAAGGTTTTTTGCAATAAGACTAACTGCGGTTGTACTTCCATATTAAAGCGGCGTGCTGTTTGGAATAAACGCAGCAATAATAAGCCAAATGAAATATCTTTGAGCGGCTTATCAAAAATCGGCTCGCAAACACTACGAATAGCCGATTCAAATTCTTCTACACTAGTATTGGCAGGTACCCAGCCTGAGTCGATATGTGCTTTAGCAACACGATGATAATCACGGTTAAAAAATCCGAGCAGGTTTTCTGCTAAGTAGCGTTGGTCGGATGCGGTTAATGAACCCATAATGCCAAAATCGACAGCGATATATTTATCAGGTAAATCGACAAAGACATTACCTGGATGCATATCAGCATGAAAAAAGTTATCTCTAAATACTTGGGTGAAAAATATTTCTACACCGCGTTCTGCCAATGTTTTAAAGTCAGCATTATTCTCGCGTAATGTATCGATTTCACCGACAGGAATACCATAGATACGTTCCATCACCAGTATTTTTTTGCGTGTATATTCCCAATGAATCTCAGGGACATATAACGCATCTGAATCTTTAAAATTGCCGCGTAACTTACTGCAGTTACCCGCTTCCATCACTAAATCAAGTTCGTTTAATAGCGTCTTTTCAAATTCAGCAACGATTTCTGTCGCGTGCAAGCGTTTTGCATCGTCCCAAAATTTTTCTGCAAAATTAGCGAGCTCATACAGTAAGCCTATATCAGAGTGTATCCATTTTTCTACATCGGGGCGTAATACTTTGACGATAACGTGTTCGCCTGTTTTTAATACTGCCGCGTGTACTTGTGCAATAGAAGCTGAAGCTAAAGGAGCGCTAGAAAATTCAGCAAAGGTATCTTCAATTGAAGCACCTAGCTGTTGTTCAATGACTTCGCGAGCAAGCTGATCAGAAAAGGGCGGCACTTTATCTTGTAATTTAACCAGTTCATCAGCAATATCATCGGGCAATATATCTTTACGTGTCGATAATGCTTGTCCAAACTTGATGTAAATAGGGCCTAAATCTTCTAATGTGCGACGAATTCTAACGCCCCGCGCTTCGAGTTTATTTTGACGCCAATAGCTCGGTGAGAGGACTGCAAAGAAGCGAAAAGCTCTAAATAAATGCGTTTTTAGAATTAGATCATCTAAGCCGTGTGTTACAAATACCCAGTTGATGTGTAAGAGTCTTAAAATAAGTTTAGGGTGTTTCACATAAGTTCCTTAATTTGTTTTATGTGTAGCTTGTAATGCTTGATTTAATCGCTGAATTTTTGCTTCAGTACGGTCCATATCTTCGGTCAGTTTATCGACTTGTTGCGTGAAGATATTAACTTCGGGTTCAGGCGGCAAATCCTTACTTTCATCTTGTAAAAATTCAGACACATTAAGTTTAATGCTGTTGATACTTTCTTGATGCCAGTTATGCGCATGTTTGAAAAAATTGCCAATTTTATGCGCGACAACATCGCCGGTAAGATGTGAAACTTGTTCTTCTAAATCAATATCCAGCTTGGCGAACAGTTGCTGAAACTGTTGCCCTACGGCTAAATCGCCCGTAATGCTCACATCACCCGAGAAAAAAGACCGCGCAGGTGTGTTACTTAAGCCCATTAAGCCCAGAGCAGAAAGCGAGCCTGTTAATGTGGTGTCTACAGAATCATGAGTGACATCCATAAACTGGATGATTTTTTCGCTAGGACACAGGTAAATAGTTTCATTAAAAGGGGTGATATTAATAGCGATCACTTTCCCCGCCAGTGGTGTTAAAAAAAGACTGATATCTTCATCTAAACTAAGGTATTTATTTAATGCCGTTTCTAAGGCATTCATCACTAGAGGTTTTATAGTCATATATTGAGACGTAAAATAATTAAAAGTATTCTGCTATTAAAAATAGGCGGCTTAATAAACCGCCTGGTCGTCTTAGAATTTGTATCCGCGATGTACTGCAACAATGCCTTGAGACATATTGAAGTATTCACAACGCTCTAAGCCGGCTTCTTCCATCATTTCTTTTAATTTATCTTGTACAGGGTGCATACGAATAGATTCTGCTAGGTAGCGGTAACTCTCTTCATCTTTAGCCACAAATTTGCCTATTTTAGGTAGCAATTTAAATGAATAAAAATCGTAAACTTTTTCTGTTACTTTATCTGTTGGATGTGAAAATTCTAAAACAATCACACGGCCGCCAGGTTTTAAAACACGCATCATAGAGCGTAAAGCTGCATCTTTATTAGTTACATTACGTAAACCAAAGGCAATGCACACGCAATCAAAGGTATTATCTTCAAAAGGAAGGCACTCAGCATTGACTTGTGCAAAACTGATGTTTTTTGTAAGACCACGGTCAATTAAACGATCACGACCGGTACGCAACATTTCTGAGTTGATATCAGCAAGAACGATTTTGCCTTTTTTACCAACGCGTTTAGAGAATAGGGTAGTTAAGTCGCCTGTACCACCCGCTAAATCTAAAACATGATCGCCTTCACGTACGTTACTGAGTTGTACGGCAACACGCTTCCAAATACGGTGTATACCAAATGACATAAAGTCATTCATGATGTCATATTGGCTAGCAACAGAATCAAAGACGCCTCGAACTAGGTTAACTTTTTCTTTTTCTTCGACTTGCGTAAAGCCAAAGTGAGTAGTGTTATCAGTTGTCATAATTTTTCTTCTACTTAGTGTGTCGGTTCAGTACGGGGTTGTCCCGCATCGATTAATTGATTGAGGTAACTGGTCCAAAGGCTTTGGTATTCATTACCTAATTTATAAAGCAAGTCCCAGGTGTATATACCGCTATTATGGCCATCGCTAAAAGTAGGTGCAATCCCATAATTACCCACGGAGCGAATGGAATCAATGGAGACTAATTCTTTACCTATTTGCAAAACTTCTTGGCCTGGCCCATGTCCCACAGCTTCGGCTGAGGGAGTGTAAACGCGTAGGTATTCCGCTGGTAATTGAAATACTTGACCATTATCAAAGCTGACTTCTAATAAGCGCGATATTTTATGTAATTTGATTTCGGTTAATAGCGAATCAATTGGGCTGGCTTTAATGCGCATACTCATAAAATATAACGGCTTAGGTCTTCATCTTGTACAAATTCAGACAAGTATTGATTGACGAATTCAGTGTCAATGCTAATGTTTTTTTCGACTAAATCCGGTGCATCATAGGAAATGCCTTCTAATAATCGCTCTAAAACAGTATGTAAACGACGTGCACCGATATTTTCGGTTTTTTCATTCACTTCCCACGCTAATTCAGCAATACGTTGAATACCTGCTTCAGTAAAGCTTAACTCTAACCCTTCTGTGGCTAATAAAGCTTGATATTGCTCAGTTAAAGAGACGTCGGGCTCGGTTAAAATACGCACGAAATCATTGACGCTTAAGGCATCTAGCTCAACACGGATAGGAAAGCGGCCTTGTAGTTCTGGAATTAAATCAGAGGGTTTAGTTAAGTGAAATGCACCTGAGGCAATAAATAAGATATGGTCTGTTTTTACCATGCCATGTTTAGTGCTGACTGTGCTGCCTTCAACTAAAGGTAATAAATCACGTTGCACACCTTCACGTGATACATCGCCGCCACTCTCAGAACGTTTACAAACTTTATCTATTTCATCTAAGAAAACGATACCATGCTGCTCTACAGCCTGTAATGCAGTGAGTTTAATCTCGTCAGGATTAACCAATTTAGCCGCGTGCTCTTCAGAAAGCGCTTTTAATGCGTCTTTAATGGCTAATTTACGTGTTTTAGTTTTATCATTATCAAGGTTTTGGAACATACCTTGTAATTGATTGGTCATTTCTTCCATGCCAGGAGGTGCCATGATCTCAACACCGACTTTCGGTGCTTTCACTTCTATTTCCACTTCTTTGTCGTCAAAATCACCTTCACGTAATTTCTTACGCATTTTCTGGCGTGTCGATGACTCACTTTCAGATAACATACCGCTTTCAGCGCGAGGTAAAAGGATATCTAAAATATCTTCTTCAGCCGCATCTAAGGCACGGTTTTTGACCTCTTCCATCGCTGTTTCGCGGGTCATTTTGAATGCAGTATCCATTAAATCACGAATAATGGATTCAACATCACGTCCCACATAGCCGACTTCAGTAAATTTAGTCGCTTCTATTTTAATAAACGGAGCGTTGGCTAAACGGGCTAAACGTCGTGCAATTTCGGTTTTACCCACGCCTGTTGGCCCGATCATTAAAATATTTTTAGGCGTAATTTCATCGCGCATAGAAATATCAACTTGTGAGCGTCTCCAGCGATTACGTAACGCTATCGCAACCGAACGCTTTGCTGTTGCTTGACCGATGATATGTTTATCTAATTCGTGCGCAATTTCTTTAGGTGTCATTTGGCTCATTGATTACGCCTTATCTTTTGGTTCTGCATCAAGTTCTTCGATGCGTAAATTATGATTAGTATAAATACAGATATCAGCTGCAATATGTAAAGATTTTTCAACAATCTCACGCGCAGATAATTCTGAATTTTCTAATAGGGCAAGCGCTGCAGACTGTGCAAAAGGGCCGCCTGATCCAATAGCAATTAAATCGTGTTCTGGCTCGATAACATCACCATTACCCGAAATAATTAAGGAAGTTTTACTATCAGCAATAGAAAGTAGCGCTTCTAATTTACGTAACGCACGTTCTGTACGCCAGTCTTTAGCCATTTCAACCGCAGCACGCGTTAAATTACCATGATGCTTTTCAAGTTTACCTTCAAAGTGCTCAAAAAGAGTGAAGGCATCGGCAGTTGCACCCGCAAATCCTGCAATAACTTGACCATTGTATAAACGACGAACTTTACGCGCATTTCCTTTCATCACAGTATTACCTAAAGTGACTTGGCCATCACCACCAATAACGACTTTATCGCCACGACGTACTGAAAGAATTGTTGTTCCTCTAAAATCCACTAGACACCCTTATTTGTTGAAACTATTGAAAATAAATCCGTCAATTTTACATGCTTAGGCCTAGGCTTGATAGCAAAGAATACTTAATTATTTATCTATAAATAACCAATAAAATAAAAATGAACTTGTGAGAGCGTTCTTAGCAGTATATAAAGAGTCTAATTTTATTAAATCTTGTGGTGAAACTGTGAAATACATAGTTAAAAAATTAAGCGATGATTTTTTATTTGATGAACTTGAGCAAGTGCGAAAGAATTTTGTTAATGCGCTGACCTATACTATGGAGAGCGCAGAAGTATTTTTTAAAAAAGACTCAGCTGATCCACTGGATATTTACATCAAATATGACTTTCAGCAAAAGCAAAGTTCAGATGTGATTCATGGCTTTAATTTTCGTGATGAAATTGCGCGGAATTTTAAGCTTGATGTGAATAAACAGCATTCATCTGAGCAATTACTGGTTATTAGTGAGCATTTACGGCGATTAGCGAATGAAATTGATAAGTGCTATGTAGTTGAAGCTACGCCAAGTGCACTAGAAACTAAAGATAAAAAAGAGACAGACTATGCAAAATCAGTCAATCGTTCTTATAAGCAAATATTAAAAGATGCAAAAGAAGAAGATGAGCGAATTAGACAAGCACAATTAAAAAGACAGTCAAAGGAATTTATCGATGCAGAATTTCAGCTTAATAATGATATTAACCAAACTAAATAGTTATAGATAATTAAGTAAGTTCAGTGTTTTATAAGCAGCAAAGCCCGCTAAAATAATAAAAATGACACCGCTTATTTTATGTAATAACGACAGCGGAATCTTTTGTAATAAAGTTCTACCTGCCAGTACACCTAAAATGGCACTACTACTTAAGGCTAAGGTAGAGCCTATCCAAATTGCAGCAGGAATAGCGGTACTACTGAGGGCAACCACGGCAAGCTGAGTTTTGTCACCAAATTCAGCAACCGTAATTAATAAAAAAGTGGTAAAGAATAAATTATGCGTACTTTTAGGCTTTATTTCTTCATCATCGTCTTTATCCGTAAAAAATAAAGACTGTAAACCAAACACAGCAAATAGTGCACTGACTAGCCCAGCCACTAAATAATCTGGCAGCAAGGTGGCAATAGCGACACCAAAAATAACCGCTAGAATATTGAGTAAAGAAAAGGCGGAAATTGCCCCAAAAATGACGGGTGTAGCGCGATGTCTTGCGGCTAATGTCATGCAAACTAATTGGCTTTTATCGCCAATTTCTGCTGCAAATATTAATGCATAGCTGGTAAATATTGGATTTAGCCAATCTAGATAAGTGTTTGAAATAGTGAAGAAATCCAATTGTGTACCTGAGTAAGACTAAACGTTGAACTGCTCTATGCCGATAATCTCTATCGCATTGGCATCTAAATCGCGTACAAATAAAGCTTTACGACCTGATTTGCTCATGGAATAAAAGACATTGTTATCTTCTAGGGACTGTTTAACGGCATCAAAATTATCAACCGTTAATGCAACATGGCGATCTCGGCCACCATGTTCAGGTCGTCCCGAAGTAGCGTCCATATTAGGTAATAAAATAATATGTAACTGTTGGTTTTCACCTAGTTGAAACCAAGCACCCGGAAAGCCTAAATCGGGGCGTTCTATTTGAGTTAAACCGATGATGTCTGCATAGAACTTAATAGAAGCATCTAAGTCAGTAATCATTAAGCTGGAATGATGAAGTAAAAAATTTAATTTAGGCATGATTCTATGTATTGAGTGTTTAAGCAAAAAATCGCTTTAAATAATGGCCAGTATAAGACGCTTCAACTAGACTGACTTCTTTTGGGGTTCCTTCAGCAACAACCCTGCCACCACCATTTCCGCCTTCGGGACCGATATCAACAACCCAATCCGCTGTTTTAATAACGTCCAAATTGTGCTCAATAACAATAATGGTATTCCCATGGTCGCGCAGGGTATGCAATACGGTTAATAGTTGCTGAATATCATGAAAATGCAAGCCGGTGGTGGGTTCGTCTAAAATGTATAGCGTTTTTCCGGTATCCCGTTTAGAGAGTTCTTTAGCGAGTTTGATTCGTTGTGCTTCACCGCCCGATAAGGTGGTCGCATTTTGGCCAACGGTAATATAACTAAGACCCACATCTAATAAGGTTTGTAATTTACGCGCTAAAGTCGGTACGGGCTTAAAAAATACATAGGCTTCTTCAACCGTCATTTCTAAAATTTGGTTAATCGATTTGCCTTTGTAACGAATTTCTAGCGTTTCACGATTGTAACGTTTGCCCGCACATACATCACAGTGTACAAACACATCAGGCAAAAAGTGCATTTCGACTTTAACAACACCATCACCTTTACAAGACTCACAACGACCGCCTTTTACGTTAAAGCTAAAACGCCCCGGTGTATAGCCACGTGAACGTGATTCGGGTGTTGCAGCAAATAATTCTCTTATGGGTGTAAATAATCCGGTATAGGTTGCTGGGTTTGAACGCGGCGTTCTACCTATAGCGCCTTGATCAATATCAACGACTTTATCAAAGTGCTCCATGCCTTCAACCGCATCACAGGCTGCGGGTAGGGTAGTAGCGCGATTGATTTCTCGAGCAACAAAACGGTATAGCGTATCGTTAATTAAGGTTGATTTTCCTGAGCCAGAAACGCCTGTTACACAGGTTAATAATCCGACTGGAAAGGAAGCGGTGACTTGCTGTAAGTTATTACCTTGTGCATTACAGACAGTAAGTAATTTTTTAGGGTTACGTGGCGTTGTTTGTTTAGGGATACTGATTTCACGCACACCAGATAAGTATTGACCTGTTATTGACTCAGCAGAATTAATAATATCTTCAGGAGTGCCTTGCGCAATAATTTGTCCGCCGTGTACGCCTGCACCGGGACCAATATCAACCACATATTGTGCCGCACGAATAGCATCTTCATCATGTTCGACGACGATAACGGTATTGCCTAAATCACGCAAACGAAATAGGGTGTTAAGTAAGCGATCATTATCACGTTGATGTAAACCAATGGAAGGCTCATCTAGCACATACATCACACCGACTAAACCTGCACCGATTTGGCTAGCTAAACGAATTCTTTGCGCTTCGCCACCTGAAAGTGTATCAGCACTACGGTCTAAGGTTAAATAATCTAATCCAACATTCACTAAGAATTCAAGGCGTTGCTGAATTTCTGTATTAATTTTTTCAGCAATCTTGCCACGTTGTCCTTCTAAATTTAATTCTTTAAAAAATGTTAGGGCTTCGTGAATAGGTAAATGTGTTAATTCATTAATCGGCTTTTCATCGATAAACACATGACGAGCAGCGGTATTTAAGCGAGCGCCTGAACAACTATCACACATTTTATTGCTTTGGTATTTTGCAAGCTCATCACGCACGACTTGAGAATCTGTTTCCAGATAGCGGCGTTCCATATTGGCGATAATACCTTCAAAACTATGGCGTTTCTTACGTTTTTTACCACTGCCAGTAATGAAACTAAAATCAATCGCTTTGCGCCCACTACCATATAGAATAATGTGTTGAATATCGTCGCTTAACTCTTCAAAAGGTGTTTCAGGATCGAATTCATAATGCTCTGCAATCGAGCAAATAAGTTGGTAATAATATGCATTACGCCTATCCCAGCCACGTACCGCCCCCGAAGCTAAACTTATCGATTTATTATGCACAACAAGCGCAGGGTCGAAATGTTGTTTACGACCTAAACCATCACATGCACTACAAGCCCCTTTAGGATTATTAAAGGAAAAAATGCGTGGTTCAAGTTCGGTAATGCTATAACCGCAGTCTGAACAAGCATATTTTTCTGAAAAAACCAGGTGCTTACTTTCGTCATCCATGCAGATAGCCGATGCAATACCATCAGTTAGCCTTAGAGCCGTTTCAAATGATTCCGCTAAACGCAGTTTAATATCATCACGGATTTTAAAACGATCAACAATAATTTCTATGGTATGTTTCTTTTTGCCGTCGATTTCAGGCAGTTCATCGAATTCATAAGTCGTACCATCAATGCGCACACGTATAAACCCTTGTGCCTGAAGATCTTCTAATAATTGAATATGCTCGCCTTTACGATCATTGATGATCGGCGCTAAAAGCATCCAGCGTTCATCGTGTGGTTGCTCTAAAACATGATCAACCATTTGGCTAACAGTTTGCGCCTCTAGGGATAAATTATGTTCGGGGCAGCGAGGAATACCTGCGCGCGCATAGAGTAAGCGCAAATAATCATAAATTTCAGTAATGGTACCGACTGTTGATCGTGGATTATGTGAAGTCGATTTTTGCTCTATGGAGATGGCAGGGGATAAACCTTCTATATGGTCGACATCGGGTTTTTCCATTATCGATAAAAACTGCCGAGCGTAGGCGGAAAGCGACTCTACATATCTACGCTGACCTTCAGCGTAGATAGTATCAAAGGCCAATGAGGATTTACCTGAACCTGATAATCCAGTAATAACAATTAAAGCATCACGTGGTAAATCAAGGTCGATATCTTTAAGGTTGTGCGTTCTTGCACCACGAATGCTAATTGTATCCATAGAGTATTTTACTTTTTGTATTTTTTATACAGATCTTTTAAGTAATGTAAAAAATCATCTTTTAATTCATTATGTAATAAAGCAATTTCAACGTTAGCGATTAAAAACCCTAGCTTATCACCACAATCATAACGGGTGCCTTCAAACTCGTAAGCCAGTACATTTTCATTGGCTAATAAACTAGAAATTGCATCGGTTAATTGAATTTCACCGCCAGCACCTTTACCGGTCGTTTCAAGCTTATCAAAAATGCCTGGCGTTAAAATATAGCGCCCAACAACCGCTAAATTACTAGGTGCTTTTTCTGGTGTTGGTTTTTCAACTATCGATTCAACATGGCTGATTTTATCACTGAGTTGCGTGGTTTTTACAATACCATATTTTTCTGTTTGACTTGGATCGACACGCTCTACACCTAATACAGACTGGTTATTTGCTTCAAACACTTTAGTCATTTGTGCCATACAGCCGCGAGTGCCATCTTCAATTAAATCATCGGCTAAAATGACCGCGAAAGGTTCATTACCCACGATAGGTTTAGCACATAAAACCGCATGACCTAAACCTAAAGCTTCCGATTGGCGGAGAAATACACACGTCACATGGGCAGGTAAAATACCTTGTACCATTTCCAAAACTGCTTTTTTACCTTTGGCTTCGAGTTCTTTTTCAAGCTCATAAGCTTTATCGAAGTGATCAGGAATCGCACGTTTGTTACGGCCGGTAACAAAGATCATTGTATCCATGCCAGCAGCAATGGCTTCTTCTACGGCATATTGAATCAGTGGTTTATCAACCACTGGCAACATTTCTTTAGGGCTTGCTTTAGTTGCAGGTAAAAAACGGGTACCCATGCCCGCAACGGGAAAAACAGCTTTAGTGATTTTTTGTGCCATGATTTCTACTCTAAAAGATAAGGAAACGGATAAGAAAAATCACCCCAATAACGCTTATTGGGGTTAACTATTTATTGAATACTATTTTTTTCTTTTAAAGCCAAGTGAATTTCATCGAGTGAAAGCTTATTAGTATCAAAAGCAAAGTCACACGGAGTATCCGCTGTCGTAATACAGATTAAACCCGCTTGTTTTACTACTGCAAGTGCCGCTACTATATGCTCACTCTCAGTAATAACAGCCAGTGCATGGCCATTATCGAATAATTTACGTTCGAGTTGGTAAGCCACTGTTTCCGCGTTAGCACCTGATAGTTGAACAGATACTGCTTTTTGGCTATAACGGGCGGTACGGTCAGCAGTGCTAACTGAAGTTAACTCTGCATCAGAAGCAATGCCGGTGATCATACCTGCACCAACAGTCACATTAGTTAGGCGATCAATAATGATGAACGAGCCCGTACCTTTACTTTTTGAATAAGCATCAAAAACAACCGGTGCATTAACAGTAAAAGAACATAAGCCAATTTCATTCAGCTCTAAGCTAGTTGCATCATGGTGCTCTAAGGTATTGACGTCAATACGGTGCTGGATATTAACAACCGAACCAGTGACACTGCGTGTTGCTAATTTGATCGTGTATTGTTTCCCAGCATTTAACCCAGCTTCGGTCATCCATACAATCTTCGCATCAAATTTATCGGAAACCAGTGGTAGATCGTCACTTTTTACAATCATATCGCCACGACTAATATCAATTTCGTCAGTTGTGGTTAATGTGACTGCCATCGGTGGAAATGCTTCCTCTAATTCGCCATCAAAGGTGACGATAGAGTTAATTGTGCTGGTTTTACCTGATGGTAAAGCGGTGATTGCATCGCCTTTACGAAAAATACCTGATGCAACGGTACCACAAAAACCACGGAAATCGAGGTTAGGGCGGTTAACATACTGCACAGGGAAGCGGCCGTCTGAAAAATTATGATCCCCGGAAATTTCGACTGTTTCTAGGGTCTCCATCATGGTTTTTCCTGTATACCATGACATTTTTTCACTTCTATTAACCACATTGTCGCCATCTAAAGCCGACATTGGAATCGCATGAACATCGTTTAAGCCGTCTAAATCTTTAATGAAGTCTAAATAATCAGCTTTAATTTGCTCATAAGTCGTTTCGCTATACTCCATCAAATCCATTTTATTGATAGCGATAATGACGTGCTTAATACCTAATAATGAGGCAATAAAACTATGACGTTTAGTTTGAGTTTGAACGCCGTAACGTGCATCAATAAGAATAACCGCTAAATCACAGGTAGATGCACCGGTTGCCATGTTCCGCGTATATTGCTCGTGTCCTGGTGTGTCAGCAATAATGAATTTGCGTGACTTAGTTGAGAAGTAGCGATAAGCGACATCAATCGTAATGCCTTGCTCACGCTCTGCTTGTAAACCATCAACTAATAAGGCTAAATCAACTTTTCCTGCGCCTGTAGTACCTGATTTAACGCTATCTGCTTGCACAGCGGCTAGTTGATCTTCATAAATCATTTTTGAATCGTATAAAAGACGGCCAATAAGCGTACTTTTACCATCATCGACATTACCACAAGTTAAAAAACGTAATAATTGCTTGCGCTCATGCTGTGCTAAATAAGCATCAATATCGCTACTAATAAGATCTGATTGGTGAGACATACTGTTTCCTGAAAATTAAATTAAGTTAAAAAAGCTGCGTGTAATTAGAAATAACCTTCGCGCTTTTTCTTCTCCATTGATCCGGCTTCATCCTGATCGATTAATCGACCTTGACGCTCAGACGTTGTGGTTAAAAGCATTTCTTGAATAATTTCAGGCAAGGTTGTTGCTGTAGATTCAACAGCCCCTGTTAATGGGTAGCAACCTAAAGTACGAAAACGTACCATTTTCATTTCTACTTTTTCATCTTCGCCAATTGGCATACGGTCATCATCAACCATAATTAACATGCCATCTTTATTAACGACAGGGCGTTCTTTTGCAAGATATAGAGGCACAATCGGAATGTTTTCTAAATGAATATATTGCCATATATCAAGTTCAGTCCAGTTTGAAATAGGGAATACACGAATGCTTTCACCTTGATCAATTTTACCGTTATAAGTATTCCATAATTCAGGGCGTTGATTTTTAGGATCCCATCCATGATTTTTATCACGGAATGAATACACACGCTCTTTAGCACGTGATTTTTCTTCATCACGACGCGCACCACCAAAAGCCGCATCAAACTTATATTTATTTAAAGCTTGTTTTAAGCCTTGAGTTTTCATCACATCAGTATGTTTTTTACTTCCGTGTGTAAACGGGCCAACACCTTGGTCGATTCCCTCTTGATTTGAATGAACGATTAAATCCCAACCTAGTTTTTTAACTTGATCATCGCGGAATTTAATCATTTCTTTAAATTTCCATTTGGTATCAACGTGCATCAAAGGGAAGGGAGGCTTGCCCGGGTAAAAAGCTTTGCGCGTTAAATGCAACATAACAGCAGAGTCTTTACCAACAGAGTACAGCATTACTGGACGTTCAAATTCTGCTGCAACTTCGCGAATAATATGGATACTTTCAGCTTCTAACTCTTTAAGATGGGTTAATTTATGATCAGTCATTGAATAATAAAGGTCTGGTTAAGGTTAATAAAAACACGAATATTTTAAAGTCGGGCTCTCATATCGCAACTATTATGCTATTTTAAGGACTTTACAAACTTAAAGCTAGAATCAATAGTATTTAATTAAATGGTAATACAATCATAATGCGTCAATTAATAGGTTTAGAACGTTTTCTTATCAATCACACAGGGTTTATTAAGCCTGAGCAAGTTGCTCAGTATATGCAAACACAGTTTAAAGAGAGTCACTTATTGGTTTATGCAGAACCCTTAGGTGAACAAAAAACACTATTAGCCGATCTAACGATTATAAATGATCAAATGGATTACGATTTATACCAGCAACGCTTGGAATTAGTGTTTATAGGAACGGTAATCGATGAAAAAATTCCACTTACTTATACTATACATGGTCAAGACTTGAGTTATTTAGGCCGGTGCTCAGTTATCCCAAAGGTATGTGGTGTTGATTTATATTTCGCGAAATATGTGCAGTCAAAAGGACAGAAAATTAGGCAAAAAATAATCATCCCTATAAAAGATCTAGTGAAACAACTTAAAAAAATTAAAACGTAATCCTAGATCATAAAACTAGGGGCATTCTGTCACCACTGTATAATAGCCCCAGTTCGTCCTTGTATCTATATACGTCCCTAGCTAGCTTACTGCTCACTCCGAGTTGGCAAGTTTTCCTGCGACTTGAAATCATCACTTCGCTACCGCTGCGTTGTCCTGATTTTCAGCGAATGATTCATGTTTACAATTAATCAACTGGACAACACATACAATCCATTAAATAGTTGTTTGCATAATCCTAAAGAATTGATTTAATCGCATCTATAGCTATGCTTTATTTACCAATTAATCTGGTGATTTTCCTCAGTCTCTCTATGTCGCCTATCATCATCAACATGGAGATATTGACTGGTTGTGTTTAATGATTCGTGGCCTAAATTATCTCGAATCAGTCTTAAGTCTATTTGTTGATCGGCCATATGAGAGCCCGCAGTATGTCGTAACCAATGAGCCGACGCTTGTTCAACGACATTTGCACGTGCAACATACTCATCTCCTCGCAGGCGCAGCCAAGCAGCCGTACTAGTAAAAACCTTTTTTATAACAATATGTAAAGCTGAGCGAGTTAGTGGTTTTAGCGATTTCCCTATTGGCAGTATCAGAGGTATTTCTTCATTTGGCAAAGGGTAGGGTGATAAACTCAAGCTTCTGCGGTATTGAGCAAGCTCTGACATCATTTCCTCTGTAGCGGGTATCAGTCGAACCTTGTCACCTTTACCTATAATTTCTAACCACCATAATTCTTGACCTTTGTTATCTCGTCGACAAAAAAAATCTCCCATTGTATTTTGAGTAATTTCTGAAACCCGAATACCGCTTAAATAAAGTAGAGAGAATAACCAACGAATACGAAAATAATGTGCTTGTTCACGTTTACTCTCCTTTGGCATGATTTCAATATAATTTTTAACATCTTGCCAAAGAGTAGGGTCTAAATAACGTGTGACGCGAGGTTTTGCCTTTTTTGCACGCTGCCTAGACAGTGACAGTGGATTTCCTGCCAAATATCCAGCATTTACTAGCCAAGCAAACATGACATTTAGGATGATCATTGTTTGGTGCTGGCTAGATGTGGAAAGGGGTCCATAAAACGGTCTCCAGCGCTCATCTTGTCTAGGATGTTTTCTTCCTCCATCTGAAACCCACTTCTCTCTAGGTTTAGGGTCTTGTATGAAGCGTTTATATATCAATAAATCTTCATGTGTTAACGAAGATAGCGGTTTATTCAATTGAAAAACTGACCATAGATAGAGGCGGTCAGCTTCTTTGCGGTAATTATTAAATGTAGTTTTTTTTTCGGCGAAACAGGCTAGCCACGCTTGAATAGCCTGAAGATCATTGGATGCTTTGATCTGTGCAGGCGTGTTAATTGCACGGTTTTTACCTTCACTACCATCTAGATGGGTACTTATATAAGTAGGAAAAGGGGATAAATCATTCATAGCTAAATTTATTTTTTAAAAAAAATTACAAAACCAATTATTTGACATTAGAGTAATAATGTCAAAATTAATTATCTTATACTTTGATTTACTACGTATTACGTAGTAATATTTAATTCTAATTCGCATTGAGTGGTTTTGAATATGAACGAGTCGGTAAATTTAGAAAGTCAAATACAGGAAGAAGTAGATGCGTTGCGGAAGCAATTTAGTAATACTCGTGATCTTTATCGTGAAGTCTGTGCTTTATTATTCTTTCGCTACGGAATTACACCAACAACAAACAAGCTTTATCAATTTGTGCGCAAAGGTAGCATGTCAGTTCCAACGGAAGCTTTGAGTAATTTCTGGAAGGAATTACGAGAAAAAAGTAAAGCACGTATCGAGCAGCCAGATTTACCAGAAGATATTGGTAATATGGCAGGGGAGATGATGGCTAAAATATGGTCAAAATCTCAAATTTCCGCACATGAATCTTTAACTACCTTACGAAGCGAAGTGGAGAATGAAGCTACAAAACTACGCTTAGAAGTCGATTCAATAGTGATTGAGAGGGATGATGCAATTTCAAAACTACAAACTACAGAGGGTAAGTTACACAACGAGTCTCTCAAATTAAAAGCATCAGAGCAGCTACAGGCTACTTCGGAAAGTCAAAGATGTTTATTGGAGCAGCGGCTAGACAACAGCAATAGAAACATTGAGCAATTACAAATATCAATTAAAGAAACTAATGATCACAACCAGGTTAAATTATCAGTGGCTATGCGAGATATTAAGCGAGAACAGCTACGCGTAACAGATCTAGAGGCAGAGTTGATTGCTGCCAGAGCGGCATATGCAAATCTTCAAGAGAAAAATGAAGTCGAATCCAATTTACTGAAAACTCAATTCAGTGATTTACGCGAAAGAGCGGGTGAATTAAATGGGCAACTTCAATTAACTAAATCTAGCAACACTCAGCTTAACGCCTTACTAGAGGATAAAGAGGAAAAGCTAAAGGAAATAATTGCTAAGCTTACAAGCTCAGAAACAACGGTAGAGAATTGGTCAAAACGCATTCATAAAAAGAAAGTTAAGCGACTGATATCTCTAAAAAGAAGTTGATATTATGAATACTGCATTCAGTGGCTGAAAAACAAATAATCGTAGCAGATTATCGCGAACTAAGTGAGGGTGTTTTATAGGGTGAGTAGATTGATATAAGCAGGGAGAAGGGTAGTTCTATAGTATTAAGTCGTCAATATTCTCACTTGACGACGACGATTCGCTTACCGAGGCTTAAATGCCTGCCATGCTTTAAGTTCCCCTTCAAGAATAGACGCTCTTTCTATTAAAGCTTTATTTTCCTTACTCTCCGCTTTACGCAAACCTTGTTCTTCATCTAGGCGTTTGGTAAGTATATCCAGTCCGAATTGCTGTTTAGCGACCTGTAAATCTAAGGATTTATTTTCACTTGCTAAACTAGCTGTTTCTACTAGTTGTTTTTTGGTTTCTTTATGGTGATTAGAGAGGCTCTGATGTTCATTTTTAATAACCTCTAACTCAGTTGTTATTTTATTCAGTAATGTATTTTTATTTTCTAAATCAGCCGTTAGCTTTTCTATGTCATCACGCAATCCAGCAACGCTCAAAGCATAACTCTTTTCTTGCTCCTCTAGTCGCTTAGCTTGCTCCTCGCTAAAAATTTCGGCTTCATGAATCCGTTCAGCAGAAATGCGCGCAGCCTGCTCTAAAGCTTCTCGCTGACCCTCTAAGTCTTTACTAGCGACTATTTCAGCTTCATTCCATATCTTAATCGCCATTAATTTGGCTGACCTGGCAATATTTTCAGGCAATTCAGATAATTTAGGCGGGATAGCTTCATTCTTATGGTCTGTAGCAAAGCTATTGAGATGTTTGGTTATGGTAGTTAGCGATCCGCGACCTAGAGCTCTAAGTAAAGATAAGGACGAGACACTTTCTCCGGAATCTAATAAATCCTGAATAGCTTGATGAACTTCCTGCTCAGTAAGCCTAACTGATTTTGTAATGCTAATAATATTATCCATGAATGCACTTTTAGTTGAGTAAGGTTGCCTATGTGTTTATCTTAACAAGGGCGTCAACTTAAGGCAATTATGATATTACGATAATATGTAATTATGATATTATCGTAATATCATAAAAGTAAGATCCAAAACCAAAAAGGAGGTTACAAAGAAAAGCGATCTTAAAATAATCATTAATTTAACATAATATACATTATGCGAAGTTATGTAATAAGAGCAAAGCATCTGTTAGTGCGTAAGCTGGTTATTAGTATTCTCTAATGGATACATGGGCTAAGGCTATCATGTAAGGAAACGAATTGGGCTTAAAGTTTTAATTTGGGTGTGGCGATGTTACGAGGAAGGATTTAGGGAAAGCTCTTTTATTTTTAGCTTACTTTTTTATGGCTTTCGACCTGATCCAATAAATCGTTAATGATGCGGTATGTCTCTCTTAATTCATCTTGTAGCTCACTAATGACACCAGATGCATAAGTAACACTTGAATACTTCTCACCATTAGCCAGCAACTCTTTTTTCAATATCTAATTTATCCATTTTCAGGTTACCTTTTTATTAATTTAGGTGAGGTAAAGTAGGCTTTCCTCGTCAACGCCATTACTCAAACGCTGATGAAAATGGTCATCTATGCGCTTCCATAGGTATATTTAACGACTCAATTTTAAGCATTAACTGGTCAGAAAAATACACCGAGGTGAGCTAACCGCCCTATTTCGCCGTTAAAACCATTCACCCATGTAGACCTGTCAATCCATCTTTAGGGTGAATTCACACCACCTCAAAGGACAAATAAAGTCTTTGTAGGTAAATGTGCGTATATAATCTAATTTTAAAGAATATAAAATATGGTTTAAATATGTCTTTATGGGGAATTCAAAGCGCTTAAGGTGAGTTGGCATATAAGTCTAAACTCAGCTTAAATTTCATTTCTAATGATTGGACGGATATAAAATCATCTACATTTTATAAGTTAATGGGTGCCTTTAATTGCACTGCAGATATGCTGTTGCTAGATACTGAGAAATCCAATATGAACACGATTTTGAAAACTCGATTTGAACGAGCCACTAAACTTCCAGAAGAAAACCAGAAAGTACTGGTTGATTTAATGGATAAGTATTGCAAAGCCATTGCGTTTGAAAACTTCTTAAAAGAAGATAATAAAATCTCACTACTCTGCTTGAAAGGCAAAACGGGAGACGTGCTGCCTGAGTTGAATAAGCCTGTCACATAAAAAGAGCATATGAAAAATATAAAAATAATAAGCTTTTTAATCTTGACAGGATTTATAGTTGAAAACGCCATTAATAAAGAAAATGGAATGCTAAACAAATTCGTATTAAAACAAAGCCTTGAGTTTGTCCAAAATCTTAACTCAGTTAAAAATACAAAAACACCTGTAAAAACTGAAATAAAAACAGAGTATCGCTATAAAGTATTAGCCCCCAAAAGGGAGTATTCTAGGCGTGTATGGGTTAAAGCAAGAACACTAAAAGAATGCATGAACGGAGGCAAAGTAATCAACAATAATACAGTTGAATGTACTAATGGATATTACAAAGAAATAAAGGTTATTGAGTAACCTCGCATAATGGAGCCTATGGACTTTCTATTTTCCAGCGGGTTTTAGTTAAATAAGCTTAGGTGTGATTATGCGAAGTTATATAAAGAAACTGCCTTTTAAAAAACTCAATGCTTTCAAACTGACCACTAAACCTGTTTTAATTGAATCAATTCAGCAGCAATACTGATCGCAATTTCCATAGGGGTCGAACTATTAATCGGCAGTCCCAAAGGTGCATGTATTAACTCCCAGCGCTCAGAATCAATAGACTCGCTTAGATTATTCTGCAATAGCTTAACCTTGCGTTTACTTCCTAAAAGCCCTAAATAAGCCCATTGCTTATTCGCAAGTTTTGACAAAACCTGCTGATCTGTTAAATGACTATGAGTCATAATAAAAATATACACTTGCTTGCCATCAGGAACTAACTGGTCAACTTCAGAATACGGTGCGACAATTTTTTTTTGAGAAAAACAGTTATCATCCATCGTTTTCACCGCTTGCCGCTGGTCAAGTACAGTAATATTAAATCCCAGTAAGGCTAAAACCTGCGATAAAGCCAAGCTCACATGTCCGCCACCAATGATATACGCAGCCTTCTGCACACCGATTAATTCCCGATATAACCACCCTGTCTCTGAGCTATCGCTAAAAAATGATTCTGGAGAATCCTCTTCAGGATCGCCAAGTATTAATCCTTGTGGCGTAAATATTGATTGCTTAACGTTCTGGTTCTGAAAAGCATGCTTAATCTGCTCTAATACGTATAAATCTGCTAAGGTCAGACGATAAAATAAAACCGTTTGTGTACCGCCACAAACCTGACCTGAACCATTATGCTGTAGATAAAATAGCCGAGTACAGCTCTCTGGCTCATGTAATAAAGCGAGTGCTTGCTCCGATAAATTATGCTCAACCAATCCGCCACCAATCGTACCAAAACTTGCACCATCAGCAGCAATAACCATTTTAGCGCCCGCTTTCCCCGGAGAGCTGCCTCGACTATCAACCACCATCAATAAAGCTAAAACCTGCTTTGTTTTTAGGGCTTTCAGACAATCAGCCCAAAAATCCATCTGCCTATCCAAATAACACCTCGCTTAATGCAAAATAAACGGCCATAAAAGCCGAAAACACCGAACTAGCAACATAGCGCCAATCTAAAGGAATTTTATTCTGAATCATATAGTTAACCAGTAAAGCCACAGGCAAAACATAAATAAAAGAATGCGCCGCAATAAATAAAATGTCTATATCAATTGCTTGCCATTTCCCGGTAAAAAATTCAATAAATATCAAATGTCGGGCAATCCATAAAGGATTAAAAAAGAGTGTAGAACACAGCATGCGTTTCAGTGAGTTTACTATGCTCACTCCCTGTATGCGCCGATCTAAATAATGAAAATAAGTAGGAATTTCCCAAGCATATAAAGTGCCCCCCAAAAGCAGCATGCCCAGCAAACGTTGATAAAGAAACTCACCGGTTAAAAGGGTTGCAAAGGTATCACCTGTAGCATAAATAGCACCCCCCATCCAAGCGTTTTTCCAAGTAATACGAGCCATTAGCCTTGCTTATACAAAGCTAACAACACCTTCTCTGGTGTCATCGGGGCGGAAAAGTTCGCTGTATATTTTGGATTAAACGCCTGTATTGCTTTGACTAAGGCAAAATAAGCGCCAATTCCATACATAAAAGGCGGCTCACCCACAGCTTTTGAATTAAATATAGCGTTTGGATTATTAGCCCCTGTTAAAAAATTCACCTCTATCTCAGGCGCATCATAAATATCGGGAATTTTATACGTGGTCAAATTGTCACTTTGTAAATTCCCGTTCTGATCATACGCAATCTCTTCCGTGGTCATCCAGCCCAAACCTTGAACTAAGGCCCCTTCGATTTGGCCCCGATCTATTTCTGGCGCAAGGCTTTGACCGACATCATGAACAATTTTAACGCTGTCGACTTGATATCGTCCGCGCAGGCAATCAAGCGTGACTTCAATGGCAGCACAGCCATAGACATGATAAGCAAACGGCTCGCCCTTTTCTGTTTTAGGATCAAAGCTTAAATTCGGTGTCGCATAATGCGCTTGAGCAGAAAGCCCGCAGCGTGCCATATAAGCTTGTGCAATCAAAGATTCCCAGCTTAAGTGGCTAATTTTTCCATCCATATAGACGCGTTCATTCGCTACACTAATGAACTTGCTATCTACTTTTAACTGTTGCGCAGCCTGCTGTTTGAGTCGCTGTAAAATCTGCTCGCAGGCAACTTTTATCGCCTGGCCATTCAAATCCGCTCCGGTGCTTGCTGCAGTCGGTGACATATTGGCAATGCGCGTAGTATTGGTACTTTCCAGTTTGATGCGTTGCTTATCAATCCCTAGAATTCTAGCGGCGATATTGACTAATTTAACCTTAACGCCCTGCCCCATTTCTACTGCGCCACAGCTGATACTGACACTACCATCGCTATAAACATGCACTAAAGCATCTGCTTGATTAAGAAAAAAAGCAGTAAAAGCAATACCAAAACAAACCGGCATCAGGGCTAATGCCTTTTTTTCTAAAACATGATGCGCATTAAAATAGGCAATATCTTGTTGCTGTTGCTCTAATGCAAACTCTCGGTGTACTTGCTCCCAGCTAGTAATAGCATAAGCATTATTAGCGGGCATAGCATAAGGAAAAACATCCCCTATTTGTAATAAATTCTGCCGCTGAATATAAGTGGGATCGACTCCCATTGCTTGAGCCGCTTTAAAAATAGCACTTTCCAAAATAAACATCGCTTGCGGTGCACCAAATCCACGAAAAGCGGTATTGGGCGGCAAATTAGTACGACAACTTATCGCCGTTGCTCGAACATGAGCAATAAAATAACTATTCGTCGCATGAAATAAAGAGCGCTCCAAAATGGATAATGATAAATCTGCAAACGCACCTGCATTTTGCAAATAAGTCACTTCATAAGCCAGAATCTTCCCGGCAGCATTTAAACCAATTTTAAAATCTGCGCTATAAGGATGTCGTTTTCCGGTAAAACGCATATCTTCAGCACGCGTGAGAGCGATTTTAACCGGACACTGCGTTTTATTAGCGGCTAAAGCTACCATGACCGCCCAAGGCGTCGCTTGCTCTTCTTTACCACCAAAAGCACCACCAAGACGTAAAACATCGACTTCGATTTTATGCATGGCGCAATTTAAAACCCGTGCAGCAATGCGCTGTACCATTCCGGGTGACTGAGTTGCTGAAATGATTTTTAATTGCCCATTTTCCAATGGCGTTGCAATCGCTGTTTGTGTTTCTAGGTAAACATGTTCTTGCGCACCGGTTTCAGCACTGCCTTCAACGATCACATCACAGCTCTGCCAAATGTTATCAATATCGCCGATAGAAAAACTACGCGGTGGCGCAATATGTAAGCCTAAACGGTCTGCTTCTCGGGCATCAAAAACAGCCGGTAAAGCCTGATACTCAATAACGCATAATTTAGCGGCTTGACGTGCTAATTTGGCTGTTTTAGCAATGATTAGTGCAAGAGGCTGGCCTTGGTAACAGACCTCATTGTTTGCTAATAGAACTTCATCAGCGGCAACATTACCCACTTGATTAATGCCTGGAATATCTTTAGCCGTGAGAATTTCAACAACCCCTTGTAAAGCCAGTGCCGCACTAAAATCCAACGCCTTGATTGCACCGTGAGCAATCGTTGCAGTCAAAGGAAAGGCATGTAAAGTATCTGGCGTTAAGGGAATATCATCAATAAACTGCGCTTTGCCTTGCGCATGTAAAGCAGCATCTGAATTCATTGAAAATCCTCCCAACTCACATACTCAGGCAAGAGCTTAAGCCAGTGCGCTATTAAAAGTTGTTGCACTAATAAACACTTATATTCGACACTGCCTCGACTATCAGAAATCGGAGAAATTTCTTTTTGTGCCAGTGCTAAAGCGTGTTTAAGTAAACTTATTTCGGTCTTTTTGTTTTGTAAAAAAGCACAGGTTTGCTGTAAATACAGAGGAATAGCCGCCACACCGCCAACCGCTATATGTATATGCTGAAACCTATCATCCTGTACACTCATCGACATAGCAGTTGTAACGCTAGCAATATCTAAATGCTGTCGTTTACTGACTTTTTCAAAGCTAAGCCTGATCGGTGTTTCCGCGTATTGAAAATCAATAGCGCTGATTAACTCACCTTCCTGTAAATCTACTTGTTTATAGTCGAGAAAAAAATGGCGTAAGGCAACACGACGCTGATTTGTCGATGAACTAATCGTTAACTGGGCATCCAAGGCAAGAAAGAACACACTTAAATCACCAATCGGTGAGGCATTAACCAAGTTGCCACCGATCGTGGCTTGCTGGCGTATAGACGATGAACAAATTAACTTAAAATCATCGGCTATTTGTGGAAATAAAGCCTGTAATTTGTCTGATTTCCTCATGGTTTCAACGCGTGTAGACGCTGATATTGTGCATGACCCTCGATCTATGCAAATGCTTTCTGGCTGGTCAATAAAAGCTAATGGCATAGACATGAGTTGTTCCGATTTTTGCACAAACAAATCAGTCCCACCAGCAACATTGACCGCTTGTTTTTCAGGCAACTGAATAAACTCAGGCAATGCTTCTAAACGCATCGCTATATCAGCAAAATAGTCAGGTAAAATCCCCCAGCGAATTAAATCACTAATCCGTGCCTGTGGCTGAGAATGACTTAAATCGAACTGCTGACACAACTGATGCAATACACGCTTGATACCAGCATATCCAGTACAACGGCATAAATTACCCCCTAAAGCATCCGCAGCGAGTACAATGGAAGATTCAGCTGCGTTCATAAAAAAAGCGGTAATCGCAACCACTATACCTGGTGTGCAAAAACCGCATTGAATAGCGCCTTGATCAACTAAGGCTTGTTGTACCGGATTCAATATTTCGCCATTAAGCCCTTCGATACTAACAATATGTCGCCCATGGATTAAGCCCAGAGGTAACAGGCAGCTATTAACTGCTTGATAGTGCATCACGCCATTAATACATTGCCCAGATAACACCAAGCAAGCACCACAATCACCCTCACGACAGGCTTGTTTAGTTCCTGTTAGTTGTTGCTCAGTGCGTAAAAAATCAAGCAACACTTGTCCGTCGTTTGCATTACCAATATATTCACTTCGATTAAGCAAAAAAGCCGACATAGACTTATATCCCTAATGACGTAAATTGAAAGCTTCGGCCATCAAATAGACCTTGATCGCTCAGTTTCAATTCAGGAATAACCAATAAGGCCATAAAGGATAAGGTCATAAAAGGGGCACGCAATTTTGAACCTAATTGCTTAGCTTGTTGATCTAATTGAGCATAATGTGTAGCTACAATATCAGCATCTTGGTCGCTCATTAAACCGGCAATAGGTAGCGGTAAAATATCTAATTTATCTTGATTGCACACGGCAATTCCACCTTGCTGATCAATAATGGCATTAACAGCCATACATAAGGAATCTATATCCGCAGCAACGGCAATAATATTATGCGAATCATGCGCCACTGTTGAGGCTAAAGCGCCTTGTTGCAAGCCAAAACCATGAATTAACGCAACGGCAGGCGGCACTTTTTGATAACGATTAATCACGCTTAAAAATAAAATATCGCGCTCTCTATCCGGCACGATATAACCTTGTTCAACTTTCGGCGTAGTTTGCCATTCCGGCGTTAGTAATTCACCGTCAAGCGCTTTAATCACTCGAATCTGCTCACTAGTTGCCGGTATTAAAAAATCATCCGCAGTCACTTTACGCGCTTGAAATTGATTACAAGGTTTAGTTACCACTGACGTAATTAAACTCTTACCTTGCTCGGCAACTAACTCGCCATTAATCCAGGTTTTAAGCGGTGTTAGACTCATTAAATCCTTTAGCATAACGGCGTCCATAGGATCACCTACTTTTAACTGCCCTACAGCCAAACCATAATGCACAACAGGATTAATACAGGCACAACACAATACATTAAACACATCATGCCCCAATGCCAAAGCACGCGCAGCCAGCTGATTAATATGCCCGACTAACAAATCATCGGGGTGTTTATCATCACTACAAAACATCACCTGTTTAGGATGACGACTAATCAAACTATGCAAAGCTTCAAAATTGCGTGCTGCTGAACCTTCTCGTATCAGAATTTTCATGCCAGCCGCTAGTTTTTGTTCTGCCTCTTCAAGCGTACTGCATTCGTGATCAGTACTGATGCCGGCTTGCGCATATTGCTTAACTTGCTCACCCATTAATCCCGGGGCATGACCATCTATAGGACAATTATAATTCTGCGCTAAATTAAGCTTAGCCCAAACTTCGGCATCTTTATTTAATACACTAGGGTAATTCATCATTTCTGATAAATAGCTAACTTTAGCAGATTTAAACAAACTTTCTAATGCGCCCACATCAAGTGTCGCACCCGCTGTTTCAAAAGGCGTAGCAGGCACACAAGCAGGTGCTCCAAAGAAAATTTTAAACGGTGTTAAAGTAGCATTGTCCAGCATAAACTGAACTCCTTCTAAACCCATGACATTAGCAATTTCATGCGGATCAGAAACACTGGAAACCGTGCCATGCCTTGTTGCTAAACGAGAAAATTCAACCGGTGTGAGCATTGAACTTTCTATATGCACATGAGCATCAATAAACCCTGGGGTAAGATAGGAATACTCAGCACTCTCTTCACCCAAGCGAATTATTTTACTAATAACACCCTCTTGCCAAACAATTTCAGCTAGAAAAATATGCTGCTGCAAGATATCAACATAATTGATTTTTAAATGACCATTAAATTCGCGCATAGCTAGTTACCTTCTTTGTGGTACTTTCGTATTAGCCATCACTCCCAGTACCTTCAAATTTTTATAGTACACCTTTTCATTTCTTTTCACATGATATCTAGGTTTATCTAATAGCGGGTTGACGTTCAATGCTACGAAAACACACAATAGTACCTAGCATAGGTGGCTTAACTAATCCTCCTCCTTTTTATCATTAATTAACTTATAGACTGCCATCAAATAGAAACCTCGCATAACATAGCCTCGTCAAATGATGAATACTTGCAATCCCCGTATAAGTATTATATTTTTAGTGGTAATCAAATCACATAAGCTTCGTTATACCTCAGGATTTATGCATGACAACAACTAAGCTACAAACAAACCTCACACGTCGCTATGCTTTTGCTTTGAGCTTAATAGCGGTACTATCCACCGGTGCATTTGCTGCATTATATTCCGCCTTGCAAGACTCAAATCATACCGCGTTCATTGTTAATATCTCTGGTAAACAGCGTATGCTCAGTCAGCATATTGCACTCGATGTGCATAGAGTTTACAAAACTGCGTTTAATAAAGACTCACTAGCTAATAATTCATCAAAACAGCTTTTGCTAAAAAATACGCAAGAGATGTTAAAAGCAAATCAAGCATTATCGTCAGGAAACTTACGAAATGAGCAACATGTAGAGATATCTACCGATATTTATGAAATGTACTTTGGTGAAAAGGACATTTCATCACGCGTAAAAAACTATACGATTAATGCTGTGCGCATTCTAGACGCTTCTAATTTGCAGCAAGCTAAAAAAATTGTTGATCTCATAGACACTCAATCAGAGTCTTTATTAATGGATTTAAATGCAGTAGTCAAACAATATGAAATTGAAGGCGATCAAAACCTGTTAAATATTCAAATAATGGAAATTGTCATATGGATTACAACGATTTTTATTTTACTACTTGAAGTTATTTTTATTTTTCAACCTATGATTCAACATATTCTGCATTTGGCTGAAGCGGAAGAAAGATCAATTGAAAATCTACAGAATCAGGTAAATATTAGAACCTTATCTTTACAGCAGGCTAATCAAAAGCTGGAAACACTGGCTTCTCATGACCCATTAACAGGACTCAAAAATAGATTGAATTTTGAGCAGGATTTAGAATATATTGTCGAACAGCATGTTAAAAACCACTGCCCTTATGCCATTTTAATGTTCGATATAGATTTTTTTAAACAAGTTAACGATGCCCATGGGCATGATGTGGGCGATTTAGTGATAGTAGATACAGCAAACCTATTAAAACAATCTATTCGACAGGAAGATAAGGTCTACCGTATAGGGGGAGAAGAATTCATTATTGTATTAAATCGAGTGACTCATAAAGCTGCTACGGGAAAAGCGGAAGATATACGCCAATCAGTTGAGGATCATATATTTCATGCTGACGGGGTAACACTTAAAAAAACCATTAGCGGCGGACTTTATCATTCATCAGTGAGAGAAAGTGAAAGTTTAAAGGAAATTTTAAAATTAGTGGATGATGCACTGTATTCATCTAAGCAAAACGGCAGAAATCAAATATCTCATGTTGTTAGTGCACTAGACTTAGAAACACCTAAGCGCGTTTAATTTGTAGCATCAATGTTAATTACATATATTCTTTGTTTAAAATCCCATAGAATACAGCGTTCATTAATTTTTTACTGTAAAGAGGCCCTGGATGGGAAAAGTTCAACTCATTACGCTAGTTTTTTCAATTTTATTACTCATAGGTTTATTTATGTTCTCAAGAAACAATTCTGAAGTTGCAGAAGCAAATATTGCTGAAGGCGTTGAATTTTTAGCTACCAATGCAACGAAAGATGGCGTTATTACTACCGATAGCGGCTTACAATATACTATTTTGACTGATGCTGAAGGCGCAAAACCTAGCAAAACATCAAATGTTACTGTGCATTACAAAGGTACAACGCTTGCTGGTACAGAATTTGATAGTTCATATAGCCGCAACGCCCCTGCTACTTTCCCTCTTAACCGTGTTATTGCCGGTTGGACTGAAGGTGTACAATTAATGTCTGAAGGCGCTAAATATCGTTTTTATATTCCTTCTGATTTAGCTTATGGTGCACAAGGTGCCGGTGCCGATATTGGCCCACATGCAACACTGATTTTTGATGTTGAATTACTAAGCATTAAATAACACCATTCTTGTATATTTCTGATATTAAAGTATTAATATCAGAAATAGTATACCCATCACACTTGATGATACCGTTTTTTTTCAACCGTCATCCCCGCATGCTTTTAGCGGGGATCTACTTAGAACATTAGACTCCCGCTAAAAGCATGCGGGAGTGACGGGAAGTGGAATCCCTGCATCTTCAAGTAGTTTGGATATATAACTGCCCTTCTTTCTCTTCTTAGCTCTCTACCCTTATGACTGATTTTCAATTTTTTGCCACCGCACCTAAAGCAATGGAAGATATCCTTGCGACTGAATTAAAACAATTGGGGGCAAGAAATGTAAAAACAGCATTGGCCGGCGTTGCTTTTGAAGGCTCAATTGAAACAGCCTACACCATTTGTTTATGGTCTCGTATTGCCAATCGTGTATTACTCAGCCTAGCTAATTTCACTGTCAACAGTCAAGAAGACCTTTATGATGGAATTTATAAAATAAATTGGTTTGATCACATGAAGCCTGATGATAGCTTTGCGGTTTCATTTAATGCGAAAGGCTCTGAAGTTATCAATAATACGCATTTTGGCGCATTAAAAGTAAAAGATGCAATTGTCGATCAAATGCGCAAGAAATTTAATAAGCGTCCTGATATTAACCTGACTCAGCCAGATGCGCGTATTAATGTTTATTTAAATCGAGATCAAGCAACCTTAAGCTTAGATTTGTCGGGTGAAAGTTTACATCGCCGTGGCTATCGCGATGTTACGCTCCCTGCTCCTATGAAAGAAAATCTAGCTGCCGCGATCCTTTATCGTAGCGGATGGCCTGAAATGGCAAAGCAAGGCGGCAGTTTAATCGATCCTATGTGTGGCTCAGCGACTATTTTATTAGAAGCCGCTATGATCGCTGCTGATTATGCACCTGGCTTATTACATGAGTCATTCGGCTTTTTTAAATGGAAAAAGCATGATGAAGTTGTTTGGCAAAAATTATTAACGGATGCGCAACAGCGCAAAGAAGTTGGCTTAGAAAACATGCCGACTATTGTTGGTTTTGATGAAAGTCGTCGTGCTGTTAATACTGCCTTACAGCATATTGAAAATGCACAGCTCGCTGACTATGTTCATGTTGAACGTAGAGATATTAATGATGCTAGCCCTGCTACTAGCTGGGAAAAAGGAATTGTTGTTTGTAACCCACCTTATGGAGAACGTTTGGGGGATAAGGCCGAGGCGGCAGAGCTTTATCGCCAATTTGGTGAGGTATTAAAAACACAGTTTACAGGCTGGAAAGCCGCAATGATTATCAGCGATCCTGAACTAGGTTTTCGTTTAGGACTTCGCTCGGAAAAACCAATTACATTTTTTAATGGTGCCATAGAGTGTAAGCTGTTGCGCATCGCTATCGAAGAAAAAAACTTTTTTATACCTAAAGCTAAGACACAACAAGATCGCCTTGAGCAAGTGATTAATAAGCAAACTGAAGATGATCCTCATTCGGAGATGTTTGCCAATCGCTTAAAGAAAAACATTAAAAAAATGGCCAAATGGCTGAAGCGTGAAGATATACATTGTTACCGTATTTACGATGCCGACCTACCTGAATATGCGGTAGCCGTTGATGTCTATAAAGGCCGTGAAACATGGATTAACGTTCAAGAATATCAAGCCCCCCGCTCTATTTCACCCGAAAAGGCGAACGCACGCTTATGTGCAGCTTTGGATGAAATCGCAGACGTTTTTGAATTAGATGAAGAAAATATTTTTCTTAAAGTGCGTAGTAAACAAAAAGGCACAGACCAATATGAAAAGATTTCTGATACGGAATCCTTTGAGGTTATTGAAGAACAAGGCGCTAAACTATACGTAAATTTTAAGGATTATTTAGATACCGGTTTGTTTTTAGATCACCGCCCTATGCGTTTGAAAATTCAGCAGATGGCAAAAAACAAACATTTTCTTAATTTGTTTTCTTATACTGGCAGCGTTTCTGTGCATGCTGCAATCGGTGGTGCTGCTTCAACAACCAGTGTTGATATGTCTAAAACTTATTTAGATTGGGCACAACAAAATATGGCCTTAAACACACAGCACAGTGATAATTATTTTATCCATGCTGATTGTATGAAATGGTTAGATAATGCAGTCAACCAACCGTCATTAGAAAAAACATACGATCTTATTTTTCTAGATCCCCCCACCTTTTCTAATTCTAAGCGCATGGAAGAAAACTTAAGTATTCAACAGGATCATGCAGATTTAATTTTAAATGCGGCAGAACTTTTAAGTGAAAACGGCGTGTTATATTTTTCAACTAATTATCGCCAATTTAAACTCGATACCGACATTTTATCGGACCTAAATATAATAAATATTAGTGCAAAAACTATTCCCGATGATTTTTCTAGGAACCCACGTATTCATTATTGCTGGGAAATCACTAAATAGACCTTCGTTATGCCTTATGTTTATTTAGCCATCGCTATTGTGGCTGAAGTGATTGCAACGACGGCCTTAAAAGCCTCCAATGAATTCACTAAACTTTACCCAAGCTTAGTGGTGGTCTGTGGTTATGGCCTTGCTTTTTATTTTATGACGCTTACATTGAAAACTATCCCGCTGGGTATTAGCTATGCGATTTGGTCTGGTGTAGGCATTGTTTTAATTGCGATTTCAGGCGCTATTTTTTATAAGCAAATCCCCGATTTAGCCGCGTTACTGGGAATGAGCTTGATCATTGCTGGCGTGATAATTATTCATGTTTTTTCAAAAACATTAGATCACTAAATGCTCATTCATCTTTATTTTCAATAATCTCTTAATTTTGGCTCAAGAAAATGACCCGCATGCCGCTGACTAATAATAGATTTCATTACTTTTGGAGATAGTTGTGCTAAATGCCCGATTTTTAAATAAACTATTACTACTAATTCTCTTAACTAGCCCTCTTTTTTCCTGTTCAAAACAGAGGATTACTAAGGTTAAGGTCCCCCCTATTAAGGTATTATCAGCGATGGGATATGGAACGGCTGATATGTATAAAAATTACTCACCAGAACAGCGCCGTTTAATGAGTATGCGTGCTTCAAAACTCGATGCCATGAGAAATCTTGCTGAGCAAATTTATGGTATACAAATCCAAGGTCATACTACCGTATCTGACATGGTTGTTAGGAATGATGATTACCGAATTTATTTAGATACTTTTATTAGAGGTGCTCGCGTTAAAAGCATTACCGCTTTAAATAATAATACCTATGAATCGGTTGTTGAAATCACCTTAACACCAAAATTCTTTACATGTTTTTCTGGTGAAGCTAGCGCATATAGCCAATGTTTTACTAAACAGCAAAAATATACAGCAAAAAACACATCAGGCTTGAAAGTAGCAAAAGCAGATGAATCACTTTCATGTGATTCATCTGAGTGCTATACCTCTCCGAGCATTTCAGGTTTCTATAATAAAGCAAATTAGGGGACTACAATGCTTAAAATTCGGTTAATGAAAGCTTTTGCACTATTTTCTCTTGCATTAACGCTACTTGCCTGCCAGAGTAACAAACCAGAGCAACTTGTCACTTGGGGCTATGTCACTGGAGACCCAATACTTGATGCTGGACATGAGGGTAACTTTTATCCTCAGGCTGTTGATGAAGGCCAAGTTGCCGAATAAACCTTAAAAATAACATTATGAGCTTTAAACCCTATCTTTTTATCCTGTCTTTATTGCTCAGTGCTTGTAACACTACCACAGCTGAAAAACCTAACATCATTGATGAAAAAGTCACAGTTGAAGGACAAGCGATTATTAAAAATGGCGCTAAGTTATTAGCGCGTAAAATGGCGATTCGCGACGCTATTCGTGAAGCCTCGCTCACAAATAGTAGTCAAATTAATAGCCACACGCGTGTAGATAAAAACACCATTGCTTTAGATAGCTTCTCTTTACGCACAGCCGCATTAGTCAAACAGACAAAAGTGGTTGATGAGTGGATAGAAAAAGATATCTATTATGTGCGTGCAATTATAAATTTAACGAATAATGCGAGCTGTACACCAATTTATCGTAAAAAAATCGTGGCAACGGCTTTCCCTTTTAGTCACCCTAGCCACACCAGCTTATCTGAAAGTAATGATCTAAGCCCCGGTATTCCACGTGAAATCAGTAATATGTTAGCTGAGTCAGGCGAATATACAACGCGTAATAAAACCCATACAGTTTTGTTTCAAGAAGCTGATTTAGCACCTGAATTACAAGAAAATCACCCTTACCATGCGTCTGAAATTATTAATTTAGCAAGAAATAATCAAGCACAATTTGTGTTATCCGGTGTTATTCGTGATTTGGACTCAGCCGACCGGCACTATACACGCGGTAATGGCTTTGGCGCATGGTTAGGCTCTTTTTCAAGCTATTATAATAATTCACGTGCCATCACCATTGATATTTACATACATGATGGCTATACCGGCGCACTGTTATTTCAACATCGCTATAAAGACACGGTTGATAGTACTTTTTCTAGTATATGGGTGCCAGATAATGTCATGGTTGGCAGTGTTGACTTTAAAAATTCAGCGACAGGCAATGTAATTACTAAAATCATTAATCAATCTGTCGGCGATATTCAAGAGTCTATCGGTTGCTTTCCTTTCTATACACGAATTTTGAAAATTGAAGGCAATAAAATATTTATTGATGCGGGAGCTCAAGAGCGTATCAACCCAGGCGACCAGCTTATTGTTTATCGCAACGCAGGCACTATTCATGCATTAAATAGCGACCAAGAAATCGTGGGCCTCTATAAAAATGCGGTCGGCATGATGACAATTACGGAAGTCACCCCTTTATTTTCTGTGGGCGAACTAGAAGCGCCGCCCTATATGTTAGGTGTTGAAGTCGGTGATTGGGTTAAATCTTGGTAAGTTTGTTGATTAGGTTAGGCTATTTCTGTCTCTTGCTCAGCTTTAAAAATATACTGCGTTTTTAAACAATGATCTAACCACTTTTCTAAAAAATAATTTAAGCGCCATTTATAATCCATAACATCTTTTACTCGGCCCATATCGGCTATCGCTGTCGCAACTTCTACCCGTTTATAATCACGTAAAACTTCGGCAGTACAGACGTCAAAATATAAACGTATTTTGACCGCAGGCTCCAAAATCATCCCAAACTCACTATTAAAGAAATGACTCAACTCAATTGTTTTTGTATAAGGTGATTGCTCTAACACTTTGACATGTAGCACAGGCTTTTCATCAGAATAGCCCTGCGCTGAATCATCAATGATTTTAATATCAGGTATTAAATACAGTATTTTTTTATAATTTTTTTCACAAACGGTTTGCAAACAAAATGATTTATTTAAAGGGCTTACTTTTGCCATACAATAAAAGGTGGTTAGCCTTTAAGACTCCTTGATTCCTTTGATTTCAGCAGCAACTTCAAATTCGCCCGGTGTTATTTCTTTAGTACGAATAACTTCAACATAAGCAACCATCGGTGGCGTTATGCTACGATCAGGGATAATAGAGACTTCTAATGCTATTCCTGAGTCAATAAATTGCTTTGATGTAAATAAAATGCCAGAACCACTAATATTAATCGACTTTCCCATAAAGGTATTATTTGAATCCGGGAATTTATAGCTGACATCACAAGCAGTTTCCATACGAATAAAATCTCGTGCTTCACCTGTATCTAACATATTTTTCTCCTTTTTAATCGTCTATATTTATTGATAATAATGGTTACCGCATTTCTTAAGCCATAAGAATAACGTAAAATATGCGCTTAATAAAATTAATTTATATCTTAAGCTAATAAAAATGACTCAGACCACAGTTTTAACTGGAATAACCACAACAGGTACACCGCATTTAGGTAATTATGTAGGTGCCATTCGCCCTGCGATTGAAGCAAGCAAACAGACTAACGTTAGTCCGTTTTATTTTTTAGCTGATTACCATGCTCTCATTAAATGTAATGATCCGGAAAAGGTACATCAATCTAGCTTGGAAATTGCGGCAACGTGGTTGGCTTTAGGATTAGATACCGATAATGCGACGTTTTATCGCCAATCAGACGTACCTGAAATCATGGAATTGAGTTGGATGCTAACCTGTGTAACAGCAAAAGGTTTGATGAATCGCTCTCATGCCTATAAAGCCATGGTTGCAGAAAATGAAGCGGCGGCTAATAGTGATGCCGATAAAGGGATTACTATGGGCTTATTCAGCTACCCTATTTTAATGGCGGCTGACATGCTTATTTTCAACGCCAATAAAGTACCCGTCGGCAAAGATCAAATTCAACATATCGAAATGGCACGTGATATTGCTTCACGCTTTAATCATATTTATGGCGAACATTTCACCTTACCTGAAGCGATTATTGATGATAAAGCCTCTATCTTATCTGGCTTAGATGGCCGAAAAATGAGTAAAAGTTATAACAATACCATTCCGTTATTTGAGCCAGAGAAGAAGCTAAAAAAACTGATTAATAAGATCAAAACCAATTCTTTAGAACCGGGGGAAGCGAAAGATCCTAAAGGATGTACTTTATTCAGCACTTATGAAGCCTTCGCTACTGCCGAAGAAGTCGCAGACATTCGCCAGCAATATGCCGATGGAATTGCTTGGGGTGAAATGAAAAAAGTGTTATTTGAAAAAATCAATGCCGAAATCAGTCCAGCAAGAGAACGTTACGAAACTTTATTAAAAGACCCTGCGTTTATTGAACAAAAATTACAGGAAGGCGCAACTAAAGCACGTGCGATTACAGCGCCATTCTTAGTTGAATTGCGCAAAGCAGTGGGAATTCATAAATTCAGCTAAAATCAGCCATTTTGTAAGCGTAAATGTGAACTTAAGCTGATGCAGTGAGTTTAATTTACGCTTATGATTAAAAGTCGCTATAAACCGTTCGACAAACATTATTTTTATCGCAACGTTTTCTCTTAATAATAACGGCTGGTTTTTGTTCAACAATCAGTTCTTCAGTTTGAGTTGCTATCACTGCGTGCTGGCCATTACTCACTAAGGTTAGGTGTGGGCCATTAAGCGTCATATTGAAATACTTTAAAGTGCTCATACCGATTAACACTTCATGTAAATAGGGATTAATCTGCGCATTCAATTTTTTAATTTGTACACCTTGAATCATGAATGTGTCAATTTCAGTTTGATAAGCAAATACTTTTCCCCCCGCCGTATTGGTTTCAACTTTTTTACCAATGGGTAAATGGGCCATTGCCGCCATTTTTTCAGGAATAACTGTTCTGGTCGCCCCAGTATCAATTAAAAACGGCATAGCAATATTGTTAATCAGCACCTCACCTCTAAAGTGGCCTTGGCCATCGGCAGTTAAAGTAATAATGCTGCGTGACGAGTTGCTAGGTTTTTTGATTTCAGGTGCTTTGACGTGGGCACTGGGAATGATTTCTTTTGCTTGCGTGGCTTGTTGCTGTTTAGCCAGCTCAGCTAATTGCATTTGTGCTGACACATAAAATTCCAATGCAAAATAACACAAGACTAATAACAAGCCAGCCAAGGTTATAAGTTTTAGAACAGTTTTTGTTTGCATGGTTAGATATCCATTCTAAGGTGGTTTAACTATTGACTGATGTTACGCAATACCATTAATCGTAAGTTGGCTCTTTTCCGGTCTTTATATAATGCAGTGTGAAAAATAGTTTTTTCACTGATGCTAAAAACAAAGTAGCGATAGCCATCGTAGCCCATATGGAGGTACGTAATACGGGATAAGCAGCGCATCGAATCCCCGTATTATACCAATCCCAATAAATACGCACTGCAATATAGTCACCGTCATTCCCGAAGTCTTTAATCGGGAATCCATGCACACGCTAGATTCCTGCTAAGAGCACGCAGGAATGACGGTTTTTTTGTTATATGCATTTAAGTATAAACATATTGGGATTGATTTGGAGAGATGGTATCTACTTGATGTTACCTATATGTAATCGTAAGTCATTTATAATGAGGGTTGGAAAATAGGCTCTCTGCGTAACATCAGTTATTGACTAATAAAGTCACCAAAAGCACGGCTGCCCTCACCGCTTATGATGGTTTTGATCAGCGTTAAGCTTTTTGCATCGACGACAGATACGGTTCCATCAAACCAATTAGCCACATAAACATGCCGATCATCTAAGCTGGTACTAATACCTTCAGGTTTATCGCCTACTTCAATTTGCTTAATTTCTTTTAAGCTTTGCGTATCTACGACTGAAATTGAGCTATCATCTTGATTAGTCACAAATAAACGACTTTCATTTAAGGCTAAAGCGATCGCATACGGTCTTCCACCCACTTTAATGCGTTTAATTTGTTTAAGGTTTTTGGTATTTAAAACAGAAATATCATCACTTTCTACGTTTGCCGTATAAAGTTTATCGCCCTGCTTATTTAATTTAATACCAAACGGATGCTCGCCCACTTTCGTGGTGTTACGCACCCGTAGGGTCGTTAAATCAATTTGCGAAATAGTATTATCTAAACGATTCGCAACATACAGCCAGCGATTATCAGGGCTAACGGCGACTCCAGAAGGCGAACGCCCTACGGTTAATTTTTTTTCTAATTTAAAATCAGCACTCGAAAAAATAGAAACAGTATTTTCATACCAGTCCGCTACAAAAATACGTTTTCCATCAGGACTGGCAGTAATACCAACCGAAGCACCGCCTACTTTTACGTCCTTAATCGATTCTAGTTTTTCAGTATCAATAACTGTAAAGCCAACGCCACGAGGCGTACTAACATAAACCTGTTTTTGCTGATTATTAACAGCAATCCCCACCGGCTTGCCTTTAATGATTATTGATTTAATGACTTTATCCGTTTTTAAATCAATAACCGCTACGCTGTTATCAATTTGGTTACTTATAAACGCATAAGACTGAGCAAACGAATAACTGCTATTAAGTAATAATAGAGTAGATAGAGCAGTGCGAATAATGTTTTTTGTTAGCATATAAAGTTAAATTCGTAGATAAAAATTAGGCGGACATTTTGTCCTAGTGAAACCATCATAAGTATTTGTTATTTATTGCATTCATTTTTAACGATACAAAAACCCACCTTAAATACCCACTGAATTAACAAATTATAGCCTTAAACGGTAGATAAAATAACGTCCATATATTAGCATTTTTACTACGTATAAAAAACTCATTTAAGAGCCACTATATTTATCACTGCATAGAACGCCAAGAAGTTCAAAACATATTTTTCTAAGCTGCCTGT
>Ga0209184_1000110_pt1 | contig 106198 bp, 85 predicted proteins | sample EN8Hudsemesocosm_2_FD_184627 | JGI IMG/M metagenome (GOLD analysis project Ga0209184, IMG submission 184627) | Methane-oxidizing microbial communities from mesocosms in the Hudson Canyon - EN8C Hudson Canyon (SPAdes) (version 2) | ecosystem: Environmental > Aquatic > Marine > Cold seeps... | reverse complement strand
CGAGCTTGGCGCAGTAGAGGTTGTATATCGAGGCCTTGTTTCTTAGCTCCGCCTAACGCGCTTAGGATGTAATGTGTTCCGATACTTGCCATAGGGCGGTTACTTAGCTCTTATTGAGGCTAGGCTCTGTTAGGAATTTGAATTCTAACACTGTTGGCTAGGGCGTATGACCTTCTTTGCTAGCCCTGAAAGCTGCCCGTTCAGCTTCATTCCGGCCAGCTCCAGTGGAGCACCTATATCGTTAGGACCCGGCGAAAAAAACCTCTCCCGCCAAATTCAACCATTCGGAGTAAGAGGCTTTTCGGTTTTCTTTCCTAGTCCAGTCTATTGTTTGCGGCTGAATAAATAGCCGGCAAAAGCTGGAATTACAAACGGTCGTCAATTTGCTCTTTGTCTAGGATATATTTCACGTCAAAGATCACATGGGTGTCTTTGCAAAGTGAGCGGATTTTCTCAATACCCATGGCTTTAATTTGATCGTGGGCGACGCAGACAACAACGGCATCGTAACGGCCTGGTTCGGGTTGTCTGATCAGCTCCAAGCCATACTCATCTTTGACTTGTTCTGCGTCAGCCCATGGGTCGTAAATTTCTACGTTTGCATGGAAGCTGTCTAACTCATTGATGACGTCGATCACCTTTGTGTTTCGAATGTCCGGGCAGTTTTCTTTGAAGGTAAGCCCCATGACCAACACCTTAGAGTCGACTACCTGGATTTTTTTGCGGGTCATTAGGCGCAGAACTTTGTCAGCAATGTGTGACGACATATTGTCATTGATACGGCGACCGGAAAGAATGATTTCTGGGTGGTAGCCAATCGACTGCGCTTTGTAGGTTAGGTAATAGGGGTCAACGCCAATACAGTGGCCCCCGACCAAGCCAGGGCGAAAAGGGAGGAAGTTCCATTTGGTGCCAGCGGCTTCCAATACTTCTAGCGTGTCGATGTCCATTTTATCGAAAATTAACGCCAGCTCATTGACTAGTGCGATGTTGACGTCGCGTTGGGTGTTTTCGATAACCTTAGCCGCTTCAGCTACGCGAATAGAGCTCGCCTTGTGGGTGCCGGCTTCAATAATGCTGCTGTACAGATCGTCTATAACGGTCGCGGCTTCAGGGGTAGAGCCAGACGTGACTTTAAGTATGTTGGTCACGCGGTGCTCTTTGTCGCCTGGGTTTATACGCTCAGGGCTGTAGCCGGCAAAAAAGTCTTTGTTGAGGGTCAGGCCCGAGTGCTTTTCAACGAGCGGAATGCAGTCGTCTTCCGTGGCGCCAGGGTAGACAGTCGACTCATAAATCACGTAATCGCCCTTGTTGATCACCTTGCCGATCATTTCGCTGGCCTTGATGAGCGGGGTTAGGTTGGGCGTGTTGTATTGATCGATGGGCGTTGGAACGGTGACGATATAGACGTTTGCTTTTGATATTTCGTCTAAGTCGGTCGAAAAACTCAGAAATTTCGACTCGGCTAACTCTTCTTCGCTGCATTCTAATGTGCTGTCATTGCCCGCTTGCAGCTCTTCGATACGCTCTTCTTTGATATCAAAGCCAATGGTGGGATATTTTTTTCCGAATTCTACTGCGAGCGGCAAGCCGACATAGCCTTGGCCGATGACGCAAATATGAGTCGCTGATTCCATGAGTTTTCTGTTTTCCAATTAATGAATTAAAGCGGGTGATTAGCGCGAACTAGCTATTATAAATGCAAGATAATTACTGCATAATGGTGGGCTTGTTCGTCGTTTCGATGAGTAAGTCATGCTTCGATCAAAATTCATTATTTAGTCTATCATCAAATAATACGTTTTTGATGAAAATTAAAGCTATTCAGCTTAGTGGAAAACAGGAAGTTGTCTTTTGGCGCACGTTAGAGTCTTAAATCACTATCTACACACCAAGTTTTTGTTGCTGGGAACGATCGAGTTCTTTTTATTGGTCGCTGCTGTCTATGGTGGCGTGGATCTAACAAATTATGTTTTCGGCTATGAGGTTGTCCTTGCGCTTCCGCTGTGGCAAACCGGTGCCTTTGCCTTTGTGATGAACTGTTGTTCGTTGGCAATGGGTGTTTATACCAGTATTTTTCGCGAAGGTGTCGTAGGAATGATGCTGCGTACTGTTGTGAGTTACTTTTTTCTCGGTACGGCCAGCCTCACGGTTATTTACTATATTATTCCAAATTTGTTTCTTGGGCGCGGTGTGCTGGCGTTTGCGATAGGCTTATCGCTGTTGTTGGTGCTCGCGACACGCTATTTGTTCTTTAAATTGGTCGACTTCCAACAATTGACTCGTAAAGTCGTGATTCTTGGTGCGGGTGAAACGGCCAAGCAGGTGCTTGACCGAATCGATATGATTAATTCTAAGCTGGGTTTTAATATGGCGGGGGTTATTCCGTGCAACGAAAATGAAACGGCGGTTGACCGTAAACACTTTATTTCTTATCCCTATGACTGGGAAGCGTTCACTAAAGAGCACAATATCAGTGAGGTCGTGGTGGCGCCAGACGAGCGTCGACGCAGCGAGGGGGGCAATATCCCTGTCAATGATCTTCTAGATTGCAAGTTGAGAGGTGTTCGGGTGACCGAACCTTTAGCCTTTATCGAGAGAGAGCTATTACGCATCGAGGTTTCGTTGTTGCGCCCGAGCTGGGCTTTGTTTTCGGATGGTTTCGTGTATTCACAGCTAAGAGATGTCGTTAAAAAAGTGTTTGATATCTCTGTCGCTTTGCTTTTACTTGCGGTGGCCTGGCCCTTTATGCTGTTAACAGCGATTGCTGTTTACCTAGAAAGCGGCGGCCCGGTGATTTACAAACAGGTTAGAACAGGGCTACACGGTAAAGAGTTTTCAATATTTAAGTTTCGAAGCATGAGCCAAAACGCTGAAAAAGATGGAAAGGCTGTTTGGGCGACCAAGAACGATGTGCGTGTGACACGCGTCGGTGCGTTTATTCGTAACACCCGTTTGGATGAACTTCCTCAGCTCTACAATGTTTTAGCGGGTGATATGAGCTTCGTAGGTCCTCGCCCTGAACGTCCTCAGTTTGTCGAAGAGCTAAATGAAGCAATTCCGTTTTACGACGCTAGGCATAAAGTTAAACCAGGCCTCATGGGTTGGGCGCAACTAAAGTACCCTTACGGCGCTTCTGTGGATGATGCGCGCAATAAACTTAAATATGACCTTTACTATGTAAAAAACCACAGTTTCTTTCTCGATATACTCATCGTGATTCAAACGGTCGAGGTGGTATTGTTAGGCAAGGGCGTTCACTGAATTATGGCTATTTGTAAGCTTTAGGAAACGAGCTTACAAAACAGAATTAAAAACTATTGAAAAATGACAGGAAGGAGTCGTTCATGGCACATACAAAATTTGGTATTTCGATTACAGTGTGCGCGCTGTTATTGAGTGCAGTAGGTTGTAGCACGGTAAATACCGTGACAGAACAGCCTGTAGAGTCAAGTATTGGGGTTGTCGAAGAGTATTTACTGGGCATTGGTGATGAGGTGGCGGTAAACGTTTGGCGCAATCCTGACTTATCAGTTTCTGTAACTGTCAGGCCTGATGGCAAGATTTCTGTTCCTTTGGCGGGTGATATTAGCGTCGATGGTAAATCGACCAGCAAGCTTTCCAAAGAAATCGAGGCTACTTTGAGTGACTTTATTCGAAACCCAAAAGTAACGGTAATTGTGAGTAACCCGACTAGCGCTGAGTTTATTCACAGAGTGCGCGTAACTGGGGCAGTGGCGGCACAGCGCTCGATTCCATATCGCAAGGGTATAACTGTATTGGATGTCATTCTTGAGGCGGGGGGGATAACGACTTTCGCGAATGGGAACGAGGCGAAGTTATATCGTCAGACGCGAGAAGGAGCGAAAGTATACCCTATATTTGTGGATGATATTTTAGAGAAGGGAGTCTTAGACTCAAACTATGTCCTCTTTCCGCAGGACATCATTACGGTTCCAGAACGAGGATTCTAATTTTTCATGGATTTGTCTTTGCTTTTTACGTTTTGCAAAATCGTTTGCAGGGAGGCTTGGCAGCGCAAATTTTTGTGTCTGTTCGGCTTTGCTGCAGTCAGCTTTTTGGTACTTTTAGTCGGAATGTCTTGGCCTTCCAAGTTTGAGGCTTCAGCGACTATTTTTGCTGATAATCAAAATATATTGCGACCCTTACTTCAGAATCAAGCCGCGCAATCAGAGGTGCAGAACCAAACTAAAGTTGTCAGGGATATGATGCATTCCCCTCGAATCTTGGACAAAGTTATCGACAGGGTTTTTGATGCCTCAGATTTTGATTCGGCAGAAGATCGAGGCCAGCTAATTAACACTTTGAGATCGAAGATAAAGATACAAGGGCTTGGGTCTGCCTATATAAAAATCAGCTACTCTGACAAAACTGCTCTTGATGCTTACCGCGTGATCAACGAGCTAGTTGGTATTTTTATCCGTTCGAGTTCTGATGAGCAAAAGTCTGAGAGCAGAGAGGCTTTTTTGTTCATCGATAACCAAGTTAGGCAGTATAAAGACCAGTTACTGCTGGCAGAGGAGCGTTTAAAAGAGTTTCGTTCGTCCAATTTTGACGGACGAGATGGTGATGTTGATGCGAGCATAAATAGGTTAAGAGATCAGATAGAAGAGTTGAAAATTGGTCAAGATGAAGATCAAACAACCATTGCGACGGTTAAAAAACAGCTCGCAAATGAAACTCAATATTCGGCGAAGAGGTTTAAGGAGGATGTCTATAGTGAGCGGTTGGTTGGCCTTAAATCGAGAAAAGACAATTTGCTACTAACCTACACTGAGGACTACCCTGACGTGGTGAGCCTTAGTTATCAGATAGCTGATATAGAAAGAATAATTCGCGAGGCTAATGATGCACCTGAGTCCGATGAAAGTTCTGAAGAAGCTATCGCTAACCCGCTTTATCAAGAGTTAAGAAGTCGTTTATCTATCGCTCAGACTAATTTTAAAACTAAGGGAAAGCGGCTCTCTGCGCTTGAAGCATTGTTGTTGCAGGAGTACGAGCGACGTAAACGAATTGCCGAGCGGGGGGCTGAGGAGTCTGAGTTGACTCGAGATTATAATGTCACAATGCGTATATATGAGGATATGCTGGAGCGTAAAGAAAGGGCACGACTGTCTATGACGCTAAATGTTGAAGGCCAAGGCGTGACATACCGGATTCAAGAACCGGCATTGCCACCTCTCAACCCTATTGGTTTGCGTTTTCTGCATTTCGTCGTTTTGGGGCCGATTGTTGGCGTATTTTTCATACTGGGACTTGTTGTATTATATATAATGATGGATCAAAAACTTCGTTTCCCTGAGGCGCTGTCAAAGTTTAATGTAAAGACGCTTGCAATTGTTCCACATGTCGCCACGCCTTTTACTCGTAGGGTCTTAAAGATCGATATAGTTGTGTGTTTTTTGTTGGGTTTGTTAATCATGGCGAGTTACGTTGGTTTGGCGTATGCATCTAAAGTGGGGCTGTTCTAAATGAAGTCATTGGGAGAGGTGAAGTCCTTATATAAAGATGCTTTAAGTAGCGGTGATAAACTGGAGCCGTCTATCAAGAACATGGGAGAGGTCGAGCGTTTCTCTGTTGAAAAAATGGATGAGTTAAAGATCGTGTATGCGGGGATGCAGAACCCTCGGATCCTCAATGTGTTTCGAGAGCTACGCACACAGCTTGTCCATGAGCACGATAAGAAGAACTTTGTTTGCATGGTAACTTCTATTTGTACTGGTGGAGGTGCGAGTTATGTTGCTGGTAATTTGGCTGCTGCGTTTGCATTGGATAAAGCTAAAACGAGTATGCTGATTGATGCCAATCTATATTCTCCTAAATTGGACGAATTAATCATCGGAGATGCCACCAATGGTATAACCGACTATCTTAGTGATCCGAGCTTAAGTATTAAGGATGTCGTATACGCGACCGGGATACCTAGGGTTCGCGTGATCCCGATCGGCGACAGCAGTGAAGGCGCGGCTGAACATTTTTCGTCAGAAAAAATGATTGATTTCGTCAAGGAGGTTCGCACAAGATATTCTGACCGGTTTGTATTTATTGACTCCCCTCCTGTCACAGAGTCGTCTGAGGCTAGGATTTTGGCGGAGTTAGTTGATGTAGTTGTGCTTGTAGTGCCGCATGCTAGTGTAACTCAAGAGCAAATCGAGATGGCGATCGATACCGTTGGCGAAAAAAAATTGGCTGGTCTGATTTATAACAACTAGAGTTTTACATGAAAACTGGACTTTCAAATTGGTATAGCTTAATTGGCGGTTGTCTATTGTTGCTTGCGTTAACGCAGGCGAATGGAGTCGAGCTAGATTTAACTGCGCGCACAGGGCTTGAAGCTAGCAACAATATGACCCTGAGTAATGAGGGCGGGGAGCAGGATGTTAGGCAAACTGTCGGTTTTGATCTGGAGGTGCTTGAAACGGGTAGAAGTATTCAGGCCGATATCAGCTTGTCCGTTGAGCATAGTAAGTATTACCAAAAAAGTTACTCGGACGAAACCTCTTTGGGGGCGGGTGTAGGAGTTTTGAATTTTGGTTTAATTGACTCATTTCTGGATTGGCGGTCTTCGTTTAGGCGTTCTGAAGTTATTACTGATTCTAGTAATCGTTATAACCCGGATAGTCGCGAGTATCGGAACATCGTCCGTAGCGGACCGGTACTTAACTATCAACTTTCGAGAGCCACGGCTCTTGAATTTTCTTCCAGCTACGTTGGCGTAGAAAACTCTGACCCCGACGTCTCTGATTCTGAGCGGGTTGACAATTTTCTTGGATTATCTTACGACATTAACCCTCTGACAGAGCTGAGTCTAAATGGAAGTTATGCGAACGTTATTGATGGTGATGAACTTGATACGTTTGAGGATGCTAGTGTCAATGTAGGGCTTGTCAGGCAGTTTGTGAATGGGCAGTTGTCCATTAATATTGGTAGAACTCGATTTATACCTGAAACGGGTGATCATCGAGAGGGGAATTTTTTTGATATTGGCTTTAATCGTGATCAGTTATTTCTGCATGACTGGACCCTGCGATATAACGAAGATATTTCAGATACGTCTATTGGTTTTGACAATGAAGAGGATGCCCTGGAGTCAGAAAATACTGACACTTTAAATATTAACGGTACGGATATTCTAGAACGTCGTCGATTCACACTTAGGGCGGGGCGGGAAATTGGCCGTATGTTCTATGAATTATCGTCACGATGGGAAGAAGAAGATTACTTGGTTCAACTAAGCGATCAGCGCTCTCATCGTGCGGATGCTCAATTGAGAAGCCGTATTTCTCCTGTACTGACGTTAGGGGCTGCTTATTCTTGGCAGTCCGATAACTTTATCGACGTACCTTCAACGGGTAAAGATATAACAAGTAGTTACGAGGTCAATTCGACGTACCTGTTTTCTCAGGATGTATCTTTAGATGGTTACCTGCGCTATGAGAATCGCATCAATAGCGTAAATGATGGGCGAGAGTATGAAGGCGTGTTTGTCGGTGCTGACTTGAGCTGGACATTGCTGTAGTCGTTTCATTTTTTCTATCTATTTCCGCTTCCGGCATAACCAAAATGAGAACTCGGTTTGATGATCAATAAGCCACTAAATGCAATTTCCATTGATGTCGAAGACTACTTTCACGTTAATGCTTTCGCGAAAGATATTTCTCAGAAAGATTGGGACACATTTTCAACACGTGTTGCTAGGAACACTGATAAATTAATAGAGCTGTTTGCAGAGGCTGGGTGTACGGCAACATTTTTTGTGCTCGGTTGGGTGGCAGAACGGTTCCCAGAAGTGGTTCGTCGAATCGATAAGGCTGGCCACGAAGTTGCCTCCCATGGGTACAGTCACCAATTAATATATTCCCAGTCAATTGAGACCTTTCGTGAAGAAACGATTAAGTCAAAAAGTCTTTTAGAGGATATTACAGGAAAGAAAGTCCGCGGCTATAGGGCGGCTAGTTATTCAATTACAGATGCCTCTTTATGGGCCTTTGACGTCTTGACCGAGGCGGGCTTTGAGTACGATTCGAGCGTCTTTCCTGTTCGCCATGACGTCTATGGCATCACAGACTTTCCTAAGGACCCTCATTGTCATACTGCTGCCAACGGCCTAGATATTGTAGAATTTCCGATCAGTACCTGTGACATTATGGGGTACTCGCTCCCGGTAGCAGGTGGCGGGTATTTTCGACTTTACCCCTATTGGTTTACAAGGTATTGCTTGAATAGAATAAATCGAGCGAATAAATCATTCGTCTTTTATCTTCATCCTTGGGAAGTCGACCCCGAACAGCCGCGCGTCGCGACGGATAGCTGGAAATCAAAATTTCGCCACTACAATAATTTAAGTAAGTGTGAGTCGCGACTTAAATTGTTGGTGCGCGACTTCGAAATGACTAGCGTTGAGAATGTGTTGGTCGACCAATCTTTGTTGTCAAAAAGAATCTAAATTCACCTCTCAACTCGATCAAAAGACCTGAAGCTTCCATAGCATCGCGCAAGCATATAGACCCATAGCAAGAAAGCTGACCGGGGTAGGTTCTTTCGAGACACGCCTTTCTTAGTTGCCAATAAAGTAATAGCACCAACTAGGCAAATAGCTATGGCTAAAAGAGCACCGGCAGTTAGGGCGAAATTACTTTCAACAAGCATGAGCGTTAGAGCGAGCGCAATCGAACAGAGCGTCAGCAAAGTGATGGCAATAGGCAGAAGAAAGCTGACAACTTCTCTTAGGTCGCTTTTGTTCTTTTTTAGTACGGTGTAACTTCCTCGAGCTCGCCACCCTTCGCGCTTAAAAAACTCACTAAGCTGTTTGCTTTCTCCGTGATGTAAAACGCCACTAGCATATATCTTTTTTAAGCGCCCAGTTTTGCTTAACCTATACCCAAAGTCGACATCCTCGCAGGTCGTTAGGTCCGCATCAAACCCGCTAATTTTTTCGAACGCTTTTTTCCTAACAGCAAGATTAAACGTTGCCAACCAATTTACTTCGTCGCATGGGCTATCGCCGTGTTTCTTATGTGCTAGCTCATACCACGTTTTCTCAACCCAGCTAGTACTAGAAGGGTTCAGTGTCATGCATGCTCCTGCGGCAAGAACGTCGGTTTCGTCGAGTTTCTTAGCGACTTCGATTAGCCAGTCACTTGGCAGCTCACAATCCGCATCGACAAATGCTAGTAAGTTTCCTTCGGCGTTTTCTGCGCCTGTATTTCTAGACATTGATACGTTGCCTGCTTGCACCGAGACGACCTTGCAGCCTTGCTGGTGCGCAATTTTGACTGTGCTATCTTGAGAGCCCGAGTCGATGACAATGACTTCCTGGGCGGATATTTCATCGTTCGTTTCGAGCGCAAGAATAGACTGCAGCAGTGCAGGTAGAGTCTTCTCTTCATTTAACGTTGGTATGATGAAAGAAACATGAAAGGTTTCTGGATTCATTAAGCTTTACTCATTGTGAACCCTGGCAGCCAGGGGCGAATAGGAGAATGATCTAAGTTTTCAGTCCATCGGGATGGCGCTAGATTTGGTTATATTTAACCAAGGCATATACGCATCTTTAAAGTGGCTTGCAGTGTTTTGTTTGACGTCGTGCATAAGCAGTATCGCACCCTCTTTTGGCGTCGCATGCTCAAACCAAAGCCTCAACTGTTCCGGTGTTTTGGCGCTATAATCTTTTGTATCCATAGACCATTGCACTGTGCGGTAGTCATTATTGTAGAGAAAAAGTAACTTTCGTGGGCTCAATGCGCCATAGGGCGGACGAAATAACCGACAAACCTTGCCCGTGATGTCCTCAAGCTCTTTTCTTGCTTTTGTAATGTCCTCGACCCATGCGGCATAGCCGGTCTCATCTGCCTTATGATGGCTCCAAGAATGTGAACCCACAGAATGACCCGCTTCGATTGCTTGTCTAATTAGGTGTTTCCCTTGCTGCATATTCGTTCCCAGCACAAAGAATGTAGCGTTCAGATTAAGGGTCGCCAGAGTATCAAGCAGTAGGGGTGTGCGATCAATGTGGGGTCCGTCGTCAAAGGTTAAATAAATTGTTGTGGGCGTACCGGGCTGAGCTTCCTCAAGGCTAATAAATTCAGTGTACCGAGTTTCCGGTAGGCGCTGAGCGATTAACTTTGTGATCCGCGTTGTAATTGACATACCGAGACTTGACTCTACTTTGTACGCAGTGATTTTTTTAGATTACGCAGAAATGCAGCGAAATTGCAGTATAACCGTGTAACCGTGTTGTAGGGGTATAGATCTCTAACAACGCCCTTAAAGTGCATAATCTTGGCATTTGAGGAGCTAAGTTCTTTAAAGTGATAGTAGTTGTAGATTTCGCCAGGGAAATACTTCACACGCACGCCATTTACTTCAATGACTGAGCCGATTTCCGGGTAATAATCCGGGCATGACAATTGGTTTAGGGCCATTTGATCATTGCCGACTTCATCCGTTAGTACGTCCCAAGCATCCAAAAACTTAGCGGTATTAGCCGTATTTCTGAAGAAAATCACGCCGGCATTCACATATTTAGCAATTTCAAAATGATCTTTGTGCCATTCGCCCTCAAGTTCAGAGGGGTGCCTAAGTGTGACGCCGACATCATAGTCGTCGGTATCTATTTCCGAAATATCTGAGCAAAGCAGTGCGTCGCCGTCTAAGTAGATCGTAGTGGCCTGATGCTTGGTAATACAGTGCTTTACCAATTGAGGTTTAAACAGAGATTTTGACTTATAACCCTTTACTACTTCTTTCTTGTAGTAACCGAGTTTGACGAAGCTCTCATCGTCAACATTGAATTTTTCGCCGAACCCCAAATTGCCTAGGTCATATACATCGGTAACATAGCCTAGCTGTTTTGCTTTAGCCTCAGTCCTGCGAATAACACTTCCAAAAGTAAACTTCGTATCAGTACGAACTTTGCCAGTATCGTCGGTGGGCTTGTCTCGGTTTGCACCGGTCAAAATGATCATTTTGGTGTATCCTAAAATTATATAATCTGTGTTCTGGGGGCTGCTAAGTTTAGTCTTGGGTTCTCTATTTATACATACTATAAAGTTCACGAAGAAAATCGGCGTTATTGCCTACACCGTAGCGTACCATTTCATGTTTAGGTGTTGCTTTGGTATTGATTCCCGAGCTTGTACTGAACGAACAGTTTATAGATAGCTGCTCCAGAATCTCAACAGTTATGTTTGAATAATCTTCTCGACTTCCGTTTGGATAAGCAAATAATGTGCATGGCTTTCCCGTGAGTTCTCCTACCATGTCCACCGATTGGCTGATCTCCATAGTTTGCTCTTCGCGGGAAAGCCTCGAAAGGATGGGGTGATTCAACGTGTGCGCTCCAAACTCAATCAAGTTAGAGGTGGCCATCTCTTTGATCATGACGCTCGACAGCATCTGGTAGTCTTCAATTATCCGTTTCGGAGCTTTAGTATTTGGAAAAAGGGCTTTTTCAATTAGCGCGGTTTCATCTGCGATGACTTGATAATGTTCTGTTTTCAGTATTTTCTTGATCGAGCTCACCGCTGTCACTTTGCCGTCTATGGTTGACAAATTAAAGGTGTGCTGCCGCCAATTTAATACTGTTACGAGCGTTTGGCAAAAAGCACTTTGCAGCCGAGCTGTCCAAATGCTGCTCTGTGAATCGATTAAGTTGGTGCTTAAATATATGGTCGCCGGAACTTCGTGCCGCTCAAGAATTGGCCAAGCTAGGTCGTGATTGTTTTTGTAACCGTCGTCAAAAGTAATCGCAGCGGTAGGGCCGTCGATTTCTCCATCTCGCAGTTTCTGAATGGCCTCACTTAGAGGCAGAATATTAAAATGGCGTTTTAATTCAATCAGCTGTGATTCGAAATTCTCTGCAGTAACCAAACACCAGTCAGGAATGTTCGGTTGCTCCTTCACAATACCGTGGTACATCAGTACAACTAATTCGCCGTTACGTGATTTAAAACTTTTGGACTCAATCGCTTTGGTAGCGACTTTTCTCAGTGCCGACTTGATGAGTCGCTTCATAACATTTCCGATTCAGGTTCGTCTAACATATTGTTTCTATGTACGAGTTTTCCGTAGGTGTCCGCAAGTTAGGGAGTAGTGTGATTGATGATTTTTTGAGCTAGATAATCAACCAAATGAGACAAACTTCCGTCGTTGCTTACTTCTATTACAGTACAGTGCTGAGACTTGTTCAAGATAGGTGTGATATTTTCCAAGTGCTTTTCTGTCATCTTGAGAAAAGCTTCAATTGTCGATGAATCGCAGCTTTTTAAACGATTGGTCAGCCCGTCTTCACGTGATTTCATGCGTTGGTAGCTGTTGCAAGTGCTAGTTTTTATCGAAATAGCGAGCGTAGGTAAAGGGATATTGTCGAAATAATGTGTGACGTGAGAGTGACATGCCTCAGACCCTTGCGAATTGTGATCTACAAACATGAGCGATTTTTGAATAAAGCCTTCTTCAAATAGAATCGCTGCTCCTGTTTCCTGATTGAGCATCTGCCATAAAGAGCCCATCGCTAAATAGTTACCGATGACGTTCTGTCGGTCTGCTAATGACATACCTTCAAACACTGGCGATCCGAGGTAGGCGTATAGTGACTGCCCGTATTGCGCAAGAAATGCGTTTTGGCATTCCGTTTGAAATAGTGACCTCCCATGAAAGTACTCTGCGGTTTTGAGTCCTAGATTGTGCGGCAATAATTTTAGCGTAGTTCGTATAAGTTTATCGCCTTTCGACTGCATCACCCAATAAAACGCTTCTTCAGCCGATTGGGAGGGTAGCCCCTTCGATATTAGCTTTTCCAACAAAAGTCGACGTACAGTCGTTTTACCAGAGCCCGGTAGGCCCATAAACTCTATATTCACAAACCGTTCTCCACTCGTTTATCGCTTCAATTGCGCTATTAGTCGATTTCTAATCATCGAGATATAAGTGACTTTAATGCTTGCTTTGCTCTGCTTTTTAGGTTGAAGCATAGTAGCCAAAGAGTCATTTTTATAGCGAAAGGACGATAGAAATAGGTGCTTTTAGTAATTCGTTGGGTCGTTGTCCACAAAGACTTGTATCCTTCGTCTCCACGCAAAAAATCAAAGCATCGTAGGCCATTCGAAATGCTGTGCTCAATCGCTTTCCACATCAAAATTGTGCCAGGGCTAAATTCGCTGTAGTCAGGGTCAAAGCCGGATTGATAGTAGTAGATTTTTTCGTTGTGCTTAAAAGCGTAAAGAGTGGCGATCGTATAGCCCGACTGCTTCAGGGTAAATAAAATTAGATTGTCGTTAGGTATATTTGTGCTGGCGGAATCTAAATGGAAGGCGCGGATATCCGCCTTGGCGAAACTTCCTAAGTGGTCCTGACTCTGCCATCTTTTTTGATGCAATTCGAAGAGTGCGTGCATTTGTGGCTCAATTTCATCGCCTGACGTCTGTGTTGAGAAAACAATATCGGCCTTCTCTGCTTTTTTCAGTTTCCGCTTGATAGTATTCTTTAAGCGCGAAGATAAAGTGCTGAGTAGTTCGTCGGTGGTCGCGGGCAGGGTTAAATAAGGACAGGTTTGTATTGACGCAGCAGAGGCCTTGAAATCTCGGTTGAGGAGATCTCGTTCAAGAAGTGTCGCGCATATTGACGACTCCAATGTGTCGCAAAGTTTGATGCTATCCCACTGACTTGCGTTCTGAAAAAAATAATTTGCAAGCTCTTTTGCTACTAATTCTTTGTGGCTTGGAAGGCATATAATGTCGAGAAAGTCAGAGCTTATTGGTGCGCTGCCTAGGAATGTCAGAACGCGCAACGAGGAAAAGCTTGACCCGTGTTTGATATAAAAAGGTGCGATGCCGCAAATTTGAAAGTTGGCATCTTTTAGCACAAGAAGGTGAAGGGTTCCTTGATGAGAAAAGTGGCTCCACCAAGTATAGAGCCATTGCCACGAAAGGAAAAACGTTCGTTCCTCACTAGCGCCAATTAAGTTATTCCAGTCTGTTTTTAGTTGTTCGAACTCATGAATGGATTGGTGTACTTCGATTGACAAATTCACTGCGTTGAAAGTCCTTATTTTCTCGTATTACTTTAGTTAACCGACGCCATTTATTGGTGAACAACCCTGCCTGAACAAATTTTGGCGGCGCCTATGTTAACACTATAAATGCTGAGAGCGTATCGCGGCTAAGTGAAAGGAAAACACTGCAGAACGGGGTGCCGGATTTATGTCGCGTAAGTCTCTTATGTCGAAATGGTTCACTATTTGTGTGCAACAATCTTACACGTGGCCGGTTAAACAGTGCTAAAATCGGTTCGTGATTTAGAGTCAATTAAGGTAATTCTAGTGAAGGTCGTTAGGTTGTGAATAAGGATGTTTCTAAGGATATCGCTCCGTCAGCGCAAGCAAGATGGGCGCCTGCTCTCGGTTCTTTGTTTGTCTCGCTGTTGGTGGCAGGAGTCTATTATTCCGTCTTGCTTGGCGCATTGGTTGACTGGTGGTGGACAACATCTAAATACGCGCATAGCCTGATCATATTCCCTGCAATTATTTACTTAATTTTTGTCGATCGTGAAGAAATATTTCAGTTGTCACCGACACCTTCGTATTTTGCACTACTCCTTGTTATTCCCTTAAATCTTTCGATTCCTTTATTTCAATATATCGACGTACAAATTTTGGCCGAAACGGCGCTAGTTTTGTTATTGCCAACAATTGTTTGGCTAGTGCTTGGGTCGCAAGTAATAAGGGTTATCGCGATTCCTCTTATTCTTGTAGTGACAGTTGCGCCAATTTGGGAGCTCTTTTCACCTTTCTTGACCCAGGTAACAGCTTCGGTAGCGCATGCCTCCTTGAATATTTTAGGCGTTCCAGTGTTCCGAGACGAAATGTATTTGAGAATACCTGAAGGCGTGTTCGAAATCGCTGAGGGTTGTGGAGGGTTTCGTTACTTCATTTCAGGCCTGTCTTTGGGGTTAATTTTTGCACAACTAAATTTTAGGCGTATTAGCAGCCAGATATTTATAGTGGTAGCCGCTGTTCTACTGTCGATACTCATTAACTGGATTAGGGTGATGATCGTCATTTGGGCGGGTCATATTACGGATATGCAGCACCACTATGTTCATGAACATGTCACTCTCGGTTGGTACGTGTTTGCTGTGGCCTTTTTTCTGTTTTTCTTTTTATGCAACCGATTTATTGAGGCTCCCTCGGCAATATCTTCTCAGAACTCTATCGCGGATGGTGTTCATGCTGGCATGGGAAAACTTGATTCTGGAAAAACAAACTCTAAGGCCTCTTTTCATTTAGCCATTTTTGCCGTTGGGGTCTGCGTGTTGGTGCCGCCGCTTATAGTAGAGCGGCTCTCGGTCGAGCGGCAGCAGGAAGGTCGTGTAGTCGAGTTTAGTGAAATAAGCGGCTGGGCAGGACCCTATGCGGGTCAGAGTCATTGGAAGCCTAAATTTGTTGGTGCAACCCAAGAGCAGTTAGTGACATATCGGGACGGGGATACGCTGATTGACGTGTATTTTGCGTATTATCGCGACCAATCCCAAGGAAAAGAGCTAGTAAACTTCAATAATCGTATCTCAAACAAAGGCTGGATGACATTTCACCCGAAGCCGCGGACTTTAGCGCTCGAGACCGGACCTCTTAACGTGGAGAGGATTCGAGTAGAGTCTGGAATAGGTGATGCGCTTATTTGGCGATGGTATGTGGTCGCTGGCATCGAAACCACTAATCGCAAGGTTGCGAAGATTTTGGAACTTAAGAATTTAGTCTCGGACCAGTCAAATTCGTTGGTTATTGCGGTATCAGCCCGCGGTTATAAGGGCGCTGAGTCAAAGCTAGTATCAAAAATAGAAGACCTTTTGAGTAAACTATATATACCCGTTTTTGGTTTTGCAGTAGATCAATAGTTCGTGGACGGGCGTTGCCCAATTATCTAAACACTTAATACAGAACAGGACCTTATTTCCGAATCATGTTAGATCTATGCCGAAGTTTTTTTGCCCACTTAGACGAGCAGGGCGTGCGTTACTGTCACTGGAAAAGCAACGAGCACCTAGATCAGGCGCTGAGTGGCCGAACTGACCTGGATATATTAGTTCACCCTCAAGATCAGTCGGCGCTCGAAGACGCAATTTTGCGCTATGATATAAAGCTTATTCTTTCTCCCGCTAATAAACAGTTTCCCGGCCTCGAAGATTATCTAGGCTTTGATCAGGAGACTGGAAGCTTTGTTCACCTCCACGTCCACTACAGAATGGTGATGGGTCAAAAGTATATAAAAAATCATCATCTGCCTCTCGAAGACTTATTTTTTGACAACTTAATCGAAAAAGAAGGCATTAAGATTCCGCGACCCGAGCTGGAACTAATCCTTCTTTACATTCGGGGGCATATCAAGGCTGATTACGAGTCTATTATTAAGCACGGGATTAAGGGGGTTGTCACAGATGATTACACGGCGTTCCCGCAAGATATTGAGAGTGAGTTTAGGCATCTCATTGCAACTAGCGACATGGCAGAGGTAGAAGTTCTGCTAGAGTTGACGGGCTTGCCTATTGCCTTTGATCGGATGTCTACTTTTTGCCAACGTTTAGTGAAGAACGAGCTTAAGTTTCACCAGATTTTTACGGAGCAGCGTTACTTGCTTAAAGCATTGTCGCCTTATCGACGAGCCAAAAGCACACTGATCTACCTGAGTTATTTCATGTTTTTTTTGGATACATTTACGATCGTCAATCGTTTTAAGGTATATAAGAGAAAGCGGCTAGTAGGCGAAGGCAAGGTAATTGCATTTATAGGTGCAGACGGCTCGGGCAAGTCCACCCTTACTGCCGATATTTCCAAGTGGTTGTCTTGGAAACTGACAACTAATAATTATTATTACGGTATTCCAAAGTCTCGAACTGCTGGCGTGTTTTCAATTTTGAGTCGCGCTTTAACCAAGTTGAATATGAAGCGTTTGGTTCATTTTTCGCAGTCACTTTTTTGGTTGTACGTGGCTAAGCATCGGCAAAAGGTCTCGCAAGCGACTGCGTATTCAAAAATTGATGGAGAGCTAGCATTGACCGACAGGTTTCCGTTGGAAAATTTTTGGAACATGCCAGAGCCTATGGATGGCCCGCGCCTTTTGAGCGAAAGTAGTGGAATACACTCCCTGTTTTCAGATCGAGAGCGCGTGATGTATCGATCCCTATATTACCCCGACTTGCTAATCGTATTGCAGGTAGATCTCGATGTATTGCGAACGCGTAAGCCTGATCTACCATCGTTAGCTGATCACACATTGAAAGCAGATGCTATCAACGGGCTTGATGAGAATCTAAAGAACTCGTGCTTAATAGATGCTAACAAATCTTACGAAGAGGTGCTGATTGAAGTCAAGCGGAAGATTTGGTCGGTTCTTTAACGCAATGACCGCCTCATGGATTTATGTTTGTTGGAATCATTATCTGGCTGAATACCTTTGATTATCGAAAAGCTCACCGCAACTATCGCAATTTGCCACCAAAAGTACTCGTAGTAGATTCTTGAATTAAATAACCCGCCAAAATTTATGGTGACGAATGCGACGCTTTGGCCGAATACGCAAAGTCTCCAAAATATAGCGTCGGGGTTTTCATCGCTGATGAGGTGAAAGGTTTTTCGGAGTGCAAAAAAAGTACTTGCACACATGCAAAGCCACACAATCAAGCCGAGAATGCCTTCCTCCACAAGTACTTGAAGGAACGTGTTGTGTGCTGAGCGAACACCGAATTCTGCGCCAGGCCTAAATGTAAGCACATGATCTGGCATATAAAATCGAGCGAGCTTTCTGAATCCGCTAGGCCCAGCTCCGAGAGGGTAATCAGAAACCATTTCTAGTCCGTAGGTCCATATTTCAGTGCGGCCACTAGAGAGCTGGTTAGCCTCCCCTTCATCCATTTCTGAGCTAGCACCCAACAGTGTAGAAAAACGCTCGATATAGGCATCGTCTGCGAGATAAAGAAATAAAGGTGCAGCCGCAAAGGCCGACATAATTGCCCACTTACGCAGAGTTTTGTCAGCTACCAGCACAAATGAAATTAAGAGCCCAGCAACGAAAGCAACTGCCGCGCCTCGGCTGTTGCATAATATAAACGCGTTCAGTATGAACGGAAGTGCAAGAATGCACGCAATTTTTTCATAACGCCTACCAGATTTTAGAAAGCAAAAAATTAGGGGGATAACAGAGGCAAGCAATAGTCCAAACTCGTTCGACCCAAAAGCGTCGCCAGAGCCTATCCCTTCTAGACGATCATTTATTCGCCTTCCGTACAGATAAGCATTGAGAGATAAATTGGCGACGAAAACGATTATACCTAACATAAATAGTCTGAGGTGATTGGCGGTGACTACTGACTTGAGAATAATAAAAATGATAAGACAGTAGGTAAATGTAAGGTATACAAAATGAGAAGGACTTTTCCCTAGGGCGCTCTTTTCGTCAAGTCCAACAGTGTGCGTAATAATCGCGCAGAGGACTAAAAAAATGAAAGGCCACTTAGCGTTTTCGTAGCGATGTGTTGACAGGTTTTTCTTGTGTATTAGTAAAGATAAAATTAGCACAGCAGAGGTTAGTAGCGACCAGCGATCGAAAGGCAAATAAGACGCCCACCAATTTATCTGAGGGTTAGGAGCATTGAAATATACGTTTGTGTAAGCAAGTAAACCCCAGAATGGCGCTACTCTTAGGGCTAGAAAATAACTGGTTAAATTGACTAGCATGAAACCGATTGCTGAAATCACAGGCTCATTGTCTCTCTTAGTTGGTTTAGTTTAGAGGAGGCTGTATTCGCTGACCCCAGGGATTTTCTGCGAAGAGTAATGTGTCCAAAATTTTGTCGCCCAGTGCCGATCTGTAGTGTGCTGGCTCCCAGTACCATTTCATATATACGCCCTTTACATTTCGATCAGGCACGTCCTCATTGGTGTACTTAGATGGAATGCTGAAATCCCACAACTGCCCAGTTTTAAAAAAACCAACTTCCTGTAAATTTTGAATCAATAACTTTTTCCAGCGCATAAACATGCTTAGTTTCTCTGTATCTTCCAGCAAATGAAGGTAGTTCCTATGTAAAGGGCTAATAAAGAGAGAAATCTTAGTGTTGGTTTCGATAGCTTTTGATATTAAAGATTTAAAGTTATCAAAATGATCGGAACTACTTGTACCTGGTATGGCAACCCGCCAGCCATCTTTTCCAAACTTTTCGCGTAAGTTATTCTCTTTCTGTTCGAACAGAACGCCAATGCCTTCATTTTCAACAATGCCAATGAACTCCCCTTCAAACATTTTTCCATTTTTTTCCATGTACGATAATTGGCTATTCTGGCTAAGAATGGTTGTTAGGCTGGAGGCTAAAGCATCGAGTGATAAAAGTGCCGCGCTGAGGTCTTTGGTCTTGTTCCAAAAATATTCCTTGTTGTGGCCATCAATTAGGTTGCTGCGCAGTCTCGCTGTATAGGTTTCTGGCGCGTGCCGGTAACGCTTATCATCGGTAAACAAAAAGTCGACGAAATCGACGCTCATGATAAGCTCTTCTACTGACTGGTTTTGAAGTACATTGAATGCATAGTTGGACTGCATACTTATATCCGCCCCGGGTAATCCCAGGTTGTATGCGTTACGCATTTTTAGTCCTGGGTGGTTCGGAGAGAGTCCAAGTTCAACTCTAGAGTTACCGACCAATAATGTGTCAATTTCTATTGCTAGTGGCAGGTGTGCCTTGAGTATTCTGCCACGGCTGTAGGCTTGCGTTTTCTTGAGATCTAGAGGGCTTTCGAATAAGCCAAATGGATTTACGGTGTAATTGAATGTCGCCGTTAATAGCGTTAACAATAAGCCGGCAATCAAAAAAGTTACGAGATATCTTGTCAAAGCAACACCTAAAATTGAAAGTATAAAAACTCGCTAACTTGGGATAACGTTAACATGCCGAGTACGAGGGCAAGTGAACAAATAACAGACCATTTAGTAGTAGGAGACCAAATAACCGAGGCGCTATAGCGGGAAAGTGGCCAAAACGCATGGTCGTTGTTGAGAGGTTTTTCAGTTAAATCTCCACTTTGTTTACGGAAGAGGTCGTGGGTGCTGGGCATTAGGACCGATATTGAAATTAAGGCAATCACCCATACCCAATTCATTACAAAATAAACGCCACCACCGATTTTCGTCTCTATTGGCAATGTGCTCAATAAAGGTAGCATATCTACACAGCGAACCCATATGGCGTTTGGAATCGAAGCTCCGTTAAGCCCTACCATAGATTGAAGTATGGATGTTGCGCCGGTAAATGTTTCTGCTCGAAAGAATACCCAGCTGACGACAACGGCTATGAACGTCAATGCCCAGGAAAAAAATTGATAGCTTCGTAGCTTGGAAATGGCGTTTCCCGGAGCAAGAACTATAGACTGCCAGCCGTGATTACATATTAAATAGATGCCGTGCAACGCGCCCCAAATAACAAAATTCCACCCAGCACCGTGCCACAGCCCTCCTAAGAGCATAGTAATAAAAAGATTTTTAAAGCGAGAAGTATTGCCTGTTCTATTGCCTCCAAGGGGGATATAAACGTAATCTCGCAAAAAACGAGACAGGGTCATATGCCAACGTTTCCAGAACTCGGATATGTTGGTTGCTTTATAGGGAGAGTAAAAGTTTAGAGGCAGAATTATGCCGAACATTCTGGCAACGCCGATGGCCATATCCGAATAGCCAGAAAAATCAAAATATAACTGAAATGTGTATGCCAGCGCGCCACCCCATGCTTCGAAAAAGTCGAGCTGGATACCAGAGTCTGCGGCAGAGAATGCGGGGCTCGCGTAACCGGCGATGCCGTCGGCTAGAACAGTTTTTTTAAACAGGCCGATTGCGAAAATACTGATGCCAATTGCGAAGTCATTGTTGTTAAATGAGTACCTAGCCGATTGATCAAACTGTGGAAGCATTTCTTTGTGGTGTACGATAGGCCCCGCGATTAGTTGAGGGAAGAAGGAAACAAAAAGTGAATAATGAACAAAATTATACTCTTTGGTGATTCCTCTATACGAATCGACTAAATAAGCAATCTGTTGGAAAGTGAAAAAAGATATGGCAAGTGGGAGTAATATGTCACCAACGTTAATGCCTGCTCCCGTTAAAGTATTTAGGTTGAAAACAAGAAAGCCGGCATACTTGTAATATGCGATTAGCGCCAGGTTTGATGTCACTCCAACACATAGAAGTTTCTTGTTTGGTGAGCTCCCGAGGCGTTTTCCTATCTGAAAATTAAAGACCATCGAAAGTAGGAGTAGGACCAGGTATGCAGGGTTCCACCATCCATAGAAAAACAGTGACGCTAGTACAAGTGAGATAATACCCGCTTCTTTGCCAATTTTTATCGACGTATATGCGTATAAAGCATACGTGATGGGCAGAAAGAAGAAGATGAACTCAATAGAATTGAATAACACGTAGTTGTCCCAATCAAGAGCTAGTTTATTAAGTGAATTGGGCAGAATGCTTTGTTTCAGGCCACGATCGCGCAATGTAATAGAATGCAGCAATTTTCTAATAAAGTCTATTTCGGCAATGTCTGCTTAAAGCAATTGGGCCGTTTATTAGGGTTGTTTATTATCAAGCCAAAACGCTTAGAGCTTGGAGGGAAAGTATTTATAAAAATTGGCTTTTTTTAAAATTTTGGAAGGAGGAGGAATGGGTACCCAAGAATATCAAGTAGAGCTAATCAAAACACAAGAGAAATTATCTGTGATGCGGGAAGAGATCTTTTCTTTTACATCAGTTAGTCGGGGTTGCACAACATTCAGACAAGACCCTGCATGGATGAACTGGGAGTGCGCTGAAGGGACGACGAGTCCAATGTCAGTTGTTGTGAAACGAGGCGGTGAAATTGTATGCTTGGCGTTGGGAAGGCTTCAGGAGAGTATGTTCAGTATTCAATTTAGTGTCTTTAAACTTCCATTCAAGCGCGCTCGCACCTTAAAGGTAATCGGTGATGAGTTTTTGTTTGCCGAAAATGCAGATGAAGCTAGGTGTGTTTCCCTCGTTCTTGATGCGTGGAACGGTTTGGCCAAAGAAGTCGATTTAATTTACTTTGAGATGCTCGAGATCGGCGGCCTTGCCGGTAGGTATTTGTCTGGGGAGGGGGCGCAACTATCAGGAAAGCTTCAGCTGTTTAGTACATCGCCAAAGAAAGAATTCGTATGGAGGCACTTCTTAAAGGAGAGCTATGATAATTGGCTTTCTGGTCTTGGTGGCTCTACTAGGCGGCTGGTAAAGCGTCGTGTAAATAAACTGGAGAAGGAGTATCCGAGCGAGGTGGAGTTACGTGGCTGTTCCTGTGAGTCCGACATTCAAAAATATTTGGATCATCTTGATGAGCTGTACCCCAAAACATGGCAAGCCAAGACATTTGGCGGTCGAAAGAGAAATACAGAAAGGGATCTAAAGAAATTTCATGTCTATGCCGAGATGGGTGCATTGCGGAGTTATATGTTGTTTTTGCAGGGACGTCCAGTAGCGTTTTTTACTGGTTTGCAGTATAGAGATATTTTTGAGGCTATCGAAATTGGATACGACTCTGAATTTTCATCGCTGGGAGTAGGTTCAGCTTTAAACTATATGGTAATAAAAGAGCTTTATAGTCAGCGCCAGCCAAAACTTTTGAGCTTTGGGTTTGGTGAAAATGTATATAAAGAAATGATCTGTACTGATAGTAGCGAAGCTTATGAGGCATATATAACCCAGGGGAAGCTATGGGCCGTCGTTCTAAGAACCCAGATTGCTCTGGGTAAACTGGAAAAGGTATCCCGAGATGTGATCATTAGGTTGGGCATAGCAGGCTTGATCAGGCGCGTGCTAAAAAATAAAGGTTAGGCTTAAGTTGTGAGTCAGTATTCAGTCTGCAGTCCGCGCTACCTTATTTTTGTGCTCCAGTCTCCGGAGTACTTTCTCAACACTATTAGTTTGAGGCCTTGATTAAATACCATTTGCGCGGCGAAAGCCGCTACGATGCCATAGATTCCAAAGTATGTACCTCCAGTTAACGCTACCGCCAAATAGAGAATATTGTTGCCCAAAACGATATAGAAACTGTATTTAGCAAACCCTGCAGCGATAAAGAGAGAGTTGATGGGAGTGAGGAATAAGTTAATGCAATACAAAATAACCAGTGCGTAGAATACTGACATTAAATCAAGGTACTCCGGGCCAAAAAATGTAACCATAATAGGTTCTGCGACAATGAAAAACCCAGCCATTGTAAGAGTGGCTAAAGCGAATAGTATAAGCATTAGGCTGCGCGTTACCCGCATAGTGTCATCGGTCTTATGGTGCCCCAAAAGCTTTGCGTATTCAGGGTATACGGCTTGGTTTATTGGTTCTCCGAGCCTGCTAATGATTCCTACAACTTCTTTGTAGACTTTATAAATACCAACGGTCTCCATACTCATTATCTGGTTAATAATGAGTAAATCTAGTTGGCGAACGGGGATGCGGACGATCGTCCTCAGATTTGTCCACCATAAAAATTTAAATTGGTCTCTGTTCAAAAACATCTTTGTTTCTTTCCAATTTAGGACGCCTTTCCTCCTGATAAGCATTAGGCTGTAAATCGTCAAACTGAGATAAATAAAGATTTCAGATGCAACGTATATTGCTGTAAATGATTTGGCGTCGCCGTTATTAGAGCTTAAATATATGACCAGAGTTAGTTTGACCAAGGCGGCAACAAACTGCAGTTTCGCAATGAACACAAACTTGTTAAAAAGCCGAGGAATGCCAATTGTGAATGTTGTTAACGTGAATGGTATTACTAAGCTGTAAAGTGTAGCTAACGCAATTAGTTCCTGGTCCCAGCCAAGTATCACACCTATTTGCTGTGCAAATAGGTACGCGACACTAAAAGCGATGAGTGCGCTTGCTACATCTATGAATAAATTTGTTTTGATAGTGCGGGCCAGCACGTTTTCTCCGTTTTTTTGCGTCCCAAACTTTATGAGCGATTCCCAAGTTTGAACGTTGAACAGGTCATTTACTATCAATGCATATGCTTGGGCTAGTGCGAAGTAGGCTAGTGATTCTGGCCCGAGAGAGTTGGCCATTATTGCGAATGAAATGAACCCGAGCGCTGAAGCTGCAGTATTCCCACTTAGTATGACGCCAGCGTTTGCAACGATTCTAGAAATTAGTTTGTCTTTTAAAATGCTAATTCCCCTGTTGCTCAGAGTCATCTATTTGAAGCAAGGATTTGTGTTTCTCGATAAAGTGAGCGAGCACTAATAGTCGCCAAAGGCTTTTTTCCCCGTGACCTGAATAGCCGTTTTTGAGCTGAGGGTAGGCTGCATGAGTGTTGTCGTAATCTAGATAGTTGAATATTGAGTTTTTTTTATTTGTGAGAATATCAAATACCTGTCTGTTTTCACTGGATCTAAACCAATTGCTCAAGGGATTTCCAAAGCCCTGCTTTTCTCGGTATACAAAGTTGGAATCAAAATCTTCCAGCAGGATTTTCTTCAATATAGCTTTGGGGGTGTTGTCTTCGAGTGTTAATGAATCATCGAGAGAAAATGCCATCTCAGCAAGTACATGATCAAGAAATGGCGAGCGAGCCTCTACGCCATAGAACATAGAGAAACGGTCGAGCTTATATAGCATACGGCCAGGTAAAATTGATTTTAGTTCTACATATTGCAAGCTTTTCAAGGGGGATGGCTGTTTTTTTGATAATGACTCTTTTATCGAGGCGAACGGCTCAAGCTTTTCGAGCTTAGAGCATATTTTATACTCATCTTTCAGTATCGCCGACGTTAGCTCTAGTTGGGCAAGGCCCGTAAAATTATCGATCGAATCGGCCAAAAGTTCTAATCGCTTGGTGGCGAGTTTATTGGGTAGTAACTTGAGCTTGTAAAGCGTGTTCAGTACCAGCTTGGGGAATGATAGCTTTCGAAGGAAATCTAGTTTTGCTTCACGCTTTGGAGATTCTAGATATCTGTCATAGCCAGCAAACATCTCATCGCCGCCATCACCTGATAAAATAACCTTGTGGTCATTCGTTGCGACTTTGAACAGGTCAAACAGTGCGATTGATGAGGCACCATCAAAAGGTTCGTCAAATACGTCAATAATGGATTCTATTTTGTCGATATGGCTTAGGTCTATTGAAGATAACTTCAGGTTTTGTTGGTATTTTTCTGCGGCTTGTTCGATATAAACTTTTTCGCTGCGATCGGTGTCCGGAAAGTCAGCTCCGTAAACGTCGAATTTCTCATCGCTGATTTCTGCAATATTTTTTACAATCAGGGTGGAGTCGGTTCCCCCCGAAATAAACGCGCCAACCGACACATCTGATCTTAAGCGCAGAGTTACTGACTTTTGCAGTGTTTCCTTTGTTAGTTTGAGTGCGGCCTCTGGAGAGCCGCTGAGCGACCCAAAATCACTTAACTCCCAATATTCCTCAAGATTAATGGTCCTGTCGGTTAAATTGACCAAAGCAGTCGTAGCTGGGGGTAGTTTCTGTATACCTTTAAATATCGAGTGAGGGTGGGGGATATAGCCCATAGCCACATAAAGATTTAGCGCTATAGGGTCAATTTGAGCTTTGCTATGTTCATTGATTATAGGGGGAAGCTCAGACGCAAAGCAGAATAGGTCCTTAGTTAGTTCGTAGTAGAGTGTTTTTTGTCCAATCCTATCTCTGCCTAGGAATACAGTGTGAGAGTCTCTGTCGTAGATGGCAAAAGCGAACATGCCTCGGAATTTCGAGACGCAGTGATTGCCCCAAGTTTTATATGCGTTTAGCAGTACTTCAGTGTCCGAGTGGTCTGTGGCGAAGCTGCAGCCTAACTCCTCAAGCTCTTGTTTTAGTTCAATATAATTGTAAATTTCGCCATTGAATATGACGGAGTATCTATTGCAGTTACTTTCCATGGGCTGGAAAGCGTTGTCATTCAAATCTACTATACTGAGGCGTCTATGTCCTAAGAAATAGTTTGACTCGTTGTACGAATCGACATTTTCTGGGATGTGGTTATGTTGAACTGAGCGTTGTCCAGTTAGATAGTTGCCGATTTCGAAACCAAAACCGTCCGGACCTCTGTGCTTAATTAAATCTAGTGATTCTAGATTTTTGGAAAAATTCACAGTGTTGTGAAAATGAAATCGTCCGTATATTCCACACATTGATACTGTCTCTGGCTTTAATCTGGTAAGTTTGGAAAAGAAGCTCTTTTATAGAATGAATATTACTACTTTGAGTTCATTCCTATATAGCTGAAGCTAATAAATGACGGAAGGTTATTAGTTAAGTGTCGAACTGTGTTTCGCAGAATGAAAACAACTGTTATATGTGACACTATCTAGGTTACCGTTATACTGTAGCGTCAAGAATTTTACACAAGCTTGAAGTGTAGATGATTCTGGACTAGATTCAAACCACAGTTTAAAAGGGCGGATTTAGTTATGAACTATAAACAGTTAGTTTCATATGTTTTTTTTGTACTATGTATAGCAGCACCAGCTGCAGTAATGGCGATTCCGGCCTTTCCCGGTGCTTATGGGTTTGGGGCAGGCTCCGAAGGCGGGAGAGGTGGTCAAGTAATAAAAGTGATTAACTTGAACGACAGCGGAGCTGGTAGTTTTCGGGCAGCCGTGGAGGCGTCTGGGCCGCGTATTGTGGTTTTTAGTGTTTCTGGAATAATTAACCTACAGTCCGACTTAAATATCCGGAACTCCAATCTGACTATAGCGGGTCAGACTTCGCCAGGCGGAATTTTGGTGACAGGATATCCGACGCGTTTTACAGCTAGTGATGTCATCGTTAGGCATATGCGTTTCCGAGTAGGGTCTCACCAAACGACAACTAATGGAGGCAGTTCTGATCCTGAGCAGCATGATGCAGTGCAGATTTGGGGTAACGGTGCCGACGATGCGAGTGTTAGTGATATTGTTTTTGATCACGTCTCGGTTGGTTGGGGTATCGATGAGAATTTTGAATTTGCTTATAACCCGACGAATATAACGATTCAAAATTCGTTGATTTCTGAAGGCCTAACAAACGCCGGCCACCCAAAGGGGAGTCATGGTAAAGGGATGCTGGTTTGGAATAAGTATTCGCCGGATATCAAGATTTCGTTATTGAATAATTTTTTCGCACACAATCAAGATCGAAGCCCTGAGATAAATACTCCAAGTTCATCTACGATGCGGGCGGAAGTTGTCAATAATGTTGCATTTAATTGGTATGGAGGGATTGTAATGACGAGCTATGACCGAACCCCTATCAATTGGATTGGCAACTATGCGCGTAAAGGTTCTAGTTCGAATGACTCTAGTTGGGAAATAGTTCATTATCAAGGTTCTGATAGTCCCGCTCCTTATGTTTATGTCAATGGCAATAGAGGATTAAATGATTCGTTGGCAGGAGTTACCGAGTGGCGTGTAGCTGACAGCTGGCGCTATCAGTTGCAATCTGAGTCATGGAGGCGCAGCGCGCCATGGGATATGTCATCGGCACCGATTGATGCGGTTGTTCCGTCAAATACTGACTGGGCCAATGAAATGGTTAGTGATGTTGGGGCGACTCTCCCAGTAAGAGATAGTATTGATCTTCGTGCGGTCAACGACTTTTTGGCAAGCCAAACATCTCCTCAAGGCGGCTATTTGACGGATGTTAGCTATCCTCAAGATTTCCCGACTTTTCAGAATATTGCTGCGCCTGTAGACGCAGACAATGATGGTATGGCCGATGCGTGGGAGTTGACTCAAGGTTTTAATATATCTGTAAATGATTCGGCCCTTGATGCGGATGGTAATGGCTACACTAATATAGAAGAGTACTTGCACGTTCTTGCGGGTGATGTGGCAGGTGTTATCCCAGAGCCAGAGCCGGAGCCTGTCGGGGGTAAAGCACCTATTATTACAGGTGCGGAGGTGATCTACCCCTCTGAATAGAAAATATCCAATATAGACTTTGGTCGTGAACAAAAAAGCTGGCAACAAATGCCAGCTTTTTTGTTTGGCAACTATATTCCGTGGGTTGTCCTTAATAATGATAGTTTTTTGCTCTTCATAGTCGGCGAGTGAATAAGTATCATGTGTCGAAATATAGGTAGCTTGGTGCACTATTCATAATAGGCTGGGCGTAGGTGAACTGTTACAAGGGCTTTAAAGAATGGATCTCTCGTTCGTTATTCTAAGTTGGAACTCTAAAGACCATCTAGAGCGTTGTTTGGCATCGATAGAAAAACAACTGCCAGATCAAGACTGGCAGTATGAGATATTTGTGGTCGACAATGGCTCGACTGATGGCTCTGCACAATGGCTTAAGTCGCAGGAAAAACAGAAGCCAAGTACAGTGAAACCGATTTATTTGGCTCACAACACAGGCACTACTTATTCAAGAAATCGCGCTCTTAAATTGTGTGAGGGTGAATACATTATTGTGCTTGATTCAGATGTTGAGCTTCATTCAGAGACTGTTCCGATCTTGAAAACGGTTATTGAGAGCGAGGACGGGGTAGGTATGGTTGTGCCCAAACTTCTATATGGAAGCGGACAGCTACAAAAATCCACTGACGAATTTCCTACGCTCATACGTAAGCTAGAGAGGCTGTTCTTCTTAAAATCTATAGAAGATCGCGAAGCGGCTGCAGTTCCGGTGAACGATAACGTATATGTAGACTACGCAATATCGGCTTTTTGGATGTTTTCGAAACGAGTGCTTGACGAAGTAGGGCTGCTCGATGAAAAGATCTTTTATGCGCCCGAAGATGTTGATTATTGTATTCGTGTATGGAAGTCTGGGTTTAAGATAGTGTATGTGCCTCGCGCCGTCGCCACTCATTATGCCCAGGAGATATCGCGAGGGTTCAAACTGAATAAGGCTAAGATTGAGCATGTCAAAGGTCTAATTTACTACTTTATCAAGCATCGATATTTTCTACGTAAACCGTCTCTATCTTCTTTTTCTAACACTGGGAGCTAATGGTCGTACTATGGAAAAGCCATTAAAGGTTCTGCAGCTTGGGAGTTCCTCAGGTTTGTATGGAGCGGAAAGGTGGATACTCTCGTTGGTGAAGTATTTCAACCTAAGCAAGGTAATGCCCTATGTCGGCGCAGTCGTTGACGGAGGTGAAGACGAAGCGCCTCTGTGTAAGGAGGCGATAGATATCGGTGTCGAGTCCGTTACATTTCATGCTGCGGGTAGATTTAGTTTTTCTGTGATTCGAGATTTGCGCCATTATATCCGTGAGCATAGTATTGATATAGTTCACTCTCATGGTTATAAAACTGACTTTTTGGCATTGGTTGCGTCCTACGGGCTTGAATGCAAAATTGTCACTACACCGCATGGCTGGACAGAAAACCCAGATTTCAAATTGAGTTTGTACGAAAAATTCGATCGTTTCATGTTTCCATTTTTCGATAGAGTGGTACCGCTTTCTGATGGGCTGATGGACTCTATTGCGGCTGGATGGTCCGGTAGAAGCAGGTCCGTCATGATTCGAAACGGCGTGGATATAGGTGAGATCGAAGCGTTAGACCAAGTAAGTGCTGAAATAGAAGTCTTAAAATCAGGTGGAAATATCGTCATAGGCTATATTGGCCGACTGGTGGCGGGAAAGGCTGTGGATGTGCTCGTCAGGTCGATGGCTCTATTGTTAAACACAAAAACGAAGCTCTTGATAATCGGCGAAGGCGATGAACAGCCTGCCTTGCAAGTGTTATCTGAGTCGTTGGGTGTTCAAGATAGAATTTCTTTTCTTGGATTTAGAGCCGACAGGTTGGCGTATCTTAAAGGCTTTGATATGTTCGTATTGCCATCTAGATCAGAGGGAATTCCTCGTTGTGTAATGGAGGCGATGGCGGCAGAGGTTCCAGTCATCGCTTCGGATATTCCCGGATGCAGGACGCTCATTGACGGTAAATCGACAGGTTTGTTGTTTGATATGGACGATGAACAAGAGCTGGCTCGCCGCATTGAGCAATTAATTGACAGCCCTTCTTTGAGGTCGGACCTTACTCACAAAGCCAAGACATTCTTAAAGCAAAAATATTCATCGGAACGCATGGCTCAGGAGTATGAAGAGTTGTTTGAGTCTATGTTTAACTAACTAGCCTCCTAGGTTAGTTTAAAGGGTGTACGCGTTGGTCTATTTCCCGTTTTATTGAATAAAGCATTGGCGAGTGCTGGAGCTACGACCGGCACAGAAAGCTCTCCAGCGCCGCCTGGGCTTTCACCTGAGGATACAATATCAATGTTTATTGGTGGGCACTCCGCAAGTGATAATAGCGGGTAGTCGTTGAAGTTATGCTCTTGAACTCTTCCTTCGTTGATATGAATCGCGTGCTTTATGGCCGCATTTAATCCAAAGATTATGCCTCCTTCTAATTGTGCTCTTACATTATCTGGGTCAAGTGCAAAGCCGCAATCAGCGGCACAGTAAATGTTCTCGATCGTATGATGGTTTGGTGACTTATTGAGCGTTACAACTGTTGCGATGTAGCTTCCAAACGCACTTAAGAGCGCAATTCCGCTGAATTTATTACTGTCTTGAGATTGGTCGGCCACTTGTTGAGCGCGTTCAAGTATCTTTAGAGCCCGGGGGTTCTTTCTCAGGAGGTTCTCCCTAATTTTAAAGGGGCTCTGGCCAGTTTCGGATGCAACCTGATCCAGAAAGCTCTCCGTTGCGAAAATGTGGTTTGAGTAGGCTACTGAACGCCAGTAGCCTGTTGGAACGCCTGGGTCGTATTCACCGAAAAAACTTTCTAAGTTGGGTATGGAATAAGCTAGTTTGTCTATATTTGCGGTGACTTTTCGTTTATTTGCGCCGGCAGCAACGTGAGTAAGATTTTGAATTTCGCCTTGCTTGTTCACATGGGCGCTAAGTTGGTGTAGAGAGAAGGGGCGATAAAAATCATGTTGTATGTCTTCTTCACGAGACCAAGTAACTTTGACCGGTTGAGAAACGTGTGTGGCGATATCCAAGGCTTCGACGAGATAATCTACTTCAAGTCGACGGCCAAACCCTCCTCCGCAAATAGTTGGGTGCACTCTTATGTCATCTTCAACGCCTAATTTTTTTAGTGCTTTGTAGGCCATTAGTTCTAGACGATTTCTCAAGTGTTTCGCGGCAGTGCTGTGCACGTGAGTAGCGTCCTGAGTGGGGATCCAAATATCTGTTCCGTTTTCGTGAATGTGAACGGTGCAGTTCATCGGCTCCATCGTGACATGGGCCTGGTAGCTGTTTTCATAGACTGGAGAGAGGATTGATGTTTGCGATGCCCCTAGGTTAAAGCCTGCTTGCTTTGCCTGATCCAGAGCGGCCATGGTTCTTTTTCGTATTTCGTTTGTATTGGGTGGTGTGCCTTCCGGTAGCGTCCAAGAAATTTCCGCCTGTTCTAGTATTGAAGAAGCGCGCCAATAGCTCGTGGCAATAATGGCGACTGCGCGTTCTAACTTTACGACAGCTAGTAGTGATTTGTGTTGCTTAAGTGTATCGCTGAGCGAGCATGATGCCAGCGTTGACCCAAAAACCGGGGCATGCTTTATTGCGGCGAAAGTTAACTGTGGTGGGTTGGTATCGATACCGTATGAAGTTTTTCCTGTTACCTTGTCAGAAACTGCAATGGTTGAAGACTTTTTCCCAAGGAATCTCATGGAGTCGACGGATTTCAATGGAGCATGTGTTGGCATTGGAAGTTGTTTGGCAATATGGCACAGCTCTCCGAAACTCATCGTTTCATTATTGCTTCGGTTTATTGCCTGTCCATCTTTGACGAGGCATTCTTGCATATTGATATGCCATGCTTTGGCGGCAGACTGCTGCAAAATTGATCGAGCTGTAGCGGCCGCTTGCCTCAGCGGCATCCAAATAGATCGGACTGAGCTACTGCCGCCAGTGTACATTGAGCCATATGCCCTGGCAGGGCTGACCAATTTTGGCGTAATCATTTCAGGGTCTGTATTCAACTCCTCTGCGACAATAATTAGAAAGGTTGAAAGAATGTTTTGCCCCATTTCAGACTTAGTAATGGCTATTTCAATTTTGTTGCTAGGGTAAATTGTAATCCAAGCATTGGGCTCGAAGCTTTGTCTATTTTCGTCGACTGGCTCATAGAGATTTTCGGAGCATGCCGAGAGCTGAATACCTAACGAAAGTGATGCGCTTGCACCACCAAGCACTTTCAAGAAGTGCCGCCTTTGCGGGTTCTTAGGTTTTTGCATGATGACCATTCCGCTAACAGTGTGAGTAAGGGATATTCTAGCAAAAGTAAGGTTCAGATTTAATCCCGTATGCACTGTATATGAACGAGTCTTTTTGATAGTCTCTCAGACCTTTTGGCCGCGTTAAACGAGCATACGAATGTGATTGAGGAATTAAAGCAAAGAAAAGGTGAGTTATCCGGCAAGATTGGTCGCGCTAAAAAAGAAGGATTGCCCGCCGACGAGTTGATTGCCGAGATGAAAGCGGTATCCGCCCAACTTAAAATGGCTCTGGCTCGGATAAAGGAACAGTCGAGTCATTTGGTATCGCCTGCCGTGAAGGAAGAGTTATTAGACGTCTCATTGCCGAAATTATTTACGCTAGTAAATGCTGACAACGAGCCGGCGCCTTCGGACGTAACAATAAGGGAGTGCGGCTCAGATGACTCCGTTGCCTGGAACGAATATGTTGAGTCATTCGAGGGCTCTAGTATTTATCATCGATGGGATTTTCGTTCTGTCGTTGAGAAATCTTTTGGGCACCAAGTCTTTTACCTTGCCGCCTTCGACTCAGCGGGCACCATTTGCGGCGTATTGCCAGCGGTAGAGCTAAAGAGTCCATTATTTGGGCATTACCTCGTTTCTATGCCTTTCTTCAACTACGGCTCTGTTGTCTCTGCTTTTAAGAGTGTTAGGCAGTTGCTCATGAAGTCATTGTCTGAGAAAGCGTCGAACATCGGCGCCGCTCACACTGAGTTTCGCTCAACGCAAGCTCTAGATGGCTATCAGTGTAAACAGAACAAAGTATCGATGGTTCTAAAATTGCCTTCTAGCATAGAAACGTTGCGGCGTGACATTGGAACTAAGGTGAGAGCACAAATAAAGAAGGCAGATCGCTTTGAATTAAAAATGAAGTTTGGTGGCTCGGAATTACTAAGCGATTTTTACAGGGTGTTTTCAATTAATATGCGAGATTTAGGGACGCCTGTTTACAGCAAAGTATTTTTCGAAAATATTCTTCGTTGTGTTAGTAATCAAGATATTAGTGTAGGTGTTGTGTACCGCGATGATTTGCCTGTTTCATGCTGTTTTCTCATTGGTTACAAGGGGATGCTAGAAATACCTTGGGCCTCAACCTTAAGTTCGGCGAATAGCATGAATGCAAATATGTTTATGTATTGGAATATTTTGAAAAAGGCAGTCGACTCGGGCTATGACTATTTTGACTTTGGGAGAAGCTCAATTGACGCATCGACCTATCGATTTAAAAAGCAGTGGGGCGCTATTCCAATGCAGCAATATTGGGCATATTGGTTAAATGATGGGGAGGCACTGCCAGAGTTAAATCCAAATAACCCAAAATTCAAGCTCTTGATCGCTATTTGGCAGAAACTTCCGGTTTGGTTGACACAGCTAATTGGCCCCAGAGTGGTTAAGTTTCTACCCTAAGATCTATCGAATATCATTGTTGGCCCACCTGTTGGTCGACGTGTTCAACCCATTGGGTGAGGTTGTCGGGTATTATTTTTTGGTAAGTCGGGCTGGTAATAATGTGCTCCAGCTCGGGATAGTACTCTTCCCGCAATAGATGTTTGAAATCTACGTCAGAAAATACTTCGCGAAACTGGTTTTGGTAATTTACCTCTAACATGTCGCCAGTGAATATCGTGTAGATGTGGATATTGCGATCTACGATACTCTGGAAGCTGTCGGCGACGTCATTCTTGGGTGGAAAAACTCTTATATAGCTTGGGAGTTCTAAGAACTCTTCCTCGACGCCGTTGCTGCTCGAATTGTCTTTTGGCTTAACAAGGTCCAGAAGTTTCATAATGATTTTTGGCCACATCGAGGGGTGCAATGCTCTTTTTATATAGCGATTAACGAACCATTTATAGTTTGTATAGCAATACGCATCAATTTGCGCGATTCCAACAATGCGGTTGTCTACTTTGGCAATTTCGTAGGACGCATCTGCCCCAGAGCACAAACCATAGGCAATGAACTTGCTAATGCCTTTTTTCTGTTGCAAGAAATCCATTACTTCTTTGCTTTCCGATACCGCGCTTTCATTGAATGTTTGTGTTCCGCGTCTTGCTTCGCTATCACCAATGGCTGAAAAGTCAAACCGTAGTGCAAGAAATCCCGCGTCAGCCAGCTGTCTTGCTATCTTAACGGAAATTCTGCATGTTCCCGTGTGGTGCATTACTCCAGAGTTAAAGATGATTACTGCCGGTTTGTTGCAGTCAAAATTTTCAGGCTCTGTTGCGATCGCTGTAAGTGCGGTGGGCTTGCCTATCTTAAGTGCAATTTCTCTCATGATTATTCCTGTTCCAGCCAATTAACGGTCGCTTGAATAATGGGCTGCGGTAAAAGTATACCTCCGTATTGGTCAACGTAGTTCCAATCTCCTGGTGCAGGCGTAAGCTGATAAGTGAATGCAGGGTTAGCTTGCCAAGAGTTTTTTAGAGCAGATGCGCTTTCTGATTCCGCGGATACAATATGCAGTACGCTTCCAATGTCCGGTTTCATTTGGGTAAGACTAAGTTCTTCCAGCGCGTCACGTTTATCTCGGTGTAGTGGAAAACCGTTGAAGTGCAGCGTGCCGGCACTATCGACTTGATTGCATCGAGAAGCGCCTTCTTTGGACATCTCTAATAAGAGTTCGTCATCGTAATTCTTTCCAGATACAACGGTATCCCAAAGTGCGAGCTTGTCAATTCTCAAACCTTCAAGGTTTGCGGCACAAGCGAGGAGACCGCCTAACCTTAGTCCCACTACATGGATGTCTGTGACGTTGGCCGTCTCTCGTAACTCTTCTGCGGCGGTACATACGTCTTCAATCCAGTCTTTGATAGAGGTGTTTTCGATATCTCCTGAAGAATCTCCGGTACCTCTGTAATCAAACCTTAGTACGTGAAATCCTTTTTTTGCGAGTAGCATCGCAAGTTGCCGGTAAGCTCGGTGCGAGCGCATATACTCCTGCCCGAAAGGTGCGCAAAGCAGAACCCCTTTATGCTTTACCGGGTGCGCTGGGGGGTGAAACACTCCGTAAAGTGGGTGGCTTGAATTGCCAAAGAAAAAGGGGTTCATTGCGAGGGTTCCTGCCAGTTAATTTGTATTGCAAGGTTCTGAATCCCTTTAATACTTTTTTAGTATGAAAAACAGGCTACCAGCGGTTGGAGACGGCCTCATTTCACGTACGAATGAATTAGGTAACGAATTTTATGTAATTATCATATTTTATATTGAATCAATGGATAATAAGAGACTATTAGGTATGAATGTGCGGGAAATTATTCAAAATTTGAAATGGGTTGAGTTTTTGTGAAAAAATGATCGAGTGGTGTTGTCCCGGTTAGAGTAAAATGCCGCGGAGCCTGACTTCTGTTGCTGTGTCCGCAGCGCTTGTTCAATGTTTTATTTGTTTGAGATGCATGTCGGGGCAAAGTCGTGAAAACTTCTTTTGTGAATTTTGCTTTAGTTCAAGAATTTTTGAGCATTCGCAGCTACGCTGAACGGTAGGATCTTAATTAATTGTTAGTTATATAGGTGCCGTCCGCAGCGTCTAGACATAAAGTCGCAAATTTTTCGCAGGGCTAATGTTCATATAATATGTTTCGCTGCTGCAGCTTTATTACAGCAGCAGAGCTTAATGAAAGGCTTCTATGTCGGGTCAATAAAATAATCTGCCAACAAACAGTAGTTTTTTAGAGTAATGCAAGGCTATGGAAATATATATTCGAGACGCGACGTCTGATGATGCAGGCTTTATTGGCTGGGCGATTTTGACGGCGGCAAGAGGGAATCTGACAAAACCGTCAGTATGGGATTTGGCGTTTCCTGTGCCAGAGGACGAAAAGTTAAGGCTGTTGTCAGCGCTTACTATCGCAGAACCAGCTTGTGCCGCGCACTTTAGTGGATTTGTGATTGCTGAGAACGAGGCGGGCGAGCCATTGTCGGCGGCATGCGGTTTTATCCCCAAGGAAAAGCCGCCGGAGGCATTTACTGAAGCTTTGTTAGGCGTTGTGGAACAAGCTGGCTGGGATCAGTCGCAGCAAATGGAGCTGATGTCGTCGTTCAATGTGTTTGCTAAGTGCCTGCCAATGAGTAATGAAGAAGTTTGGGTGTTGGAATATATCGCAACCAAACCTGAGGCAAGGGGCACTGGCGCTACGTTTGAACTACTGGAAGATTTGCTGGAATGCGGCAGAGATTATGAAATCGCGGAGGCGAATGTCGCATATTTTGCTGGCAACGCAGCAGCGAAGAAAATATACCGAAAGCTCGGCTTTAAGGAAAGTCATGAGTTATTGGATAAGGAGTTCGAGGAACAGTTTGGTGTTTCTGGCGTAATGCATATGAAGCTTGCGTTGTAAGAATTTCGTATTTATAAAGCGCGAAAGGCGGCGATGATATGGCGGTTGGGCGTCGTATTTTGGGGATTAAAGACACTGGGGTGGGCTAGTACCCGAGTATGGTCTGTAGCGAAGAGCTATTCATTTTATATTGATTGATAAGGAAGGGATTAGAGCCATGACTGCGAGCTGGAATGCGACCGAACGAGATTACCCGCAAGACAAATGCATTCACCAAATAATCAAACAAAAAGCGTCTGAAACTCCAGAAGCGATTGCGCTGGCTTTTCGTGATCAGCAGTTATCGTTTGGAGATTTGGACAGACGGGCCTCAATTGTAGCTGCAAATCTGCAAAGCTTGGGTGCCAAGCCTGATCAGTTGATAGGTGTGTTTATTGACCGCTCTATCGAGATGGTTATTGCTTTGATTGCAATTCATAAGGCGGGAGCCGCTTACGTACCACTTGATCCGTCTTACCCGCGTGATCGTGTTGCCTTAATGGTGGAAGACTCCCGTTCTGAAATTATATTGACGCACTCTAAGCTGAAAAATGAATTACCCACAAATACAGCATCGGTGGTTTGCGTGGATGAGCTTCTTTCAAGTCCAGGCCATGAAACGCTTAGCCTTATCGAGCAGGCTCGACCTAACAATCTCGCTTATGTTATTTATACCTCCGGTTCGACGGGGAAGCCTAAGGGAGTCATGGTCGAACACCGAAATGTTCTGAACTTTTTTACCGGTATGGACGATACGCTTCAGTTTAACGGTGAGCCAGGTGTGTGGTTGGCAGTGACGAGTATTTCATTTGATATATCGGTGCTGGAAATTTTTTGGGCGCTTTCTAGAGGCTTTAAAGTTGTCATACAGGAAGAAGACGAAAGAGGGGTGAGTGCTGAGTCTCAGCTTATGTCTAGAGTGCCTGGAACCTTAGATATCGGGTTGTTCTACTTTTCGAGCGATGCAGGACCTGACGCTTCGGGCGATCGTTACAGACTGCTGCTTGAGGGCGCCAAGTTTGGTGATGAAAATGGTTTTTCGAGCGTATGGACGCCAGAGCGTCATTTTCACCTGTTTGGCGGATTGTACCCGAATCCATCGGTCACGAGTGCGGCAGTTGCCGCGGTCACTAAAAATATAGCGATTCGCGCTGGCAGTATAGTGATGCCTTTACATAACCCGCTTCGAGTTGCTGAAGAATGGTCAGTTGTCGACAACTTGTCGAATGGGCGAGTAGGTTTTTCGTTTGCATCCGGTTGGCACGCGAATGATTTTGCGCTGAAACCAGAAAATTTTGAGAACCGTCGGCAGCTAATGTTTGACGGAATCGAAACGGTTCGTAAGCTCTGGCGTGGTGAATCTATTGAAGTTTTGAATGGAGAAGGCAAGCCTTTTGAGGCCAAGATTTATCCTCCTTCGATTCAAAAAGAGCCCCCCGTTTGGATTACGGTATCGAGCAATATTGATGGCTTCCGTTCAGCCGGCGAAAGCGGGCACAATATTCTAACCAACCTGTTGGGCCAAACGATTGAGGAGCTAACAGAGAAAATTGCCGCGTACAACGAAGGTTGGAAAGCTAAAGGGCATGAAGGAAAAGGCAACGTTAGTGTAATGGTGCATACCTTTGTTGGCGCTGATGTCGACGAAGTGCGTGAGATCGTGCGCGAGCCTTTTAGTAACTACCTTAAGACTTCTTTTGATTTAGTAAAAATCGCGCCGTGGGCGTTTCCTGCCTTTAAACAGCCCTCGAAGTCAGCGGCGCAGGATGTCAGTTTTGATCCTGATAGCCTGACTGATGAAGATATGGATGCACTGATAGCGCATGCCTTTGAACGTTATTTTGAAACTGCTGGAATCTTTGGTACGCCGACGAGTGTTTTGCCTCTTGTAGATTCGTTGAAACGCGCTGGGGCAACCGAAATTGCGTGTTTAGTCGACTTTGGAGTAGAGACCGATGTCGTACTCGATAACCTTAAGTATCTCAAGCAACTACAAGAAGTTTCGAATTTGAACGAAGCCTCTGCGGGGCAGGGATATTCGATCGCTTCGCAGATCGAAACGCATGGCGTGACCCACTTTCAGTGTACACCATCGATGGCCCGTATTTTGACGTCCGATGAGGACAATGCTGCCGCTCTTTCAGGACTTCAAAAAGTGTTATTAGGCGGCGAAGCGTTGCCACTAGACCTAGCGCAAACAATTAATCAAACGCTTAAAGGTGACCTGATTAATGTTTATGGGCCGACCGAGACGACGATATGGTCAACGTCTGGGACTGTGGATAAAAATTCAAATGAAGTTACGATTGGAAAGCCGATAGCCAATACTAAAGTTTATGTCTTGGATGAATCACTAAAGCCAGTTCCCGTGGGGACATCAGGAGAGTTGTTGATTGGTGGGCACGGCGTGGTGCGCGGTTATTTTGACCGGCCTGAGTTAACTGCGGAAAAGTTCATTGCCAACCCTCTATCGGACGCGAGTGATCCTCGAGTTTATCGTACCGGTGATTTAGTACGGTGCAAGGACAATGGTGATATTGAATATATGGGGCGGTTGGATCACCAGGTGAAACTTCGCGGCTATCGTATTGAACTCGGTGAAATTGAAGCAGCGATTAATCAAGAGTTTGACGTTAAGGAAAGCGTAGTGGTAGTGCCAGATTCGGAAGATGGCGCGCAAATCCTCACAGCGTATGTTGTTCCTCAGTCTTCATCTTCTAGTGAGTCTACTGGTCATTGGCAGACAATTTGGGATGAAGCTTATCAAGGTAATACTGCGGTTGATGCAGATACACCAATGACAAAGACTGAGAGTGATGCGACGTTTGATGTGTCGGGCTGGCTAGACAGCTACACCGGTAGACAGCATTTGGTCGAGCACATGCAAGAGTGGGTGAATACAACGGTTGATCGTATTCTTGAACTTAAACCGAAAAGAGTATTAGAAATCGGCTGCGGCACAGGTCTTTTGCTGTATCGTGTCGCGCCCGAATGCGAAGCGTATGTTGGCGTAGATTTTTCGCCCGCGGCTCTGAGTCAAATTGAAAGCCAAAGCAAGTTGATGGGACTAGACAATGTCTCTTTAATCGAAAGCAGTGCGGACGCCCTTGATGTTAGTGCTTTGGATGATTTTGATGTTGTGGTGATTAATTCGGTTTCCCAATACTTTCCCTCGGGCAGCTATCTTTCGAAGGTTCTCCAGCTAGCCAGTGATGCTTTGTCTCCGTCAGGCGCAATTTTTATTGGCGATGTACGAAGCCTTCCTCTCAAGGATCAATTCCATGTGTCACTTGAAGTGGCTAAAGCGCCCGCTACTCTCCCTTTTTCAGAGCTCAAAAGCCGAGTTCAAGAACGTCACGACAACGAAAGTGAGCTAGTGATTGATCCTGGCTTCTTCAATGTCATTGCTCAAAACATTCCCGCTATCGCGGCAGTTGATATTCAGTTGAAAAGAGGCTCGTATCGAACTGAGATGTCGGCGTATCGATATGACGTAGTTTTGCGCAAAGGGGAGAACGAAAAAGTTGTCGATGGGAGTGACTTTATTGTTTTGCCTGCGCCAGATTCAATCGACGACATGCGCTCGGCGATTGAGGCGCAGAACGGCAACGTTGTATTTAAAAATGTACTGAACGCGCGGTTAGTTAGTGACACGGTTGCCCATGGATTATTGATGGGTAGCGCTGCGTTAGAATCAGTCGCTGATTTTCGCAATGAACTAGCGCGGCAGATTAAGAACATGCCTGGCGGCATTTCGCCAGAAGAGGTGTATAGCTTAGATACCCAATATGACGTGGCTGTTGTCTGGGCCGGATCTGGGCTGGCAGATCGTTTTGATGTTTACGTTTATCAGATAGACGAAGAAGGGTGCCTGCAATTGCCACCTCAAACTAGCGAGCGTTCTATCGCTAAGTTGTGTTTTGAACCAAAAGTACAAAATGCAAACTATGAGATGAAAGCTCGGCTGACGCAAAAACTTCGTGACCGCCTTCCAGAATTTATGGTGCCAGAAGAGTTTGTAATGCTGGAAAAAATGCCCTTAACGCCGAACGGGAAGATTGATAGAAAGGCTTTGCCGAAACCTGAAAAGCGACAGCGGACGGGTCAAGAAGACTTTGTCGCGCCCGCCAATGAAACTGAACAAGAAATTGCTCAAGTATTCCAAGAAATGTTGAATCTGGAAAAAATTGGCACGAATGATAACTTCTTTAGCCTAGGCGCAAACTCATTGTTGATTGCGCAGGCAAACAATCGACTTAACCAGCGTTTGGACCAAAAGGTCTCGTTGGTCGCGATGTATCGTTTTCCAACAATAGCAAAACTTGTGGAACATCTTTCGGGCTCCTCAGACGAGAAGAAAAGCACGGCCTCGGGAGTTGATCGTGCTGAGAAGCGAAAAGCAGCGGCCGCAAAACGTCGAAAAACTCGCACGCGCTAGTGTATTAGCAGCGAATTAGCGTATGACATACATATTAGATCTTGGATTGCTTTCCCGCACAGGGTAAGCAATCTCTTTTTTTGTAGATAGGAAAATTCAATGGACGATCACGATAACCTTCCAGAAAAATATGAATCAGCTATTGCGGTGGTGGGTATGGCTTGCCATTTGCCGGGTGCCCTGAATATTGATGAATATTGGTCAAATCTTCGAGAGGGTATTGAGTCCGTTAGGCGATTAAGCGATGAAGAGCTGCTGGCGGCCGGCGAGTCCGCCGCCAACATTGCAAACCCAGACTATGTAAAGGCTCAGCCGGTATTGGAGAACTTTGATCGTTTTGATGCAAAGTTCTGGGGCTTTGGTCCTCAAGATGCCGCGGTCACCGATCCTGCGCACCGTATTTTCCTAGAAGTCGCTTATCAGGCGCTTGAGCATTCGGGGCATACCGGCTACGACAGCGAGGAGCGGGTTGGCGTTTTCGCGACATCCGGAGAGAATTTATATCGGATGAATAACTTGCAGAGTAATCCTCAATTAGTTGCAGATATGGGCGAATTTTTGGTGCGCCATACCGGTAACTGCATGAATTTTCTGGCGACGCGTTTCTCTTATGAACTGGACCTACGAGGCCCCAGTATAAATGTACAAACAGCGTGTTCGTCTACCTTGGTAGGCTTGCATATGGCTGTCCAAAGTTTATTAAGTGGCGAGTGTGACTCTGCTGTTGTGGGGGGATCGGTGGTCGTGGTTCCGCAAAAAAGAGGGTATATGTATCGCGAAGGGGAAATACTATCTCCCGATGGTCATTGTCGGCCTTTTGATGCGAAATCTGCGGGAACGGTATTTGGGAGTGGTGCGGGAGCCATCGTGGTCAAGCGTTTAGAAGACGCGATTAGTGATGGCGACACGGTTCACGCGATTGTCAGAGGAACGGCAATCAACAACGATGGTTCTCAAAAAATTGGCTATCTGGCGCCGAGTGTAGACGGTCAAGCGGGAGCAATATCCGAAGCACTTACCATCAGTGATGTGGATGCCGGTGATATTTCGTACATTGAAACGCATGGTACGGGAACTCAGATTGGTGATCCGATTGAATTCGAAGCTTTGAATCAGGTATTTAGAGGCGCGACTGAAAAGCGGGACTATTGTCGAATTGGCTCAGTGAAGTCCAATATTGGTCATTTGGGAGAGGCTGCAGGCGCTGCTGCCTTGATCAAAGTAATTTTATCATTAAAAAACAGGCAGTTACCCCCGACCATTAATTATGAGTCGCCTAACCCCCAGCTAGATCTAGAAGATACGCCGTTTATTATCAACGACAAATTAACACCTTGGAATGATGCCAAAGAGAATATTGCCGGAGTCACTGCACTCGGTGCTGGGGGCACGAATGCATCTGTGATTTTGGAGACCGCTCCCAAGCTAGTTGAAACTGACCAATCGATTCATCAGAATCAATTGATTGTCTTGTCTGCGAAGACCGAGTCCGCGCTGAGTAGCGCGAGTCGGAACTTGGCAAGCGCGCTGTCGGATGAAAAACTAGATTTTGCTGATGTGTCGCACACGCTTCAGGTCGGTCGGCGCGGATATAAGTTTCGCCGCGCGCTAGCTTGTAAGGACGCGAGCGACGCAATTAATTTGTTGAACGGACAAGAAGCTGACATTGGCAAGCGAGTGGTGGATGGCGAGTCGGGAGACCAGCCAGCTTCGCTCGTGTTTATGTTTCCAGGCGGCGGTGCTCAGTATTCAGGAATGGGCAGAACTCTTTATGAAACAGAATCTGTGTATCGAGAGGCTTTTGACGCCTGTATGGACTGCCTTGATGCAGAGTTTGCCACTAAAGTTAAACGGCTAGTATTTGCTCCACCCGAGCAGATGGAAGCCGCGACAAAAACACTGCAGGAACCATCGCTGACGCTGACGTCCTTGTTTGCAACCGAATATGCGCTGGCTAAGCAGTTGATGGCGTGGGGGGCTATGCCAACGGCTTTGATCGGCCATTCAATGGGTGAAAACACTGCAGCCTGTATTGCAGGCGTGATGACTTTAAAAGATGCAATGAATTTGGTCTTGATTCGAGGGCAATTGTTTGAACGCTCTCCTGAGGGTGGCATGTTGAGCATCTCTTTGCCGATTGAAGAGGCCCGCGCTTACATGCCCGCAGATATGGATGTTGCGGCGATAAATTCGCCGGATTTGTGCGTGGCTTCTGGTTCGGTTGCTAATATTGACCAGCTGCAAGCCTCATTGGAGGGAGCCGAAGTGGCGTGTCACAGAGTTCGTATCAATGTCGCGGCGCATTCACGGATACTAGAAACGATTCTGGCGGACTTTGAGTCTTACTTGAAATCGATAGAGCTTTCGAAACCTGAAATCCCGTTTACGTCAAATTTGACGGGTGGTTGGATTACTGACGAAGAAGCGACTAACCCTTCGTATTGGGTAGATCACCTTCGAAATACGGTTAGGTTCGCAGACAATATTGAGACTGTATTAAAAGATGGCGACAGCGTATTTGTTGAAATCGGTCCAGGTAAGACATTGACGAATTTGGCTCTATCTAATGCTGCTGGACATACTGCAATGTTTAATTCAATGCGGCATGCTAGCGAAGAAGGTTGTGATGCCGAAATCGCATTAAAAACATTGGGCAGGGCTTGGGCAAATGGAGCCCCTATAGACTGGGATATATACCGAGGCGACGAGCGCCGGCAGCGAATCCCACTTCCGACTTACCCTTTTGAACGTAAAAAATACTATATCGAGCCAGGAAAAGCGGCCGCTAACACTTCGTTGTCCTCCGGTGAATTAACTAAACAGCGAGACATTGCCGATTGGTTTGCACAGCTGCGCTGGAAGCAAAGTCGACAGCCGACTGCCGCTAGCTCTGGCCCGAAACATTGGATAATTTTCGCCGATGCAATGGGTATGGCGGACGCGCTAGTAGAAGAACTAAGACGCGTAGACGATGCATCGTTGTTTACTATCGTGAAAGAGGGAGAACAGTACAGCCGTTTAACGGAAAATGCTTATGAGTTGAATGCTGCCGTCGCTGAAGGTTTCGATTATTTGTTGACTGACGTATTTGAAAAAGAGAGTCCGTCGAAACATGTTGTTTATTGCTGGTCGTATCCTCCTTCAGATAAAACGAAATCGGCGCTTGAGCGCTTCGAGTCGCAAATGTCATCGTGTTTCTGGGGGTTATTTCATCTTGGAAAAATGCTAAGTGAAGTTGATGAATCGATCGCTCTGTCGGTTGTCTCTTCCTGTTTGGCAAATATTGGGAGCGAGATTTGTGACTCTAGTAAGGCTGTTTTAACTGGACCTGTCGCCGTTTTACCTCACGAATTGCCACATGTTCGTACCCAATCGATTGATGTTGATGTGTCTGAAAATACGGGTCTATCCAAGACAAAATTGGCTACGAAACTGGGTCGTGAGCTGAATAGAGATAATAGCTCCGCTGATTCTGAGAGATTTGTGGCCTACCGCGGCAGCGAACGCTGGGTTCAATCGGTAGAACCTGAGTACTTGGTTTGTCCTGATGACGGTTCAAATGGTCATTGGTTGCGAAAAGGTAGCAATATCTTAATCTCCGGCGGGCTCGGTGGAATTGGTTTAAGCATTTCCGAGCAGTTAGCCATAAATGGCGCCAAAAATATTATTTTGCTCAGTCGTAACGGCTTGCCACCTAAAGACGAGTGGGAAGACTGGCTATCGAGGCACGGCGCCGAAGATGCAAGCTCGGTTCGAATTGAGCATGTTCGAAAGATTGAAGCGCTCGGAGCAAGTGTGCACCTTCCTAAGGCCAGCGTAACAGATCTATCCGCGATGAAAGCGTTGATTGCTGCGTTTACCAGTGCTCATGGCACTATTAATGGAGTGATTCATGGCGCTGGCAAAATGGATGATCAGCTCGTGCCGCTAAAAACTATCGAGTCTGCAGAGTCTGTGCTCGATGCGAAGGTGCGGGGCGCTTACGTACTGGATGCCGTATTCAAAGGCAGCGACCTAGATTTTTTTGTGCTCTTTTCTTCTATTGCTTCCTATCTAGGTTTGCCGGGCCAGATCGACTACACAGCCGCTAATGCGACATTGGATGCCTTCGCCAAAGAGCGTTCGGCAAGGGAACCAGGACAAACAGTTTCGGTTAATTGGAATGCTTGGGCTGACGTTGGGATGGCTGCGGCAGCAGCAAAGCCTCAGAAAAAGATCTCGGCAGCCCCAATCGATGAGAATTTAGGCTTTGGTCAAGTAAAAGTTCGTTCAGATTCAAGTCGGCTATACAGTACGCTTTATAGTGGAGAGCGAGATTGGCTACTATCTGAGCACGTCACCCAACAAGGCTCTGCTTTGATTCCTGGCACCGGCTTTCTCGAGATAATCCGCGCCTGCGTTTCCGAATTTTTTGACCTGAATAGCCGTACTCATTGTTTGCAACTCAACGATGTGCAGTTTCTTTCGCCCTTTGAAGTGCCGAGAGCCGGGCAGCGTTGCTTAAATGTTCTAGTCGAAGGGTCGAAAGGTCAATGCAGTGTTTCGCTATTCTCTGAGACGGAAGATATTCCTCACGTGACTTGCTCAGTTGGGATAATAGATCGGCCTGCCGAGAAGGTTGTTGCTCTGCATGAGATAGAAAGCCGTTGCTCGAAAGATATAGAAACAAACGCTGGTTTTTTGATTCAGTCGTTTATGGATTTTGGCCCAAGATGGGGCTGTATTCGGTCTATATCGTACGGTCAAGGTGAGGCAATAGTGGGGATTTCTTTACCGGAACCTTATGTTGACGATATCAATAAGTACAAAATTCATCCTGCGGCTTTGGATATGGCCACAGGTGCAGTTCAATCATTGATAGATGGGTTTTCTGCGACGGAGGACTTTTACGTGCCAGTAGGTTATGGGCGTGTTCAGATCATGGGAGACATGCCGCCGAGTTTTAGTAGTCATATCGTGTTGAAAGAAGGCGCGGTCAGCGGTTTCATTGCGTTCGACGTTTCGCTCTACACTACAGATGGCACCCTATTCGTTACGATTGCAGATTTCATGATGAAGAAAGTCGAATCGGGGTTTGCGTCCGCTGCACTGTCTGGGGGTGAAGGCGGTGATGCAGGTGCTGCTGACGGAAAAAATGAAGCATTGGCGAAAATTCTGCGGGAAGGGATTTTGCCGCAAGAAGGAATGGACGCGTTCAACCGGGTGATGTCGCTGAGATCTGAAGATGCTCAGTGGATTATATCGTCGGTAGACTCTGCGCTCTGGCAAAGGCAGCTCGACGCTGAGCAGAGTGACGAAGACCTTGGTAGCGCAATCGATTTTGTTCAGGAGGATGTTCACGATGCAGATGCTGATGCCGATATTCTGGTTATTGAAAAGGTGATTGGAGGAATTTCTGGCGTTGATGTGGTAGTTGTCCGTTCCTTCTTGGACACGGATAATCGCCGAAGGTTGATTGCGTATTATTCACTGGATGACTGGGGTAGTCTGACTGTAACGGAGCTACGGAATCTAGCGAAGGAGTTGCTTTCAAAAGAGCATTTTCCTCAGCAGTTCGTGTTACTGGATGATTGGCCAACCGATGATTCTGGAGAGATAGTACGAAGCGAGCTAGTTGATCCTTTGGCTCCAGTAGATAATTTTATTCCCCCGGTAACTATCACCGAAAAAAGATTGGCAAAAATCTGGCAGGGAGTGGTTGGTGTTCCTAGAGTTGGTTTGAATGAGAATTTTTTTGATATTGGTGGTCACTCTCTATTGTCTATTCGGGTTATTGTCAAAGCGAAGAAAGAGCTTGGTGTGCGCTTGGATCAGGCAAAAATGGTTCTTTTGACTCTTGAACAGATGGCGCGAGAAATTGATGACGAACTAGAAGTGTCGCGCGGAGAAAGTGTCCAGGTAAACAAAGAGTACAATAGTGTGTCGAGCCAGAGTTCATCAGGCGGTACAGTCGAATCGACGCAAGTAGGTACTGATAAGTCTAACGAAGACCACAAAAGAGGCAGTAAAAAAGGCTTCTTCTCACGCTTCAGAAAAGATTCTTGAATAGTGTGTATGTCAGCTTGTGTTTAGTTTAAGTGAGCTTCCTGCATGTGCTCGGTTTTGTTGTGTTGCGGTTGATGGATCTTATCGTTCGCGTTTAGTTCGGGATATCCATAAAGTTCCAAGATTATTGGGGCGGGTTGTTGACAGGCGCCAGCGAGAATTTTACTCCGGCCGTTGGTCCGCACTGTGCGCTATAGAATCATTAACCGGCCGTAAGGAAGCTCCGGATATCGCTGATGATAGGTCGCCGCTTTGGCCTTTGGGGCTGGTAGGAAGTATTAGCCATACGGATGACTGGGCTCTCGCATTGGTAGCTGAAGCGGACAAGGCAAACCGTATTGGTATAGACCTAGAGTCCGTTGATGCGGTGTCTAAGGTTCACGGTCTAGTGGAATTGATTGCTTCTGCATACGAGCTTGGCTTGTTGGTCAAAACTGTGCAAACCGGTTTGATGACCATGAATGAGTTGATTGCGTTAATGTTTTCGGCGAAGGAAAGCTTGTTTAAAGCGCTCTATCCGCAAGTTGGGGTATATTTTGATTATTTGGATGCGGAAATTGTTCAGGTTGAAGCGGGATATGTCGAGCTGCGCCTATTGAAGGCTTTGAACAACACTTTTTCTAAAGGGGATGGTTTTCGTATTGCCTTCCTTTTTCAGGATAGGCATGTGCTTACGTGGCAAATAGATTTGCTTTAGTAAACGTGTCCTATAAAATCTCCACAATTTCTGCTCGGTTAACGAGTCAATAAGATTCAAAGAAGGTTTAAATGAAAGTATCCATATTTGGGACAGGTTATGTCGGACTCGTAACAGGCGCGTGTTTGGCAGATGTTGGTCATGACGTGATTTGTGTGGATGTTGACGAGGCAAAAGTTGCTAAGTTGAATCAAGGCGTTATTCCTATTTATGAACCGGGTCTAGAACATGTCGTTTCTACGAACTTTCAAAATGGCAACTTGCGTTTTACGACCAACGCAGAAGAGGCGATTGCTCATGCAAAACTGCAGTTTATTGCTGTCGGAACACCGCCTGATGAGGATGGCTCAGCGGACTTGCAGTATGTATTGAAAGTGGCCGAAACGATTGCACAGCATATGAACGATGAAAAAATCATTATCGACAAGTCTACAGTTCCGGTCGGGACTGCTGATAAAGTGAGCGCTAAGGTTGCCGAAGTGCTAGCGCAACGTGGTTTGGACCTTCCTTATGATGTGGTTTCAAATCCGGAGTTTTTGAAAGAGGGTGCTGCTGTTGGTGATTTCATGAAGCCTGATCGTATTGTGGTCGGGATTTCTAACGAGTTATCTAGAGCGCCGTTGAAAGAGCTATATGCGCCATTTAATCGTAACCATGACAAAGTTCTGTTTATGGATGTTCGCTCTGCTGAGCTAACAAAATATGCAGCTAATGCGATGCTGGCAACGAAAATTAGTTTTATGAACGAAATGGCTAATCTGGCCGAGCTGCTGGGTGCTGACATTGAATCGGTTCGAATCGGCATTGGCTCGGACCCGCGTATTGGCTACCATTTTATCTATCCAGGGGCGGGCTACGGTGGTTCGTGCTTCCCTAAAGATGTGCAGGCTTTAACTAAAATTGCCTCGGATGTGGGTTATGACGCGGAGCTAGTGCAAGCTGTTGAAAATGTGAATAATCGCCAAAAACATCGTTTGTTTGAAAAACTGAGTGCTTACTTTGATGGTCAATTGGCAGGTAAAACGATTGCCGTGTGGGGCTTAGCGTTTAAGCCTGAAACGGACGATATGCGCGAAGCGCCATCTCGGGTGTTGATGGAGTCTTTGTGGGAAAAAGGTGCGAAGGTACAAGCGTTTGACCCTGAAGCAAATGAAGAGTGCGGGCGTATCTACGGAGAGCGTGAAGACCTTCGTTTGCTTGAAACCAAGGAGGCGGCTTTAGAGGGTGCAGATGCCTTGGTAATTTGCACTGAATGGAAAGCATTTAGGGCGATGGATTATGAACTAGTGAAGTCTAAGTTGGCGCATGCTGTCATTGTGGATGGCCGCAATCTCTATGATCCGTCTATCGTGAATAGCTATGGAATCGATTACTTACCGATAGGGCGCTCATAGCGCTCTTTAACGTATTCAAGGAATAGAATGACGCAAAAAAATATTCGCTGGCATGATCATCAGATACAACGTAGTGACCGTTCGAAGCAAAAGTCTCAGAAGCCTTGCATGATTTGGTTTACCGGCCTAAGTGGGGCCGGAAAATCTACCGTGGCCAATGCTTTGGACGCATTGCTCTTTGATCATAACAATCATACGTACTTATTGGACGGTGATAATGTTCGCCATGGCCTGAATCGTGATTTAGGGTTTTCTGATGTCGACAGGGTAGAGAATATACGTCGAATTGGTGAGGTGGGTCGACTGTTTACCGATGCCGGTTTAATTGTGTTGTCCGCGTTTATTTCCCCGTTTCGTTCTGATCGTCAAATGGTTCGGACCTTATTACCGGTTGGCGAGTTTATAGAGGTATTCATCTCGACAGATCTTTCTGTATGCGAGGAGCGAGACCCAAAAGGCTTATATAAAAAAGCGCGAGCGGGCGAGATTAAGCATTTTACGGGTATCGACTCTGCTTATGAAGCTCCGCAGTCGCCCGAGTTACTGATTGATGCAGGTGCGCAGTCTGTGGAACAATGTGCTCAGGAAATTTTTGACTATCTGAAACATAGGGAATATATCTAAGCATCTCGTGTTTTTGCTCATTTTATCCGCATGATTTAGCGATTGTGTAGCTGACTGGCATCCGCTTAGTCAGCTGGTTTTTATTCAAGGAGAGACCGTTGCCGTTAAAAAAATTGGCCCTTTTGTTTTCATTACTTACGTTTGTTGCATGTTCATCTGAGGACCCTCAGTCCAATAGTAGCGAGCACCTTTCTCGAGCCCAAATTTACCAAGACCAAGGTCAATATAAAGCGGCCATTATTGAGTTCCGCAATGCGGTTAAAACGTCGAAGGGCAGCACTGAGTCCGTTGTTCTTTATGCGGGTTTGTTGAATGATTTAGGTCGCTTCCGCAATGCCGCCGAGATGCTAGAGGATATTCAGGGTGAGAAAGGGGATCCTTATTATCTTGCGCTCGTCGACGCATATGTTGGGTTGAAAAAATACCAGTCTGCTGAAAGAAGTCTTGCCTTTATCAAAGGCGATATTGCTGGGAAGGTTTTTTATCAAGCAAAAATTGCATTAGGGAAAGGCGAGCTTGATCAATCAAAGGGTCTATATCAAAAATTACTGACCCACACGAAGGCGAGTGACGAAGATAGGGCTGCAGCGAAGCTAGGGTTAGCAATGCTGGCGGCTCGAGAGAGCAATATGGTCAGTGCAAAGGAGTGGTTGGCGCAGATCAGTGAAGGACAGGAGGTTTACGCCGAAGCGCAGGTCGTTAAAGCCGGCATTCAGATAGTCGGTGACGATCTAGTAGGTGCCGAGGCAACCCTTAGTTACCTGCTGTCGCGACTTGCTAATACCGACATTATGAAGCCCGTGAGAGCGGTTGTCCTCGAGCGTTTGGCTTATGTCTTGACGCGTTTAGGGCGCTCTAATGAAGCCTATATTTACCAAAAGCTGTTGGCAGAAGCCTTCCCTGGCGCAAATGAAGTAAGCGAAAAGTTCAACAGCGCACTGACGTCATTTCAAGAGAAAGACTTTGTACAAGCCAAGGCTAGTTTGCAGTCAATCTTAGCGGAATACCCAACTCATGATCGCGCTAAACAGCTGTTGGGTGTGATTAGTTACCTGCAGGGGGAAACCTTGGCGGCATCGGAATATTTGGACGATAGTGTCGATGCTGAGACTGCGGACCCGTTGACCCGGCATATCTATGCAGCCACTAATCTCAAGCTTAATGATCCGAAAAAAGTATTGGAGATTTTAGGCGCAGATATTGAACAGAGTAACTCTTCGTCGACGCTAGCCTTATATGGTTTAGCAGCAATTTCTGATGGGCAGAGCGCGAAAGGCGAGGCGGCGTTGTTAAAAGCGGCTAAGTTGTCGCCTGACGATGTGCGTATTCGATTGGCTCTAGCCTCGCATTATCGAACTAGCAAGCCCTCCCAAATTAGCAAGGAATTGACGCAGCTCGAAGCGGCATATGCTTCTGCGCCAACTGATAGACAGGTACTGACAGATCTAGTCGCCCATTACTTGCGAAATGATGGCCAGCAAGCTGCAGGAAAATTTATTTCTTCAGCGTTAAAGGCAAGCCCTAAAGCATTTTCAACTAATTTAGTGGCGGGTTTTTATCAGGTGTCGGCAGGCGAGTTAGACAAGGCGTTAATGCACTTTAGCGCAGCATTGGATGCCAAATCGACGGTAGATGACTACAGTGAGGCGCTTTATGCGAAAGGGCGCAGTGAACTTGGTTTGAATAAAACTGAGGCGGCCGAAAAAACGTTTACAGAAATGGTTCGTGTTTATCCTAAAAGCGAAGATGCCTACACTGCACTCTTTGCGCTTTACGAGGTGCGAGATGGCAGGGAATCGGCTGCTGATAAGCTAGTTGATATGGCGAACCGTATGGCCAGTATAGAACCACTCGTTGTGTTGATTAAAACCTATCTCGCGAGCGGTGAGCCAAGCGTAGCTAGTCGTTATTATCAGGAGGCGAAAGCCGTTGCTAAGGATAGTCCTCAGCTTGTTGCTCTGGACCAGGCTATTCGCTATTCCCGCGCCGTCAGCGCGCATGCTCAGCAAGACTTTAAGTCGGCGCGTAACTTAATATCAGCATTGCTCGGAGAGCGACCTGACAGTGCTAGGTTGATTTCCACCTTGGTAGACATTGAAATTAGCGATGGCCAGTTTACCGAAGCGAAAAAAGTGTTGGCTCAGCTCGAAGCGATGGATGCCAGGCACCCCGTGCTTCCTGTCCTTCAGGGTGATTTAGCCTTGGCACAAAAAGACTTTGCTACCGCTCAGTCACGTTATGAAGAGTCTTGGCGGGCGAACCCGACCAATGTCGTTGGTGATAAGCTGTTGGCTGTATTCAGTTTGCGTAATGATGAAAAAGGTCGTCAGTCTCATGTTGCTCGCTGGCTCGACAGTATCCCAAATGCTCCTAAACCCATGTTACTAACGGCAATTAAGTTTCAAGAGCGAGGTCAGACGATTAAGGCTTCCGAGATGTACCAAAAAGTCTTGTTGGTTCAGCCCAATAATATCGCTGCGTTGAATAATCTTGGTTGGTTGTACTTTGAGTCGAATGACCCAGGCAGTGAAGACTTACTGCGTCGCGCTCAAAAGCTAGCGCCAAATAATCCTGCAGTTTTAGACAGCTTAGGCTGGGTTCTTTACAAGCGAGGCAACGCGGAGGAAGGTATCCGTTATTTGGAGCAAGCAAACCAGTTGGCTCCTGATAACGCAGAGATCTCTATGCATTTAGCGGAAGCTAAGCGTGGCGCTTAGTGTGTAGAAGTAAATAAAAAAGCCGAGCTCTGCTCGGCTTTTTTATTTGTGCTGCTGGCTAATCTTTGTTTTCGTTTGTTTCAATACCATGCTTTTCTAACATGCTGTAAAGGGTCGGGCGAGTAATGCCGAGCAGCCTTGATGCTTTCGCCATATTATTCTGCGCTGCATTAATCGCCTGCGTGATTGCATTGCGTTCAGCGCAGTCTCTTATTTGCCGTAAGTTAAGCGCGTCGTCGTTAAGCGAGACGGTGTTATCAAGCTCTAGGTCGCGAGCGGTGACTTTATTCTCATCGGCCATGATCGCGGCACGCTTGGTTTTATTGATCATTTCCCGCACGTTTCCTGGCCATAAATGCGATGAAATGGCAGACATTGCGTCCTCCGCCAAATAAAGGTGTGGTCGATTCATTTCGTCGCCGAAGGTCTTGAGAAGAGACTGAGCAATAATAACGGCATCGCCCTCTCTTTCTCTCAGCGGAGGAATATTCAGCGTGATTTCGCTGACACGATAAAACAAGTCTTCTCTAAACAGGTTCCCCCTGATGCGATCTTCAAGATTTTGGTGGGTGGCACAGACAACTCTGACATTGACCGGAATACCTTTAATACCGCCGACTCGCTCGATGATACGTTCTTGCAAAAAACGTAGCATTTTGGCTTGCAGTGCCACTGGCATATCTCCGATTTCGTCTAGAAATAGGGTGCCGCCATCAGCGAGTTCGATCTTGCCTTTTTTTGTTTGGGAGGCGCCTGTAAACGCGCCTTTTTCGTAACCAAACAGTTCGCTTTCTAGCAAGTTTTCAGGGATTGCCGCGCAGTTAATGGCAGAAAAAGATTGTTCGCTGCGGTCACTTAGCTGATGAATTGCTCTAGCGAGCACTTCTTTACCCGTACCGGTTTCACCCAAAAGCAAGGTGGTGACAGTTGTAGGAGCGATTTTTTCAATCGTTTTGCACACTTCAAGCATGCAGGGGCTGCTTGCGATAACGCCGTTTAAGGGCGACTGCGCAAGGTTCTGATTGAGAGCTAGGTTTTCTTGCTCAAGTTGGTAAACGTGAAACGCACGGCTTACCACAAAACTCAGAATATCTGCGTCAATTGGCTTCTGAAAAAAATCACAGGCGCCTAATCCGATCGCCGTGACTGCATTCTCTTTTTCTTCTCTGCCCGTGACGACAATGACTTTAGTACTAGGCGCGAGTCGAAGAATAGCATCTAATGTTTTGAACCCCTCTGAAGAGCCTCCAGGGTCAGGTGGTAGCCCTAGATCTAAGGTGACAACTTGAGGCTCATTTCGGCGCAGTAGTGTTAGTGCTTCATCTCGGTCTGAGGCAACGAATACTTCAATATCCTCGAAACACCATCTCATTTGGCTTTGCAAGCCGGGGTCGTCTTCTACTATCAGGAGTTTTTTGTTCACGGCTTTTGGGAGGTCCTTGGTAGCGGTTGTTTATTCCATTTTACGGTGAGTGAAGCAGTTGCTAAATCTGACAGGTATTGCTGACTTAACTATTTGATAATAGCCTCAATCAGCAAGTATTTCAGCTACTTTGATGGTGATGCAATGGTCGGAATTTTTAAAGTGAAGCAGGTTCCTATTCCAGTCTGGCTCGTCACATTGATTGTGCCGCCCAATTTGCGCAGATACTCTCTGCTTTGATAGGCGCCAATGCCCATTCCTGTTAGCCCTTTGGTGCTTTCGAAAGGTTTGAATAATTGATTTTTGATGAATGCCTCGGTCATGCCGGCACCATCGTCTTGAATGAATATATACACACACTCGGGCGCTATTTTAGTCGTGATGGCGACAGCGCCTTCTTTTGGCGTAGCATCAATCGCATTTTGAATAATGTGTCCGATGAGTGACTTTAACTGCTCTGGATCTGCGTTTAGCCAAACGTCATTAGATGGTAGCTCTAATGAAGGAATGGGTTCCGCATTTTTATGCGAGTTGTAGATATCAACGAGAAAACTACCGAGTTCGATACTTCGATAGTTCGTCTGAAGGTTGGGGTTGCGTATTTGTTGAAGTAAGTGATCCATTTTATCGACGGTATGCTGTGTAGTTCGAATCATATCGTCGACAAATTCAGGGTTGTTTTTGTGTTTCTCTGCGTTTCGCACTAGGAGCGAAAGCTGAGCAATAATGGTTTTAATGTCATGGACGAGGAACGCCGAGGTTTTGCTAACAGCTTCAAACTGGCGCGCTTCCGCTAGTTTTTCTTGTGAGTCAGTTTGCTCTAAATAGCTCGACGCTTGCTGAGCGACGATCTTAAGAAGGTCATAGTTTTCCCAGTTTAAGTCGATTGAGGTGACCGGGTTGCAAAGCAGGACGAACCCGGTGAGTTGATCTCGCATCGCCAGAGGGATGATGAGCCAGGGTTCATCCGTTTCTAACATGGCTTTGGGGATTTCGATCAGTTCATATTTGGTCGGGTCCAACATCAGTTCATGAATATTGATAATCCAATTATTGTTATTGAAAAACTCAACCAGATCAGAGGTGCTATCGACTGTTTGAAAATTTTGCTCATCCATGCCCATGGTGGCTTGGAGCTCAAAGTGTTTTTCGTCATTGCGGCACCATATGGCGCCTTGTTGGCAGCCAATAAGCTGAGCAAGAACACGAATCGCTTGAAGTGGGAGTGAGTGGCTTTCGAATGACTGACGCAGTGTGTCTGTGCTGTTGATCCACTCTTCTCGGTAGTCATACTGGTAATCAAAAAAATTCTTACTGATGAATACCGTGATGCGTGCGCGTAGCACAGGAGAGCTGATTAGAATAACTAATGCGAGTAGCCCAATGGAGACGACTAGCACTCTTAGCGCGCCGCCCCAAGTGCCTCCAAAGGTATTTATGTAGTAGCCGCCAGCGGACAAAAAAAGTAAATAGACTCCTGCAATCACGAGCGTCGTTGTGTGGAACACCATCTGCCTTGAAATTTGCATAGCGATGGGTTGGGTGTTGCTTATGTATAGTGTGTAGGCGATCAAGGGCGCAACGAGGGCATTGATCGATCCGCGCGCATCCCAAAAAGAGGAAGATAGCTCTTTGAACAGCAATGCGTCGGAATACATAATAAAGTCGTAACCGAATAATGCTCCAATGCCGATCACTAGGAATTTGATATTGCTTCGACTGTAAACGCTGGTGTTTCTCCAGACTTGCTCGATAAGTAACAAGCCAACGATTGACAGGGTGACTTGGAAAACCAATAGGGTCCCACCCGGTATGATTGTGACCCCTGTAATTCCTTTTATGAGGGTGGCGCCAAGCAGTGCAGCGAGCAGCAAGAGGACGAGTACGGTGGTGAAAAACTTGTTGAAACCGAGCTTCGGGCTCGGAAAGAAGCCAATACCTAGTAGGGCATAGAGAACGCCAAACCATGCCGCTGTTCTGACAATCTCTAGCGTATATCTTATATCGAAGGGTACGTCGACCGACAAGCTTTGTAATACAAGCGCGCCAAGCCAGGCAATACTTAAAATAGAGGCTGTGATTAGCGCTCTGTCAGCGTCACGGCGCGCTCCACGACCCAAAAGAAAGAATGCAAGCAGGGTATACGCGATGAAGCCGCCAGAATGACTTAGCGTAGCAAATGAAAGTTCCATAATGGGCGATATACGTTGGCAAAAGGCTAATCATAGCAAGTTTGGACTAAGGGTGGGTCCTATTGCTTTTATATAAGTGTAGGTCGGCTATTACGCGATGTCGGTAAGTTTCTCTATTTTCTTAGTCCGCGCTTAGTTTTGATGGGAAAAGAGTGAAGTGGTTTTACCTTGACCGAATGGTCAGTTTAGACAAAAAAGAGCCGGATGCGCTACCAAACACATCCGGCACAAAAAGTGCGAGTAGTATCCATGAAAGTCTTTCATGTCAACGGCAGCGGCACATCGCTACCGATGCCTTAAGTATTAGTCAGATCAACGAGAATACAAATAAAAAAACCTGACCTTTTAATCGTATTTTGTTCTAACGGATGGAATCGTTAGTTGTAGGCTTGTCTGAATGGTCAGGTTAGTGCTTGGGTGTGGTGTCTTCGTGTTTTTCTGACTCCCAAGGAAGGAGTCGATAATGAGGCTGGGATTTAGCGAAGTTCATGAAAGGGTACTTAATAATGTCGAAGTAGGGCGAGTAATCAAAGTCACTTGGCGTGCATAGCTTTGGGTTGCGTCTAAAAATCTTGACCTCGTGATTCTCACTGCGTTTGACAAGAGGGAGTATCGGGTACTGAATCGAGCCAAACGCTTCGGCAATCATCGTTGAGCAGACAGTTTTAGTCGTTTGGCCTGCATGAGACGTAAATAAGCTGGAGCGCCAGCGGCGCGGCATAATGATCCAGGGTACCAAGAAGCGCATTAGGTCGAAGATCTGGCGAACGTCGTAGTCAGTGCCAAGTCGGCTAATTGAATACCCGATTACTTTCTGGGCGTCAGAAAATGTCAAATCTCGAGGTCGGCATATTCTGAGGTGATCGCGCTCATAGGTAGAGAGCGGACGAACAACTGTGCCATACCCGAGCTCACTTTCTATGATCAGCTGCACTTCGGGCTGGCCGTCAAAATATTCTTTTACACGTTGCCGCATAATCGGGTCTTCGATCTCGTGAACCCTTCCTATGTAGAGTGCAGCATGTGACCAGCAGCTTTGCGTGATGGCTTTGATGACATCGCTAACACGCGTGCGGCCTTCTACCAATATAACGTCTCCCGGTTTGATCTCGTAACGGGTGCGTTCGTAGTCGCTCATCGGGATTGGGCTAGGCGGCCGTTCATGTATCAGCCATTGGATAATGCGGCCAATAAACTTTGTTTTGCCGGATAAGCCCATGTGACGTTTTTGCCTCGAAGAAATGCACGCTAGGTGCTTAATGTTTTTTTGTATTTAACTATTAGGTTTAGTAGATAAATCGCTGATAAACAAAGCTAAAATTGTAAACTAATATTATTTTCTTATTGGGCTCGGCAGGTCTCTGTGCAGACAGCTCCAGCGTTTTAGGATAGACTTTCGTGAATGTCATTAAAACCTATTTTGAGGCAAAAACCTTGAGCGAAAAAGATATTGAGCAGAGTTCACAACTTTCGGAAAAAATAAAAGAGTCTGCGCGTCAGATTTGGTTAGCGGGGCTGGGTGCCTACAACAAAGCGGAAGAAGATACGGGTAAAATTTTTGAGCGGCTTGTTAAGGAAGGTGAGGAGCTTGAAAATTTAACGCGCGGCGCTGTAGAGAAGCGTTTTAAGGTCGTTGAGGAGCATGTTGAAGATGTTCGAGAAAAAGCAACGGGAACCTTTGGTAAGCTAGAGAATGTATTTGATCAACGGGTCTCTGCCGCCTTGTCGCGCTTAGGGATTCCAACCCAGAAACAAATCGCTTCGTTAACAGCGCGGATTGATGCGCTAGAAGCTGAATTAAAGGCTTTGAAGAAGTAAGTATTTTTTATCAAGCCTGCTGTAAAAAAGGGCGACCGTTTGTTGCGTCTTCAGACGAGCGAATGTTGCCTCTTCAAACGCTCAACGGAAGTAAGCGTTTTTGAGCTGCTCTAGCATTTCTCTTTGCTCCCCTTCAAGAAATGGAACGACTTGAGAGATAACTTGATAAACGCCTTGAACCAAGGTCATTTCATCTACTTGGCTTTTTGCTACGTTGGCGTAGCTGATCCAAAACGTTGCCGTTAGTACGATATTTTCACTTAAGGCCGTTATTTCACTTGGATTAGCTTGCAGGCGACCTTGCTGGTGCAGATTATTCAAAACTTGCAGAGTCGCTTTTTGCTTTTTAGTGATGATTCTTTGGAAGCGTAATCTTAGCTTGTCATGGCGGGCCAAGACATTCACAACATCCTTATACAGAAACTGATATCGAGCGATGCTTTCAAACACCAAGTGCAGAAAGAACCACTGGTCTTCAATATCCATGGGTTCATCTGGCACTTCCAATAGCGCACTCATTTCGTTTTCGTACCAATCGAACAGCTCTGTCAGAATGTCTATTTTACTTTTGAAATGGTAATACAGGTTGCCAGGACTAATCTCCAGTTCGTCGGAAATCAGTAGCGTAGTGACATTGGGCTCTCCGAGCTCATTGAATAGCTCCAGACTCTTGTGAAGAATACGTTCTCTGGTCTTCATACGTTAATGTCAGGTCCGTTCTGGTGGTTGTTAAGGTGCTAGGTGTTGGCCCGATGAACTGGGTCTACATAAAAATGGGTGATGCGATCATCAGTAAATTTAGCAAAAAACTGACTGGTATTGGCGATTAATTTGTATGTTTCTGGCTGAGCGGGGGTACTTTTGTAAAGTACTTTGATATCACTAAACCCTTCTTTTATTTTGGTGAATCGCGCCGTAATGCTAGATGTCACAATGGAGGCTTCCGAATCGCCATTTTCTTTTGCCAAGAAATCTTGGTACGTCAGTTGCTCCTGATCTGACAGGTTAGTCCGCGTCGCTAAGTAAGGCATTTTTATCCGATCCAATATGCATTCTGAGTAGGAGTTCGGGTTATCTTTTGCAAACTGGCGAAATGCTTCCCAAAAATAGTTGTCAGTTAAATACTTGAACTCATTGATGTCGCTTAAGCACTTTTCGACATATTGCTGAATTTCTGTTTTTTGCATGACTTCATCAATCGCCGCTCTCAATAACCAGTCAAAACCCTGCGCGGTTTTATGCGCATAAACTTGGCGATACATTTGATGTCGGCTGTATACGAAATCTTCTAATGAGCCGAGTCCTTTTTCGGCAATGGCCAACCCCATCCAACCAGTTTGCTCGCAAATTCCGAAGTGCAGGTTGCTAAGCAGGTGATCAAGATTGAAGCCGCCGATGGTCACTGATGAGTGGAAGCCGTCACGAAGCATGTAATCGGCTCTATCCGCGTCAAGCTCTCCTGATACGAGGTGAGAGAGCAAACCTTGCAAGCCGCTGTTAAACGCGGTGTCGCTCAGATTAGAGGAGCGTCCGCCATGGATGATTTTGCGCAGTGCATGCGCGTGTTTTTCAAAGCGAGGGCTCGGTGCTATATCGCTAGTTTCCATTAGCCCGATGATATCGGCCATTTCTGGGCTTTGTGGGTTGTGACTTAGACTATTAAGTATTTCATAGGCCGCTCGGAGAGAATAATGTTCGTGCTCCATCATATTGCAAGCCGGCGCGGAGAGTATCGCTTGGTCCACGCCTTCCCATAAGCGAGTTTGGCGTTTGGGCTCTTTAAGCAAAGCAATGATAGCGCCGGTCCTGCTGAACTGGTGGGAAAAGCTGCAATGCCCACTGTCGTGAAGTAAGCAAGCGCTGCGCACTAGGCGGTTGAAGTAGCTAATAGCTTCCAAGGTATCGCCATCGATTCCTTGTTGTCCTTGCGAGTTAAGTATTTTTAGGCAGTTTTCGACCAGCGCCATAAACATGCGTCCACCCACATGCATTGCGCCGATACTATGCAGAAAGCGAGAGTGGGTAGCGCCTGGAAATACTAGAGAAAGAATGTCGTTTTGACAGATGAAGCGCAGGCGCTGGAACAAAGGGTGGTCGATAATAGCGACTTCATGCGATAGAAGTGGAATTCCACCATGCACTGGATCCATGATGAGTTTGTGGTAGTTGCCAAGTAAGTCTTCAACGTGGAGTTTCAAGCAGTGGGTTCCGGTTCTGTAAATTAGTGTGAATATTCTAAATCCTGAGACTAGTTTTATAGTTGTCAGTAATAGCAAGAGTACTCTGATATGGGAGTCACGAAAAGCATTGCAGGTTCAGATTTTCATTTGCTTCTTTTTGACGGTTCTATGTGAAGCATAATGACCGAAAACTAAGCCCCAATATTAATTTATTGAGCTTTTACTGCAATCCGTTAGACGCGTGTATAGCTTCGCCTATACTCGTGTTAGGACAAGTAGTTTTAAAGTGGAGTAGGTGTTTTTAATGCCCGAGTTGGCCGACTATATACTGGTAATAGACCGCAACGAGCAAGATCGAGAGCGTTTGGCTAGGTACTTGACCCAAATAGGATACTTAGTGCACCAAGCTCAGTCGATTCATCATGCGACACTGGCGCTATATGAAACTTCGCCGTCTCTTGTTTTTGCCGATGTCACCAACGACGAGCTAGTTCAACTTCCTTACGTGACCGATGAACTTCAAACCGCACCTGTAGTGGTGGTATCTGCAGTTGAAACATCCGGCGACGTAGTCGCTTGCTTGCGAGCTGGCGCAGCGGACTTCATTCTCAAGCCCATTGATGACTTTCAGAATGTGGATCATGTGATCCACGGCATTCTCGATAAAATTCGTTTGAATAAGCTCAATAAACGCTTGCAGCATGAGCTAGAAGAGAGAAATACCAAACTTAGAGAAGGTATTAGCGAACTGCGTGCTGACCATAAAGCAGGGTTGCAAGTGCAGTTGAAGATGCTTCCTGACAGTGACAAAACGATGCAAGGCTTGGCGTTTGATCACTGTGTAAAGCCGTCGTTATATTTGAGTGGTGACTTCCTCGACTATTTTAATCTCGACGACACGCGAACGGTATTCTACTTTGCAGATGTTTCTGGACATGGCGCCTCATCAGCCTTTGTGACGGTGTTATTGAAAAACTTGTCCATGCGTTTGAAACGTAACTTTAAACGAGGGTCTAGCGACGAGTTGACTTGTCCTGCGGCTTTTCTCAAGCGTATTAACAAAGAGCTAAACGACTCCGATATTGGAAAGCACATCACCGTATTTGTTGGTTTGTTAGACCGTAAGTCTCAAGAAATTTCGTATTCAATTGCTGGGCACTTCCCTTTGCCGATCCTTAAAGAGTCCGGTGCAGCCGAATACCTAGATGGACGGGGCGTTGCGTTGGGCTTGTTTCCTGATCCAGAGTTTGAGGTTTATCGTCGTAAGTTGGCTCCTGGGTTTTCGATTACCGTGTTTTCTGACGGCATTCTTGAGGTAATTCAAGGTGAGTCACTAATTGATAAAGAAAAGTTACTATTAGATGTTGTGTGCGAGGAGCAACGAGGGATAGAATCCCTGCTGTCATCTTTGGGCCTGGATGATATCGAAGAGTTGCCCGACGATATTGCAGTGTTGACCGTGAACGATGTTGATAGTTGGGGGATGCACTAAGTGTGTTTATTAGCTGGAACACTATACAAGCGAAGAGTTGTTGACTGATGTCAGAATGCAAAATATTACAAGCTGATAGTTCGGGAGTTTTTGTCTTAAAGCTCGTTGGTGAAGTGCGTTTAAACTTTTGCTCCACTATAGAAGCTTCGATCGAGTCGATCGTAAATGACCCTAGCTTTGAATCATTAGTTGTAGACTTAAGTGAAACCACACTCATCGACAGCACAACGTTGGGCTTGTTAGCCAAACTGGCCATCCGTGCCAAAACTAAAAGCCGATTTTTGCCCTCCATTATTTCTACTAATCCTGATATCACGAGAATTTTGCTCGTGATGGGTTTCGATACGATTTATTTAATTGTAAAAGAGCCGGCTGTTACCTGTGAGCAGTTACAAGAACTCATCCCGAAAGCTGCAGAAGAAAGCGAAGTTAGAATGCAGGTTCTGAATGCGCATAAAGTGCTGATGGATATGAATGAGCATAATCGCGATCAATTCAAAGATCTAGTGAATGCACTGGAAGTTGACGTACGCGACAGTGTATCCTCGCAGGCCAGTTAAGCACTTAACCCTCCTCTAGAGACTCCTTGCATGTCAACAAGCAATCATATTGCTGTGTTAGGCGGTGGCAGCTTTGGTACAGTCATCGCTAATATTGCGGCTGAGAATGGCTACTCGGTAAAGCTGTGGATGCGCAGCCAAGACGCGGCCAATTCCATCACTGCTCAGCGGATCAATCAAAAATATCTTCCTTCATTAACCTTGAGTGACAATCTTGAAGCTTGCACTTCGCTTGACGAAGCATTGACGGGCGCGTCGGTCATATTTTTTTCGGTTCCCAGTAAATCGTTCCGTTCTGTTGTGAGCCAAGCGTGTGAATTTATTTCGCCCGCTCAGATGCTAGTGAGCACAACAAAGGGGATTGAGCCGGACAGTCTCAATATGATGACAGATGTGCTACGCAGTGAGTTGCCTGAAAATCCTTTAGGCGTACTGAGCGGCCCTAACTTGGCAAAAGAAATTGCATTGCACGAGCTGACGGCCTCTGTGATTGCAAGTGAAGTGTCTGAATTGCGTCAAACTGTGGAGAAGGTTCTCGGTTGCAGTTACTTTCGGGTTTATGCGAGTGCAGACGTGCAAGGCGTTGAGCTGGGCGGTGCGCTGAAAAATATATATGCAGTGATGGCCGGAATTGTCGCCGCGAAAAAGCTGGGCGAGAACACAACCGCGATGCTGCTAACTAGAAGCTTGGCTGAAATGGGGCGTTTTGCTGTCGCGCAAGGAGCGAACCCGATGACGTTTCTCGGTTTGGCGGGTGTTGGTGATCTGATCGCCACCTGCTCGTCGCCGCTTAGTCGCAATTACCGTGTTGGTTATGCCTTTGGCGAGGGAAAAAGCTTAGAAGAAGCAGTCGATGAGTTGGGAGAAGTCGCTGAAGGGGTTAATACCTTGGTGCAAGTAAAGCGTTGCGCTGATGAGCAGTCGATCTATATGCCATTAGTGCAGGGTTTGTATCATGTGATTTTTGATCAGGTGCCGTTGGAAAAGATAATCGGTCAATTGATGTTGGGTGAGCAAAATTCCGATGTAGAGTTTACTTTACCGAAGCATGAAATTTAGTCGTAATAAAAGATAGTTTAGGAGTGATGATGGATAACCAGGACGATACGGAACGCAATTCTTATCAGGATAGCGACGGGAAATTACTTAAGATTCTCTATATCTGTATTTTTTATCTTATTTACAGCGTTAGCCATATCGCATTGCTGTGCATTGCCATACTGCAAACCTTGCTCAACGTATTTGCAGGTGAGCCAAGCACAACCTTGAAAACGTTTGGCGCTAGTTTAGGGGAATACGTTAAGCAGATTTCGGTTTATGTGAGTTATGGTAATACGGCGAAACCTTTTCCGTTTTCTGATTGGCCTGAGATAACTGGGGCCTCAGAAGATTTGCAGAAATAAGGCTGTCGACCAATGAGACTATTTATAGCGAGACATGCCGAGGCGGGCTTTGACGCGCCTACAGACCGCTTGCGTCCGATTACTGAGAACGGTAGTGCGCAAACATCCTCTCTTGTTGAGCGCTATTTGCCTGAGTTGACGAGTGTGCCGAGGATTTGGTGCAGTGACTTGCTTCGTGCGCGTCAAACGGCAGAGATCTTTTCTCGGATTGTCGATACGCCGCTGGACGTTAAGCCGTTCTTGTCTCCTGATAAAGACCCTCAACTCGTCCTACGAAAACTCAGTGACCATGATTCAGAAGAAGATCTGTTGATCGTATCGCATCAGCCATTAGTGGGCAGCCTTGTTAGCCTCTTATGCGCTGGGCATATCTATGAAGCGCATCCCTTTGTAACGAGTGAAATTGTGGTGCTTGAAACCGATATAATTGGTAGTGGCTTAGCGACTCTCGTTAGTGCTTGGCGCCCATAGCACGCAGTGCACATTAGATGTGCATTTTAAGCCGGCGAATAGCTTCGTCTATGAGGTTTAGCGGCGTATAAAAAGCGGGTGAAAAGCGAATTCCACCGCCGCGTTTTGCACAGATCACACCTTCTTTCATTAATACGCGGTACAAGTCTTCTAGTTCGGTATTTGCTGGTTTAAAGGTCACGATTCCTGCTCGTTTTGTTCGTGCTTCAGGCGACAAAATCGTCATGCCGGGTATTTCTTTTAGCTGCTTGATTAAGTAATCGATGCGCTCTTCAAGCGCTATTTCAATGTTATCGATACCGATATCTAGCAGAAATCCCAAGCTTGCGTTGAGGGCATGAATACCCAGCATGTTAGGGCTTCCGCACTCAAATCGAGTGGCGTTATTGGCTGGAGACCAGTCAAGTTTGTCGTATTGGCCGCAGGCCTCCACCATATGCCAGCCAAACTGATGCAGCTTTAGAGTTTCGATATGTTTTTCTTGAATATAGAGTAAGGCCAAGCCTTCACTCGCCATTAGCCATTTGTGCCCGTCTGCCACAATGAAATCCGCGCCGACAAGTTTCTGGTCATACGGGATAGCTCCTAGGCTTTGAATCGCATCGACGCAAAAAAGTACATCGTGCTGTCTGCATAGGTGGCCAAGGTCAACTAAATCGACTTTTCGGCCGGAGGCGTATTGCACCGAGCTTATTGAAAGTAAGCGAGTGTGCTCGCTGATACATGCTCGAATTGATGCCTCGGGGTCGCCATCGCTAATATCCGCAATCACGACTTTGACTCCCTGATTGGCTAGTGATTCCCAGACAATACGATTGGAGGGAAACTCCTCATTGCTGATAATGACCTCATCTCCCTCGTTCCAATGCAAGCCATAAGCAATCGTAGACAGGGCTTCTGAGGTACTTTTTGCAAGCGCAATTTCGGTGCTTGTCTCGACATTCAAAAGCCTTGCTAAGCGCTCACGTACGATTTTTTCTTGCTCCATCCATTTTAAGTAGCCACGTGCGCCTTGATAGGAATTTTCGATAGCGAACTTTGTAATCGCTTCAGTTGTGCAGAGTGGCCAAGGGCTAACGGCGGCATGATTGAGGTAGCAAAGCTCGGGGTCTTGAGGGAATTGAGCTGCAAGAAAAGCGTCATTGATGTTTTGCACTGGGCCTCCGTGAACCTATAATGCGACTCATTGTGTTGAACCAACTTGATCGAGTGATATGTACCATTTTCCAATCTCTTATGTAGAGCCTGTTTTCAGACCGCCGAGTGAGGCAAAGTCATTTATTCTGCCGTTAACGAATGGCTGCTCGTGGAACAAATGTACGTTTTGCGAAATGTATACGCAAGAGCAGAAAAAGTTTCGTGCTCGTAAAGATCAAGAGGTGTTGGATGATATTAAAAAAACTGCGCAAGCCATTCCAAATGTGAAGCGAGTGTTCCTCGCAGACGGCGATGCGATGGTCCTGCCGACTCGCAGGCTAATACAGGTATTGCAGTGGCTGAAGGAATACTTTCCTTTGCTAGAGCGCGTGTCATCGTATTGTTTACCGCGAAATATTGCTAAGAAGACCGTTGAAGAACTGGCGGAATTAAAGGCCCTCGGCCTAGATATTTTATATGTCGGTTTGGAGTCCGGTGATGACACGGTTTTAAATCGCGTTAGTAAGGGCGAAACCCATGAGTCGTCGGTTTCTGCGCTGCGTAAAATTCGTGAGTCAGGTCTGCGCTCCTCGGTGATGATACTTAATGGGTTGGGTGGGCAGAAGTATTCGAAACAACATGCGCTTAACTCGGCAAAGGCGGTCAACGAAGCTCAGCCAGATTATGTGTCGACATTAGTGGTCAGTTTTCCAACAGGCGAAGATAGGTTCCGTCGTGAATTTAATGACTACCAGCCGATGGATCAGCATCAGTTATTTGTCGAGTTACGCACTTTTCTGGGTGCGCTGGAGCTAGAAAACTCTACCTTTCGAAGTGATCATGCATCAAATTATCTACCATTAAAGGGGCAGCTAGGTGCAGATAAAGCGCGCTTGCTGAGTGAACTCGATTTTGCCATTGAGTCGCCCGATAAAGCGGTTTTACGGCAAGAGTGGCAGCGCGGATTGTAGTGAAAAGAAAAGTGCTTTTAGTGCAGCAGTAGATTCACTTAAATTGAGACCTGTGAGGTAACACGATGACGATGAAGCTAGACTTACCTAATTTCGCCGATGATATTCGCAAGCTAGTGACAGAAGCCGGCTCTCATCCTCCGGTTGAAACTTGGCGGCCCGAACGTGTTGGTGAAATAGATATCCGGATTGATCGGTCTGGTAAATGGTTCTATCAAGGTTCGGAAATGGAGCGAGAGTCGGTCGTTAGATTGTTTTCAACGATTCTTCGCTTAGATGACGACGGTTACTGTTTGGTCACGCCGGCTGAAAAAATGAAGATCGAGGTTGATGATGTGCCCTTTATTATTCGCTTAATGGATGTCGAAGGAACGGGTGATAAGCAACGAATTCACTTTTCTAGCAATGTCGGGGACCACTTCAGTTTGGATGAAATACACCCGCTGATTGTTCTTGCTGGAGCCGCGGGTGATGCGGTTCCGTACGTTACGGTTCGTCGCAATTTAAAAGCCAAGCTGGCAACCACGGTTTATTATGAGTTGGCTGAATTGGCTGTTTCGAATGATAAAACGGGGCAGCTAGGGGTTTGGAGTCAGGGTACGTTTTTTAACTTAGGCTAAGTGAAAAAAGTCAGTCGCTGTTTTTTTAAGTCAGCGACTGACGGTATGTCTTGTCTCTAATCGCCTTCAGAGAAATCGTAATTCATTTCTGCACTCGGTGCTTGTAGATAGTAGCCTTGGATAAAGTTAACGCCAGCTTGCCATAGTGTCGACAATAGTGACGCGCTCTCTACTAGAGGAACCACCGTCTTTTTGTCCATTGATTGAAGGGTTTGAATGAGCTCTTTTGCATTTTCCTTCGCTTCATCACCTTTCTGAATATCTTGCGTAAATGAGCCTTCCAGCTTGATGTAATCTGGATTGATATGCTTAAAAAGGTTCATTGGGCTTAGCGCGCGTCCGAACTGATTAACCGAAAGGTTACAGTGCAAAGAGCGTAAACCTTTTTCGAAGTCCTTCGCTTGTTTCATATAAGAGATTGCATTGGATTCGCTGATTTGGAAAATTAGCGAATCGCCAGGGAGTTTGGCCGCTTTTAATGCAACGTTAAGCCATGACGTGAAGGACTGGTCTTGCAGTGTCTCAGCGCATAAGTTGATAAACAGACGAGTATCATGCCCTTTAGAGCGGTGCTCGCTGAGATGTTTAACGGTTTGCAGGATGACCCACTTATCGATTTTGTTGGCAGCTTGTGTCGGTCCGCTGGGCGGCAGGAAGTCATACGGAGAGACTTCTTCACCTTTATCATCAATCATGCGAACAAAGGCTTCATAATGCTCTTGTGTCTCGCCACGAAGGCTAATAATTGGCTGGAACAGTAGTTTAAATTTATCGTCTTCTAATGCCTGTTCGATCAGTGAAATAGCAACGTCATGGTCGTCTAACACTTTATCTTGATTTGGTTTGTAGAGGTGAACACCGTTGCCGTTTTCATGGCCGTCTAGTTTTTTGACCTCTTCGCATGCCATTTGCGCACGCCCTAGAATATCTTTGATGTGAGGTGCATTGTCCGTAATTAGCGTTACACCGACACTAAATGTCGCTTGAACTGTGCGGCCTTCTACTTCAAATAGCTGGTCTTCTACAGACTTACGTAGCTGTTCACCTTTCCCCAATCCGTCTTCAATACCCGTACATTTCCAGATGATTGCGAACACTTCGTCACTCAGGCGCGCAATGATCTTCTCATCATCATCTCCGATAGCCGTTTTGACCTGATCAGCGACTTCACGAAGAATAACGTCGGTATCAGCGATACCAAGCTCTGCTTTAAATTCTTTAAACTGGTCGATCGCTACATAGAATAGGGCTGTATTTTGTTCTGCGGTTAAGGCTTGTTCTTTCGCACTAACCAGAGCGTCCATCACATATTGGCGGTTATAGAGGCCGGTGACTAAGTCAACTTGACTCATTTCCCGAAGCTTTTCTTCTAGCTCTGCATTATCTTGTTCTGGCCTAACAATAATTTGTAGGCAGCGCTCACCGTCATAACTAGCCTCCGACAAGCTGATGTTTGCCGGTATCTCCGTGCCATCTTCGCGGACGGTGACGGCATGCTGGTTTTCAATTGGAGTAAATGCTTTTTCTTCATAAAACTGCTTGGATAAGTCTTTAAACGTGGTTTGTGATTCGCCGGTGAAGGTGTCCAATACGGGTACACAGATTAGATCGTCGATATCGTCATATCCAAGAAAACTCATATACGAGCCATTGGCATAGATATGCATGCCGTCGTTGATATAGGCAATCGCGTCCTTAGAGCTATCTAGTAAGAGCTCGCAGCGGTGCTCTACATCATGAATTTGTACTTCAAGATGGCGAAGCTTTTTACGTGAGCTGAGGCTATCTAGCTCACGTTTAACGGCAGAGACAATGTGAATCTCGTTATCCACTGGAATAACGTCTTTCGCTCCAGCGCGCATATGCTTAACGATATTTTCAGGGTTGTAGTCTTGGCTTAGTACGATGACAGGAATGTCTTTGTCTTTTCCTTTGATGTGGCTGAGTGCTTGGTCTAGATCAAAGTCGGCATCTTCTTCGCGCGCTAGGAATAGGTCCCAGCTTTGCTCATCTAAGGCAGCAAGAAGAGAGTCTTCATCCTCAATTCGATTTGCACGTGTTGCAATGCCTGCATTTCTCAGCAGGCTGACAAACTTTTCAGCATCATTCTGGGACTTATCGAGTACCAGTAGGAATAAGGTTTCTTTGTTTCTAGTCATTGTTATTTATTGGGTCTCTTACTGCGGATCATTTACCACCGTTGGTATTAGATCGGCGGAACTTAGTGTCGACGTTTAACTCAGCTGGTTGGGATCTAGGTAAGCTATAGCGATGGCCATAGCGAATCAAAATCATCGTCATCACCGCTGTCCCCTTCTAGGGTAGTGGTTAGCGTATTAAGCGCCACTGCTGGAGAAAGCTTGAATTGGTTGAAACTTGCCGTGGCTGAAATCGGATCTTCTAAAATGCACTTAGATTCACTATCGCTGTAACGAATCGAGACTTTATTGCCTGATTGGAATGGCACACGAGGTGTAATCAAGGTAGAGGGTTGGCCAATGCTACTCAGCTCCGGGAGTAGTAGCCCTCTCAAATATTCACTAGGTGCTCCGGTTCTATGCAGCAGTTGCACGGCGCAAGGCTGTGCATGGGGAGCGAGCAACTCAATACCCAGTTGCGTGCCTTGTTTTCGCGCGTGGCGAATCCAGCGAATCACCGCAATGCTCCAGGGTTGTGTCTGTGTCTCTCTAACAGCCAATATTTCGCCTGCTTGGATGTTGGCAGGAACGTCGCCATTCCATTGCAAGCAATAGCCACCAGGACTTGTATTCACTAACGGAACGGTATGTTCTGGGAAATCCGGTTGTCCCGTGGATGCACTGCCGCCTGAGTCGAAATCTAAAGGCACGCCTGCCGGTGTTGCGAGATGCGCACCGCCACCAGCGTCATGCGCGTCGCTCCATGCATCGTCGCTTGTGCGAGACTTATTCATAAACTGATTGCCATCAGCGCCCATCATTGCTGCATTGTTCTGCATCAGCATGCTTTGAAACGACTTTCCGTCGGCTGTGTAGTAGTGGCTAGCACTAAGGCCAGCACAAAGATTTAGCGAGCCGTTGTTGGCGATACGTTTAAAGGTGCGTTTAGTCAGGATGCCTAAGGAGTGGTTGATGTGGTTAAGCATCGAGTCTGTGACGCCTTGTGGCACGACCAAGTGCGTGATGCCGTCGTCGCCTTTGTGATGTCGAGCGCTTAGCAGGTCCGTCAATCGCTGAACTAGCTCAGCGGTATCAAAGCCATAGAAAAGCTCATTCAGCTCATCATGCATCAAGCTTTTGTATTTAGGTGGAGCATCCTTGTCGAGATTGACGACAAACACAGCGTTGCTTGAGTAGGCTTCGCCTATCTCTACATGATCTGCCCATAATTCAAAGGCATTGTAGGCGGCAGCTATTTCGTTCTGGCGTAATTGATTTGGTCTTGCGCAGCTAAGCAGCAGACAGCGCTTATAGCTATGGTCTATACGAGTGTCTTGCAAGTGTTTATTGTGCGTATCTGTCACGGTGTACTTGAGCAAGCCAATGCCTTCGGAAAAACGGTAGACCTGATGTAGCTCTCGCCAGATGCCCTTAGGAGAAGATGAATAAAGCTGGTTGGCGCGAACGATAACGTTACCGAATTCGCTAATCATTCGATGAGATGCACAGGCAAAGTTCTTACGGACTTTTTCACTCGCGATGTTTTGTAGTGACTCCATCATCACGATTTTGTAGCCGGTTGCTAAATGCACATGCAGAGCTTGCACCAAATTGGCTATTTTTTGCTGTTTTTCTGGTAGCGAAACCGCGTGGTTCAAAAAGTGTTTTGATAGCTCGCCGCTAATAAAATAAATAGGGTCTCTTAGGGTTTCTAAGATTTGAGAGCGCGTAGCCGGCGCAATGGCCAGCTGATTTATCTCAATAATACCTTGATATAACTGCCGTGCGGTTTCACCAACATTGGCCATGGGCAGGTTGCTTGTCCAGTTGGTAATGCCCGCTGCCGTATGCTCAGCAAAGGAGAGAGACATTAGCGTCTGTTTTGGTATCGTTAGATTAAGTTCGAGATCTGGACCCAGCATTAAATATTCCGGTATGTAACTGTTTGAATAAGTAGAAAATTCGCGCGTTTTAACAATCTAATTTCGCTTAATCAAAAGCATAGCAGGAAATTCTGCTTTGTCGCACTAAGTTGGCGCCATTCTACAAGGCTTTTTCAATAATTTTAATTCAGGTATTTACGAGTGTTTTAGAGGTTCTGTCGGGAATTTCACTCGCCAAGCGAGGGACTAAATAGCCCGGCAAAAGTCCCTGCAGCTCGCGATAAATTTCTAAATATGTGCTTGTCGCTATGTCGAAATGGGCGGCACCATGAACCTTATCTAGCGTAAATAGGTAGTAAGGTAGGACGCCTATGTTAAACAAGGCCTCGCTTAAACGCGCCAGGATACTGGCATTATCGTTGATATTTTTTAGCAATACGCTTTGATTCAACAGTACGACGCCCGCGTGTTTTAGTTTTTGCGTCGCATCAGCAACATCTTGCCCGATCTCGTTGGGATGGTTGCAGTGCATAACCATAACCACGTTCGTGTTTAGTGAGCTTAAGAGCGAGATAAAGCCCGCGTCAACGCGCTGTGGCAAGGTGCTGATTAGCCTTGAGTGAAGTCGAATTCTTGTGACGTGTTTAATCGCTACGATTTGATTTAATAATTCGCTGAGGTGTTCATTGGTGAGCACTAAGGGGTCGCCACCGCTAAGGATGACCTCATTGATTTCAGGGTTTTCGTTAATGTACTCAATGGCATTTTGCCAGTCGTTGCGCGCTACGCGATGCTCGTTATAGGGGAAGTTTCTCCTGAAACAATAACGGCAATGGACTGCACAAGATTGCGTGGCGATTAAAAGTACGCGGCTTTTGTATTTATGTATTAAGCCTGGCAGCGGAGAGAATTTTTCTTCATCTAAAGGGTCGTTGGAATACCCGTCTACCTCTAACATTTCGCGTTTTTGTGGCAATACCTGTAACAGCAAGGGGTCGTTTGGTTGGCCTGACTCTATTTTTTCTAAATAGGGCCTCGGTACTCTTAGCTCAAACTGTTTTTCTGCATCGGCATAAGCGAGAGGGTGTTCATCCAGGTTTAGCCGGCGCAGCAGGTCGGCTGTCGATATTCGGCTCGCTTTAAGAAGCGATTTCCAGTCATCAAGCTGCGCTTGCGCTTCGACAGTTTGGATGGTTCGTTGTATCATTGGCGCCTTTTTCAAATTGCGATCGCTAAAAGCGGCCTAATGTACACGCATCGGCCCGCTGTTCGCCAGTGATAGATTGAGTCGCGTCGGTATTATTGTCGGCGGCGACTCCACTAATGAGGACAATATGGCTAATTTTTCTACCAATGATTTTCGATCCGGACTCAAGGTAATGCTAGACGGAGATCCGTGTTCTATTATCGACAATGAATTAGTTAAGCCTGGTAAGGGACAAGCTTTCAGTCGCTGTAAACTACGTAACCTCAGGTCTGGACGGGTTTGGGAACGCACGTTTAAGTCAGGCGAATCGCTTGAAGGTGCGGATGTCATGGAATATGACATGGAGTACCTATACACGGATGGAGAGTTTTGGCACTTTATGATGACTGATGGCTCGTTTGAGCAGCATGCCGCCGACTCGAACGCGGTTGAAGACGCGCTCAAGTGGTTGAAAGAACAAGATGTTTATACCGTCACGCTCTATAACGGCGCTCCTTTGTCGGTGGCAGCGGCTAACTTTGTAGACCTTGAAGTCGTTGAAACGGATCCTGGCTTGAAAGGGGATACGGCGCAAGGCGGCACGAAACCGGCTACCTTGACGACAGGTGCGGTGGTTAACGTGCCTTTGTTTGTCAATATTGGCGAAGTGCTCAGAATTGATACGCGGACCGGCGATTACGTTAGTCGCGCCAAATAATTATCCTAACGCGCAAGCGTTGTTAAAGAGGCTCTGAACGCATGAGGTCTTCATGAAAAACACATGGCGGCCCAAAGCCTCGTTTAGCGCAATAAAAGCTCGTGCTGAGTGTTACGCTCAGATACGGGCTTTTTTTATGTCGCGACAAGTGATGGAGGTCGACACGCCGATTTTGGGGTTTTCCACGGCGACAGATCCGCACTTAGCGAGCCTTGAAATTAGCTCGCCGCTACGCATTGGTGTCGACCAAGGCTTTTTGCAAACTTCTCCAGAATTCCCCATGAAAAGAATGCTTGCTGCAGGCAGCGGTGACATCTTTCAGTTATGCAAAACCTTCCGTAAAGATGAAGTGGGCCACCGTCATAACCCAGAGTTCACGATGCTGGAGTGGTATCGTGTTGGGATGACGCTCCCGCAGTTGATGGATGAAGTCACCGAATTGGTCTGCGAAGTGCTTGGCAAGTCTTTGCTCTGTCAAAGGGTCTCGTATCGAGACGCTTTCGAGCAGAGCTTAGGGATTGATCCATTTACCGAAAAAACGTCTAGTTTGGCGCGCTTGTCACGAAAGCTATGTCACTACGACGGACCTGAATTGTCGCGTGACGGCTACCTAGCGTTGTTGTTAGCGGATCAAGTCGAGCCAACGTTAGGTCAAGGCTGTATCGGTATTTTGCATAGTTATCCAGCCAGTCAAGCGTCATTGGCTAAAGTCGCAGAAGATTCTAAGGGGCAATTGGTGGCGCAAAGATTCGAGTTGTATTTAAACGGTTTAGAAATCGCTAACGCCTATGATGAATTGCAAGATGCAGATGAACAACAGCTGAGATTTGAAGCGGATAATGCCAAGCGCTCATCCTTGGGCTTACGTGAAATTCCGTTGGATAAGAACTTACTCGATGCTTTGCATCACGGCATGCCTGAGTGCTCAGGTGTCGCGTTAGGGGTAGATCGGTTATTGATGATCAAGCTAGGCGCCAGCGCCATTGATGAAGTGCTGGCATTTCCTGTTTCTATTGCATAGCTTGATTTTGTCTGGCTAAGAGCTGTCGCTTTGTTATTGCTAGCGCTTAGCTATTGATCTGCCCAAAGCGCTCACCCATGCGCACGACGGACTCTGCTGCCATAGACGTTTCAAAGTTTGTTTTACCTTCGGGGAATAGCAATACTACGGTTGAACCGAGCTTGAATCGACCCATTTCCTCACCTTTATCTAGACATACAGCCGCTTGAGAGTCACCGTATTGAAAGTGCTTAACGTTGTTTTGCGCGGGGGCTACTAAGCCAGACCAGACCGTTTCTATACTAGCGACGATCATCGCTCCGACAAGAACCATTGCCATCGGGCCTGCTTCCGTATCGAAGATCGCTGCAACTCTCTCGTTGCGGGCAAATAAGCTAGGAACTTTTTCAGCGGTGGCAGGGTTAACTGAAAACAATTTGCCCGGGATATGCACCATTTCTCTTAAGGTGCCTTTTAAAGGCATATGTATCCGGTGATAGTCTTTCGGGGATAGATAAATCGTGGCGAAATCTCCGCCCATAAACGACTGAGCTAGCGCTGCATCACCACCCAATAGCTCAGTGACGTTAAAGCTCTGGCCTTTTGCCTGAAAAATCTGACCGCGTTCGATTTTTCCTAGCTGGCTGACGGCGCCATCGACAGGCGAAACAATGACAGACTCGTCTTGATTTACAGGCCTTGCATCCGCTTTCAATGCTCGCGTAAAGAAATCATTAAAGTGCGCATAGGCACGCGGATCTTCAACTTCAGCTTCCGCCATATTGACGCCATAGTGCTCGACAAAGCGTTCGATAAAGGTGTTTTTAATCGACGGTATTTTACATTCGGCGAGTCGGCCCGCAGAGCGAGAGATAAACTTCTGAGGAGCCAGGTATTGGCTCATTACGAAAAGGTCGTCAAGATTCATGATGTGCGATCTCAAATAAATAAGTAGGTGTAAAACGAAAAGCTAGCGAACGATATTTCGCCCACTATGGGCCAGTTTCGACGGGGGTATCTTCGCGATTTCCCCATTCGCCCCAAGAGCCTGCATAAGCCAGAACAGGCTGATCTAATAGTTTGCAAATTAAGTAACTTAGGCCCGAGCGATGGTGTGACTGGCAGTGTGTTACGACCGTTTTATTGCGATCCAGACCAAGTGCCTCTAGTTGCGATTGTAGTCCGTCTAGGGACTTTAGGCGCAGAGCGCGTGAGCTGTCCATCGCATCAGTCCAATTGAAGTTGAAGGCTCCGGGTATGTGGCCTGCGCGCTTAGCGTTTGCTTTCTCGCCGCTGTGCTCGCCGGGGGAGCGGGCATCCCAAATGCTGTACGTTTGATGCGCTAAGCTTTTGTTCAACGCGTCAAGGCTAATGGTATGTTGCCCTGAACTTGCAGGTGATACCTCGCTAGCCTTTATTGGCCTTGCTTCGGTTTCAATTGAAAGCCCTTCGTCTTGCCAAGCGAGCAGTCCGCCGTCTAGATAGGAGTATTGATTGTGCCCAATTTCGTCTAGCATCCAGATAAATCTTCCGGCCCAGCCGCCGCCTTCATCATCGTATACGACGACATGCGATTGCGGCGTTAAGCCTATTTGACGCATTAACTGTGTCAGCGCTTCAGGGTTAGGCAGTAAGCCGGCGGGAGGCGAGCTGTGTTGAGTTTGGGCCGGTGTTACGGAAACAGCACCAGGAATATGGCCTTGTTCGAATCGTTCCGTTTTACCCACATCTACGATGAGTAAATTGTGAGGCGGTGATGCCAGCATCGGCTCAAAAGCAGAAACAGATAAGAGTAGTGGAAGTTGGGCCATCAATGATACCTAAATAGCACGAAACGCCTAGGGTGGCCTCGTTAGTCAGTTGAGCGTGCATGATAGCAAAAGCTTCAGTGAGGCTCTATGCCTCTTTGCCTTAGTCTGTTTCTTTGGATTTCCCTTTGTTGCGGACTAAATAATCCATAGCGCCGGAGATGCCTTTGCATAAGTATTTGAAATACTTATAGTCCATTTCTGTTAGTTCTCGGTGGGGGAAAGCGTCACAATAAACAATGGCGAAGGGCTTATTGTTGACGAAAATGGACATCAAAAAATAGTCTTCGATTTCGACTATTTGCTTAAAACTACTGGGCACTAAACTGCTTACTTTGATATCTGTTGTTGGTTTTATCCAAACACTGGCGGCTTTACTGCATAGTTTCGCGAATAATGTGCCCTTCACCAAACGTGAATCAAATCCAGATAATTGCGGTTGCTCTTGGCAGCCCGTCGCATAGTAAGTTTTGAGTCGCGTGTGCTCTTTGTTGACCAAGCTAATGGTGGCTCGTCCGAGTCCCAATCCATACACTAGCGCACTTGTCGACGCATTCATGAGTTCATGCAAATCGGCGAAGTCTTGGGGCGTTTTATACATCGCCGTTACCATTTCCGTGTAAATCGCTTTGGGGGCAGTGGCCTTTTTCTGCGTTGCTGAATCATTGGCCTCAGATGCAGCGCTCTCAACTGCGGGCTCAGGTTTAGCTGGTGCTGGTGGTTGTACTACTTCGTCTGAAGAGGCTTTGGTCGTTTCTGTTTTTTCTTTGAGTGCTTTGCGTTCTGTTGCGGGTAAAAACAATCGTGCGGCCGGAGATAAAATTCCTGGAATCGGGTGCTGTCTAGACATATCGGCCGCGACTTTATGGGTCAGGCGGGATGCATCGGCAATGCTGATATTGAGGTAAGCGGCTAATATTTTTTGCGCACGCAGAGTGGCTTTGTCGTACCAATCATTTAGCGCTGCATCGGCAATTAGTTTGGCGAGCTGAACAATGAATACGGGTTGCTGAACTAGCACCTTGAGTTCTCGGCTCTCAATATTGTTTTGCAGCTTTCCTGTTGATTTGAGATGCCGCGATAAGGTTACCCACTGTTTGGCAGTGACCTGGTTTTCTGGGTCGTAACACGATTTGACCAGCGGTGGGAGCGCGAGTTGTTTCATCATTTCGCTGGCAATATCGGCAACGCTGCAATTCATCACTTCGTCTTGCGCTTGCGTTTTAGCTTTGTGGTTTGTTTCGACAGCATAACGCATGAGCCTCATTTCGGGCGTCGCGAACCGCCATAGATACCAGATTGGCACGTAGACAAATAACCCAGACCAAAAAAGAGTATCACTGCCAGCCATCTTCATATCATTGGCAATTCGGCGCGCCAGGTGGGCACAGAATAAACTTCGATTTAATGTTTTAACGAAATAGAGTGACTGAACTTCTTCTAAAGACGCATCTTCCAGCGGCACCTTGCGAATCGACTCTTTGACGGCGTCAATGCCGATCATGCTCATCGCGTGGTCGAGTGTTTTACTGTACTCGGCGTCGTCTCCATTCAATCGTGCCGCGGCGTCCATCAAATAAAAAGAAAGTACCGGGTCCGCATTGATCTGTTGAGCCAGCTTGGCATACGGCAAGGTCTCTTTTTCTAGGGTACGCAGAGCTTGTTGGCCAACTTTAAAGGGGGACGGTAGCTGGTTATTTAACAAAAACGCCGCCCAGTCGGGAGCGTTGTTCGGCATTTCTGATTGAGTCATTGGGACGTGGACTATGCTCTTATAGGTAGATGCGAATGCATTTAACTATAGCTGCGGTTGCGCAATCTGAACAGCACGTCGAAGGCGAACGCTTCAGATAAGAAAGCAAGCCTCTCGAGTGCGAACGATAGGCTCAGGCGTTGAAGGTTTCGATGTCTCCAAGAGTCGCTTTAATGCGTTCGTAGCTCTGCATTCGGCCGTCAGTAATGTCGCCATTTTCATGAGCTTCTAGAATGGCACAGCCGGGCTCTTTTTTATGCTGGCAGTCACGAAACTTACAATGGCCAAGAAAAGGGCGGAACTCGATAAAGCCTTCAAGTAACTCATGCTCATCGATGTGCCACAGACCAAACTCTCTAATCCCTGGGGAGTCGACTAGCTTGCCGCCTTTTGGCAAGTGGAACAGTCTGGCCGTTGTGGTGGTATGCGTGCCTTTGCGAGTGGTTTCGGATAGTGGCCCTACCCGAATGCTCTGGTCGCCCAAAATGCTGCGGATCAAGGAGGATTTACCCACCCCAGACTGGCCAACGAATACGCTCGTGTGGTCACTTAGCCAATTGAGCAGGTGGGTTTCGCAGTCTTCAATATCATTTGCGCTGGTACTCAGTACTTCGTATCCAAGACCGCGATAAAGAGCAATCATTCGCTCGATATCCTGTCGGTTACTATCGTCGATCAAATCGCTTTTGTTGAATAGAATTGTTGGTTGTATATCGAGGGTTTCAGAAGCCACTAAGTAGCGATCGATTAAGTTTACGTGCGGAACCGGTTCAGTAGCGACCACAATGACAATACGGTCAATGTTGGCGGCGACGGGTTTTAGTTGTCCATAGTTGTCGGGACGCTGCAAAACGCTTTGACGTTCCAGCCGCGCTTCAACAACGCCTTTGTCATCGACGCCTGCGCGCCAGACAACAATGTCGCCGGTAACCAACGAGTCAATGTTTGCGCGCACAAAGCAGCGCTGGCGTAGTTCGGGATTAGGAATGATGGTGCTGTCGTCGTCCGATAGGGGCTCAATTTCAACAGTTTGACCAAAGTGAGCGACGACACGACCTTTTTGTTCAGGGCTCAGTTCGCCCGTCGTTAAATCGCTTTCAACTTTGCTCGCCTTTTTATCAGCGCGCGCAGCCTTTTCAGCTTGTATCTTTTCGATGCGCCATTGTTGGCGACGGTTTAGTTTTCGTTTGCTCATTTATTACTGAAAGGCTTATTTGGTAGAGTTAGCGGCATTCTATCAGTAAAACTCTCGAAATGGTGTTGAGATGCACCTTTGAAGACTTTATCTTAGTGACCCTGCTGTGCTTGGTCGTAAATACGTGAGCGCTGCCCCTGTTTCTTGGAAGGAATAAACATGAGCCGTAAGAAAAATTTAATCTGGATCGACTTGGAAATGACAGGGCTAGAACCTGAGCAAGATCGAATCATCGAAATCGCGACCATCGTGACAGACTCTGAGCTTAATACGATTGCGGAAGGACCTGTGATTGCTGTGCACCAAAGCAACGAATTGCTTGATGGTATGGACGAATGGTGTACGCGAACCCACAGAGGAAATGGCCTAACACAACGTGTAAAAGACAGCAGCACGTCTGAACGTGAAGCAGAGTTGGCAACGATTAAGTTTCTCGAAGAACATGTCGATAAAGGGGCTTCGCCTATTTGTGGTAACACCATCGGGCAAGACCGCCGATTTTTAGTGAAGTACATGCCTGAACTGGAAGCGTTCTTTCATTACCGTAACCTTGATGTCAGTACACTGAAAGAGCTAGTGAACCGCTGGAAGCCTAGCATTAATGGGGGCTTCACCAAACAGGGCACTCATCTAGCTTTAGATGATATTCGAGACTCCATTCGTGAGCTTCAATATTATCGAGAACACTTTCTTGATGTTTAGGCGCTGCTAGAAACAGATTAATAATTACTTGAAGCCGTTTTTGGTCGTACCAAGGCTTTAGGTCAATAACATATTAAAGGTTATCCCAATGAGTGAACTTGTTAAATTAGAAATAAAAGATCAGATCGCCCACATCACGCTGCAAAATGGCAAGGTGAATGCGATTTCTCATGAAGTTTTGGACCAGTTGAATGCGGCGCTTGATAAAGCCGAAGCGGAAAAGGCCATCGTCGTTTTGAGTGGTCAGCCAGGTATCTTTTCGGGTGGTTACGATTTGAAAACCATGCGCGCAGGGCTTGAATCCGCCATTGGTTTGGTGACTCGAGGGTCTGAGCTAAGTGTGCGAATGTTGTCATTCCCCACGCCAATTATTTCTGCGTGTACGGGACATGCTGTCGCCAAAGGCACTTTCTTGTTGTTGTGTAGCGACTACCGCGTTGGTGTTGAGGGTGAGTTCAAACTAGGCCTTAACGAAGTCGCCATCGGTATTACGATGCACCATGCAGGCATAGAAATGGCACGTCGTCGCATGCCTGCGGCATATTTTAACCGTACCGTGGTGAATGCTGAAATGTTTGACCCCAATGGCGCGGTTGATGCAGGAATTCTTGACCGTGTGGTTCCCGCTGACGAACTCATGAAGACAGCAATGGCGGTTGCTGAAGGCTATAAGAGCATCGACCTAGGCGCGCATCATCGTACTAAGTTGAAAGTACGTGCTGATTACTTGGCAACCATGGAAAAAGCGATTGAGCTTGATAAAACAGGCACGTTATAAGTCATGAGTAATGCGTCTCTCATGCAAGCCGGTGTGAACTCAGCCATGCATATTCATATATTGGGTATTTGTGGTACGTTCATGGGCAGCCTCGCGATACTTGCCAAACAGCAAGGACATCGTGTCACGGGCTGCGATCAAGGCGTATATCCGCCAATGAGCACTCAGCTGCAAGAGCAGGGGATCGAGCTGCATGAAGGATTTGATTTGGCGCAGCTCGAACTCGGCGCTGACCTGTATGTTATCGGTAATGCGATTAGCCGTGGGAATCCTTTACTGGAACGTATTCTAGATCAAGGTTTGCCTTATACCTCTGGCCCTCAGATGTTGGCGGACTATGTGTTGCCCGGTAAGTGGGTGCTTGCGGCGGCAGGTACACATGGAAAAACCACGACGAGTAGCATGCTGGCTTGGATTCTCGAGTATGCTGGGATGAAACCCGGTTTTTTAATAGGTGGCGTTCCGAATAATTTTGATTGCTCTGCGCGCTTGGGCGAGACACCTTTTTTCGTGATTGAAGCAGATGAATACGACAGCGCTTTTTTCGATAAACGGTCTAAGTTTGTCCATTACCGTCCACGGACGTTTATTTTTAATAATCTTGAGTTTGATCATGCCGATATTTTTTCCGATCTAGGGGCGATTCAAACGCAGTTCCATCATGTCATTCGAACGATTGCTTCAAACGGCCGTGTCATTTATCCAGCGGGTGAGCGGGTGATTGATGAGGTGTTGGACAGAGGTTGCTGGGCGGAAAAACAAAGCTTTGACTCTTCAGATACTCAGAGTGATCAGCCAAGGTATCGAAAGCTAAACGAAGATGGCAGTGCATTTTCGGTTTCGCTTGGTAAGCACCTCGCAGAGGTTCGCTGGCCCTTGACCGGTGACCATAACGTGTCAAATGGAGTTGCAGCCTTGCTGGCGGCGCGGCATGTCGGTGTGGAGCTCGAAATTGGCGCGCAGGCGCTGAACGAATTTAAGGGCGTTAAGCGACGCATGGAAGTTGTTGCGACGGTGGGTAGCGTAACGGTCTACGATGACTTTGCGCACCATCCAACAGCCATCGAGACCACGCTTGAAGGTTTGCGCCGCAAAGTGGGTGATGAGCGTATCATCGCCTTGATCGAACCCCGTTCGAATACCATGAAAATGGGCGTACATGAGCAGACGTTGATGGCGAGCGCTGCCAAGGCCGATGCAGCGATTTGGGCAAATTTGAGTGATATGGGCTGGCTTAAAACGCTAGTCGGCAATGCTGGTGGCATCCATCAATATGGCGAAAATGTTGAAGCGTTGGTCGCCGCTTGCTTAAGCGAAGCGAAAGGTGTGTGTCACATAGTTGTGATGAGTAATGGCGGCTTTGCAGGCATACACGGTAAATTGGTCAGTGCCTTAGGCGCGCCATATGATCAGAAAAATGGCTAGCAAAGTGGATAATAAATTGGCTCGTAACGCGGACAGCAAAATGAATAGTAAATTGGCATATAAAGCACCCATCACCCTGGCGATCACTGGCGCCTCTGGTGCGCCTTATGCGTTGCGTTTATTGGACTGCCTCGTTCATGCTGGCCATCAAGTGTATGTGATGGTATCTAAAGCGGCGCATATCGTGATTGCAACTGAAACGGAGCACAAGCTGCCTGCCCAAGCTGCTCAGCTTGAACAGGCTTTAACCGACTTGTATCAGGCCGGTGAGGGACAGATCAAAGTATTCGGCAAAGAGGACTGGATGGCGCCGGTAGCATCTGGTTCGGGTGCCGCGAGTCAAATGGTGGTGTGTCCGTGCAGTACAGGGTCTCTTTCTGCGATTGCAACGGGAGCCAGTAATAATTTGATCGAACGGGCGGCTGACGTCGCACTTAAGGAACGCCGAAAACTGATTCTTGTGCCTAGAGAAACACCGTATTCCGCAATCCATTTAGAGCACATGCTAACGTTGACCCGAATGGGTGTTGTGGTCATGCCGGCCAGCCCGGGTTTTTATCATGAGCCAAAAAGCGTCGATGACTTAGTCGACTTTATGGTCGCTCGGCTACTTGATCATTTGGGCGTGGAGCAAAACTTAGTGGAGCGTTGGGGTCAATCGAGAATGGATGGCAAGACGGAATAGACGGGCTGTTTTTTTATTCAGCCTTCCCATCTTCAGCCTCAACCGTTGAAACTCATTGATCAGCGCTTATCAAAACTCTCATCGAATAAGCCCTTAGCTAACGCGACTTTTGAGCCGAACTGAAAGGAAAGTTTATGTCTGACCGTATTAATTGGGATCAAGTACCTGCGGCCATTTGGCGAGCACGCTCAGGTCAGCTTAGAGCGGTCACTCGATTGGACCCTATTGGTCTGGAACACCTTCTAGGTATTGAGAGACAAATAAACTTAATCGTGCAGAATACTGAACGTTTTTTGAAAGGAGAGCCTGCCAATAACGCTTTGCTTTGGGGGGCAAGAGGTACCGGAAAGTCCAGTATCATCAAAGCGCTTTTAAATCGTTATTTTGAGCATGGCTTGCGGGTTATTCAAATAGACAAAGAAGACTTGCGGGACCTCACTGAGATTGTCGATACCTTACGTGAGCTGCCTCAGCGTTTTGTCGTTTTTTGCGATGACTTGTCATTCGATGAGGGCGACGGCACATACAAAGCGCTTAAGAGCGTATTGGAAGGTTCGATTGAAGTGCCTCCGGAAAACATTTTGATTTACGCTACCTCAAATCGTCGGCACTTAATGCCGGAATATATGAGCGATAACGAGGGGTCCAAAGTGAATGAAACGGAAATTCATCATGCAGAAGCGATCGAGGAAAAAATCTCGTTATCAGACCGTTTTGGATTATGGCTGTCTTTCTACGCGATTAATCAGGATCAATATCTTGAAATCGTCGACCAACTGTTCGGTGAAATGAATAATCGTCCAGCATTGCACGCTGAAGCGATTCGTTTTGCGTTGAGCAAAGGTGGACGAAGCGGTCGTGCAGCCCAGCAGTTTTATAAGGCGTATAGCGGGTTGTTGGACTAACTTTCTAATGGTTTCTTTTGATGAAAAATCACGCTTGTTTCAATTCCGTGAATCGTTTCATCCGCAATTACAGTTAAGCCAACTGAGTAACCATAGCGATCGCATATTTGTCTGCAGATAGCGAGACCTAAGCCAGACCCTTCTGAATAGGTTTGTGTACCGCGTTTGAAGCGCTCAAATAGATCTTCTGTACTTTTTGATCCGTTGGCCATGTTTAGCATGCCGCGAGGGCATTGGTTGAAGATGGTCAACCGCTGATTGCTCAGTTTAATATCTAGATCGCTGTCCTTTTCAGCATAACGAAAGGCATTGTCTAGCAAGTTGCGTAGCAATATTCTCATTTCCGTTTCGCTGCTATGCAGCAGAATCTGCTCGTTCGAGTCAGTGTTGATATGGGTATGACTGTTTACAGGCAGTTCTGAGAGTTCATCTAGTATGTCGTCCACTAAGGCATTCACGTTAACTAGGTCGTCTTGCAAGGTTTTCGCTGATTCAATTTTGCTCAATGTGAGTAGCTGACTGACAAGATGGATCAACCTTTCCATCCCGACTAAGGCTTTCGCTGCGTACTTCTGAACGGTCTCGTCGCTTGATATTTGTTGTACATTTTGTAAATGGATTTTTGCAATGCTAAGTGGTGTGCGCAGCTCATGGGCCGCGTCTGCAGTAAAGCGTCTCTCGCGCTGATAGGACTCGCTGACACGGTTAAAAAGCTGATTTAACTCGGTAATTAATTGCTGCAACTCTCTCGGTGTTTCAGCGCTACTTAAGGGCGTTAGGGTGTCGTAATTGCGGTTCTTGAGTTGTTGAGAGATGTCGGCAAGCGGATGTAGACCACGGCGAATGGCAAAACCACAGATAAGCAATATGAGAGGGGTCATTAGTAGCCCAGGCGCGATACTATGCAAGGCAATTTCTTGAGTCAGTTCGTCACGCACATCGGTGCGTTGTGCTACGCGTACAACGAGGCCATTCGTTTGGTCGGTCAAGGTGAAGCTTCGCCAGCTTACGAGTCCTGTGTCTGAGCTGTCGTAGCCACTGCGCAGACTGTCAAAGTTTTGCGGTAGCGCAAGGTGATTGGCAAGAATTAGCTGGCCAGTATCGGCCCAGACTTCAAATGCGATCTTGCGCTCGTATTCGTGGCCAGACTCGTTGAACTCCTCTTCTTCAAATTGCTGCGCCAATACTTCTTGATCAAAATATGGCAACGCTTGGGCATAGGTTGATGACTGTTCAGAGGGTGCGGTTAGCCTACGGTTCGCGATCACTAGCGACTGGAGAACCCTGCTCATTTGAGCTAGTTCTGCGTCAAACACCTCTGCAACCTGTTCTTGGGCATCGAAAAAATTCAGTGCAGAGCTAATACTCCAGCCGACTAGAACTATTGCAAAGATGCTCGACAGGAGGTAGCGACGAATTGAGCGATTGGGTTTGGGGATTAAATTCATTGAGGGCTGCTTTTTCATGACTGAGTATCAATGCGATAACCCACGCCGCGAACAGTTTCGACGATGCCGGCACCGATTTTTTTTCGCAAATTATGGATGTGAACCTCGATTGAGTTGCTGTCGGGGTCGTCAGACCAGCCATAGACTAGCGTCGTGAGTTGCTCCTTCGATAGTATCCGACCTTTATGCATTGCCAGTTCATGAAGTAGTGCAAACTCTTTTGGAGACAATGAGATGGTTTTGCTTGCGCGTGTGACCCGATGGGCTTGCGGGTCGATAGATAAATCATTGATAACAAGCTCCGGGGTGCGATCTCCACCTGGTCGCCTCAGTAAGGCGCGCATTCGTGCTTTTAGTTCAGCGACATCAAATGGTTTGAGGAGGTAATCATCGGCTCCTAAATCCAAACCCTTTACTTTGTCATCGATGTGATCTCGCGCTGTTAATATTAGGACCGGGGTCATGTTTTTATTGTTACGTACTTGAGTCAATAGCTCGTATCCAGAGATTCCCGGTAGTCCAAGATCAAGAACGAGTAGATCAAATTGCTCGTTCTCAAGAGCATGTAAGGCATGTTCGCCAGTATCGACCGAATCAACGACGTAGTGGTCGAGAGACAGCGCTACTTCAATCCCTTCTGCGAGCAGTTTATCGTCTTCAACGAGCAAAACTCTCATGGTTAGTCCTGTGAAGTGGGTAGCCTTTTAGGCCGAGAAAGAGGTGGTTGGAGGTCTATATACGTAATGTTCAGTCACTTGATAATTTTGCTCGTTAGATCTTAAGAATAGATTAAGGAGGTGCTTTAGCACAGTCTAAAGTGCCCTATATATGTCGCTTTAAAATCGCCCCCCAAGTCTTAAGCAAGCCTTAATTATGCTCTGATTAACTATCATCATCGACAATTTATGGTGATGTCATGAAACGTATTCTATTCATTGCAGTGGTTTTCTTCTGTTCAGTATCGCTTGCTGATCCAGTGAGCAAAGGTAGTTTTTCTCGGCCCTTGGTATTAGCCATAAATGGGGGTACATATAGTTTTAAAGAGCATGAGGGAAAAGTGGTTCTACTTGATTTCTGGGCCTCCTGGTGCGGGCCGTGTCGGCAGTCTTTTCCCTGGATGAACGGGCTGCAACGCCAATATGGTAAGGAAAATCTAGAAATTATTGCGATTAACCTCGATTCAAACCGTGAAGATGCCAACATCTTTCTCGCTGAAGTGCCTGCCGAATTTCAAATTCTTTATGATCAAAGTGGTAAAAGCGCAGAATTGATGGATGTTCAAGGGATGCCAATGTCCTATCTGATCGATCGCCAGGGAAATGTTCACTCTTCACTCGTTGGATTTAGTCCGCGTCGAGCGTCTTCGCATGAGGGCCAAATCAAAACACTTATTGAAGCAGAATACGTGCTTGAGGATCATCAAAAATGAAACGATTGAAGATTGTCTTTGTTTTGGCCCCAGCCCTACTGACCGCTTGTGCTGACTTAGGTGTTAAACCTTGGGAACGTGAGGTTCTAGCACGTCCCGAAATGCAGTTGGTAGATAGTCCCATTGAAGCAAGCTTGGACGATCATATTTACTTTAGTAAAGAAGCAAGTAGCGGCGGGCGTAGTTTTGGCGGCGGAGGTTGTGGATGCAATTAGTAAACAAACAGAGTGGAGCCACGAAGGCTAAACTAACGACAGTCAAGCATCGAAATATTGCAGGAGCTATTGCGGTTGCGAGTTGTACTGCGTTAACAACTTTAGCGCCTAATGCATATGCTCAGGGGGAGTCGGGAGAGTGGGATTTCGACGTAGCAAGTTTGTTCTATTCCGAAAGTGACAGTCGAGTCTCGGCTATCGAGCCGGTATTTAGCGCAACGCGAAATTTCGAAGAGGGTGAGTCACTTAATCTTAAAGCGGTATTTGACGTGCTAACCGGAGCCTCGCCAAATGGTGCGACGCCAAGTGACGAGCTGCAAACCTTTACTGGCCCATCTGGAGGCGGGGCTTATAGCATTGAGCCGAATCAAATGCCATTGGACGACACGTTCAAAGACACAAGAGTCTCATTGTCTGCGAATTGGTTATCACCGCTTAACCAAGATTGGGACTATTCGGCTGGAGTCTACGGATCGAATGAATATGACTACTTATCGTTTGGAATTAATGCGGGTCTTGCTCGGTACTTTAATCAAAAAAACACGACCTTAAATATGGGAGTATCTGTTGAGATGGACTCAGTAGAGCCAGTCGGTGGAACACCCGTGGGTATGTCGAGGATGTTGTCTGGCGATGATGATGATGATGATGATGATGATGATGATGATGATGATGATGATGATGATGATGATGATGATGATGGCGCGGCACTAGGCGCCGATGATAAGACGATTGTCGACCTGCTGTTCGGTGTATCTCAGGTACTGGGCCGAAGCACCATTATGCAATTCAATTATGGGCTAAGTTATGCCGATGGTTACCTCAATGATCCGTATAAAATTCTGAGTGTGATTGATGATGCGTCGGGAGCAAACTTCGGAGGTAACTATGCGGACGCGAGCGGCAACAACGTATATCTTTACGAGAATCGTCCTGATTCCCGTATGAAGCACAGCTTTTATTGGCAAGTGAAGCATGGGTTGAGTAGTGGCGACGTTCTTGATGCATCCTACCGTTTTATGATCGACGACTGGGGAGTCACGTCACATACACTGGAAGCTTCCTATCAGTGGCGTTTTCATCAGAGTTATATTGAGCCACATGTGCGTTATTATCAGCAGTCCGAGGCAGATTTTTATCGTCGTTATCTAACGGCTAGTGATTATAACGACGGAGAACTCAGTTTTAACGAAGCCAGTGCAGACGCCAGACTCGGTGACTTAACTGGCATTACGCTTGGCGCTAAATATGGATGGTCGATGGGCAACGGCGACCAAGCAAATATCCGGTTAGAGTACTACCTTCAGTCGAACGCTGGTGATCAAGGTTTTGGGAAATTAATTGATCAAGAGCTTTATCCTGACATGAGTGCGGTTATGATGACCTTTGGCTATTCTTTCTAAAGCATAATCGTCATTTATTGACGATTATATAAATTTAGTTTTTCAAGTAGGTGAGTGGTGCTGCGAACGAATATCGCCGAACAAGATAACCCTTCTGGGCACCCGCAAGCGATACTGGAGGGACGTGCAGACCAGGGTGGAGAGGTCGGTAAGAACCTGTGGGTTGGTCGGTTCGAAGCAATGGCGAGCGACTGCGAGATACTTATAGAGAATACCTCAAAGCAAAAAGCCCAAGAGCTTTTGGCGCAAATAGTGCGGGAAACATGGCGTATTGAACATAAGTTCTCTCGCTATCGCGATGACAACATGATGTATCGTATTAATGTCTCGCATGGAGAGGCCCTAGCGGTCGATCAAGAAACGGCGGCGCTGTTGGATTTCGCAGAGCAATGCCATCAGTTGAGTGGAGGACTATTTGATATTACCTCGGGTGCTTATCGCCGTATTTGGCGGTTTGACGGCGGTGATATGGTACCTAGTGTCGCAGAAATAGCAGAAATCCGCTCGGTAGTGGGCTGGGAAAAAATATCATGGGACGCACCTAATCTCATGCTAGCAAAAAGTATGGAGTTAGACTTAGGCGGGCTTGGTAAAGAGTACGCTGTTGACCGGGCGTTATTGATTGCGCAGCACCTTCGCCGATTTGACTCGGTAGGTAGTTGTTTGATTAATTTCGGGGGTGATTTGGCATGCACTGGGCCCCGTAGTGGGGGCGATACATGGAAAATTGGTGTTGAAAGCGCAACGTATAACGCGAGCGCCGCAGCAAAAGTGGCATTGGCGGGTGGTGCCGTCGCCACAAGCGGAGATGCGCGGCGCTATGTCATGCATTTAGGAAAAAAACTTCCGCACATTATTAATCCTCGCACTGGGTGGCCGGTTGCGGGTGGGCCTTCAGCGGTTTCTGTTGCAGCGGATAGCTGTATGCAGGCTGGCATGCTCTCAACATTAGCGTTGCTTCATGGCAATCAAGCGGAAGATTTCTTGGACGCGCAAGGCGTTCAATATTGGCTTCAGACTTGAGATCTAGAGTGCGACGCCAGCCTCGCTATCGTGGCGGCCTTTGTTGTGGGTATCGTCTTAGTAAACCCTGATTTTCATTGAATGTAGCGATCGACGATCGCTTTCATTTTACCGCTTTGCTTCATACGGCGAATTTCCGCATTTAATACCGGCAGTAGTTCAGGGTGCTGACTATTTACTCGCATTTTTAGTGCTGACGAGCCGATCTTTTCGCCGATAGTGATCTTGTCTTTTAGCTCAATGATGCTTGGGTCCGTACGAAGGAGATAAGAAAGCTCATGAATATCGACAACCGCCGCGTCAACCCGTTCGTAGGCAACTAGCTTTAGTTGCGCGATATTGTCGAGTACGTCGTTTCGCTTGAATAGTGTGTCACCGATATAACCGTAACCCAAAATAGTCGCTACTTCTTTGCCCGCCAGGTCAGCAGGCGTTTTGACTAGCAAAGGTTTTGCTGCAGGAAAAATAACGACTTCGTGAGTCGTGAGTACCGTTTCGGTCCAGAGTGTTTCCCCAGTGCTGTCTGTTGGGGAGCGCCACGCTTGGTTAACACAGCATTCTACGGCGATCTCTCCGCGCTCGAACATCATTTGAGCGCGTTTAACAGGATATGGGCTTTCTGCTTTTAACCCAGGGCCAACATGTGGGGCAATAGTTTCCATTAAGTCTGAAAATATTCCGCGGGCTTCACCTTGCTCGACAATCCAATAGGGTTCCCAGCTAACATCCGTCACGGAGTATGAAAGCGGTTCTTTTGCTGCAGTGTTTTGGTATGCGGCACTGATCAAAAGCAGTGTTAGGAGCATTTTTTTAACGGACATATCACTCGGTAATCGCGAACTGTGTTTAACGAGTTTAGGCGCAGAGGGGCATCGTTGCCATCGCAGGCGAGTAATTTTTTATCAGCGGGAAAAAGCGGTTTAGTATGCGTATGTATTTTTGCTGCTAAACAAACGGGGCCTACTAAATGTTAGTGGCCCCTGAACGCATTAGGCTTCGAACAAATCTTCGATAGACAGGTAACGCTCGCCGGTGTCATAGCTGAATACAATGACAGTGCTACCTGGCGCCATCTCTGCTTCTTTTTGCTTGACTGCCGCTAAGCTAGCGCCTGATGAAATGCCGACAAATATGCCTTCTTGCTTGGCGCAGTTTCTAGCCATATCAAATGCGTCCTCTTCGCTAACCTGAATCGTTCCCGCAAGCAGAGTCGTATCTAAGTTGGCCGGTACAAAACCGGCACCAATGCCTTGTAAGCGGTGCAAACCTTTTTGGCCTCCGCTAATCACGGGAGACTTTTCGGGTTCAACGGCAAACGTTTTTAGGTTTGGGAATTTCTCGCCTAGCGCCTGTGCGCAACCTGTTATGTGGCCGCCAGTGCCGACGCCTGTGATCATATAATCTACGCCATCAGGAAAGTCGCTGATGATTTCCTGAGCGGTGGTTTCACGGTGAACGGCTACGTTTGCCGGGTTCTCGAACTGCTGAGGCATCCAGCTATTGGCATTTTGCGCCACGAGTTCTTCGGCCTGCGCAATCGCACCTGGCATACCTTTTTCTTTAGGCGTTAGCACGAGCTCAGCGCCGAGTGCTTTCATATAGCGGCGCCGTTCGATTGAAAACGATTCAGGCATACAGAGAATAAGACGGTAGCCTTTCACGGCTGCGGCTTGTGCTAGACCAATCCCGGTATTGCCGGAAGTCGGTTCGATGATGACGGTATCTTTTGTGAGTTTGCCAGACTTTTCCGCGTCTTCGATCATCGCTAAACCAATACGGTCTTTGATGCTACTGCCTGGGTTAAAGCGTTCCACCTTCATCCAGACTTCAATGTCGTCACGAAACAAGTTGTTGATTCGAACGTGTGGCGTGTTACCAATAGTGTCGAGAATATTGTTGTACTTCATGTCTTTGGTTCTCCTTCTCTTATTCGGTGTGCGGAGTGTTGTAGGTCGTTACGGACAATAGTGCTCGACCTTCGTGGACTTAACTTATGTCGATACGTTTTTATCTCTAGGTGTTTTAGGGTTATTGAGACGAATAGCGCATATTCAAGCTTTCTGGACTATCCGCGTTCAGTTAATGACCTGCAATAGCGCTCGTGTCAGTTTTTAGTTTGAATATTTGATAGGGGCCGTTTTCTTGAATATAGCTGGCGGGCTTGGCGATCACATATTGCAAAGCGCTAGCGGTAACGTAAAGTTCGTTGTCTGGCCCAAAGCTAAATCCATCAGGCCAGCGCAGTTTTTTGTCTTTAATTAGCGTCGTTAGCTCGCCGCGCGAGTTCATTCGCACAATCGCCGAGTGTTCGATATCTGAAAGATAGATGCGGTTTTCGTTATCAATCGTAATGCCATCGCTCATTGTTTTTGCGCCAAACGCCTCTACTCGAGAAGCCAGATCGTCCTCGCTCAATTGCTGATTATTCAAATCACTAACGCGAATACGGTGTAACTGGTCGTCGGTGACCGGGGCGAAGTAAAGCCATTCGTTGCGTCTGTCTAGCGCAATGGAGTCAACGCCAGGTCGAACCGCAAACACGCCAAAGATCAGCATCTTCTCTCCTTCAACGTATGGCACAAATTTGTCTGGCGATACCGATGAATGATCTTCGAGCAATCGGCGTGCGCTCTGTGAGGGGATGTCATAAACCACGATGGCTGAGTCCAAACCCAAAATGCTGGCGTCGGCAATATAGACCTTGTTGCCTGCCGGGTCGACTTGGAAATCATTGAGGTGCGAGCCGAGTGGGGCAATATCGGATGAGAATTGATGGTGATGAACGATGTCTCTACTCGTTAGGTCGACGGCAACAAGTTGCGGCGTACCTTGTCCATGGTCAGCGTAATCCAAAAGCCAGAGGCGATTCTGTTGATCAATGCGCATCGAGAGAACGGTTTGCAGGTTAAGCGCATCAATATTATTGATTTTAAGGGGCTGTGCTTTGCCATCAACAAGTTCGGCCAAGTTATAAGGGGGGCGGGCTTCTGGGTGAAAGGTGAAAAAAATATCGCCGTTTGGCGCGACCGCGATATTACCGGGTGGGTAGTCAAGGTCTGCTACTTTGATCAGCTCAGCGCTATCGATAGTCGGGGCCGTCGTTCGGTCGGGGAAAACATCGCCCCCACCGTATATGGCGTCGACAACTGACGCAGAGAAGCCGATAAAGAGGACAGTAGATAGAAGTATGATGACGATAACTTTAAGCATAGGAGCGATTCGTGAGGCCGAAATGGATTTGCTCGGTATTAAATCATAAGTCGTTTAACAGCACATGCTTGAATTTGTTTTCGCAGCCCCCACATACAAACCCGACCTTACATTTCGCGAACGGTAATTGTTCCGTTGCGCTTTTCGACGCTGCGCTGAATGGCCGCAGTAGAATCAGAAAACGAGAGAGAGTATAGATGTCTGAACACGACAATATTGAAGCAAACAAAGAAACCTTAGGCTTTCAAACTGAAGTTAAACAACTACTTCATTTGATGATTCACTCGCTTTACAGCAATAAAGAAATCTTTTTGCGTGAGTTGATTTCTAACGCCTCTGATGCGGAAGATAAGCTGCGCTTTGAAGCTCTGTCTAATGATGCACTTTATGAAAACGATGGTGATCTGAAAATTCGTTTGGGCTTCGATGCTGAAGCAAAAACTGTGACGATCGCGGATAACGGCATCGGCATGTCTCGAGACGAGGTGATTGCTCATTTGGGTACCATCGCAAAATCTGGCACCGCCGACTTTATGAAGAACCTAACGGGCGACAGCCAAAAAGACTCCCATCTGATTGGTCAGTTTGGCGTAGGATTTTACTCTGCCTTTATCGTCGCTAAAAAAGTCGAAGTGTTTACCCGTAAAGCCGGTGCGGATAAGTCAGAGGGTGTGTTGTGGTCTTCTGAAGGTGAAGGTGAGTTTGAAATTGCGTCGATTGAACGTGAAACTCGCGGTACTGAAATCGTATTGCACCTAAAAGACGACGAAGCCGAGTTTGCTGATGGCTGGCGCTTGCGCAGTCTGGTTAAAAAGTACTCTGACCACATTGCGTTCCCTGTGATCATGCAATCTGAGCCAGCTCCCGCTGCTGAAGGCGAAGAGCAAAAAGAGCCAGAAGATGAAACGGTAAACGAAGCGACAGCGCTATGGACTTTGTCTAAGTCTGAAGTGAAAGACGAAGACTACAAGGCCTTTTACAAGCATATATCGCATGACTTCCAAGACCCGATGACATGGTCTCATAACCGTGTAGAAGGTAAGTTGGACTATACGAGCTTGCTATATATTCCTGCAAAAGCGCCGTTCGATTTGTACAACCGTGAAGTGCCGCGTGGTTTGAAACTATACGTTCAACGCGTATTTATCATGGACGAAGCCGAGCAGTTCTTGCCGCTTTACTTGCGTTTTGTGAAGGGTATCGTTGATACACGGGACCTGTCACTGAACGTGTCGCGTGAAATTCTTCAAAGTGACAAAGTAGTTGAGAGTATGAAGTCTGCGCTGACTAAGCGAATTTTAGACATGCTTTCGAAAATGGCGAAGAACGAGCCGGAGAACTATCAGAAGTTCTGGGACGAGTTTGGCGACGTAATGAAAGAAGGCCTGGGCGAAGACTTCAGCAATAAAGAGAAACTAGCTAAGCTTCTGCGCTTTGCATCGACTCATGGCGATTCGACTAAGACAGTATCGTTGGAAGACTATGTCAGCCGCATGCAAGAAAGCCAGGAGAAAATTTACTACATCAGTGCTGAAAGCCACGGTGCAGGAACAAGCAGCCCGCACATGGAAATTTTCCGCAAGAAGGGTATCGAAGTCTTGGTATTGAGCGACCGCATCGACGGTTGGATGATCTCGCATCTGAATGAATTCGACGGCAAGCACATGCAAGACATCACGAAAGGTGAGTTAGACCTTGGTGATATCGATGCAGAAGAAGAGAAAAAGCAGCAAGAAGAAGCGAGCAAAACCTTTGAAAACTTGATTGGTCAGATTAAAGAGCTTTTGAAAGATAAGGTAGAGGACGTGCGGGTCACTAACCGTTTGACCGACTCGCCAGCTTGTTTGGTTGCCGGTGCTCATGACATGGACGCTCAGATGAAGAAGATCATGGAAGCGGCGGGTCAGGTTGTTCCTGAAACCAAGCCGAGCTTCGAGATCAACCCTGAGCATCCTTTGGTCAAGCAGTTGAACGACGAGCAGAACGACGAGCGCTTCAACGACCTAACTTACGTCTTGTTTGATCAAGCGGCGCTAGCAAGTGGCGAGCAATTGAAAGAGCCAGGTGCGTTTGTGAGTCGATTGAATAAGTTGTTGTTGGATTTGTCTAAGTAGACGATGAACACTGGGTAGGCCTTGCTAGGCTTGCCCAGTGTTATCACTTTTGAAAAAACGTTTGAAAGAAATATGCTTAACATTAGGGAGCGCTTACTAATCAAGTCGTTCCCTTTTTTATGTTTCGTGTTCACTTATACCTTTCTGGCGGTAGTGCTTTAAAAGCGTTTCTTTATAGGGAATGCTGTGGACTAGGATGTGTATAATTTTTCGTATAGTTTCGCGGTGTGAGATATCTCGAAGTTGCGCAGCTTTTCTGTTGCGTTTTGAATGATTTGTTCGCGTAACTCCTGATCGCTCGCAATACGCGCAATCGCGTTGGCAAGCGCCTGCGGGTTTCCTGGCTCAACAAGTAATCCATTGACGCCATCTTCAATAATATCTGGAATCCCTCCCGCTTTTGTCGCAACAACGGGTAATCCTGCTTTACTTGCCTCAAGTATCACCGAACCCAGCCCTTCACTATAGGATGGGTGCGTCAATAGGTTTGCTGCGCAGAACCAGTCTCCCATGTTGTTTTGTCTTCCCATAAAGCTAACGTTGCCAACGTCTTTTGCTCGTTGTTTTAGAGAAGACTCTTCAGGACCGTCGCCTAGTAAAGCAAAGTGCAAATTAGGATGCGTTGACTCCAACAATCGCGCACAGTCGATGGTGACGTCGAAGCCTTTGTGGTCATAGAGTTTGGCTGCATGAATGATTAAAAACTTAGCGTGAAATTGGGCTCTTATTCGTTTAATTTCGTCCTCATGAGTCGGGTAGCTAACTGGAGAGTCAGGGACTTTCTCGATATGAGCTTCTGGGCATCTTAGTTGTATTTCTTGTAGGATTGCGGTGCTTAAACCGACCACATATTTGGCCTTGCGATACGCTAGGTTGAGCAGCTTTTTTTTCTTAACTGGGTTGTCGATCCGGCGTGTAATGATATACGGACAGCCTGTTAGCAAGTGTTGGATCAAGGCCCAGTATACGGCGCGCCCCTCATGAACATGTATTGCGCTGCAGTCTCTAGTTGTGCGGCGGCTATGGGCAAACAAAAACTGTGAGCATAAGACAAGTTGGCAGTCGAGTTTACGTATTTCATCCGCGAATGAGCTTTTTGGGTTTGCCACGACCACTAGTTCATAGCCGATTCGAAGCTGCTCTTTAATCAAGGTCAGGGTTTGCCTTTCCCCGCCACTAAAGCCGGATGCAAGGTTAACGTGGCAAATTTTCATAATTGGCTTGAACCTTCAATTCTCAGAACGGCGGTACACGTGACAGCTTTCCTAAAGTGGTTTCTAGCTGGCAGGTCTTTGGTTAGTGGCGTGGCTGCATGGCAGGCTTATCGAGCAGCCGGTTGCAATTGCCGCATTATATCGTCGCTTGTGAATCAACGCGAGGCGGAATCAGAATCGTATTGCTAGTGGCGTATTGATGGCGGCGTGTGTGATTAAGGTGGCTTGCTTTCTTATGCAGGGACTCTTTTGAGCTCCTTTGTCAGCTCAACTTAATGGCTAGCGAGGAAAGGGCTAGGCGAGGCGAGAGGAAGTTGAGAGGAAGGCTAAGGGAGCTCTTCCTCGAAGATGCGTGTTTGGTTACGTCCGTTCTCTTTGCAGTAGTACAAGGCTTGGTCAGATTGCTCTAGCCATCCTTTATAGTCGGTCGCGCTTGGATTCGCTTGGCTAATGCCGAGGCTGACTGTAAAGCGGATTGCTTCGCCGTCATGTACGACCTCCATCGCTTCAATCTGTTTTCGAAGGCGCTCACAGAAGACAACGGCAGAGTCTGCATTGGTGTCGGGTAAAATGACGCCAAACTCTTCGCCGCCATAACGGCCTGCGATATCCGTGGCTCGTAGATTGTCCCGTAAGGCTTGTGATACTTGGCGGATGACTTCGTCTCCCGCTTGGTGGCCGTAGGTATCGTTGACGCGTTTAAAGTGGTCAATATCAAACATGACAACCGATGTAACGGTATCGTAGCGTTGATGCCGACTGAACTCTTGGACCAAGCACTCTTCCCAAAAGCCACGGTTGTTCAGCTGTGTTAGACGGTCGGTTCGGCTAAGAACTTCGAGTTCTTGGTTGGCAAGTTCAAGCGCTTTTTTGTTAGACGCGATGTCCGTTACGTCATAAATCATAATCGCGATATGGTTCACTTCGCCGTTCGTGGAAATGAGCGGCGAGATGGTGATGTTTTGGTACATGAATTCTTCGGTGCCGGTAATCGGGCGATAGTTCTTAAAACGGAAGAGATAGGGACGTTGTTCCCACGTCATAAACGAGCGGCACTTAAGCAAAAATACCGAACTCGCTTTGTGACGAAGCCAGTCTTCAGGTATTTCGCCAAAGCTTTCAAACAAGTTGGTATCTTTCACCTGATGGGATGTCATTCCACTATGGCTTTCCATAAAGCCATTCCACACTTTGACTTGGAAGTTTGAATCGACAACTACCAAACCAATATCGATGGTTTGGATCATGTCCATTAGCCAGTGAAATTCTTTAAAATCGCTTACGGAGTCATTCATTGCAGCGCACTAATCCATCAAGTAAGAAAGTTTTTTGTAGAGTTTTTCGAGAGAGTCTTCAGTAAATAACAGAAGAACATCACACGTAATGTTGTGATTCTCAATCTCGTAGGTGATCTCTATCGCCAGTGTTTGTTTCCAGCGACTTGCGTTTGCTTTGATTAAGTCGCTGACTTTAACGTGTTGGCCTAACACCATCGGGTGGCCTTGGCTGAAACCGATATCCAGTTGCTCGGCAATACCCTTGATACACGCACCGCTGAGAATACTCGCGATCTCCATGATTAGTTCAAGCTCAACGGTTCGGTCAATTTCCCCTTCGTAGCGAAGTAGCTTCGCCATGTCAGAGAAGCTCGAGTCACTAAACATGATGAGCGCTTCACCGGACAGTCCAGAGCCAATGAATCCTTGGCAAACTGCCGAAAGTGTATCGTTCGTCTGGGAGAGTGATAAAGCCATCTCCAGTTCGCTAACTTCCAGAATGTTGACGTTCGGGATCGGCATTTTAACAAAGACATTGAGAAGGCGAGCGAGTAAGTCTGCCGCTTGACCCATTGCTACGTTACTAATTTCTTGAATGCAGTCACGATAGTCGACTTCGCCGGCCTTGCTGACTGTTTCGACGAATGCGGCTTGTTTTTCGGCAGAAACGACTGGGGCTTCTGTCTGTTCGCGGTATAAACCAAAGTCTGAAAGAATTTGAAGTAGCGTCGGGTTATCGATTGGCTTTTTAATAAAAGCGATCGCTCCCAGGGCTTTGACACGCTCGTGCGCCTCAGGCTGTATATCGCCTGAGATGACAATCGTAACGGTCGGTAAATCGAGTTTGAGTATGTTTTCGAGCGTTTCATACCCGTCCATTACTGGCATATTCAAATCTAGAAAAAGAATGTCGCCTTTCCCTTCTTTGATCGCCTCAATGGCTTCACCGCCATGCGCAGCAAAAGAAACATCAATATCCCAATCTTCGGGTAGCGAGCGCGCCATTTGCTTGCGAGCAACGCCGGAATCATCGCATATCAGCACGCGAGTGGTCATAGTCTGGCTAATCCATTAATTACAAATGTTAACCTCTTCAGTAAAGATCACCTTGACCCATTCGGCAATGTTTCCGCAATAGAAAACCAAAAAATGAAGCGGTGCGTTAAACAAGCGGTGACCTTAGGTAATCGCTGAGTATAATGAGCCTCTCAATGAAAGAACAAAGGTCTCAAATGTCGGCACTGTCACAACAAACCAACGCTGGATTATTTCATGCGCAAAAGCTGATCGAGCTCATCGCGTCATTTAAAATGGATTCAGCCCCATCGCGCAATGACGGCAGCATTGCATTGCAGGTAGCACCAGAAGGCTCTCAGCAAAGTATTGAATATGCAGCATGGCAGTGTGTCAAAACCGCCTGGCTGAACTGGTTGATAGAAGTGAATGAATTTGGGGCTAGTGACGCGTCGTTACCGTTAAGTTTTGATGCTTTGTGTCGTCAATCTCATGTTAAAAATCCAAACTTGGTCCACTTGATAAATCTCAATTTGGAACCATCTAGTTGGGTAAGTGAATTATTAAAGCGTGTGGGGGAGTCTGGTGCCGTCTCACAAATAGCTAAGGCAAAACCTACAGACAATGCTTTCAATGCGCTGAATTTGGTAGACCTAGACAACAAAAGCGAGCTTGAAATTATTAAAGGTGTTGTCGCTGACTTTAAACAGCATGTGCAAGACACTCGCTCTCAGCAGCAAGAATGGTAGATCAGCCTTAAAATAGAAATCTTAGAAGTTGGAGATGTAATGAGTAATTCTTTTCTCGAAATTGTTGCCCTAGATGATGGCTCATATGCGCTACAAAAAATAGATAGTGATGAAGCCCCACTTGTTGTCATCAATTTTTCTGAGCAGGTGACCGAGTTGTTGCAAGGTAATGAAATTGCGGTAGCAAAAGCAATGATGGGGGCTGGCGTTCAAGCTGCTAGTTCTGTTTCTAGGGCTGTGCATGACAAAGAAGAGCAAGATTTCAACGATCGCACGTTGCACTAGGCGCATTTCGTATCACTTTTGCTTGTTCAGTCTTCAGTGTTTACATGTTTGGCGTGCCCGGCTAGGTAGCGTTTGAGTGTTCAGGTATTTCTTACTAGTAATGTTCCGGCTTTGCTTTTGCCTTCTAAAGCGTTAGCGCATGCTCAGTTGTCTATGGTTGGCAGCCGAGACGACTAATTCTCCTACCGCCTAAGACAAACTGTTAGCGCAAATGCGCCGCCAGTTAGCTTTGATCGATATTTCTGCTGTAGTCAAAAATTAACGGTATCTCAGGACGATGCCATGGCTATCGCCCGCTGCTGATGCTGATTCGAGTGCTTCGAATTGCTCATTACTAAGTTTCTCCGTCCACACGATAACGGCATGGCATGTGCCCGCTTTCAATGCTTTCTCAGTTAGCGCTAATGCCGGTGTTTTGCTATCGGAACGCACAACCATAATGTCGTCATTCATCAAACCATTGGTTTTTTCTCTCCATTGCTTTAATAGCTGCATTGGGGGGTCTATCCAGGCCAGCCAGCGCTTGTCTTGGTTTAGGTGCGTTAGCATTGGAAGAAGCATTTGAACATTATCGGCCTTGTCTTTTGCAATAATGATCTCCGTGACGTTGGCTTCGACGCCGTCCGTTGATGGCGTTGCAAGGACCTCTTGTTTAGCCGTTGGAGTGGATATACTGCTTGCTTCAGCGCTTGTTGAATCGTTGCTGTAGCTGTAATCGTTGTAACGTTCGAGGTCTTCATAAATAGATAGTTGTTTCATTGCAGGTTCTCCTTGCGAATCACGCCAACGGCGAGGCCTTCAATATCGAGTGCTTGCTCCCTTAGATCGACAACTATTGGGTCGAACTCTTCATTTTCGGCAATCAGCTCTACAGTGTGTTTATTCTTCATGAAGCGTTTTACGGTGACTTCGTTTTCAAGACGAGCAACGACCACTTGGCCATTTCGCGCTTCGTTTGTCCGATGCACGGCCAATAGGTCGCCATCGAGGATTCCGATATCTTTCATACTTGTGCCACGAACCCGGAGTAAGTAGTCTGCTGGCGGCTTAAAAAACTCTGGTGCGAGCGTGCAATAATCCTCGATGTTCTCTTCCCCTAAGATCGGTTCGCCTGCAGCGACTTGTCCGATAATAGGGAGGCCCTCTGGTTCGCCTTGAGGCAAGCGGATGCCGCGACTAGCGCCGGGCACTATTTCAATCGCTCCTTTTTTAGCGAGCGCTTTGATGTGATCTTCCGCTGCATTCGCTGAGCGAAATCCTAGTGCGTCTGCAATTTCAGCTCGAGTAGGTGGATAGCCTGTTTCGCCGATATTCTGGCGAATCACCTCGAGTACTTCTGATTGACGCTTTGTTAGCTTGATCATTTTTTGCTGGCTCCTTGAGCAACATTTCGTTAGATGAGCTCTCATCTAAATTGCTGTGTTGATATACAGTATCTGTAAATGTATACAGTGTTTTACGTTTTGTAAATGTTATGGAAAGAACTTTTCCATATATTTGCTTGAATCAGTCAAGCTAGATACGCATGATGACGCGTTTATTAATAAATTTGGAGTAATTGGTTTTGTTGCGTGCACTGGTTGGCTTGGGTTTATGGGGATTGTTATCGGCAAGCGCCTTAGCGGGTTTTTCGTCCGAACTTGGTTTGGAACTGCGTTATTTTCCAACGTCAGGTCTGGACGGGCAGGACCAGTTTCATCCGTCGCTTAGAGCAGAGCTTGAGTATACGCACTCTTTGGAAGATGACTCATTTGAGGTGGTACTATTTGGTCGCGCTGACAAAGAAGATAGCGAGCGTAGCCATTTTGATGTGCGTGAAGCCGCGTGGACTCACGTAGGCGATGATTGGGAATTGAAGGCAGGTATTACCAAGGTGTTTTGGGGTGTAACGGAATCTCGTCACTTGGTAGATGTTATAAACCAAAGCGATTTGGTCGAGAATGTTGATGGAGAGGATAAGCTTGGTCAGCTGATGACCAAGCTTTCTCTTGAGCGAGATTGGGGGACTGTCGATTTATTCTGGTTGCCTTATTTTCGTGAGCGAACGTTTGCTGGCATAGATGGCAGGCTTAGGTCGCCGCTTGCTATTCAAGTGGACGATGCCCAGTACGAGTCGGGTGCGCAGCGCTGGCATAGTGATGTTGCCATTCGGTACTCTCATTATATTGATGACTTCGAGTTTGCGTTTTCTCATTTTTCAGGAACTAGCCGAGATCCACTTCTTATACTAGGTGTTTCTGGTTCAACTCCTGTGCTGACGCCGCTTTACACCACGGTCGATCAAACCGGGGTGGAGCTACAGTATTTGTGGGAAGAGTGGATTTTTAAATTCGAGGGTATTTCTAACAGCGGTGTAGGGCAGCGCTACAGCGCCGCGGTGTCGGGATTTGAGTACACGCAAGTCGGTATTTTTGACTCAAATGCAGACCTCGGATGGATTGCAGAGTATCTATTTGACGATCGTAAGCAAGCTGCGCCGCATAGTTTCGAGCGCGATGTGTTTCTAGCGTGGCGTTATGCGTTTAACGATGCCGATTCCTCCGAAATTCTGGGCGGAATGATATATGACCCAAAAACAAACGAAAAAGTATTTTCCGTAGAAGTTAGCCAGCGTATCGCGAGTGACGTGAAGCTTAATATTGAAGGTCGAGTGTTTGAAAATGGCCGTTTGCCTCAGCAGTCAAACGATAAGAATTGGTTTTTGGAAGACGAAGATTACGTGCAAGTCGAAATTGTTAAGTATTTTTGAGTGGTCTGTAGCAGGAACTGTATGTATTAGTTATTAAATGCAAATTTTTGATCGTAACTCGGTATGTGTTTGTTCTAAATTTGTTGTAATCTTTTGATAGGATGTAAATTGATGTGCGGCAATGTTAAGTCTTGCATCGGAGTTTGTGTCGGAGTTAAGTGAACGCAAAAAATAACAAAGATTAAGCCTGTAGCGATGCAGGTAAGCGGGAGACACGATGAATATTACGAAAACAATGTCGAAAGAAGACGCACCTGAATACAGCGTCAAACCAGTTCATAACGTTCTTTATACCGAACTGTCTGGTAGCTGGAACCATGATCAAACCTGTGACTATAGCCTTGAATATAAAAAACAGGTCAGCCGTTATTTCGCACGTGAGTGGGCATGCGTGCTTAACCTTCAAAATTTAGAGATGTTGATTTCAGAAGACGCTCAAATTGAAATGTTCCGAGCGCTCAATACATGGTCCTATATTAAAGGCATGACGGCCCAGGCGTTGGTGATTAGCATGGAAAACAGACACCATCTTCTGTATCAATTTGAAGAAATATTTAATCAGAAACAGCCTTATGAAACGGGTATTTTCTATAGTGAAACAGAAGCGAACTCTTGGCTGAAATCTCTTGGCCATATTCGCACTGCCGAGACTTCTTCTCAGCGCACTGCCTAAGTGCGTTTACGCTAACTTTCTCACTGTCTTCATTGTGTGCTGTCAGGGTATAATGACACACGCACTTGTCACCAATTTGTCTCTACTGAATATTTGACTATCAAACTGAGGAAACGCTTTGATTAAGGTCCTAGTGGTCGATGATCATGATTTAATTCGAGCTGGGATTTCTCGCATGCTCAATGATGATGTTTCTATCGAAGTAACAGGCGAAGCTTCGTCGGGCGAAGACGCGCTGGACTTTGTTAACCGTCAGCCTCCGGATATCGTATTGATGGACTTAAAAATGCCCGGCATAGGTGGTTTGGAAGCAACGCGGCGTATGCACCGTAGCCAACCAGAGACGAAAGTTGTCGTACTTTCTGCAACAACCGACGACCCGTATATTTCTAGAGTCATGGATGCAGGCGCTTCAGCGTATGTGTCTAAAAGTAGTCATGTCAGCGAAATGATTCGTGCGATAAAAAAAGCCCATTCAGGTGAACGCTATATCAGCAGTGATATTGCGCAGGCCATGGCATTAAGTGAGCGAGAAGAGTCGCCGTTTGATTGTCTGTCAGAACGAGAGCTGCAAATTGCTACCATGATTATGGACTGCCAAAAGGTGCAGGTAATCTCAGACACGCTGTGCCTGAGCCCTAAAACGGTGAACACCTATCGGTACCGAATTTTTGAAAAGCTTGATATCAATAGTGATGTCGAGTTGACGCTCCTCGCGGTGCGTAACGGCTTGATTGAAGTCGATGGCGCCCAATAATACCCTAGAGCCGGCTGACGAGGGTCAGCAAATCGAGCCAACCTCAATACATATGCCCCCGAAGCCATCATTTGATGCAAAAGCTTTTTTGCGCAAAGTGTCGAGTGGCCCCGGTGTCTATCGCATGTTCGGAATCGACGGGAAGATTCTCTATGTTGGTAAAGCAAAGAATCTCAAAAACAGGCTTTCAAGCTACTTTCTAAAGCAAGGCTTGTCCTTAAAGACTCAAGCGCTAGTGAGTCGTATTCAAACAATTGAAGTGACGCTAACGCACAGTGAAACCGAGGCGCTTATTCTGGAACAAAACCAGATAAAAACCTTAAAGCCTCCCTACAACATATTGCTCCGCGACGACAAGTCTTACCCCTATATTTACTTGGCGACAGATAAAGACTACCCCTCGATTCGCTTAAAACGCGTGCGCAGCAAGGGAACAACGGGACGATACTTTGGTCCATTTCCCAGCTCTGGCTCGGTCAAAGAAAGCCTGAGCTTGCTTGAAAAACTTTTTAAAGTCAGACAGTGCGACGAAACGTTCTACCGCAATCGCTCTAGACCCTGCTTACAGCATCAGATTAACCGCTGTAAAGCGCCGTGTGTTGGGCTGGTCAGTAAAGAAGAGTACGCACAAGATGTCGAGCATGTTGCCATGTTTCTTCAAGGCCGAAGCCCTGAATTGTTGCGTGACTTGATGGATCAAATGGAAAGCTATGCGACTCAACTAGAGTTTGAGAAAGCAGCAACCCTGCGGGATCAAATTGGTCACCTTCGTCACGTACAAGAAAGTCAGGTAGCAGAAGCTGGACGTCTCGATATCGACGTCATTGGCATGGCAGAGGGGCCAGGTGTCGTTGCGTTTTCGATGCTCTTCGTTCGAGACGGTCGCATCTTGGGCCATAAAAACTACTTCCCTAAACTCCCTTTGGAGCTTTCTTCGCAAGAGCGGCTGTCTGCGTTTGTTGAGCAATACTATGTGGGGCAGAGCCAGTCGCGAGACTTGCCTAAAGAAGTGTTGATGCCCCATGCGCTTGATAATGAAGCGGTGATCGTCGACGCGCTGGCCTCAATGGGCTTCAAAGGCATTCGTTTTGCGAGTCAGGTTAAATCAGTACGCCAACAATGGAAGAAGCTAGCACTGACTAATGCGGACAATGCCCTAAAAACGCACCTAGAGAATAAAGAAAATATTTTTCATCGTTTCGATGCGCTTGCCACTTTACTGAAGCTAGAGGCTCACCCAAAGCGGATGGAGTGCTTCGATATCAGCCACAGCTCAGGCGAGAAAACTGTCGCCTCGTGTGTGGTGTTTAACGACCAAGGGCCTCTGAAATCTGACTATCGAACGTTTAATATTGACGGCATAACGGGCGGTGATGATTATGCCGCGATGAAGCAAGTGTTGAGTCGCCGTTATCGGAATATGAAAGATAATACGGAAAAACGTCCTGATGTCGTGTTTATAGACGGAGGAAAAGGGCAGTTGGGTCTGGCCGTCGAGGTGTTTAACACGTTAAACTTGCGCGATATTATGTTGGTAGGGATAGCGAAAGGCTCAACGCGTAAAGCGGGCTTTGAAACCTTGCTGATTCCTGACGGCGACGACCGGTATCGAACGGTTCATTGTGCATCGGACAATCCCGGGTTGCACCTGATACAGCAAATTCGTGATGAGTCTCACCGGTTTGCGATAACGGGTCATAGAAACCGACGAGATAAGTCTCGCCGCCAGTCAACTTTAGAGAATGTCGAAGGAGTTGGCCCCAAGCGTCGGAAAGATTTGCTCAGGTATTTTGGTAGCGTAAGAGGCATCAAACAGGCCTCCGTCGATGAAATAATGAAAGTATCCGGTATAAGCGGCACATTAGCCGAACAGATTTACCTCACCTTACATGGTGAATAACCAGCGGTTTGAAGTTGAATTATGAATTTACCAAACATCCTTACCCTCTCCCGAATCGTCATGATTCCCGTATTTGTTGTTGCGTACTACCTGCCGGTTGAGTGGAATTACTATGCCTGTGCACTCCTTTTCTGGATCGCAGCGGTAACGGATTGGTTTGACGGCTATCTCGCCAGAAAGTGGGACCAGAGTACGCCATTTGGCGCGTTCCTCGACCCAGTCGCTGACAAACTAATGGTCGCTATTTCTCTGGCGGTGATTATTGAAAACTTTCAAAGCGGCTGGGTGACAGCGCCTGCAATGATTATTATCGGCCGCGAAATAGTAGTTTCAGGCTTGCGCGAGTGGATGGCCGAACAGGGTAAACGAGACAATGTTAAGGTCGGTATGGTTGGAAAAATCAAAACCTTCTGCCAAATGAGCTGTATTTTCTTCCTGCTCGTGGGTGCGCAGCAGGAATGGTCATACATATTAGGTATTTTCTTGATCTATATTGCGGCGGGATTAACCCTTTGGTCGATGGTTCAATACCTTATTGCCTCATGGTCACACTTGTTTGCCTCTGAAGAGTGAATATTCATCGAATCCGTCTTGACACCAAAATCGAATCCGTTAATATATCGCCTCGCTCAAAGCGGGCCTTGTGAGAACAAGAAAAACATCCACGAGTTTACGCGGGAATAGCTCAGCTGGGAGACGCAAGCGATAGCAAAACATCGTTTTGCGCTTAGCGGAGCGACAGCAATGTTTCATTGCTGTCCGGGCAGAGCACAACAAAGCGTGCTCGTGAAGTCTGAATTCTGCACTTGTGAGAACAAGAAAAACATCCACCAGTTTACGCGGGAATAGCTCAGCTGGTAGAGCACAACCTTGCCAAGGTTGGGGTCGCGAGTTCGAATCTCGTTTCCCGCTCCATTTCAAAAAGCCTCGGTTCTTCCGAGGTTTTTTGTTAACGGCACAGCAAATGTATGTTTGACTGTGCGAAGGCGCGATTACAAAGCGCCGAGTGCGACAGCACGATTAGGTAAGCAGTGCACTGGATTTGGCAATCCTGCTAATTTAAGGCACGAAAACACCTAGTAAAATAAGGCGCGATAGCAAAGCGGTTATGCACTGGATTGCAAATCCACGTAGGCCGGTTCGACTCCGGCTCGCGCCTCCAATTACTTTCTAGAGTAATTGGGAAAAGCCCCCTCGCCCGGGTGGCGAAATTGGTAGACGCAACAGACTTAAAATCTGTCGTCCTTCGGGACGTGCCGGTTCGATTCCGGCCCCGGGCACCATCATTTCTTTTATATCAAAGACTTACTAAAGAGTTAAAGGTTTACCCTCCATACAACCCGCCATAAATAAAGCGGTCAATTCTGACTACATACTATTTTCTCTCAAGTTAGCCTGCTTTCTACTTCAAACTAACGAACACCAGCATTCATGCGCGATTGAGTAAAACAATTAAACAAGAACCGCCTCTGAAAAAAATTCGTGAATAGCGGGGGCTCGCGAGTCGCCATATCCGTATAGATTCCGCCTCGGGAGTACCTTATCCCTCAACTTCTCGATAGCACCCACTATAAAAATCTTAAAATACTTACTCCATAGCAAAATCGATACCTTTTATCAGCCCTGTCATTATTGCAAAGCGAACCAATTTAAGGTCAGCAGGTTTGTAAAAGCGGACTAAAGAGTTACGAGGCCATCGCTTCGGCTAACACACCAAAGCGGACATGTTCAATATGGCGAGATCGCAACGATTTTTGGTTAAAAGCGGACGTCCCTGTCCAATAGAAATTAAAGACTAT